>Ga0194129_10000086_pt1 | contig 173493 bp, 147 predicted proteins | sample TA2KigCa35mmetaG_FD_150862 | JGI IMG/M metagenome (GOLD analysis project Ga0194129, IMG submission 150862) | Freshwater microbial communities from Lake Tanganyika, Tanzania - TA2015038 Kigoma Deep Cast 35m | ecosystem: Environmental > Aquatic > Freshwater > Lake | place: Tanzania: Lake...
ATGTGTCCAATGTAGCAGGCGCAACAACATATTATGTGATAGCAAGTAATAATGCAGGAAATGTCATATCGGACGGTTCATCTGCAACACCTTATTTACTGGGCAGCCAACCGGTCATTGATTCGGTTACTCCAAATGTAGGAAATCAAGTAACAATAGATTTTACTCAATCACCTAATATCGGTAATGGCAACCCTGTTTATTATTATGGGTTTGATGGGTCTTCCGTGCGTTTAGATGCATCTGCTACTGCATCTCCATTGGTAATCCGGAACTTGAATGGTCAATCCCCATATTCTATTTACGTAGTAGCAAGAAACGAAGCAGGAGATGTATCATCCAACTCATTTTCTGGCATTAATGTGCTTGGTACAAAACCAATCATCACGGGCATTACTAAAAGCATTGGAAATTCCATTACAGTTTCATTTACACAAACGAAAGGTACTGACCCTACAGTTTATTATGGTTCGACTGATGGCTCAAATGCAATATTAGACGCTTCCTCTTCCGGCACGTCATTAACCATCCGTAACTTAACGGATGCATCTGCATATAACATTTCTATTATTGCAAGAAATCAAGCAGGGGATGTAGTATCGGATGTTTCTTCGGGTGTTACCATACTCGGCACAACACCTACATTGACTACCTCTCCGGTCCTAAATGCAGATAAGGTGGTTCGACTGACATATGCACAAACAAATTCAGGCACAACTCCAGTTACTTATTTTTACACAACAGATAATAACGCAAATACAACATCCAGAACAGCCTTCCCGACAGATTCAAGTACAGTAGATGTGTCCAATGTAACGGGCACACCAACCTATTACGTGATAGCAAGTAATACTGCAGGAAATGTGATTTCATTGGGCGTATCAGGAACACCTTATTTACTTGGAAGCAAACCAAACATAAGTGCTGTGCCAGTATTGAATTCGTCTGGTGTAGTCAGAATAACATATGCACAAACACCTCAAGGAACAACTCCAGTTACTTATTATTACACAACAGATAATAGTGCAAATACAACTTCAAGAACACAATTAACTTCAAATCCATTTGATGTGTCCAATGTAGCAGGCGCAACAACATATTATGTGATAGCAAGTAATAATGCAGGAAATGTCATATCGGACGGTTCATCTGCAACACCTTATTTACTGGGCAGCCAACCGGTCATTGATTCGGTTACTCCAAATGTAGGAAATCAAGTAACAATAGATTTTACTCAATCACCTAATATCGGTAATGGCAACCCTGTTTATTATTATGGGTTTGATGGGTCTTCCGTGCGTTTAGATGCATCTGCTACTGCATCTCCATTGGTAATCCGGAACTTGAATGGTCAATCCCCATATTCTATTTACGTAGTAGCAAGAAACGAAGCAGGAGATGTATCATCCAATTCATTTCCAAATGTAAATGTGCTTGGTTCAAAACCAACCATCACTGGAATTACTAAAAACGTTGGAAATTCCATTACAGTTGCATTTACGCAAACTAAAGGTACAGACCCGACAGTTTATTACGGTTCCATTGATGGCTCAAATGCAATATTAGATGCATCTTCTTCCGGCACATCATTGACCATAAGTAACTTAACTGATGCATCTGCATACAACATTTCTATTATTGCAAGAAATCCAGCAGGTGATGTAGTGTCCGACCAATCTTCCGGAATACACATTCTCGGCACAAAACCAATCATCACTAGCATTACTCGCAATGTCGGCAATTCAGTAACCGTTACATTTGAACAATCCAAGAAAGGCACAGGCACAACAACCTATTACGGTTCTATCAATGGGTCATCTGTCCTATTAGATGCATCATCATCAGGAACATCATTGACAATCAGTAATTTAACAGATGCATCAGCATATAGCATTTACGTAATTGCAATAAACCCGGCTGGAAGTGCGGTTTCTGACCCGTCCTTAAACGTAAGTATTCTTGGAACACAGCCGAGTTTCACTTTAGTATCGCAGACAAACAATCTGAGAGGCACAATTACGCAAACCCAAAAAGGTACGCTTCCAGTGCGTTATTATTATTCTACAAATGGAGCCGATAAAGAATTCGAAGTGTCTTTTCCCACATTCGATATTAGTGGCACAGTTTCCAGAACATTCTCTATCATTGCAGATAATTCTGCTGGTCAAGTCGCATCCTCTCCCGTTACAGGAACACCATTCATATTTGGAACGGTGCCATCTATTAGTTCAATTGTGCCGGGCTCAGAGAAACTGACTGTCAATTTCTCTCAGGACCAAACAGGAACAACACCGGTTAAATATTTTTATTCCTATGACCCAAGTGGAACAACTCGTATTGCACAAGTGAATCCACCTTCTTTTGATATTAGTGGCACTCAAGCACGCACAGTTTATATTGTAGCAGACAATTCTGCAGGAACATTAGTATCAGTGGGTGTTTCTGGAACTCCCTACACATTCGGTTCCAAACCACTTATTACATTGATTCAGAGAGGTTCGCAAAAAATCACGGTTACATTTACACAGGCAAGTAAAGGAACCGAGCCTGTCAAATATTACTATTCCTTCGACCGGAGTTCTAGAATTGCGGAGGTGACAACAAATACCTTTGATATTTTGTATGAAGTGGATTCCAGGATTGGAAACATAACTTACAATGTTGCCGCGAGTGGAGGGGCTTATTCGTTTACTGGAGGGGTAACCGGAACCAATCCAAGTATTACGATTGTAAAGGGCAGTGTATTGACATTCAATGTGAATTCTCCTGGACATCCATTCTGGATAAAAACGGCAAACATTACTGGAACAGATTATGCGGTGACAACAGACATATCAAACAATGGCACACAATCCGGCGCAATTGTATGGAACACCAGTAATATATCTACTGGTACGTATTATTACATTTGCCAATATCACTCTTATATGGTTGGTAGCATTACCGTTATTCCGCCAGAAAACAATCCTCTAACAACCACAAAATATGTTTCTATTATAGCAGACAACTCTGCAGGGACATTGATTTCGGATGACGTGTCCGGCACTCCATATACATTTGGAAGTGTACCTTCTATTCAATCCGTGACACCCGGACCGAATAAATTAACTGTGTTATTCTCTCAAGAAACATTAGGAAACACTCCATCATCTTACTCATATTCCTTTGATTCAAGCGGAACAAATCCAATCAATATTGATTCATCGTCTACATTTATTGTGAATGGTTCTCAACCGCGAACAATCTATGTCATTGCTACTAACTTGGCAGGACGTCTCATTTCGCCCGGTGTATCTGGAACACCCTTCGTGGTAGGAGATACGCCATCTATAGATGATGTCATTCCAGGTCCATATAGTCTTACTGTTCAGTTCTCACAAGCAAATGCAGGTAATACTCCAGTAACATATTATTATTCTTATTCAGTAGATGGTTCAAATCCCCAAGGACCAGTTTTTCTTCCTCAATTCACTGTAACTGCATCAACAACAACAACAATTTATGTAGTAGCAGATAGTTCATCCGGATATCTAGTATCTGCGGGATTTACAAAAACGCCTTTCGTTCTTGGAGACAATCCGGTTATAAATGACCCTATTACACCGGGGTCAGAAACCTTAACTGTATCATTTACCCAGACAACAAAAGGAACTGAGCCGGTCACTTATTATTACTCTTTCTTATCAGATGGTTCTGGACGCATTGGACCGGTTACTTCGCCATTTACTATCAGTACAACAACAACACGCACAGTTTATGTGGTAGCAAGCAATTCCGCCGGAAATCTAGTTTCCGCAGGTAAAACAGCGACTCCCTATACATTTGCAGATAAACCAATTATAACGGATATAGTGCCAAGTGCTTACAAATTAACTGTATATTTCACGTCAAGCACAACCGGAACTACTCCAATTACTTATTATTACTCGGAATCATCAAATGGTTCAAGTCGGGTTGGTCCAGTGACATCTCCGTTTGATATTAGCGGGTCGGTTGAGAGGACAATCTATATAGTAGCAGACAATTCTGCCGGAAATGTAGTATCCACTGGATTCACCAAAGCACCTTACATATTCGGAAGTGTGCCCGCGATAGATTCCATTGTGCCAGGCCCGAATAAAATGACTGTGACATTTACATCGTCCGTTGGCGGAACAGAACCAGTGTATCATTATTATTCCTATGACCCGAGTGGCTCAAACGGTATTCTTACAACCTCTCCATTTGTCATTACAGGAACATCCACTCGAACAGTGTATATTGTAGCAAATAATCCAGTAGGAAATCTAGTATCGCTCGGTGTTTCCGGAACACCGTACGTGGTTGGTGGAATTCCCATTATAGAATCTGTCATTTCGCAGACAAACAATTTACGGGTAACATTTTCACATCCCGAACCAGGCAATACTGCAGTGACCTATTATTATTCCGATGACGCAAGTGGAAACAATCTAATTAAGCAAGTGAATTTACCCACATTTGATATTAGCGGCACAGTTACAAGGACAATTTATGTTGTGTCTATTAACTCTGCCGGAAAATTAGTATCAGAACCAGTAACAGCAACCCCATTTATATTTGGAACAACACCAGTAATCGAATCAGTTACGCCAGGAACGGAGAAGTTATCTGTAAAGTTCCGTCAGGACCAAACAGGAACAACACCGGTTACTTATTATTATTCTTTCTTGGCGGACGGGTCAAATGCAATTGGACCAGTTGACATATCCTTTAGTTTCACAGAGACATTGCCCCGAACAATCTATATTGTGGCAAGGAACGCAGCAGGTAATTTGGTGTCGGCGGGTATTTCCGAAACACCTTTTGTATATGGTAGCAAACCGGTAATAACAGGGTTGCAACCTGGATTGAACCGACTAACTGTCTCATTTACTCAGGCAACACAAGGAACTACACCAGTACGGTATTTTTATTCGGAATTCGCAAATGGTTCGAATCGTGTTGGTCCAGTGACCTCTCCATTCGATATTAGCAATATTAATACATTAAAGACCGTTTATATTGTGGCAGATAATTCTGCTGGTGTTGTCATTTCGGATGCATCTTCTGGAACACCCTATACACTAGGAACAAATCCAGCAGTATCTGCAATAGTTCCGGGAACCAATAAACTAACTGTCAGCTTCTCACAAGTCAGTAAAGGCACAGAACCAGTAACCTATTACTATTCGGATTTGTCGAATGGAAGCAATCGTATTGGTCCAGTCACCTCTCCATTCGATATCAGTACGAATGTGGCCAAAACAGTGTATATTATTGCAGAGAATTTGGGAGGAACGTTGATATCTCTCAATGAGGCGAGCGGAACCCCTTATATTTTTGGTTCGGCACCATCAATAACAAATGTGCAACCTGGCACAAATAGTTTAATAGTTAGCTTTAATCCATCTGTTGGAGGAACAACTCCAATTACGCACTATTATTCCTATGATTCTTCTGGGATACCGAGGGTAGCGCAAATTCAATCGGGTGCATCCGCATTCACAATCAGTGATATATCTGCATCAAAGACGGTGTATATTGTTGCGGAGAACCCGGCAGGAAATTTAGTGTCTGTTGGCTTATCTGGAACTCCCTATATCTTTGGAGAAACCCCGGTTATATCCTCTGTGATACCCGTGACAAACAAGTTAATAGTAAACTTCTCACAAACGAACAAAGGAACGCTTCCAGTCACCTATTATTATTCTTTTGATGGTTCTGGCCGACTCGGTGTTGTAACTACTCCGTCGTTTGAAGTAAATACAGTTGAACCAAAAACGGTTTATATTATAGCGGACAATTCTGCAGGCACACTTGTATCGACCGGTGTCCCGGGAACACCATATACATTTGGAAGTGCATTGGATATCAGCCTCTCTGCGCCCGTTTCAAATACTATCAGAATTTCTTATTCACAGACTTCTCAAGGGTCTTTACCAACAACCTACCGGTATGTCTTAAATGGCGGTTCTCGGGTCACTGTTGGAACAAGTCCAACCGGCACATTCGATATTTCCGGATTGACTTCCACCTCTCTGTATTCCTTCTATATGGTGGCAACCAATGATGCAGGTGATTTGTCATCAAACACCTTTTCACAGGCGGTCTTAGGGACAACCTCGACATTGTCAATTGTGCCACAACCCAATAATCTCCGCGTGAATTTCGCACAGTCAAATACAGGTACATTACCAATCAAGTATTTCTATTCCTTTGATGGAGTTGCGAGACTGGGACAGGTGAATACACCAGCATTTGATATTAGTGGCACAGTACAGAGGACGGTTTATATCATAGCAGACAATTCTGCGGGGACAATCGTATCTGCAGGTGTTACGGGAACACCATATACATTTGGAAGTGCATTGGATATCAGCCTCTCTGCGCCCGTTTCAAATACTATCAGGATTTCTTATTCACAGACTTCTCAAGGGTCTTTACCAACAACCTACCGGTATGTCTTAAATGGCGGTTCTCGGGTCACTGTTGGAACAAGTCCAACCGGCACATTCGATATTTCCGGATTGACTTCCACCTCTCTGTATTCCTTCTATATGGTGGCAACCAATGATGCAGGTGATTTGTCATCAAACACCTTTTCACAGGCGGTCTTAGGGACAACCTCGACATTGTCAATTGTGCCACAACCCAATAATCTCCGCGTGAATTTCGCACAGTCAAATACAGGTACATTACCAATCAAGTATTTCTATTCCTTTGATGGAGTTGCGAGACTGGGACAGGTGAATACACCAGCATTTGATATTAGTGGCACAGTACAGAGGACGGTTTATATCATAGCAGACAATTCTGCGGGGACAATCGTATCTGCAGGTGTTACGGGGACTCCTTATGTGGTCGGCGTTCCGCCGACGGTAAGTATTGTATCGGCTGTAAATAAACTTACTGTGTATTTTTCGAATACAGGAGGAACTGCACCAGTAACGTATTATTACTCCGATGCATCAAATGGTGCAAATCGGATTGGTCCAGTCACCTCTCCATTTGATATTAGTGGGACAGTGGTGAGGACAATCTATATAGTGGCAGACAACTCTGCAGGAACGATTATATCGAGTGCGGCAACCGGAAGACCGTATATTATTGGAAATGCCCCAGTTATAAATACGGTTGTATCGGGAATAAATAGTATAGTGGTGGATTTTAGCGGTTCGACAGGGGGATATCCAGCACCATATGCATATTACTATTCATTAGACGGTGCAGATTATACACTTGCAAACAGTGTCACTTCTCCAATTACAATTGCCGGATTAACCGTTGAGAAGCAATATACAGTTACGTTAGTAGCACAGAATTCTGCTGGATTATCATTACCATCGAATATGGTGAGTGGTAGTCCAATATATCAACAACCAATATTTAATTGGGTGATGTCGAGCCCACCAAAAGAGGCAAATTCAGAATCGGGGGGTAGTTTCGCACAGGACAGAAAGGTGTTTGTGAATATAGCAGTGGCTGCACCGACGACGTTGGAAGAACAACAAGTGCAATTGCAAAAACAATATATAGGTGGAGGTCGTCGTAGTGGGTCGGATGTGGTGAATCGTAGACGTGCAGAGGCGATAGGAGCATCATTGAATGCAGCAGGTGCAAATTTTTCCTATACGGAAACGAGGGTGAATCGCAGAAATAGATTTAGAAGATAACCATAATCGCAAACTACCCGAAAATAAATAATATAAAAATCCTTACGCGACAATAAAAAAGTATTTCATCGGTTTGCTTCTACTCGTATAGTTTTTAGCGCCTATTCGTAGAATTGTCCCTCTTGAAGCGGCACAAGGCCTCCCGTTAGGGAGGCCTTGTGCCGCTTCAAGAGGGACACTTCTCCGCTATCACTTCGTATCGCTACGTAGTGGCGTTTGCCGAAACTCATATAGATTTTTAATCTATATGAATAGACGTTAACGTCTATTCGCGGAATTGTCCCTTGGTCGCTCTAAAGGCGGGCCTCCCGTTAGGGAGGCCTTGTGCCGCTTCAAGAGGGACAATTCCACTAATAGACGTTAAAAAGTCGCGACAAATAATGCGGTCCATAATATAAGCGGAATATAGCAAATGCGAGTACGTATATAATGGACCTCCCGGATAGCGGGGCGACGAATCCTTTTTCTGGGCAATCGGATATGGACCCTACCGGTTATCGGAAAATGAATCCACACCCAAATCCATATATGCAAGGACAACCGCGAACGGATTCAATGCCTTTGCCGGAATATAGTGGTGGCAGAAACAATACAATGCCTCCTCCAATTCCACCTTCTTATGATTTCGAACAAGGACCTTTAGGCAATCCGCCGAAATTCTCTCTTCCGCCGAAAGATATTCCTCTCGATATGTCCGGATTCCAAGATGAAAGCGCAAAACCGAATTATGTTCCACCGGCACCGAGTTGTCTTATTTTTTCGGCAGTATAATGTAATAGGGGTTCTTATATAATTAAATGTCTTCATCGGTGCAGGGTAACAAACGTTTATACACATTCACTTCAACCGGTTCAATTCGTTTTTCCGGTGACGTTTCTGCCCAAGTACTAATAGTTGGTGGAGGTGGGGGTGGAGGTGCAGGATATTTAACATACGAAGGAGCAGGTGGTGGTGGTGGTGGAGGAATTGGCGTAGGAACATTAACTTTTCGGGAAAACGAAATTTATACGGTTACGGTTGGCAATGGAGGAAATCGCGGTATTGGCTCAAGCGACTCTTCCTCCCTAATTTACGGAACGAATGGTGGAAATTCTTCTATAGTTGGGGCAGGCATTAATGCAGTTGCATACGGAGGTGGAGCGGGCGCTACAGTGAACACTGATGGTAGTGGACAAAATGGAGGTTCTGGAGGTGGCGCAATGAATAGATCGAACAGAGGTAGCTTGAGAGGTACTGCAACAAGAGGCACTGGAGAACCATTAACCTACTATGGATATAATGGCGGAACAGTATCCTCCTCATCGGGGGGGGGGCGGGGGAGGTGGAGGAGGGGTAGGCAGTAACTCGACATTAGCTAATGTGCCAGGTAAAGGAGGCGACGGATACTTATGGTCAGTAAATAGTGCCAGTTACGGCGCAGGAGGCGGAGGAGGGGTAGGCGGAACGACATTTGTATCTCCTCCTATACCTTCAACGGGTACTTCAGGTGGTACAGGTGGTGGTGGTAGAGGTGGAGGAGGAACAGGCCCAGCAGTATCAGGAACAGCGAATACAGGTGGGGGAGGCGGGGGAAGCTATGGAGGAGCTGGCAATGGTGGAAATGGTGGCGCAGGAGGAAGTGGTGTTGTAATAATTGCAGTTGAGACAACTGCAATCTCAAGTATGACTGTAACTACAATTATTGCTGGTTCGAAACCTATTATTACTGGTATTACCAAAAATATTGGAAATTCAGTCACGGTTGCATTTACACAATCATCTAAAGGAACAACCCCAGTTACTTATTATTATTCATTGGATGGTTCTTCTGTACGTTTAGATGCATCTGCAACAGCCTCTCCAATTACCATTACCGGCCTAACAAATAACACACCATATAGTATTTACGTTGTAGCAAATAATTCTGGCGGAAATGTGTTTTCTGACCCGTCTTTCGCAGTCACTATACTTGGCACAACACCAACATTAACTACTTCTCTAGTCCTAAATGCTGATGAAGTGGTTAGACTGACATATACACAAACAAACGCAGGAACTACTCCAGTAACATATTTTTATACTACTGATAATAGCGCAAATACCACAAATCGGACAGCATTCCCGACTGATTCAAGCACAGTAGATGTGTCCAATGTAACGGGCACACCAACCTATTACGTGATAGCAAGTAATAGTGCAGGAAATGTGATTTCATCGGGAGTATCCGGAACACCCTATTTACTGGGAAGCAACCCCACATTTACTGCTGTGCCAGTATTGAATTCTCCTGGCGTAGTCAGGCTGACATACTCCCAAGCAACCACCGGCACAACTCCAGTAACATATTTTTATACTGCTGATAATAGTGCAAATACTACAAATCGGACAGCTTTCCCAACTGATTCAAGCACAGTAGATGTGTCCAATGTAACGGGCACACCAACCTATTACGTGATAGCGAGTAATATTGCGGGAAATGTGATATCGGACGGTTCATCCGTAACGCCTTATTTACTTGGCAGTAAGCCTACCATTAGTTCGGTTACTCCAAATATAGACAATCAGGTAACAATAAATTTTACTCAATCACCCAGTATTGGAAATGGCAATCCAGTTTATTATTATGGTTTTGATGGGTCTTCCGTGCGCTTAGATGCATCTGCAACATCCTCTCCATTGGTAATTCGTAACTTGAATGGTCAATCCCCATATTCTATTTACGTAGTAGCAAGAAACGAAGCAGGTGATATTTCTTCCAATTCATTTTCTGGCATTAATGTGCTTGGCACAAAACCAATCATCACTAGCATTACTCGCAATATCAGCAATTCAGTAACCGTCACATTTGAACAATCCCAGAAAGGCACAGGCACAACAACCTATTATGGTTCTATAAATGGCTCGTCTGTATTACTAGATGCATCCTCGTCTGGCACGTCATTGACCATTAGTAACCTAATAGATGCATCAGCATATAGCATTTATGTGATTGCGATAAACCCGGCTGGAAGTGCGGTTTCCGACCCGTCCTTAAACGTAAGTATTCTTGGAACACAGCCGAGTTTCACTTTAGTATCGCAGACAAACAATCTGAGAGGCACAATTACGCAAACCCAAAAAGGTACGCTTCCAGTGCGTTATTATTATTCTTCCGATGGAGTCGATAAAGAATTCGAAGTGTCTTTTCCCACATTCGATATTAGTGGCACAGTTTCCAGAACATTCTCTATTATTGCAGATAATTCTGCTGGTCAAGTCGCGTCCTCTCTCGTTACGGGAACACCATTCATATTTGGAACGGTGCCATCTATCGGTTCAATTGTGCCGGGCTCAGAGAAACTGATTGTCAATTTCTCACAGGACCAAACAGGAACGACCCCGGTTAAATATTTCTATTCCTATGACCCAAGCGGAACAACTCGTATTGCACAAGTGAATCCACCGTCTTTTGATATTAGTGGCACTCAAGCGCGCACAGTCTATATTGTAGCAGACAATTCTGCTGGGACAATTGTATCGGCGGGCGTTACTGGCACACCATATACATTCGGAAGTGCATTGAACATCAGCCTCTCTGCGCCCATATCGAATATCATCCGGGTTTCTTATTCACAAGCGGTTCAAGGCACCGTTCCAACAACTTACCAATATATCTTAAATGGCGGTTCTCGGGTCACTGTTGGAACAAGTCGAACCGGCACATTCGATATTTCCGGTTTAACTTCCACCTCTCCGTATTCCTTCTATATGGTGGCAACCAATGATGCAGGTGATTTGTCATCAAACACTGTTTCGCAGGCGGTATTAGGAGCACAACCAATTGCAACAATTGTACCAGAGGTGAATAATATCCGGGTAAGTTTTACGCAATCAGAAACCGGGACATTATCCGTCCAGTATTACTATTCATTTGATGGTGTTACAAAAGAAGTATCGGTAAATCCATCATCACCATTTAATATTAGTGGCGTGGCACAGCGGACGGTGTATATCATAGCAGAAAATCCGGCTGGTCAAATTGTATCGACAGGTGTATTGGGAACGCCTTATTTTATTGGTGACGCGCCGTTAGTAGATATTCAACCGGGTTCAAGTAACGTGACGGTGTATTTCTCACCTACACTAGGAAATCCAGCACCAACTTACTATTACTCGGAAGCTGCCGACGGTTCAAATCCAATTGGTCCGGTCACCTCTCCATTTACCGTTAATACTACGGTAACGAAAACGATATACGTTGTGGCAAGTAATATTGCAGGAACTGTTATATCGAGTGAGGCGACGGCTACTCCCTTTTTATTAGGAAATCCTCCTACAATAACGAGTATAGTTTCTGGATTAAAAAGTATGGAAGTCAATTTTATGGGTTCAACTGGTGGAAATCCAGCACCGTATGCATATTACTATTCATTGAACGGTGGCTCGTATATTTTAGCGAGAAGCGCTCGGTCTCCAATCATAATAGCTGGATTGTCAGTAGCAGCAGAATATGAAGTTAGATTGGTTGCGCAAAATTCGGCCGGATTTACTTCTCCTTCGAATACGGTAAATGGAAGTACATTACCGGATGGTGAAATCGTTGAATTTAATAGTATATATGTTCCTCCTCGGTCACTAAATGCAGATTCGGGGGGTAGTGTTTCTAGAGACAGAAAGAGCTTTATAAATTCAACGGCTTTATATGTCAATACAACATTACCATTAGAAGCACAACAAAAACAAAGACAATTATTACAAAAAAGCCGCGTAGGGGTAACAGGACGATTAACTTGTTTAGATGTCGCAATTAAGAACCGTCAGGATGCAATTGGGCGTGCGGTATTTAGCAAATCAGTACAACCTGAATCTGAAACTACGCGTTCAATTAAACTAAAACTAGAATCTATTACCGCAAAAATGCAGGTGGAACAACAACCGGCACAAGAAGAGCAATCTGTGACACAAGTATATCAGCCTATACGAGGAGAGCAATCTGTGACACAAGTATATCAGCCTATACGAGGAGAGCAATCTGTGACACAAGTATATCAGCCTATACGAGGAGAGCAATCTGTGACACAAGTATATCAGCCTATACGAGGAGAGCAATCTGTGACACAAGTATATCAGCCTATACGAGGAGAGCAATCTGTGACACAAGTATATCAGCCTATACGAGGAGAGCAATCTGTGACACAAGTATATCAGCCTATACGAGGAGAGCAATCTGTGACACAAGTATATCAGCCTATACGAGGAGAGCAATCTGCGATACAAGTATATCGGCCTATACGAGGATAACAATTTAACCTCTACTCATATAGATTAAAAATCTGTATGAATAAACGCAAACGCGGATACGAAGTGATAGCGGAGTTGTCCCTCTTGAAGCGGAGCGACCGAGGGACAATTCCGCGAATAGACGTTAATCAAGAAACATCTTAGGAACCAACGTAACGTCTATTCGCGGAATTGTCCTTCCTGAAGCGACACACGGCATCCCCGTTAGGGAGGACCAACGACCCGCCTTTGGGCCCACATTTGGATAGACCAAGGGACAATTCCACTAATAGACGTTAATCTATATGAGTAGAGGTTAAAGGATATAACCTCGGATTCAACCGGGTTATTTGCATTTACTTCAAGTGTTGAAAAAAATACGCGTATAAATGCATTGAATCGGTGTCGTAATGGCGGTAACTGTGTTCTACCGAAAGTAAAAACAAGTGCACATTGCACAAATCTGCCTATACCTATTCGGAAAATGGCAAATTTAGTAAGAACTCAAACTCAAAACCACGCAGTTTTAGTTCCGGCAAAGATACAGGATTGATATGGTGACTAGACTATAAATATTCGTCGCTATAAATATAGAACATTTAGGAAAATGCAAAGATATGTTGTTGAATTTTTCGGTACGGCTCTGTTCGTTTATATTATATTATCAACGGGAAATGCGTTAGCAATCGGCGCAACTCTCGCGCTATTAATTCTGCTTATGAGTGAAAGTAGTGGAGGATACGTCAATCCGGCGGTTTCGATTGTTATGGCTGCGGCAGGTAAATTACCAACTGCTGATTTAGTTCCTTACTGCATTGCGCAAATTCTAGGTGCTTTAGTCGCATTGGAAATTTACAAGCGTGTTCGGTTCTAACGTCCGACCCCCGACCATATATCATCGTCGGTTAATATATAATGCCTTACAATAAGAAGAACAAAACGGTAAAAAGACGGCATAGAAAAAGTCAAAAGGGTGGATGGTTAGCACATTTAACAAAATCACCGATAAAGTCAAAAACGAAACCAGTCCGTTATTCACATAAACGAAGTTCAACCTCAAAACATACCGCTAGTGTGTAAAATGGACTTCGCATATAGATGCAATATCTATATAGACATTTACTATATATTTTGAGTAAATGTCTTTAATTGAGTCGCAATTCACGCCATCTGGGATGACTCAGGTAACCCCAATTGCATTATCACCAGACGGCAATATATATGTAAATGCAAATAATGCAAATGGTATACGTATTTATTCGAATAGCGGAACATTTATAACATCCGTTAATACGAATGATACATATTCCGCGTTTTATGCCGACGGTACAAACGGAATAATGTACTGCGGGGGCGTTAGTACATTAGGAAAACTAAATTTGGTAGATAATTCATTTTCGTCGGTTTCTAGCACGGGGTTGAATTCCGTTCCGCTTGGTCCGGATGGATTTATTTATGCAGTAACAAATACTGCGTATCAAATCAGACGTATCAACCCAGCGACTTTTACTCATACAGTCATATTTACAAACAGCACGAGTATTGTGAATGCTGATGCAAGTGGAATATTTGGTGGCTCTGCATTTGACAGTAAAGGATTTTTATACGGTATTACAAGAGGAGTTGGTTATGTCTATAAGTTTGATACGTGTGGAAATTGTCTCGGATTATTTTCTACAGTAAATAGCGCATACGGCAGTACATTTTCTCTCGCAACTGACCAAGAACACGATATTACGTATACGGTTACAATGGGGTCGCCGGGGGCTGTATACCGAATTGACAAATACGGTATAAGTACCCTTCATACTACATTTACAGGTCAATCCCGCGCATTAAATTATGACCCATATACGAAAAAAGTGTATGTTACGTCCAACAGTTTAAACACTATTTATAGGATAGCGAGATTTACGCCACCTGCTACAACAACCCATATGTTGAATACAAACGGATTGGTGTTGTATTATCCGTTCGATGTGGATACTTTAAATTATGCATCCGGTAGTGGAGTGAATGACATATCTTCCAGTTCGATTTCTATATCAAGATTGTTCACGATGGTAACAAGTGGGTCGGTAAGGTTTCCAGGAACAACTTCGCAATTCATCCAGTTGCCGAATATACAATATTCCCCTACCGGTCTTACTGTCGGAGTATGGGTGAGATGTAATGCGATTGGAGGCAACAATTTCCAGCTCTATATGTCAAAAGTGTTTGATTTCGGAAATGGTGGAGGAGCAGATAGTTTTGCGTTTTCGTTCGCAAACGGTGGATATACGAGCATATTTACGAATGGCAAGCTGTATAATTCATACAAACTCAATGATAGTCTATGGCATCATTATTGTGTGACGGTGGATTCGAGTGGAAATGCACGATATTACGTAGACGGTTCCGCGCAACAAATGACGAATGGCGGATTCACATATACAGTCATACCGGCTGGGCTCTCATATTCCACCGTTTATACGAAATGCTATATATGCAAAAGTAATACAGCATCTGACAAATATTTAGATGCGAACTTGAATAATTTTATGCTATTTAATAGGGCGATAACCCCGACCGAATTGACTGCTTTTTCTAGTTTTTATACGAATATATCCACAGACCCGCCTTATCCGTGTTTCTTGAAAGGCAGTAAAATTCTCCGACTCAATTTAGATTACGATGAAGAAGAATATATAGAAGTGGAGAGGCTGAAAAAGGGCGATTTAATAAAAACCGCGACGTGTGGATATAAAGCAGTTGCATTTATCGGTCGCGCAACGCTGAAACGTCCGGCCGACGACCCCGACCGTAAAAACCGCCTTTATACATTTAAGGCAAAAGGATTCCAACCTCTCTCCATAACGGGCGAACATTGTACTCTGCATAAGAAATTAACCGACGAAAAACGCCGAGAGGTGCGCGAATATATGGGCGACGATTTTATCACGGAAGAATTTTGTCGTGTTCCTGCTTGTCTGGATGACCGAGCGGAACCTTATGCAGGAAAAGGGCCAGCGACTATCTGGCACTTCGCATTAGAACACAATAATTTGTATAATAATTATGCGGTTTATGCGAATGGTATTTTAGTCGAAACGTGCAGCATTGATTATCTGTTGAATCGGTCAAATATGGAATTAGCAGAATAAAATGTGAGAGGCACGGTTATTTGCGCTTACCAAAATAAAAAGTGCGTTTTGCGTAAGGACCTTCTTCCTTTGCCTTTTGTTTCTGTGTCATTCTTTTCCGTGGTTTCCGTTTCTTTGTTTGAGCCGGCGGTTCCAATACAACTGTTTCTGTGATTGTCTTGAGAGGACGAACATCTACTATTGGGGTAGGTATTTTTGGCCGTTTCAATTTATTTGCGGCAGAAGGATTATATTTAAAAAACCACCTCTCGAACTCTTTTTTCTCTTCCGGTGTTTTAGCGGCTTTCAATTCTTGGTATTTTTTTGCTTTCTCGGCGCGCATTTCTTCCATTGTCGGCTGTTTTCCGTAGCAATCCAGAGAAAATCGCCTAAGAAGTCCTTTTTGTTCTAAACTGTTCTTCTGTTGAACTTCGAACAGATACGCCGACATACAAAGCATTCGGTCTTTGTCGAAATAGCGTTTGTCCGCATACAAGAATGCCAAATAGAAACTCAACATTGTATCAATCGTTGCTACCAATACGGTTCGGTCACCGACATCGATTTGATTATAACTATGACACGCAATGGGTTTATAAATAAATGCAATAATATCTCCATTGATACCGATTTCTGTATGTTCCGGTATAACCTCTCCTAATGGTGTATGTTGGATAATGCGAATATTCTTGTAACCTGCATCCATCAATTTATCGCGGACAATTATTGCGCATTTTTCCGGATTTTCCGAGAGGACATCGAAATCCGGTATCTTCTCTACTTGATGCTGTTTATCATTCTCCGCATATTTAGAATAAAGCGCCGTTCCATAACCGCCCAAGAAAACGACACCTTGGTCGATGAATGAATCGCGCGCTAAATAATAAACCGATTCAGAAATAGTCTTATTCTCTTTCATACCCATAACGCGCTGGAAATCAACCGCATTACAATCTTCTGTAGAGAGAGGATAATGTTTATTCAAAAGTGTTATGCGTTTTAGCACTTTCTCCCATCGAGACACGTCGCCGTATGGACGCGACAATTCTAAATACATCGACATACGCAAATAATTTGGCGGTGCATATTTGATTCCGGCAATCGTAATCGTTTCCGGTATCAACCTCTCATATAGAATTGGATGCAACTGCGTTATATCGGCAATCGGCAAGAAATTGACATAGACTTTATATGTGCCTAAATGGACACCTGCTTTCGCTTCCACTTCGTCGTATCCTGCCGAATAATATATATCTGCTAATTCGCGCGCGTCTTCCATTGCGTGGTCGGAATAGAAGTCGTAATCTGGGACTTCAATGTCGCGATTGTAGAACTGCGCCTGTTTCGGCAGAATATTATTAATTGCTGTACCTCCATAGCATATTAATTTCTTGCGCACTAAAAAATCTTCCAATATTTGAATGATTTTTTGCACATCGGGTGAATTGGCTACTTTCGCACCTTGCGATTTTTCACTTTCGTCGACAGCTTGACGGAGCACGGCAAGTTCGCATTCCTGAAAAGTCATTCGGTCATTGCAAATAGTAGGTTTATATTTTGGTCTTTTTGCTCTTTTACCATATCTATATTCGCCTCTCATTGTGGCGGTGTTATATATTTACAATGCATATTCTCTAGACTCCAACTAGACTGGTATATACGTTGGACATTGGAATCATCGGTGTTCCGGCGGTATCAAATAGTTTGACATACGAATCCAATTCAGTCCCCGCTAAATAGGACCGCATCGGTATAAATTGTATGCTGCAATTCAACATCATATGTTTTACGTCGGGTTGATTGTTTTTATCGTCCGGATGAGGGTATACAATATACATACTTTTCACATTGCTTTTAAATAGTCCATTCACAGCAGAATCCGTTATTCCCAATCGATTCAATTTGCCGTTTGTCAAAACCGGTTCTGTATATCGATAAAATGCGGGCATTGTTCCTCCCCCAGTCAATATATTGACAAATGTTCGCAGTGATTTTGCTGCTCCACTTGGCACATCATTTACATTATTCGAAGAAGGCGCGTAGATTTGCAATACATTTACCACATCCATAGAAAACAACATTTTTCCCATAATGCTGGAGAGGGGAGTGCATTGTTCTAATTGGACAGGCGAATTATCTGCATTGCGTAAGTAATAGGTGGAATAACTCGGTGGATTCGAACCCGGTAATCCATTAACGACATTCATTACATTTGATATGATATCGGTGGCGGAATTCACTGGGCGATAGACTCTTAGATGCACAAATACCGGATATTTATTTACACTGTTCAGGTTTTTGTTAAATTTCGTAGTAGAACTAAATGCATTTTCCGCAATACATTTAAGTGCATCGGATAGTTTCAATGTATTTTCGACCATAACCGGCGCATTGTCCGGTGAATAACCTACATATACATCACCGCTCGCGGAAAACACATTTAAATCGATGAATCGGTATCCGTCTTCGATTCGCTTCAAAATGTTTAATTTGGAAACGGATGTGCCGTCATACGCCGAATTGAAGGACGATTTGACACAATACTCTTTTAGAGGAAGGTCTTTTGAATCGTCGTAACTACTCTTGCATTTTGCGTCTTTTTCTCCTTCTGCGGATGGAGTTGTAGCAGTAGTCATTTGTTCAATTTGAAAGCGATGGAATTGTCCCTGTTGATATTGCTTATAAAATATGACGAGGAGCACTACGATAGATAAAAATAGAAATATATACTTTAGTTCCATAAATCAGATGCAAATATATATTGTAATAATATTATCCGGTGTCGTTTGCATCCTCAATATTTGATAAAGAAGAGAGTAAAAGAGTAAAAGATAATAGAGATTATATATCACAATCGTTTATAAAATGGCAGGTGGATTATTAAATTTAACCGCAACAGGCAGTGCAAATGTTATATTGAACGGCAACCCATCAAAAACATTTTTCAAAGTCGTTTATTCTAAATATACAAACTTTGGATTGCAAAAGTTTCGTTTGGATTATGAAGGACAACGAGACCTACGTTTGACATCGTCAAGTACATTCCAATTCAAGGTAAAACGTCACGCGGATTTACTGATGGATACGTATTTGTGTGTTACTTTGCCGGATATATGGAGTCCAATCTATCAACCCTGCACACAGACGTCATTTAAATGGGGTGCATATGATTTTCGGTGGATACGCGATTTAGGAACACATATGATAGAGAACATAACAATCACGTGCGGTTCAACATTGTTGCAGTCGTATTCCGGCGCTTATTTGGCGGCACTTATCGAACGAGATTTCCCAGAAAACAAGAAAAAAGCATTTAACCAGATGAGCGGCAATATCCACGAAGTATATGACCCTGCAAATTCACACGGTAGAAGTAATGCGTATCCGTCTTCCTATTTTATGGGCGATGGTATTACCGCAGAACCGTCTATACGAGGAAGGATTTTGTATATCCCGATTAATGCGTGGTTTATGATGGATAGTCGATGTGCTTTTCCTCTCATAGCGGTGCAGTACAATGAGTTGCAGATAAGCGTAACAATTCGTCCTATACAAGAATTATTCCAAGTGCGTGATGTGTTTGATTGGGGAAACCGATTTCCTTATGTGCAGCCGGATTTTACGCAACCGCAATTTGGTATGTATAGATTTTTGCAATCTCCGCCTGGCGTAAATATAGATTCTGCAAATTATCAGAATCAGCAAGTTTCGTGGAATGCGGATGTCCATTTACTCGCGACGTATTGCTTTTTGTCTGAGGAGGAACGAAAAAAGATGGCTTTAGAGGACCAGGTCTATTTGGTGAAAGATATATTTGAATACAAGTTTGACAATTTAGTAGGAACGAAAACGGTGACTCTTACATCAAACGGGATGATATCGAATTGGATGTGGCATTTGCAGCGTAATGATGTGAATTTGCGGAATGAATGGAGCAATTATTCGAACTGGCCGTATCGAGAATTGCCGAACGATATTTACTCCGCGCCAATATCCGCCGCAACTGTGAATGGTGTGAAAGTGTTGTCGATTGGATTTAACGGCGAGTATTATGCTGTCGGGCCCGGATTAAATCCGCCGGACGAAGAGAGAGTAACGGGAACCAATACAGGTTACTATATAACGGGAGAGGCGTCTCAAGAAAATATTCACGACATAATGGTTTCAATGGGCATTAACTTGAATGGAGTATACAGAGAAAACATATTACCTGCAGGTGTATATGATTACATTGACCAATATGCTAGAAGCACCGGGTCTGGAAAACCGGGATTATATTGCTATAGTTTTGGATTGAACTCGAGTCCCTTTGAGCATCAACCGTCTGGTGCAATGAATTTGTCGCGGTTTAAAGATATCAATTTAGAAATTACCACTATTGTTCCGGTTGTATCCACTCTAAACAAGAATTTTCAGGTGATATGCGACCTGAGCGGCAATGTGATTGGAATAAACAAACAAAATTGGCGATTATATGACTATACATTTAATATGACTCTTTATGAAGAACGATACAATGTGTTTTCCGTAATTGGTGGCAATTGTGGAATGTTATTTGCTAGGTAACGTCTATTCGCGGAGTTGTCCCTCTAAATCGAAGATACCTTTGGTTGAAGCGACACAAGGCCTCCCGTTAGGGAGGCCCGCCTTTGGAGCGACCGAGGGACAATTCCACTAATAGACGTTAATCTGTATGAATAGAGGGTAAAAATCGCGAATTGTTGCCGATTTACTTGATGCACAAAGGCGTAAAACTCGCATTGGTGTAAAATACTGTATATTATTATAAGAATAATATACATTTGCGAGAAATGGGTAATACTGTATGGACAAAAAAAGCGAAAGAAGCATTTACAGAAAATAGTGGCACATCATCCACTGTTACGACACCGAATATAAATGAAGACACATTACTCGCTGCTGATTATGGAAATTCACCGTCGAATGGAAATCAAATTGCGGAAGACACTTTGACTGGCAAAGCAAGTGAATACGATATTCCGAAAAATACGCCTCCAATACCGACAGAAGCAAAAGAGTCGATAAACAAGAAAATAGCAGATGCATTTAAGGCTAAAAAGTTTGACGCGATAGACACAAAAGGGATTTACAGAGAAATAAAAAGCGCAATTGGAAGTCGATTAAAAAATATTAGAGACCCAATCGAGAAGACAATCCAAGCCATTATCGGAAAAACATTCGTAAAACCTTCAACTAAAGAAGAAATCAAAACGGTCGCAAGCCATATAATTACCTGGTTGTCTATTTTACTTGCCTATATTATTTTAATAAATTGGTGGTATCTTAGGAATTACAGCACATTCACATTCGATTTTCGTAAATTTATATGGGGACCAATTCGATGGATAGTTGCAGGACCATTGAATGCAATTGAAGCTATAAATTATTTTGCAGTAAATGATAGAATGGACGCGGATAGAAAATTTCCCAGTAAAGAAACAATGACATTTTTATGGGGGATACGTCCGATACTATTTACTGTATTACATTTTATTCTTTTAAATGCAAATGTGCTCAATTTACTGACATCGTTTATGTCTACAAATGGCTTGGGATATATTATCTTGATACTATTATCGCTATATTATACCGGTACTCTATTTGCAAAAGAAAAATGGTATGAACCGGTTATTAGCTCGCCGATGCCAATGTCTATTATTGTTGCTGTCATACTTATATTGGCTATTATATTAGCCATAGTCGTAGTTCCCCTGTTTTTAGGCTATATTTTAACCGCGTATTTAATATTTTTATCAACGATGACGATTATTGCATTCAACGGATTTTGGCCGCCATATATATGGTCTTCAGTGAAACAGATATTCCAAGAATTAACGGAAGCATACACACTAGAACCAACGAGCAAATGGGAAAAACTCGGAAAGACCGCATACAACAATTTCCACAGTATTTATATTTTCTTTTTGGTTATTGGTCTATTTATTCGACACATAGTCCAAATTGCAAAGTTCAAAACACCCGCATTAGTTGGACTCGGAGTTGCAATTAATTTCTCCATCTTCTTTTCCTTATCACAAGGAATTATACCAATTGCAAAAGATATGTACGATATAATAGGAGAGGATACAGATTCGAATTTACCGAATACACCATCAGAAGACTATAATACGTGCCCAAAATAACCGTCTATTTGTGGAATTGTCTCTAACCTCTACTCACATAGATTAACGTCTATTCGCGGAATTGTCCCTCTAAATCGAAGATACCTTTGGTTGAAGCGGCACAAGGCCTCCCTAACGGGAGGCCCGCCTTTGGAGCGTCCGAGGGACCATTCCACGAATAGACATGTATGAATAAAAGCTAAATAGATATGGTAATATCAGGTTCGAGTTTTGACTTTGATTTTTCTTGGTTAAGTGACACGGGGGCTGAAGAGGAAGAAGATGACGCGGGAGTTTTATACGAAGCATTCACTGTAGAGGTTGTTTGGTTCCCTATACGCAATATAGTTTGCTGTAATTCTATCACAGTTTCTTCCAATTCCGTATTTTTCGTTTTCAAATCTTGTATTTCCTTTTGTTGATTCTGTATCAATCGCATAATCTCTTCAGGAGTCATCATACGCGGCGGTTTTCCTTCTTCGTGAGCCATAATGCCGGGCATATCCACACTAGCACCTCTCATTTTCAAATCCTGTATTTCTTGTTGCTGATTCTGTATCAATTGTATAATCTCTTCAGGACTCATCATACGCGGCTGTTGTCCCTCTTCGTGCGCCATAATACCAGGCATATTTGGGTTCGGTTGTCCCGACGCCATCATTTTCTTCTGTTGTTCTTCCACCAGTTTCCGGCGTGTTTCTTCAATTACTTTTGTCTGTTCCAATACATCCGGTTTCATCTTCGGTTGTCCCGGTTCATATGAACCCAACAGCGCTTCAATGTCTTCTAAAAAGAACTTCTTTATTTTTGCTTCCTCCGGCTTGCGTATAAAGTCTTTTACCTTCTTGTTTGATTCTTTAAAATAATCCGGATGGGGATTATCCAACAGTTTCTTTTTATCAAAGGTATTGTGAATATGCGAAAACACCAATATCGTTTTCATCGGGTCTAATTGCACAAATGGTACAGTATAATCTTTCAAAAATGCCTTCTCCTCTGCTAATGCGGCGTGGTCTTCGTATCTCGTTTCATCGAGAAGACGCGATTTAAAAGCAAATGTTCCTGCTGTCGCATGGTTCGGACCATACGGCCCACATTGATACATTTTCTTTAAATGCTTGAAATAAATATACATTTCCGATGAACCGGCACAGAGCGCTTCCTTATTATTTTGCAGTTTCTCGACGGCGTGTTCAATTCGTTCGGGTGGATAATAATCGTCGTCATCCATATAAACAATAATACTGCCTTTTGCTTTTTTATGCATAAAGTTTCTCTTCTCACCTAATGGCATTTTCTTGTCCAACTGGAAATACTGGATATTACTAATGCCGGACGACTTTACTAAATCCTCTATTTTGTCCGTTCCATCATCCACAATTATCCATTCTATGCGGTCCATCGGATATGTCTGGTTTTTAAAGCATTCAAACATTACCGGTATAAATGGCCGCCGATTGAACGTTGGTGTACATACACTCACAAACGGCTTGAAGTTCTTGATTGTCTGCTTTTTTGGTTTTCCCATTACTGCAAAAATATATAAAGAGTCAAATTACCCGTTTATGTATTTTTGCGTAAAATCCATTCAACCTCTCAATTACATTCTCAAAAAAGTTTTTTTTCATCGATAAATGAGAGGTTCAATTCAGTTCAGTTCAATTTGCATTGTATATCAATTTGCTACAATACAAATGATGTTCTCTTTATGGGCCCGCCTTTATTAGACCTTTGTACATTTAACGTCTATTAGTGGAGTTGTCCCTTGGTCGCTCCAAAGGCGGGCCTCCCTAACGGGAGGCCTTGTGCCGCTTCAAGAGGGACAATTCCGCCAATAGACGTTAAAATAAAAAATTGAATCCGTTTTATTACACCTTTGGACATTTAAAACGCCGACTTTATTTTAGGTATTTTTTAGTCTTATTTTTTCTTGTTTTATTTTTAACATAAACAGCATTTCTATTATAAGCACCCTTAGACCAACGAACATTTCAAACCGGCACTAAAAGTAAGAGTAGATGGGGAAACATCACACCGAAGATTACAAACTCTCCGCTGTGAAGTATGCGTTGAGAACAGACAATCAAGTAGAAACCTGTGAAGTTTTTGATTGTAAAAGGTCATCATTACAGGATTGGATTGATTTATACCAGAAAACTGGTTCTCCTGTGCGTAAAACAAGAAAGAATAGAATTGCTTATAAAGTTCATCAGGAACATATTGATTTCCTTAGAGAAGAACTCAAAAAGAAGCCTGATATTTTTATGGCTGATTTGAAGGAACTACTGGAAAAGAAATATCCCTATGTTTCGCTTACAAGAGTCCATATAGGTAGATTATTGCGTGATAATAACAAGACAAGGAAGCGTTTGCGTAAAATCCACCAACCTGCTACATACAGAGGCAAACCAAGAGAGCATCAAAAAGAGGTCAGCACTTTCATTCAGGAAGCACGAAAATACTCTATGGATAAAATCATCTGTTTAGATGAAACTGCTATATACCCTGCTTTGCATCCGTCCTATGCTCGTTGTGATAGTGGAAAGCGTTGCTATGTGAAGACAACCGATAGTAAAGTATTCAAACACTATTCTCTGTTAGTTGCTATAACAAACAAAGACACAATTGCATACGAACTCTACGAGCAAGGTGCGGTAAATGCTGAACGATTAGCAGAGTTTATTACTAAGAACATCAAGGGCAAATTTCAAAACCACCTTATCGTTATGGATAATGCTATGTTCCATAAATCACCAGAGGTAAAGAAAGCAGTAGAAGAATCAGGGAATAAGATACTTTATAGCGTAGCATATTATCCGAGATCCAATCCCATAGAACAGTATTTTAATCAGGTCAAGCATTACATCAAGAAAGATTCGCCTATCAGTTTTGAAGACATCAAGACGACCTTAGCACACAGCATAAAACAGGTCAAGGAGAAGAACTACAAGAACTATTTTATACACGCCTTCAATGTAGAATGGTTGAAGAAGGACAGGAAGACTCGCCGACGAACCCCCAAACTCTATAAAAATTGACGCAACTACCCGGTCTTCACGAATTCGTTAAAAATCCGTGAAACGGCTTAAAGATTTTGTGCGTTTATAGTATAAGAAGGTATAAGAAGAATGACATCACACATCTGCAACACATGTAAGAAGTCGTTCTCACAAAAAGGTCATCTTGAAGACCATATGAAGCGTAAGCGTCCTTGTAAAAAGAATATCTCAGTTGAAGAACTTGTTGAGAAGAAAGTCCAAGAGGCATTATCCATTCACCTAAAAATTGAACCACCAAAAGTTGATACCCCAGTCACCAACATACTTGAAACAAGCACGATGGACTATTCTAAGATGAATGTGAAGGATCTGGTTGCTCTCTGTAAGGAAAAGGGATACAGTGGGAAAAAGAAGGCTGACATTGTGACACTACTAACTGATGCTCCTGCAAATGAGGGGGCTGTTAAAATTGACCCCGCAATAACGACTACTATACAGTCAAACCAAATGGATTATTCTAAGAAGACAAGAGAGGAATTGATTGCTATTTGTAAAGAGAACAAATTCAAAGGTTATAGTGGAAAAAAGAAAGATGATATTCTAAAGATTATAGAAAGTAGTATTTCAAATACATTAGATAGTTCAACTACAACGAATGTTATTGTAAGCAATACACTCGTTAATGAGCCAATTATTACAGCTAAATTTCCCATGCCTCTTGAAGATGATGAAGAAATTATAGTAATTGAAAACACAAGTAAAATATTTACTATTTTAACTGAAGAAGCACCATCTGATGATGAAATAACGTTTATGCTCAGCAATATATTAAAAATTGAAAAATCCTTATTTGAAAAAGCAAAAATAGTGCCTAATTATATTGATAATAGATTTAAAGGTGAATGGGACTTGCTATTTGATATTTATAAAATTATTATAAAATTATTTAAGGGAGAAAGTAGTTGTGCTGACTATTTACTATTTAATGGAAATGTTAATAATGATACATCAGCAGAAAATGCTATTTGTATTTTAGAAAGCACAAAAACAAATGATACTAATAGCAGAAATACATCTGTAAATCAAAGAATAACAAAATTCATGGTATATAAAAAACTTTATCCGAATAGTAAAGCAAAAATGGTTATGTTTTATAATAATAAATGGGAAAATAAAAACTTGACTGATACTGGAAAGTTTGGATTGAAATTAATGAAATCATTAGAGATAGAAGCGTATCATGGTGAAAACTATATATATGAAAATCTATATGATTTATATTTGATTAACAAATTTATATCAATTGAAGAAATGATAAATGAAAAAAATAAAATTAAGGAAAAAAAGGGAAATGTTTCTGTTAAAATATCTAATAAAGATGAAACCTATTACATATCTTGTAAATTAGATAAGGGTATATCTAGTAGTAGCGGTAAAATATCACATGACCCAAATGTAGGATTATTAAGTGGATTAATTAACTTTATACACAATAATAATAATTCGTGTAAAATATTAATAGAAAAACATAACATAGCTCAAGATTATTTCAATAAACTTCCTAAAAGTAAATTTTGGTATGCTATTAATGAAATAGATGTAGAATTTAGCGATATTACGATAATTAAAAGACCAGATTTGCCTAATAAATATTTTACAATTGAAAATAGTTGCACTGAAAAAATATCAACTATAATATTATCACAAATAATAGATAAAAAATATTCCTGTATATTCTCAAACCATTCTGGTTGTGCTTTGACAAATATTAAAACGCACGATAAAGATATAATTGTTGAAAGAACAATGCCAAGACCAGATATATTGTTTTACGACAAAACTGAAAATACATTACTAATTGTTGAAGGGAAAATAGAAAAAGACATACACCTAGGAATAAATCAACTACAAGATAGTAATTTAGACAGATTTATACAATTAATTAAATTATCTTATCCTGACTCAATTATAAAAAAAGGACTATGTATAACTATTGATGATATTACAAATATTAATAAATATAGTAGTATTCAGTTTCCAATTTTATTTGCTATAGACATAAATGGGTTATATTATTATAATGTATGATTTTCTATGCGTTCTTTACAAATATTATAATATTTTGTATCAAGTTCATAACCGATATACATTCTATTTGTTTCAATACACGCCAAAGCAGTAGTTCCAGAACCCATACAACTATCTAAAACTAAGTCATTTTCATTTGAAAATGTTTTTATTAAATATTTAATTAATTCAATTGGTTTTTGTGTAGGGTGTTGTGTTTTACCTTCATTATTAAATTTCAATATACTTCTTGGATAATTTGTTGTTGTTTGTACATAATCGTCTTGTGTTTTTCTATTGTTTCTGTGTTCTGTAGTTCCTGTTTTTCCTTTCATTACTTTATTACATGGTAAAGTTCCTTGAGGATTATATATCATTTTATTTTTAGCATTTTCACTTGTTTTTCCATAACTAAATATTAATATATCTTCGTGTTCACATAATACTTTATATGGTGCTTGAGCAAATCCACCTGGTTTAGACTTATGCCATACTAAAGAATATTTAAACATTTCATAATTACTCGAAACTAATCTACTTGTGAAAGGTTGCTGTCCAAACAATATTATCGTTCCATAAGGTTTTAACACTCTTTTATATTCTTGCCATAATTTATCTAAATTTATTGGTGTGTCCCATTTACATTCGGTTAATCCATATGGTAAATCTGTGCATATTAAATCTACAACATTATCAGATAATTCTAACATTCCAGTTAGACAACAACAATTGTAAATTTTATTATATTCATATTCATTAATCGTGTCATTAACAATTGCTAAATCAGCAATAATTTCAGTTTTTCCAATTATTTCATTTTCTAATATAATTTTCTCTTCATCATCTTCCTCAATGATTAATTCTATATTTTTTTTTTTATGAAAAGATTTTTTAAATAATATATGTAAATATTCATACACGTCAATTTCATTTTCATTATTATTGCATTTAAATCGTTTTACAAGTTTAGTTTTACATAAATAGTCACCATATTTATTGTATATTTCTTTTATCTCATCAGTTGTCATAATTCCTTCATTATTATAGCTCATAATTATACATTTAGCATTTGTATTTTTAATAATATATTCAAGTTCTTCTTTACAAGAAGTTTTATTACACCATTTAGATTTTTTACAAATTTTTTTTGTACCTGTCTTGTTTTCATTGATTTCAGGATTATCATACATTGATATAGTTTCTAAAACATGGTAATAAGCAGAATAATCGCGTTCATTATAAGGTGGGTCAACGTATAATACATCGTATTTTACTTTATCAATAATCATTTTTATGTCTTCATTGTATGTGTTATATTTATGTTTTGCTAACAAATAATTGACCATATTCTTATCTAATTCAAACTTGCGTGTAGAACGACTATCCCATTGAGTATTAAATGCTCCATAAGTTCCAGGTATATTTGAATATAATGATACATTTTCAATTAACAAGGCAACGAGAAATACGTATTCATCATGTGTTATTTCTTTGTTATGCTTCCAAACTTCTATTTGTTGTCTAATTCCATCAATTATTTCAGCATTTTCATTTGTAAAATACTTTCTTTCATATTTTAGTTCTTTATTTGGAGAATAATTGTAATATATAAATCCTTTATGTTTTTTTGTATTTAATAAATCTATTACACTAGATAAATTCATTTTTAATCCATTAAATAATAAATCATCAATAGTAATAGAATTTCTAGAATAACATAATTTATAACTATAGTTATTTAAATCATTTGATATTACATTGTAGTTATTAATATTAAAGAAACTAGTAACTGAACCAGTCCCACCAAACGCATCAAATATCGTAGGATTATTTAAACCTAATTTATTAACACATTCTAAAAATGTGTTATATATAAATTCTAAATGTTTACTTTTATTGCCCAAATATCTCATTGTTTTAATGTTATAATTAATGTTTGTATCAGTAATTTGTAAAACAATATGTTTATGGTTATTAATAAGTTGAATAAGTTCTGCTTTAATTTTTGATTTACACTTTTTAATTCCAATTTCTTCACACTTCGCTAAAAGTTCTGTTTTTGATAATTTGGTTAAATCCATTTCTTTAATAATACAAGTTATATTACTACTAATATCAGTCATATTATTTAATTCAATTTTTTTATTATCCAATAAAAAACTCATTTATATATTTACTAAATATTTTATTTTTAAATTAATTAACAAATTAAATATTTATAGTTTGACTATCATTAAATTTTAATTGATGTTTATTTGTATTCAAATGTGTATCCATCATAGACTTTACAAATACACCAAAATCACAGCAATCACAATAATACTTAAATTTCTCCTTTCGTTCTTCCTTTGTTGAATGATTGTTAAGAATATGATTTAAATAATTGTTCTTATTATAATTCTCAAAACTACACTTATTACACTTATAAAGTGTCTTATCACATCTTTCTTTTCTTTTACCTGTTTTATGTAATGTAGTTTCTAAATGTTGTTTATAACAAGAAGCAATATCAGTTTTATAATTACACTTTTCACAATAAAATTTACTTTCCATATTATTTTATATATATTTAATATTTAAATATATTTAGTAAAATCAAAATTATTCAATTTTTTAATTAAATATTATTTTCGTAAAAATATTTAAAAATAAAATATTCAGTGAATATATAAATGGGAAAAAAGAAAAAGCAAGAATTCCAAGAATTTAGGAATAATGAAAAATCTACCTATAAAACCCTGAAAATTCCACTCAAAACGATTTTACTAAATCGTGATACAATACAACCTTCTATTACACCTTTGGACATTTAAAACGCCGATTTTCACGGAATAAAAAAAATCCAAAAAATGTAAAATCAATTATGATGGTCTTACTTTTTCCTCTTCTTTTTTGGTTATTGAAGAGGTGAAAGACGAAATGTGAAAACATAATGGTCGCTCTTGGGTTTCTATCCAAGTTTGAGTTAATTTCATTATGTTTATTGAAGAGTTTGCATCTCTTGTTCTAAATATGATTTTTTTGTTTTCGCAACTCACGCAGTTAGAACAGATTAACAGACGAAACACTTTCTTGCCTTCTTTATCCTTGTAATATTCCAAATCTTTATTACAATCACAACATTTTTTACTTGTGTTGCATTCATTTATTGTTATTGTATCATATTTCTTATGAATTAATTTCCTTAATCCTTTATTCATCGTAGGCATAAAATGTTTCATTTGTGTTGACCTACTCCAATTTCCATAACCGATTAGGATATTTTCACCAAAAGTTTCTTTTATTTTATTCAAAAATGTATCTATGCTTTTCTTGCCATAACTATATTGCCGAAACTTCATTTTTCTCCATGTATCTCGTTTGTAAAACTCAGTTGTTTCTTTGTTTAATTTATCCTTTTCAACCAAATACAATTTAAACTTTTCATAATCAACTGATTTACTATTTTGAAAGGATAATATGGTTTCTTTTTCAATAATTCCATTTCGTTTTCTTTCCTCTAATAAAACCCTTTGGTTTGTTTTTGCTTTACTTTCTCGTTTTCTTTGTGGTGCTGTGTATTGTAGTTTGTTTCCATTTTTATCCATCATATAAACCAAACTGCGTTTTCCTGGATCACATCCTACAATATTTCTTTCCTTCAAAGTATCTAATTGTTCTTTGGATAAATCCTCAATATTGTAGAAATCTTGTTCTTGTAAAACTGGAACTCTTGAACCCCATTTTTTATCTTTCAAATCTTTTCTAATAAATAATAAGCAACAACTAATTCCGTCAGTTTGTATTTGGTTATGAAACTTATAATGTTTATTTTTGAATATTTTATTTTTCAAATCTAAAAAGTTGCACCATACTTCATTTTGATTATCTTTTACATTACTCAATAATTCTCCCTTTTTTACTTTATTACCATCTTTGTCTTTTTCAGGACAAAATAGATTTATCAAACTTGCTGTATCAATGATAATGTGTTTTGGAATAATATTGTTTCGTAATGGTAATGGTTGAAATAATTTGCTTTCTTGTTTTTCCAATACAGAGTTCATATACAACATTCCTTTCAAATAATCAAATGGTTTCACTTTAACATCATAATGGACTGACTTTTTGATATTTTGCGGAATGATATGGCGTAAGTGTGTATTTTTCCATTCTGTAAACATAATATCAGTTTCACTCAATTCCATAAGGTTCTTTTTGAATTGAAATAAGATTGCTTTATCTTCGGTAATTTCATTTGTGGTTTTGTTTATAAATCGCAAAAAGTGTTGGATAAAATGCTCTTGTGTATTATTGGATAAAGAAGTGTGTATCTGTGTAGCTAAATAAGGTAGTAAAAAGGTAGTGTTTTTCAAATTGATTTTTACATGGTTGAGTAAAGGTTGGTATTCGGTTTTGTAGAATTGTTCTAATGTTTCTAAAAGTTCAGTATCTTTTCCTTTCTTTCCTCTATTATCTCGTGTTCCTAATGTTTTGATACAATACAAAATAAATGTATCGTCTATCATTGGAAAATCAAGTTTTTGTGTGTATTGATGCAAAACATACAAACGAATAAATTGGTAGGTATGAATAACCAAATCATTCATTTCAAAAATCAAATGATCTATAACTGGTTGCGTCGTATCACGATTAAGTAAAATAGTTTTCAAAGGTATTTTGAAAGTTTTATAGGCAGATTTTTCATTATTCCTAAACTCTTTGAAATCCTCCTTTTTCTTTTTCTTAACTTTCATATTATATAGTATTATACTACTTTTATTTAAGTATTTTTAACGCAAAATATTTAAATATAACTTATTATTTATTTATAAGAAAAATGGAAACTTCTAATGAAACCGAAATAAAATACTATTGTGACGCATGTAATTATAAGTGTTTATACCAAGCACATTGGAAACAACATATGGAATGTGAAAAACATAAAAATAATGGGACACGAAAACCTCGTAAGGATAAAAAATTAGAACCGCAATGTAAATTATGTACATATAACACCACGAGTTCAACAAATATGAAACTGCATTATTTAAATAATCACGCAAATAAAGAAGAAAGAAAAAAAGATTTCAAATATTATTGTGAACCTTGTGATTTTGGTAATTTTTCAAAATCATTATTTAAATTACATATGGATATAAAACACACAGCCACCTAATAAAATAATTCAATAATTTCTATTGTTTTTTCGGTTGGATTGTCTATCCAATATTGGATTTGTTGTTTCAAAGTTTCTATTCGTTCTTCCCATTCTTTTTGTTTGGTTTTTGTAATTTGCATTACACCTAACTTGTTTAATTTCCAACAAGATTTTACTAATATGCCTTCTTGATTAGTATAATCATCTGGATTAAACCGAATAAATACAATTGGTCTATGTTGTAAATCTTGTGATAATTCCATTAGTCGTTTATTTTCACAGCTACAATCATAATCGGTATGTTTATTTTCATCAATCTCAACAATTATAATATGAGAACCCATATCCAATAATAAATCTGGACGACGACGAGAACATCCATCTTGGACTTTTTTATCGGCAACCCAAGTAAAACTGGTAAATGTTTGAGTGATACGGTCAACTACATCTTTTTCTTTTGTTTTGTAGTTTCTCATTGCTGGTTTATCTTGATTTTCTGGATTGTTAACAAAACACGCAACGCAAAACCCTTCATATTTGGTATTTCCAGTTGTTTCGCACCATTCATTTTTACATAATCTTGAACCTTCACATTCTTTACAATGTCTTTTTTCTTTTTTATGTTTGCATATCGCAGAACCTTCACATTCTTTACAATAACTTTTAGTAATACCATGGATACAAATGCCACTACCACCACATTCTTTACATGTATATTTTCTATTATTATGTTCGCATATTTGCGTTCCTTTACAAATAACGCAAAATTGTGTTTGTTTGTTATGTTCGCATAGAGCATTTCCTTCACATTCTATACATCTTGCTTTTTGTTTATTATGAATACAAAATCTCGTGCCATGACAATCTTTACACGCATTTTTATTTTTTCCATGCTCACATATCCCAGAACCTCCGCATTCTTTACATATATGTTTTTGTTTTTTATGTATACATATACCATTTCCCACACAATCTTTACAATTATATTTGCTTATATTATGTTTACATAATTCAGTTCCATTACATTCCAGACACCTTGATTTTCTTTTTCCGTGCGTACATATCCCAGAACCTCCACATTCTATACAATTATGTTTGTATTTACCATGTTGGCATATTCCTTTACCACCACATTCTTTACAATAGTATTTGTCTTTGTTATGTTCACACTTACTCATTTTATTAATTATATATTACATTATTTTTATATAATTATGTTATTCAATTTTATGTTTTATACATAACGTATTATAGTATCCTTGAATGTGTTGTAATCTTTTATGGTATAATTCTTTTTTGTTATCCCAAATACATAAATTAAAAATAACGCATATTTTATACAACTATATTCACCAACATAAATACTTAATTCAATTTTCAATTTGCTTTCATCTACCATTTCATAATTTATTAATTTATCTTTATTTTGCAATATATATTTTTTGTTAGTTATGTAATAATTATAATTGCCTATGGATTTGTAATTAGGCATTACATTATTGGAATACTCAAAAGATACAACGCAAATATCAAAAAATATATTTAACAAACTATACAAAACAAGAGAACAAGAATATACTATTATTCCAATTTTATCGTAGTAAAATATTGCTACCAATCCTCCACTATATCCTATAATGTCCCATACATAAGGAGTTAATCTTGGATGTATAATTTTATTTAATTCAATATTATTAGGAATAATATGAGTAGTCATTTTTATTATTTATGTGTAATAGAGTTTAAATTATTTATTAATATTATATATGACACAACATCATAAGAGCGAAGATTATAAATTATCTGCCGTTGATTATTATTTAACCGAAGACAAATCGCAAGAAGAAGTTTGTAAAATATTCAAATGTTCTGCACGAAGTTTAATGCGTTGGGTAGACAAATACAAAAAAGATGGACAAATAAAACGATATAATAGAACGCCAATAGCATATAAGATTGATAAAAATGAAGTGAAATACATACTGGAAGAAATCAAGAAAAATAAAACAATTACTATGGAAGATTTACTTGTAAAAGTAAAAGAAAAATACCCTTCGTTTGATATTTCACGAAGACATTTGAGTAGAGTGATCAAAGACAATAATATTACACTTAAAATTACTCGTGTGAGACATGAACCAACAAAACGATTTGGAAAGGATATTGATATTAACCAAAAAATAAAAGAGTTTTACGAGGAAGTAAAGAAATACAAATTAGAGGATATTATTTGTATAGACGAGACCTCTGTAAAATCATTACAAAAACGAAACCATTGTTATAATGAAATTGGAAAGCGTTGTGTAATAAAAACACAATCCCAAGAAGTATTCAAGAAATATACTGGAATATTTGCAGTTTCTACCAAAGGTGTTTTAGGTTGGGAATTATATGAAAAAAGTGGAATAAATACAGATAGATTATATGAGTTTTTAGAAACACATATAACAAATAAATACAAAAATAAACTTATTATTTTGGATAATGCGAGTAGTCATAGAAACGAAAGAATAAAAGATTTGGTAAATAAAGACAATAAAATATTATATGCGGTTCCTTACCAACATTTCACAAATAGTATTGAAAATTATTTTAGTATGTTGAAATCGCGATTGTATAAGGTAAGTGAGGAAGGAGAAGGATTAACACACGAAAAATTAAAAGCAAATATAACAAGTGTAATACGAGGAATACCAAAAGAAAAGTATGAAAATATATTCAAGGGAGCATATAATAGAGATGCAGTATATGTGAAAAATAAAACAAGAAAGCGAAAATTAAAGAATTACAAAGTTTAGAAAATCGGCGTTTTAAATGTCCAAAGGTGTAATAATTTAGTTTTTGAAATGAATGATTTAGTAATTCACACTTATCAATTTATAAGGTTATATATTCTTTATTGTTTTACTAATAATAACCCTTTACCAGAATTGAATGATGTATTTATTTCATATTGTATTAAGACATTAGGCACTCGTGATAATAGAGGAAAAAAATGTAAAGATATTGAACTTTTAGAAATATTAGAAGAATTTTACAAAACTGAATATCAACCCTTACTTAATCACGAAAAAACAAATTTAAAAAATACAACTTTTTTACTACCTTATTTAGCAACACAAATTCATACATCTTTATCTAATAATATTCAAGAGCATTTCATTCAACATTTTTTACGATTTATCAATAAAACTACAAATGACATTACAAATGACATTACAGAAAATAAACAATTATTATTTCAATTCAAAAAGAACATTATGGAATTAACTAATACAAGTGAATTATTTAATGAATGGAAAAAAATATATTTACAAAATATTATTCCTGAAAATGTAAAAAAATCAGTTTATTATGATGTTAAGGTTAGACCATTTGAATATTTGAAAGGAATGTTATATATGAATTCAGTATTAGAAAAACAAGAAAACAAATTATTTCAACCCTTACCATTACGAAATAATATTATACCGAAGCATATTATTTTAGATACTGCTTGTATTATTAATTTATTTTGTCCTGAAAAGGATAAAGAAGGTAATAAAATAAAAAAAGGAGAATTATTAAGTAATATAAAAGATAATCAAAATGAAGTATGGAGTAATTTGTTGAATTTAAACCATAGAATATTCAAAAATAAACATTACCAATTTCATAATCAAATTCAAACTGACGGAATAAGTTGTTGTTTATTATTTATTCGTAAAGACTTAAAAGATAAGAAATGGGGTTCAAAAGTTCCTGTATTAGAAGAACAAGATTTTTACAATATAGAAGATTTATCCATAGAACAATTAGAAACCTTAAAAGATAGAACTATTATTGGTTGCGACCCTGGAAAAAGAAGTTTGGTTTATATGATGGATAATAAAGGAAATAAACTACAATATACAGCACCTCAACGAAAAAGAGAAAGTAAATCAAAATGTAATCAACGAATTTTATCATATGAAAGAAAGAAAAATGGTATAATTGAAAAAGAAACACAATTATCATTTCAAAATAGTAAATCTGTTAATTATGAAAATTTCAAAATGTATCTTGTTGAGAAAAATAAATTAAACAAGGAAACAACTGAATTTTACAAAAGAGACACTTGGAGAAAAATGAAATTTAGACAATATAGTTATGGTAAGAAAAGTATAGATACATTCTTAAATAAAATCAAAGAAACATTTGGAGAAAATTTATTAATTGGTTATGGAAATTGGAGTAGAGATACTCAAATGAAATTTTTTATGCCTACGATGAATAAAGGATTAAGAAAACTAATACATAAAAGATATGATACAATAACCATAAATGAATGTAATACAAGTAAAAAATGTTGTGATTGTCATAAAGATTTAGAGTATTACAAAGATAAAGAAAACAAAAAGGTATTTCGTCTATTGGTTTGTTCTAACTGCGTGAGTTGCGAAAACAAAAAAATCGTATTTAGAACAAGAGATGCTAATTCCTCAATAAATATTTTGAAATTAACAAAGTGTTGGATAGAGAAACAAACAAGACCAACTGAATTTCAAAATCACATTTCGTCTTTCACTTCTTCATCAACCAAAGAGAAGAAGAAAAAGTAAGACCATCAATATTGATTTTACATTTTTGTATTTTTTTAACGCAAAAGTCGGCGTTTTAAATGTCCAAAGGTGTAAAAAATAACAATCAGTATACAATACAAAGAACTTATTAACAATGAAATTTAATTTTGTTTCCAAAAAACCTTTCGGTAGAAACGATGAAATGCAACCGGATAATTATTATTTGGATGAATGTTTACAACTATTTGACAGCGTATATGGTAAAAAAACAGAAGAACTTTGGGCAACCGCTAATGGTGGTCAAGCAGGAGGATTTTGTAGTAGTGTTATTAAATACGAAGAAAATGAAAGAAAATATGAATTGCTGTTTTACGTTGATAATGAAGGTCACACTATAAATATTGACGTAAATTTTCCCAATAAAAGTATAAAAGAAGAAACAAGCACATTTTATTTGGAATTTGTTAAGCAATTGAAAGAAAAAATAAAAGAATGGAGAGATCCGTTGGAAGATTATTCAGATGACGAAACAGCAGAAGAAGTAGAAGATGACTTCCCAAAAAGCGGTTTGTTCGAATATAGTTGTATGATGAATGGTAATGATGGTGGTGGAGATTATTAACCTCTACTCACATAGATTAAAAATCTATCACTGCGTATTTGAGTTTTGGCAAACGCCACTACGTAGTGATACGAAGTGATAGCGGAGTTGTCCCTCGGTCGCTCCAAAGGCGGGCCTCCCTAACGGGAGGCCTTGTGCCGCTTCAACCAAAGGTATCTTCGATTTAACCAAAGGTATCTTTGATTTAACCAAAGGTATCTTCGATTTAGAGGGACAATTCCACTAATATACGTTAATGTTTTGTGCTATAACATAAACCATATTTGTTTATATATTCATCATAATTTTTAGCACCATAAGTAGGAAGACAAAAAAATAACTATATTTTTACGTACATTTTCTAATTTATTTTTATCAATATTTTCATAATATCGTAATATTACTTCTCCTTCTGAAAATGGGCCATTCCTTTAACGTCTATTCGCGGAATTGTCCCTCGGTCGCTCCAAAGGCGGGCCTCCCTAACGGGAGGCCTTGTGCCGCTTCAAGAGGGACAACTCCACTATATAGCGTTTGCATTTATTCATACGGATTTTTAATCTGTATGAATAGAGGTTAAATGCGCAAAGGTGTAAATGTGCAAATGCGTAAAATGTAATTGAATTCAACCTCTCAATTACATTCTCAGAAAAGTTTTTTTTCAGCGATGAATGAGAGGCTGATTTCAATTCACGTCTATTATTCTTCATCTTCATCTAATTCAAACTCGCAATCACCGTCACCTTCTTCTTTTTTAGAGGATGCAACTTCCTTTTTCACATTTTTGTCTAAATACCGATAAATGCGTTTGATATCTAACTTGGTTATTTTTCCTTCTTCAAACAGTTTCTCTGCATCGTTAAGAAGTTCCGGTCGATTCAAGAACGAATTTCCGCCATAAAATATACGTAATTCTTGAAAAAACGAGAGGACGTCTTTCTTGTCCATATCCAGTGTCTGGCAAAGCATATACAAAAACAGCAAATTACTATATTCCGTCGAATATTTCGTGAGGATTTTCGTAAATCGAACTTCTTTTATATTTTTGATAGATTCCAAATAGTCCGGTTTCAACCTCTCAAATATATCGTGAAAAAGAAAATTATTATAGAAGGTTTTAATGAATGTACTCATTTCATTGAATATCCATATCTGACTTTGAAATGTGATACGGTCAATATAATCCGCAAAGCAAATATTATTAATTAGTTTCAAATAGAATGGCAATGCTTGTTCTCTCGGCAGAATAGATATGCGTTCGGCCACGTTTTCGTGCCACAATAAACCCACCGTTGTCCGGTCATTATCATTCATAAAATCATTATGCTGTTCGATTGTTAATTTGCGGTCGAATAATTGTTTTGCTATTTTCCCGTAATCTTCATTGTAGAATTTCGCACGGAATATATGTTGAATATTATCGCCGGTAAGAACTTCCGGTTTCTTCTCATACAGTTTCAGTAAAAATTCGATTTTTCGTATATCGCCCTGCACATATTGAACCATCTGTTCCAATATAAATTCGTTTTTCCAGAAATGACTGGTGGCGGTTCCGACACGGAAAATGCGAGAAATAACATCGCGGACTTGTTCATCTGTCGGAGTAGGCAATTCAAATACATTGCATACATTCATTAACTCCTTGATTTTCTTGTCCATATAGTAATTTCCAATACATATGACCGGATTAAGTGTTACATTTTCCAATTTTTGCTTTTTCGTCTTCTTCTGACGAATCAATTTGACCAGCGCGGATATTCCACCTTTATCGCCTTTATGCATCCCGTCTATCTCGTCCATCAAAATTGCAATTTTTCGTGTTCGGCCATACATCATATCCAGCACATTGTGACGACTTACATTGTCGCGCGTTATTGTATCCATTAGTGATTTATTACGTACATCACCTGCGTCAAATTTAATAACATCATAGTCGAGGTCTTTCAATATATCGAGTACGAACCTGGTTTTTCCTGTGCCCGGCGAACCATACAGATAGATTCCCTTTTTAAAATCGGATTCTTTACATTTCGCATCAAAAGATGTCAATATTTTTTTTATTTTTACCGCAATATCGTTTCTATGAAAAAGAGTATTTAAATCAAGTGTATTCATTTATTTTTTATTATTGATATTATTGTATTAAAATAGTGTCGGTTTATATTATTTGTGCGTTTAACGCGTTGGGAGTATATCTTTTTCTCTCGTCTCTGTCTCTACCAATCATTCATTTCTTCCTCTGTTAATGAAACAAATGGCACTGCTACACTTACCTTCTTCGCATTTGATTTTGCTGCATTTTCCTCTTCCTCTTCTTCATCCTCTCGTCTCGTCGAAATAATTGTAGTTAAACGATTTTGCCTGTTTCTGTATTTTTGCATTACCTTGTTACGAATCGCAAATGGAATCAAGCATTTCTCTACTTTGTTCGGAATCGGCTTTTCAAACGACGCGTCATCATATGCTCTGTCAGCAATATTTGCCCATTGCGAGTTCGCCAATATTTCCTCCACATTATCGAGTTTATTCCATATTTCCTTTACACCGACAAAGAGACGTGAGTCTTTACCCGGTTCAAATGTAATGCTGTATTTTTTTGCAAATGCATCAATTTCGGACAATCTGGCGTTTTCTGCTTGGTAATATCTTGCTTTGAAATAGCGAGAGGCGGAACCAGACATTTTTCCTCCTCCACCGCAAATATTTGCTTCTCCTGCCGCTTGTTTACGCGTCGACATAAAATAAACCGATTCGTCTCCTGTAAAATTGTAATAATTATCGGCAAACTTCCGGAACTTGGCAAAGAAATACCCTTGACGGTCAGACTGTGTACGATAGTCTTTGTACAATTCTGGTTTTGTCAAGAACAATGCAAGAATAGATTGCGCTTCGTGTTCAAAGAAAGAAGATAACATTTTTCACGGTTTAAGAATAAATTGTGTTGATTATCATTTGCATTCATCAACACAATTCAAAAAATGCTTTCAATTTTTTGCGCAGGTTTACTTTCGGAAAGAACTGAAGTCACTTGTCACTGGAATATAATTACCGCCCTTTGACACTAGCGCACCGTTGTAAGAGTAAGGGTCAATTCCCTGTATTCCGAGAGGACTGTTTGGTAAATTGTATGTGCCCTGGGAATAATAACCGGACCGGTATGGATTTCTATCTGCGCCCGCTCCTGCACCCGCTCCTGCACCCGCTCCTGCACCCGCTCCTGCACCCGCTCCATCGCCTCCCTGCACATTATTTATCTGCAACGGATTTGTTCTCAGCACATCTTTCACACCCGACCCTAAATCTTTCACTAATCCAACTGCGCCAGAACCAGTTTCTTTCAATAGGCCAGTAGCGCCTGAAGCAGTATCGCGTAATAAACCAGTAGCGCCTGAAGCAGTATCACGCAATAAATCGGTCGTTCCAGAACCTGTATCCTGCAATATGTCTTTGACTCCCGAACCAGTATCCTGCAATAAATCTTTGACTCCAGCACCAGTATCCTTCAATAATCCAATTGCGCCGCCGTTATTTGTATCACTACTACTTGAACCGCCACTAGTTGCGCCACTACTTGTATTGACACTTGTGCCATTACCCGTTGTCCAAAACCCGGTCCAAACTCCATTTCCTTTATATCCCGCACCATATGCAGCCAAAAAGTCCGAAAAACGGTTTTTATATTTATTGGTTGTACCACTTCCACCCAATCCACCACAACTTGTGCATACGGACGACGTATTAGCGCCTACTTGGCAATTCGGGCATTTAGGACATACAGGAGGAACAATTTGCGTTTTTAGTACATAATTACTGGATTGTGATGCAGTATTTACATCTCCGTTTGTGGCAACCTTGTTCCAATATTCGAACCATTTGTAATAATCCGACATCTTGTTATCGCCACAAGTAGGAGTTGTTGCTGCAGGTGTTGTACTCGACGCTATAGTTGAACCAGGAGACATAGTTGAACCAGGAGCCATAGTTGAACCAGGAGCCATAGTTGAACCAGGAGCCATAGTTGAACCAGGAGCCATAGTTGAACCAGGAGCCATAGTTGAACCAGGAGCCATAGTTGAACCGGGAGCCATAGTTGAACCAGGAGCCATAGTTGAACCGGGAGTCATAGTTGAACCAGGAGCCATAGTTGAACCAGGAGCCACAGTTGAACCAGGAGTCATAGTTGAACCAGGAGCCATAGTTGAACCAGGAGCCATAGTTGAATCTGGTGGTGGCATATTTGAACCTGGCGACGGCATAGCTAAAGAGGATTGAATTTCATTTATGTTCGACGATATTCCCGCCGCGGCGATTTTCGCATCTATATTGGTTATACCCTCTTTATGCACAATACTTGCTTTTCCGAGATATATTGAAATGGACAATGTACACAATAATGTTACAAACAATAATAATGGTCCAGTCATAGTTCTCTAACGTAACGTTGTTTATATTGTATGTTGCGAATAAAAGTTACGAGTGGAAATTCTTTGCAAATAGCAATCAATATAAATAAATGGCGATAGAATGGATACGACTATAACATAATCACATATCCTACAGTAATATGAAACCTGCACGCAATAAAACCAATATCCTAAATACGTGTTTTCGAGAGGAGAATAAATGGGAAATTGGTGTAGATGAAGCCGGACGCGGACCTCTTTTCGGCCGTCTCTATGTAGCTGCGACCATTCTTCCTAAAATGGATTTTAAACACGAATGGATGAAAGACAGCAAACGATTTTCTTCCCAAAAAAAGATTCGAGAAGTTGCCGAATATATAAAAGCAAATGCGATTGCTTGGACGGTTCGATACACAGAGCCCGACATTATAGACGAAATAAATATTCGTCAAGCCGTATTAAAGACAATGCGAGAGTGTTGTCGCGATTTGATAGAGAGGATACAAATAATACATAATGTAACTGCTGCCGATTTGAAAAACGGAATGTACATCATTGTAGATGGCAATGATTTCCCAGCCTATACAGTGTTTGACCCTGAAACCGAAATGCTTGTCGAAATTGGCAGTCAAACGGTCGAAGGTGGCGATAATCTATATACTTGCATTGCTGCCGCATCGATTCTAGCAAAAGTAGCAAGGGACGATTATATTGCGGATTTATGCCGGAAAAATCCGGCTTTAGTAGAATTATACGGAATCGACAAAAACAAAGGATATGGAACGGCGGAACATATGGAAGGAATAAGGGAACACGGAATTACAGAATTGCATCGAAGGTCATATGGTCCTTGCAAAAATGCACCGCATATTGATTTGCGGATGGAACGGTAAAAGTTTATCGGATTTTCTTTGTGTGTCTTCCTTCTCTTTGTCTTGAGATTTCTTTTCGTTCTAGACCCACTTTCTTGCGAGAGGAGAGAAACGTTTTCTTGATTGCTATATACGTACGAGTTCAGAGATATTTCCGGGTCTCTTATTGCATTATTCCTAAATGCATATACATTCATACGCGAATCTTCTACATCACTGCGGCATACCTTCACTCGCATTGCAATACCCTAATAGACAATCGTTATGAAATAAGTGGTTACAAGGTGTTTTGAAAATGGCTTTTCGTCTGCCAAGTTTATCCAAACAAATAGGACAAAGTTGGGTTCTTTTATATTGGGTTTTGCTGAGCCACATATACTCATACTGATTTTTATATCTGTATAAGCGTAAGTGTAGATAGTAGGAATTGCATTCTTTTGGTAATGTATAATGGCGTCTACGCGAAGTCGAAACACTCCGGGCAATTATGCTATGGAGCAAAATATCAATGATGAGCACCATAACTATATGTCTTATGAAAAATCGTCTTTTTACGGAACAGTGCCGACTACTTATTTTCCGGGACAAGGATTAATTGGTATGAAAACGGCCGGAATGAATTTAGCGTCGAATTCAGCAGATATCGAGTCACAATTGTTTGGTATAGGTTCTACTAATCTGGTGAATGCTAGGTCACCGATTGCCCCTGACGTGTATCAGCATAAATCTTTGAATGTTGCATATAAAGCACCGGTGATAGTGCCGAACGAATTTACACCCGAGCCGAACCAACGGGCAATGCCGTTGAATTAACGTCTATTTGCGGAATTGTCCCTCTTGAAGCGAAGCGACCAAGGGACAACTCCGCGAATAGACGTTAATGCGTGCAAATTTTCTGAAAAAACGACATATTATATACTATATATGTCGTTTATTACGTTTATTTATAGAGTCGGAAAAAATCCTAAGACATATTACGGAAAATGTTGCTTTAATTATATTACCGACGACCACGAAGGGCTAGATAATGAAGTCAGATATTTTTTGAAAGAAGGATTAAATGGGTATAGAAAAAAGAATAATATTCAACAAATAAAGTCAAAAATTATGATTGGGATATTATCATTATCAACAGACAAAAACATCCCAACATATTCTACAAATGCTGAAATAAAATGTTTTGATTTTTACAAAAATTATGAAGGACAAACGTACGTAAATGGAAAATTAATATAAATGTCCGTTTCAAATGAAACAAAATGCATCCATACCCATCAATCCTTTCGTGTCCTCCTCATTTATCAAATGTAACCGCGATATGCACCATTTCTTTCTTGATGCATTTCGACGCACTTACTGTCAATTCCTGTCGTTTCTTACGTGTTTTTCCGTCAGGTTTTGGCGGTGTTTCCGTGCTCGTGTCGGAACTCTCAGTAGAAGATGTTGTATTGCGCCGACTCGAACTATTACGGGCATTCATATCCCTCTCAATATCATCATAATACCGCTCAATATAGTCTAATATGCGGTTTTCAATCGCCCATTTAAAAAAATTGAGTTGCCCGATAGTTGTCTCCATAAAACACTCTTCCCCCGTTTCATTTTGAGCACAAGGAACTGAAATTCGGTCCCATCTGCAGAACGAATCAAAACGTTTTTTTGAGTATGCTTTTAACTGCAATTTATACCTGTGATAAACTTTGAATTTACAGTCTTCAATCAGGTCTTTTAGAATACCAGTGCGCATCCGAATAATGTATTCCGTATCATATTTTTTTGCATAATTTGTGACGAACCAGTCGATAATACGTAAGGAAATGCGCGATTCACCATTTACAATCGCTTGAATTATCTTCATATTCTGCGGGTTTTCGTAAAAGTTCATCAGATTCTGCAATAGTAAATCATCTTGGGTATTTGTAGAGGTATAATAAGACATATGGATTTTGGAAATAGATATGTTTTCTATCGGCGTTTATTTAAACCCTTTCTCTCAAAAAAACTATTGCACTAGTTGAGAGGTATATACATCCATTCGAGTGTTTTGACTAAGTCGTCATAGAATACACGGTTTCCGTTTTCTTTGCAATATTTCATCACAATATCCATATTGTCCTCTTGTGGTACCATACGTTGCATATTTAGTTTTGCCGTAAGCTCATATACGAATTTGCATTTGACTTGGAACTCGTCAGGTTCGCTGTTTTGACCGAGTTCCAATAGAGGCATTTTTGCCAAGTCCCATCTTCTTAGTGCCAAAAAATTGGAACGGATACTTTTTTGGTAATGCTCATTCTCGGCCGCTTGCGCGGCCTCGTTTTCCGCCGAAAAATACCGTTTAGAAGCTGTATCATTTACTGCAGTATTATACAAATACATATTCGACTCCACCATTGTAAAAACGCGGAGATTTCCTACCATTTGATGCTCAAACGCTTTTAAAAACACAATAAAATCATCATACAACTGCATATTTTCATCATAATGAATATCGTGTTCAACCGATTTGCGAGAGAATAAGAACGGTCGCGCAAATGTATTCATATGATTAATGTCTCGCTTAAATGGATGCATCGCACCTTTTACTTTATACCATTCTTCCACTGTAAATGCATCTATGTTGTAGGACAAACAACATTTATTGTGAAACGATATATATGGAACATTGCGATTCTCATCGACTATATTGGGTTGCAAACTGTCGTGGAATGCAATAAAAAGCATATCGGGTTGATAACGCAAATAATGTTGGAGTCGCATAAATGCGCGGGGATAGAGGAAATCGTCGCCATCTACGAGAACGCAGTAATCATACTGCGGTTGAGTCCGAAAATAATGGAGAACACTGTTATGTCCCTTCCCCGGCTTACCATTACTCTCCGTTTCGTGTATATTTACATAATTAGGCAGAATCATTTTAACGTCTTCTATGTGAGAGGGGTTGAGCGAATTCACAATGACGACGATATCGTATTTGAAATCGAAGGGACGAAATTGATTGCGGACAGATTCGTAACATAGTTTTACTAAATCGGGTTTGCTAGATGTCAATATGGCTACGAGAAGACGTTGCATTTAATTTTGCATAAATCAAATACAACCAACATTTTATATTCTATTTACGATGAATGTTTTTATGTTGCGCCGATATTTACCAAATAATCTCGTTGTTTTTGCAATGCACGCTGTTTGCGCTCCTCTCGTTCTTTCCGTAATTCTTCCTTTGTCATTTTCTCGGCAATTTGGACAATCGAATGAATCTGTGCCGGCAATATAGGCAATTCTTTCGATTTCCAAATATCTTGTATCCTCTCGATTTTGGCAATCAATATTTCCAATGCAAAATTGGTTTTCATATGATTACAATCTTTGCAACACGCTTTACAGTTCTCAACTATATATCCTGCCGTATTATCTGCTCTATCAATCCCGTTTGTATTTGTTTCTGTCGATTTTTTGCCACACAAATAACAGTCTTGCAAAATAATCGATTTATAATCGTCTGTTGTGATTGCAAATTCGAGTTTCTTTTTTTCCGCGCGACTTCGATAAGATGCATAGGAAACGCATTTTGCATCAGGAAAACATTCCGGGTGCATCATCTCGGTTTTTGTTCCATTATAGAAACGATGGATATGTCGCATTCTCTTGATAAATGTAGCAGAATCCAGCGAGCCTTTCAACCGATTACACATAGCACAACAAGATACGCAGTTCGATTGGATATATCCGACAAATTGGTTCATTCGGTCAATACTGTTAAACCCTTTTTCGTCCGTTGTTTCGCAATAATAACACGGTTGTGTGACAACTGAATTAAATTCGTCCTCTGACAATACGAACTCTAGTTTTTTCAGTCTAGCAGTCCTCTTATATACTTTGAAATGGGCTTCTATACTTTCTCGGCGTTTTCTATTTGTTTCCGCCATTTTTTCTGGATTCCGGTCACGCCAGTTCTTCATTACATTCGCATTGTGTTGCAAATAACCGTCAAAATCTTTTGTGGCTCGTTTCGCACGGGATTTTTTGCATTTTTGTTCCACTTTATCTGGATTTGCCACTTCCCATTCTTTCTTTTTTGAAATTCGTTCCGGTTTTTTTTCCGCCTCTCTAGCTAAAGCATTTCGATGTTCTTTGTCTCTATTCGCGTCGTTCCGTTTCCAAGTCTCGCGACAAGTCTTACACGATTTCACATATCCTTTGTTTTTTGTTCCAACAAATTCGTCGAGAGGCTGTATTTTGTCACAACTATTGCAGAGCTTGGTTTTTGAGTCTTCGTCCTCTCCTCTTTCCGCCAGTTTCTTTGCTTTTCTTGCATCATCGCGGTCTTTTTCTCTTTTTCTGCAAGGTTCACATCTTACGAATTCATACTCTGGGTCTAATTGAGCCATACATCCACGAATCACATTCACACAATTTCGTTTTCCTAAAGCAGCAGTCTCATCTATAAATACACACAACTGGTGTTTTCTGCAATATTTATTCTCAGGGGTGCGTTTCGCATTACAACACTCTTTAGAACAACGGGGTTGAGGTGTCATTCTATTTCGGTGTCGGGTATGGACGTCGTATCATATATTCGAGGTATATTATTTATGTTGATTACTGCAAATGTAATTATTGCATTTGGATTATGCTACGTAATGAAAAATATACGTTTCCAACCAAAAAATGTTTTACGATTGAATAAAACATTTTTATTTGATTTTATATTTTTATGATTACTATAACTAAAATGTTTAATTTGAATCTCGACTACCCCTAAGTTTCCAAAGGGGGATGGAACGTACCTTAAGCCCGCTCAGGTTGCTTAGACCTTCATTGCGAACCAACCGCTTACCGTTCTCTGAATCGGTGTCATATCCTAGCATAACGGACTTAGACACTCGACTGCGGATTTCCGAATCATTTAGATTATTACCATATCCGAGTTCTGTTCTCGGCCATACGCTGGTTTCCCAGACATACTTGGTACTAAATGCTCTAACGGGTTCCCCGCAACCAGTGGTTTTGCACGACTCTAATTGTCGCACTAGCAACTGACTATAATCCAGGAGTCAAACCGAAGTAATTGCAAACATTGCCTGGTTGTTTGCATCAGGTTGCTTTTCTGCGCTATTCTTAATTAAACACACCAACCACAAGTAGTTGATGAGTAAACAGTAGTTTAACGCTACGCCTGCCATGCCTGACATAACACGGAGGACATTGTAATTGACTGCATACACTCTCACCTTGGCAGTGGCAGTTCCGGAGACAGTTGGGCTGGAGAGCACCAATTGGAGAACAGCGTTGTCAATGCGAGAGAAGTTGCAGGTTCCCGAGGGTTGGTGTTCCTCAGGGCGGAGAGCAAAGGAATACACGTTGATTCCAGTGTCGGGGTGGCGAGTGTGGTGTTGGAAGGGCTGAACAACGTCGAAGTAGCTTCCTTCGCGTTCAGAGAATCGGTCCTGGCCGTTCAACTGCAACTTAGCAGTGACGACTGGGTTCTCACCCCAGCAGTGGAGGTCAAGAGCAGTCTCGGCAAGAACGAAAGTTCCAGCATCAGAGACAGTCGAGCCAGAAGGAGCACCAGCAGCAGGGTTGGAGAAGTCCAGAGGGTTGGAGCCTCCCCATTGGGCAGCAGTTGCAGAGGCCGCGGTAGCAACGGAATCCATAGCACCTCCCATTTGGAAGAGGCCGGAAGCGTTGATGAAGGCGTTGGCGCCTGATGTCTCGACGGGTCCGCCAAACGCGTGGATAGCGTTGGGGAGGGCATCGATGGCATCAGTGTAGTTGAAGGGCTGGGCACCAAGGGTCTTGAAGAGAGTGTTTCCACCTTCAAGGGACGCGCAGTAATCAACGTTGGCATCGGGTTGGACAACCCAGATGAGTTCCTTGCAGGGGTGGTTGAAGTTGAGCTTAATCTTGTTACTGGAGGAACCAACAGATTCATCACCAGTGAATTGGAGCTGCTCAATCAAGTACTCGTGGGGATTCTGGGCGAACTTGCGTCTCTCATCGGTGTCCAAGAAAATGTAGTCGATGTAGAGGGAAGCCGCAACAAGGGATTGCTGGTATGCCTGGGCAACCGAGCGGGTCGCATCGTCAGCAGTTAAACTGCTGACAGCCCACAAGCACTCACCAATGGGGCGGAAATCGATGTTAATCTTGACTTCATGAAACTGTAAAGCGATAAGGGGCAACGCCAAACCGGGGTTGCGGTTGAACCAGAACAAGAGAGGAATGTAGAGGGTTGTTTCAGGGAGAGCCTTGCGGGGAGCGCACACTTGGGAAACTCCTCCAGTGGAGGCACAAGGACCTGTGATATCAGCGAACGCGGGGTCGGTGATGTAGGTCAATTGGGTGGTGTGTCCAATCATCTTGTAGTATCCCTTTTGTTGCTCAGAGGAGAGAGTCAATTGATTCCAGATGTGCATCCAGTCACCATATTGGCGGTCGATTCTCTGTCCTCCGATTTCGACTTCAACCTGGGCAATGAGTTGCTCACCAGGGAAATCTAACCAACGAGCAAACACACCATCGGTGTTGGCGGTCTTCATGTTCTGGTTAATCTCAGGAAGAGTGACCTGCAGGTATGTGCGGAAAGCCATATCACCGTTACGGGCAATGGTGCAAGTAACGCGGCGGCCAAAGTCGGCTTGTCCAGAGAATGTCTGTTCAATGCTCTCCATGGCAAAGTTGGTGTGGCGGCGGTAAGACACCTTCCAGAAGGTGATTTCGGGTGTTCCTGTTAGGAAAACATCTTGTGCGCCATAGGCGACTAATTGCATAAGGGCTCCTCCCATTTTGGTTCGGGTTAATTATATTATTCCTAAATAAAATAAAATTATCAATTACGCCAAAATATTTAAATTATACCGAAGTAATTATTTTATTGAGAATAATTAAAATATTTTATACGTTATGAAATGCATAAAATATCATAAATAAATACAACATTTATATAATAACGGTTCATTTCATATTGTCGTTCAAGAATGTTTCTAAATATCCACGTTTAAAATATTCTTTCTTACCTTCGTGTTTTTTCGAGAAAATATAAGAATCTTTACGTTTCTTTACTTTCCATCCATTTTCGAGTGCGTTCATTATAAAAATACATATTTCACTCATCTGTATTTCTTTCGCCATTATGATGACGATTTTATAATTATATACTAAATAGGAATACCGCAAACGGTTTACTACACCGCACCAGTGCAGAATTGAAATGTATAGTTTTGCTAATGCACTTGCGTTTTGCTAATGCACTTGCGTTTTGCTAATGCACTTGCGTTTTGCTAATGCACTTGCGTTTTGCTAATGCACTTGCGTTTTTGCCAAAGGCCCACTATTCTTCTTCGTTCTTAGAATCCACCTGGGAATCGGACAAGGTTGAGACCAATGCCTAACCCAGCACCATTTCTGGCAGATGAGCCCATTGCGGGGACGAACACGTCCAACACGGCGAATGTGGCAGCAGCAGTCAAAGCAATGATGACAATTTCTTCAGTACTGAGTTTTGAAACCTTAGGAATTGCATAAGCTGCAATAGCAACAACGAGACCTTCAATGATGTATTTGATTGCTCGGCGAACAAGTTCTCCAATATTAACAGCGCTCATTTGTTAAAGTATATTATACTAAAACAAAATATCAAATGAAATTATGTATTCAAACCATTTAAACCGAATGTGCTAAATATGTTTCATACCGGCCGCAACCAGAACAATGGCGACTCCTAACATTGCATTTGAAAGAAAAACCCTACCGAATGGAAAAGCGAATCCTAAATATGTCGATTTATGTGACGAGGATTTACCTATTGCTGGCCAAAAATTCGCCTGTATCAGTTTTGTATCCCCCGAAAACATACTGAAGAAACGTGAAGGATTCTTATTTGACCAATTTATAAAGCAATGGGAATTCAGTAAAACAATGTCAAAGTTTGGCGATTTCCTAAATTTCGTCGCATACAAGTATAACGCGAATATCGAAGACTTAACTTCCGATTTCAACGATTTTGCTAAATCTGAGGAAACCAAACTGAGGGAAGAAGAGTTTGAATCACATTTCCGAACTTTCTGTGATAAACACGAAGAATCGCTAAATCTTCAATTCAATCGAGAACACGCGTTTCAAACTTCTACTCGGGGACTCAAAATTCGCGGAGTTTTCAATACACAAGAAGAGGCGGAAATGCGATGCAAAAAGCTACGCGAGACCGACCCGAACCACGATATTTTCGTCGGACCTGTTGGTATTTGGATTCCTTGGGACCCGGATGCCTACAAGACTGGACGTGTCGAGTTTATGGAAGAGGAACTCAACCAATTGCACAGTGAAAAGTTGAAGAACGAAGAACGCGCTAAACAAGCATTTGACCAGCGTGTGAAAGAGGCGAAGAAAAAGGCTATTATGGAGAATATCGAATTGGCGAAGAAGAGTGGCAATGTATTGACACAGACAATTGACGAAGAAGGCAATCTGATTGGTGTGAAGGAACGTGTCAATTTCGAGGAGCGAGAAGCTGCAAATACCGATAGTACGGAAGCACACGCAGAACAATTACGTGCTGCGTTAGAGAATGCAAGTAAGTAAATTTACTGCAAATGTATAAGATAATGTAATTATTACTGTGATAATTATATTATGCAGAATATAGATAGTATGTCTTCTGAGAATCAAGACCAAGACCAAAATAAAGACCAGAACACGGACCAAGACCAAGAAGTAGAGGCATTGAGCAATAACAAAGTCGGGGTGGAAATCGAACCGGATGTGAAGGCAAATCGCGTGAATGTGCAAATGTGCTCTTGTTCGTTATCATTCGTATTCAATTGCTTCTCACCAAACAGATAACCTATGCTAAAATTGGTAGTCATTGTGCACAAATATTTCGTTGTGTTCTTGTTTTGCTAAAAATCGATAATTGTTCTTAAGTAGTATTTGTCTGCACAAATCATCCTTTTCTGGCTGGTCGCCCAATACTTCCATTAGAATCACGTCGATTGGCACGGAAAAATCCCACGATTGCAATACTTCGTATTCGTGTCCTTCTACATCGAGAGAAAGCAGGTCAATATGAGTTAGATTCGTCTGTTTTACAATGTCCGACAACTTAGTGGGAGCTATTACAATACGACCTTGCGGTAATCCGATACGGACATAATCTGGATGATTAAAATAGTTGTCATAATGCTTAGGTGGCAAGGTTGTTTCTACTCCCGAAACCGCGGCGTGATGGTCTAGAAAGTAGCGAAATACCAATGGGTCCGCATTACAACTAACTAAATTGTTGAAAAGAAAATTGTTCGGACGATTCTTTTTCAATTGTTCGAATTTGTATGGATGCGGTTCAATCAGTATTCCAGTCCATTGCAATGTATCTTCAAAGAATTTTGTATTTGAATATAATACTCCGTCTAATGCACCCAATTCAATATAAACGCCATTTCGCTTGTTCTTAAAAATCTCGGTATTCAAAAATATATCCTCTCTTGCTTGTGAATAATACATTTTGTTTTTGGACGCATAAGAAAATAGGAAGTCTATTCTTTAACCTCTATTCATACAGATTAAAAATCTGTATGAATAAATGCAAACGCTATATAGTGGAGTTGTCCCTTGGTCGCTCCGCTTCAAGAGGGACAATTCCACTAATAGACGTTAACCTCTTTTCGGCAAACGCCACTACGTAGTGATACGAAGTGATAGCGGAGTTGTCCCTCGGTCGCTCCGCTTCAACCAAAGGTATCTTCGATTTAGAGGGACAATTCCGCGAATAGACGTTAAGCTGTTTGCAATCGGAACTCATTATGGTTTCCTACTCAGAAAACCGTAGGTTTTCAGAACATTGGTTTCCTCCGTAAGAATATCTAACGTCTATTCGCGGAGTTGTCCCTCTAAATCGAAGATACCTTTGGTTGAAGCGACACAAGGCCTCCCGTTAGGGAGGCCCGCCTTTGGGCCCACATTTGGATAGACCGAGGGACAATTCCGCGAATAGACGTTAATATATGTGGGTAGAGGCTAACGAGAGGGCCGCGTCAGCGGCCTGAAAAAGGATGGCAGTAACCATCGGTTCCCTTTGTCTAACAAAGAGGGCCACTAAAGAAAAAGGAAGGTTTCAAAGGCACTTCGTAGTAACCTCGGTTTTCTTTACCCTTTACCATTTAGACTTCTTCACTGTCACTTGTGGACCCGCCTTCTTTTTCGCCTTGCTCGCATCAAACTCATCTTCATCATCACTGCATAACTCCTTCGATTTTTCCCAGAACTCTTTACTACCCAACTTGAAAGACGGCCGATTCTCGGCCTTATACCAATATATTTGTTCATTTATTTTGCTTGATTTTGCGTTATTATGGATAACCAAGCATTCGTAGTTCTCCGTTGTTTGGTCCATCACTGAGCAAAAGAGTTCCAGTGTTGGAAACATACTTGCGTAATTTTCCCAAATACGTCGCCGATTCCCTAAAGTCGGTTCGCGCAATACAAAGACATAATCAATATTCGTTCGCAATGCCGGCGGGACACCGAGAGGATACTGCATTGTTATAATTAACATCACTTTCCAATGACGGCCATTCATAAAAAGCATTCGCATTAATTCGTCCCTCGCCCAACTAGCATCATATAAACAATCATCCAATATAACAAAAGCACGCGGGTCAATGGTTGCCCTTTTATACGTCTCCATCTCCGAATTAAACCTCTTCACCACCTGATGCTGTCTCCGCAAAATCTTGTCAATTAATGCAGTATTGTATTTCTGATGAATAAAGAGTTTAGGCACAATCTGCGAATAGAAATTATTGACTATTTCTGTGCCTGAAATAACCAATCCCACCGGAATATCTTGGTGGTGGAAAAGCAGGTCCTTCACTAAAAACGATTTTCCCGTATCTCTTCTCCCTATTAATACTATCACTGGACCTTTGTTTTCATTCGGATGGAATGTTATCCATCGCATATCAAACTTTTTTAAATCCAGATTCATTATTATGCTGTGTTGTTGTTACACTAAATGTATAAAATCTATTGTATATATTTGCGCGGACCATTCCACGAATAGACGTTAACCTCTACTCATATAGATTAAAAATCTATATGAGTTTCGGCAAACGCCATATAGCGGAGTTGTCCCTCAAGAGGGACAATTCCGCGAATAGGCGTTAACCAACTAACGGACTTTTACAATGAGAGTCCAATCTTCTAAATCCAATCACTGTGATAAATACCAATATAAATGTATTTACGTGTTGGGTAAGGCTTATCGATGCATCAGGTATAAAAATACGTAGAATACCGTTGGAGAAACTGTCGCTTCCGCCGTCTGGATTATGTAGCTTCGTAAGTGGGCAACCATCGCAAAAAATCCACATAATTGATATGAGTAACGGTATATAAACCCCATATTGTAAATATTCTATTGGCCAAAATGGCATTGATACTACAATCAAAATTATAACAAAATGTATAAATACAAGAAAATCCATATATACATACTTTAGTTCTATTACGCTGGCGTATAATTGCGAACAAATAGTTCTTTCGTCCTAAATATACGTATCATTTACAATTCTTAAATAAAATGCCGTCGATTGATATTCAATATAGAAAAGTCAGACCTCTCAATATCGATTCTTTAGCAAAACAATATGTTGCAACCGAATACGACAATCAACATAATTATAATCCATTTGCTGTCCATGCAATACAGGCTTTCAATCCTCTCTATACTGACTTTTTTGTTTTAAACGATACCAATTTTAATCGCGTCGGGTTAAATCAGCAATATTATATTGAAAATGATACTATCAAATCATCCAATCACGATATATTATCCGATATCGACAACTCGGAAAAAAAATACCACGTGAAATGCTCGCCTCTTCTTGACCCTGTCCACTACTTAGTCGGAAAATACGCCAATACCAGAAACATTCGTGTCTTACCGAAATTAACTAACCAATCCGAATGCTGCCAAAAAATATACGACAAAAACAACGCCTCCTATATTGACGGTTTCTTCTCCTATCTAAGTAGTCGGCTAAAATACCAACACAATATGCTAAATGCAATCGATTTCTACGGTTCATATTTAGCATTGCAAAAAGTATTTAAAGCAACCATCACGGATGATTTGGACTATTTACACCAATCCGATTATTTTATGGATAATATCGGAAAAGGATTCACAATTTGTTGTGGTGAAACGTTTGACGATTTCACTGGCATTGGTTCAAGAGCAAATAAGAAACGGTTGGTATTAGAGGACGAAATAGATATTGCCGACCTTAGCGCAGATATTATTAGTATAGATGAACCTTTGCATATCCATATGGATAAGGATGCCGATAACAAAGTCAATATATCTTGCGAATATGCAATGTCTGACAACAGTTCAGAAGAAGAGGAGGAAGAGGAAGATGATGAAGAAGAGGAAGAAGAGGAAAAAGAGGCAAAAGAGGAAGAAGAGGAAGATGATGAAGAAGAGGAAAACAACCAAGAAGATAATAATAACACTAATACAGAAGAAAATGATGAATCCGATTCAGAAACAGAATATGGAGACGATGATACAGAGGATGAAAGCGACGCATATGCTTATATAGACAATTTTCCGACCAATCTCATTTTCTTAGAAAAATGTGATGGAACATTGGACCGATTATTTATGGACCACGAGATTGACGCCAACAATGGTGCTGCATATATGATGCAAATTATTATGTCTCTCATCGCGTTTCAAAAAGCGTTTCATTTCACACATAATGATTTGCATACAAACAATGTAATGTATATCAATACAGATATCGAGTTCCTTTATTACAAATACGACAACCTGTTTTATAGAGTGCCGACGTATGGCAAGATATTCAAAATCATTGATTTCGGGCGCGCTATTTACAAGTTTAAGAACCGAATTTATTGCAGTGATAGTTTCGCGCCGAAAGGCGACGCTCATTCACAATACAATACAGAACCATATTTCAATGAGAAGCATCCGCGTATAGAACCCAACTTGAGTTTTGATTTGTGCCGATTAGGCACATCGATATATGATTTTGTTATTGATAACGAAGATGAACCGCGTGACGATTTTCAAGAGACTATCTATAGATGGTGTCTCGATGATAACGGCAAAAATGTTATGTATCGCCGAAGTGGAGAGGAACGATACCCTGGGTTCAAACTATATAAGATGATTGCTCGTAATGTACACGCCCATACACCGCAAGAACAATTGAAATATTCTGCGTTTTCACAGTTCTTGATGAATCCTACAGATGCGGCAAAATTAGATGAGTCGAAAGTCCGCCGATATGGATTGAACATTGATTTGGTGAAAAAAGAATATTTTTAACGTCTATTCGCGGAATTGTCCCTCGGTCTATCCAAATGTGGGCCCAAAGGCGGGCCTCCCTAACGGGAGGCCTTGTGTCGCTTATTGAGGGACAACTCCGCTATCACTTCGTATCACTACGTAGTGGCGTTTGCCGAAACTCATATAGATTTTTAACCTAAACGGATAGGCATTAACCGCCACAAACGTAAAAATAAAAATAAAATTGAACTAAAACAATTGTTGCATATTACATATTCATATGCAACAACACTGCCTCCAATTATACTATGGCAACCTCGATGCCTCTTCTCATTAACGCGCTTCAGCCAGAAGAACTGGAATCTTATCGCACCCGAATCCGCGAAGAATTACCCGAGTATTCGATAGACAATCCAGCATATGAAATTGTCTATAAAGTCCGCGACGACAAACCGGCGGATTATACGCGCGCTATCCAAGAACGCGAAATCCTGAAAACTCGTCTAAAACTAAACAACCCAAAAACCGGACGTATAACCACACTCAACAGTTTTGCAGAAATATGGGAAAACCCGCGTTCTGGGTTAGCAAATGAAGTTATTCTGACAAAGGACCCGAATGAGGCGAAATGGCAATTGGCCAGAAAATACAATTACAAGATTGCCACCACATTTATGCCAATGTATGCAAAATCCATCTATGAGTATTTCGGTGCAGCAAAAGTGCTTGACCCGTGTGCTGGATGGGGAGACCGTATGGTCGGTGCTCTATCATCCAACTGCGTACAGCGTTATATCGGATTTGACCCTAATATTCGTCTCGTAGAAGGATACAAGAAAATCCAGGCCGATTTCGGGAATCGTGTTCGAAAGGAAGCAGAGCGTCATATAGAATTTGACAATCAATATGAAATCTATTCCGAACCGTTTGAGACGGGCGCGAACCAATTAGGCGACGAAATGTTCGATTTTGCTTTTACGAGTCCACCGTTCTTCGACTATGAAGAATACAGTCCTGATAATCCTACATATCGCAATTGGTATGCGGAATTCTATGAACCCCTGTTTATATTAACCGCGGCACATTTGGCAGAGGAAGCATTCTTCGCAATTCATATCGACGATACATCTGCGGGTAAAATACAGGAATTTCTATTTAAACGAGTAAATCAGATAACGGCGTTTCAATATAGCGGGAAAATCGGATTGGTCGGTGGCAAATCAGGTAAGATACGCAATGTATATTTGTTTCAGAAACGCGTAAAGGTTTAGGCATCTCCGTTCTACACAATAATATATAACTTTTTTTGCGGATATGGAAAATATGCTAATTGTCGCTATTATCACTACATTGATTTTCTGCGTATTCAAATTCGTAGAATTCAAGTTCATCGATAAAAAGAGTGAAATGAAACCTCTCAAGTTCTTTGTAAGAGATATGGTGATTGTATTTGCAAGTTCTCTGATTGCCGGTTATTTCTTCTTCAACTCAAACAAGGAAATCAGTGAATTTGTGAATACGATAACGGATGCAAAAGTAATACCCGATGGTGCTGCTCCGGTATTTACCGATGCACCTGGATTTTAACCTCTACCCATATAGATTAACGTCTATTCGCGGAATTGTCCCTCTTGAAGCGGAGCGACCGAGGGACAACTCCGCTATATAGCGTTTGCATTTATTCATACAGATTTTTAATCTGTATGAATAGAGGTTAAAAATCTATATGAATATCGGCAAACGCCACTACGTAGTGATACGAAGTGATAGCGGAATTGTCCCTTGGTCTATCCGAATGTGGGCCCAAAGGCGGGCCTCCCTAACGGGAGGCCTTGTGCCGCTTCAACCAAAGGTATCTTCGATTTAGAGGGACAATTCCGCGAATAGACGTTAACCTCTATTAGTGGAATTGTCCCTCTAAATCGAAGATACCTTTGGTTGAATCGAAGATACCTTTGGTTGAATCGAAGATACCTTTGGTTGAATCGAAGATACCTTTGGTTGAATCGAAGATACCTTTGGTTAAATCGAAGATACCTTTGGTTAAATCGAAGATACCTTTGGTTAAATCGAAGATACCTTTGGTTGAAGCGACACAAGGCCTCCCTAACGGGAGGCCCGCCTTTGGGCCCACATTCGGATAGACCGAGGGACAATTCCGCAAATAGTAAAAGAATATAGAATAAATACTGCAAATAGAATATGGTAAATGAACATAGACCACGAAAATATTCTGGAACGTTTCAAATTCCACGTATTCCAGAAACGGCTTCACAAAGAGTTGATAGGGATGCAACAAAATAATACGGAGAACGATAATAAAATCGAGTTAGAACTGACGGATACAAACGAAGTACGCGTAAATATATACAGTACTAACCAACAAAACGAATGGAATGCATATGGATTTGTGATTACTTACGATTATCCATTCCGTCCTCCGCGCATATTTTATCAAAATCGTCCTTATGTTGATTTTCTAAGAACAACGATGAATAATGACCGCAGACAATTTAGACGCATAACTGGGTACGACTGTTTTTGCTGTTCCTCTATTAGCTGTGCCAACAATTGGCGCCCGTCTTTTACACTGAAAAGCATAATATCAGAAATACAGGTTATCAAGCAGAAAAAACGTGACTTTATAAACAAATTAATGGTCGACAAAATAAAACGGCGGTATTTAGTTGCAGATATTGATTTGGATTCTTGGTTATTCTAGAAATATCTTCTTATATTTTTATGACTATAGAGATATAGGCATAAGAATGAAACATAGTAGCAACATTATAGCTAAATACCATTACATCAGTATGTTTTTCATTATGATTTTCGCAGGTCTCCTCTCAACGATGAATGTTTGGGTAGACAAGGTAGAGGATATGCGCCTCAGTATGAACGACGTATATATGATTCTGCTAATGACCGGATGGATGTTTTTCTTTATGGGTGCGCTTTACCGCGAACCGAGTGTATTGCTGATAGGTTTATGTTTGGTGATTGTAAATATAGTGTGCATACGGACGCAGTTCTTAGTGACGAAATCGCAGTATAAAATGGGTATGATATCGCATCATTCGATGGCGGTTCATATGAGCCGAAAATTGTTGGAGAAGGAGCATACAATGGACCAATTCTTGCGAAACTTGATACGAACGCAGGAGAGTGAAATACTTATTTTGAAACAATAAACGGGGGTATTACATAATTTCTTCAAAATCCAACCGTAGGTCGTCCTCCTCTACCGTTTTCCCATTCAAATCGGTAAATCCTAAATCTCCCAAATCCAAGTCGTCTTTTATTGTGATTCGGTCGAGAGGTGCATCGTCATCATCATCTGCCCCTTCTTCTTCCAATTTGCGCTGTAAATTGCGTGCTGCACTTATTTCTTCCAGCCTCTCGATATTCTTCGGTGCAACAACTTCTTCGCGTCCAGATTCACCTCCGAATGCTTCATCTACATCATTGAACGCTAGTCGCGTAACAACTGGTTTTGTATCAATGTCTTGTACGGAAGGGACTAATGCCGGTGGTGGTTCTTCCGCAGGAATTTGAACAGCCGGGTTTCCTTCTGATTCTCCTTCTAATTCTCCCCCTTTGATTACAGGTGTTTCTTCCTGGACGGGTTCAATTACAACTTCTTCATCTTGTTCAACAGATTCATCTAAATAAGCACGAATAATTGCTTCAGTTGGAATACTTTCGCGTATGGCGGCAAGAATACATTCCTGCACAATCATTTCCAGTTCGCGGTTGTGTTTTTGCACAGTAAGCGCACTAACATTCCTCTCAAACAAATACACATTCATATACGATTTGCGTGCGGCGTGAATATATGCTTTGTGTAAAAATGCGTCCAATTTCGGTATGCTTATGTCAATTTTTTTCTGTTTATTGCCCACACGTATGCAAGTGAGTGTTTTCAATTGAATAACGTGGACACAGGTAATCAAATCTTCTAAATATCCGCAACCGCTCCTCTCAATAATACGTTTGCGTTCTTCCTCTATAATCTCGGCGTTCCATTTGGGAACACGGCAAAGTAGATTCTGGAAAGTCATCAAATATTTAGACGCTTCGTCATTGTCTATCGACATCTTCCACGCTTCGTTGAAAATCGATTTTAATCCTTCAATGATGAGAGGAGTCAATATAGTTACTAATCTGGCACACCATTCATCTCTCGAAGAATGCAAATTTGATACAGTAAAATCGTCCATCTATAGTTTGTTACGATGTCTGTATATAACGCATTTTACGCGCATATTGCACCACAGGTATTTCATTCCACCACAGGTATTTCATTGCACCACAGGTATTTCATTGCACCACAGGTATTTCATTGCACCACAGGTATTTCATTGCACCACAGGTATTTCATTGCACCACAGGTATTTCATTGCACCACAGGTATTTCATTCCACCACAGGTATTTCATTGCACCACAGGTATTTCATTGCACCACAGGTATTTCATTCCACCACAGGTATTTCATTGCACCACAGGTATTTCATTGCACCACAGGTATTTCATTGCACCACAGGTATTTCACCATAAAAATGAAATATAATATGCATAAAATATATAACTTTCAAGTATGTCGGAATCATCTAAATCAACCGCATCTAGTGACGAGTCTTCACAAGTAGATTCCTCTGTTGAAGATGCATCTACGAAACAGTCGGCGAATAACGTATCAAAAAGTTTGCCGTCTTCTATTCCAACACCCGATTTTATTGGGGAAACCGCCGCGTGGCAGTCGAAGAACGGGGTTCTTAATCTAGGTATCAGTATAGATGAATCGGAAGAAAAATTTAGAGAACGTGTCATTGAACCATTCAACCGCTTAACAAGTAGTGTGCAAAAAGTAAAAGAAATGGATAAGATATTGAAATCCGAAAAGCAAATTATAATTAACCCGAATTGTGTCCGAAATACGTCCAACTGGATGAAAGTTGAGAAGCACCATAAATTCGATAAGCCAGAATTCGATGCAACCCAGACAGCAAAGGGTTTAGTCATCAACTCGCCTAAATTGGCAAATATTCTGCAGAATATTCGGAAACTAGATAGAGAGGACGAAGCTCGCTACGGGCATAAATTCAAACATTTCATTTTTTCCGATATAAAGGGCGCACAAGGCGCAAAAGCGATTGCTGCGGCATTACTTTCAACCGGGTATCATTTGGGGTATGACGTCATCACTGTCGGCGAAAAAACAAAAATGTATGTAAAATCCCAGACCGACTTGAAAAAGACAAAAGGCAATAACTTTTTCCTCCTCTCATCTGTCAGCGTTTATAATGAACCATTGCGCGTTTCGTTAAAGAAAGAAGCGCTCCGTAATTTCAATTTGCGTCCGGACAATGTCTACGGTGACCTAGCGCGTATTATTGTAATGGATAGTGGATTTAAAGAAGGCATTGATTTATTTGACATTAAATACGTGCATATATTTGAACCGCAAACAACGATGGCTGACCAGAAACAAGTGATAGGTAGAGGAACCCGAACTTGTGGGCAAAAAGGATTGCAATTTCATCCGCGTGAAGGATGGCCACTAAATGTATTCAAATACGATTTGTCGATTGACCCGGAACTCCGCGCGGATTTCCAAGGCGCTGAATCGGCATTCGGATATTACTTGAAAAGCAAAAACATTGATATTCGTCTTCTCAACTTGACTGCCAACTTAGAGAATTTGGCGATTACTGGGTCGGTTGATTATGAACTAAATAAACCAATCCACGAATTTGCGATAAGTGGTGGTGACGGTGAAACGTCTATATTGCAACACTTGAGTGAAGCATCGCGTCCTGGTGAAAAATACAAAGCAGTCACGAAATATGTCCAAGCCAATTTCGCTCAAAACAAATGGCCTCCTGTGAAAATGGAGAATTTATGTGGATACGAAGGTCCCGAGTTATCGCCTATCGTCCAGAAATCGCTCGATTTACCGCCAACCGCAAAACCTTTGCCTCCGAAACGAGCAGCATTGTCTCTCGATGGCGGCGCGATTCCCAACTTGATTCGGTTTTCACCAACACAAGAGTTCATAAGTACTTATTTCACTGCAGAAAATCCGGCGAAAGGAATGCTTCTTTGGCAATCTGTAGGCACCGGAAAAACGTGCACTGCAATTGCGACTGCTACAAGACAATTTGAACCTCTCGGATACACTATTCTCTGGGTGACGAGAACAACATTAAAGAGCGATATTTGGAAAAATATGTTTGAGATGGTTTGTCATGAAGACATACGCAGTAAAATCGAAGCCGGAGTGAATATACCGAGTGATATGCCGAGCCGGATGCGTCTCCTCTCAAAATCGTGGGGTATTCGACCAATTTCGTATAAACAATTTAGTAATTTGGTTTCCAAGAATAATCAATACTATGACCAATTGGTGAAACGAAATGGAGAGGTTGACCCTCTCAGGAAAACACTTCTCATTATTGACGAAGCACATAAATTGTACGGAGGTGGTGACCTCTCTTCGATAGAAAGACCAGATATGCAGGCTTTCCACAAAGCATTGATGCATTCTTATGCGGTATCTGGCAAAGACTCTGTGCGCGTATTATTGATGACTGCTACACCTATCACAGAAGACCCGATTGAATTGGTTAAGTTGGTGAATTTGTGTAAACCGGAGGAGAATCAAATCCCCACAAATTTCGACCAGTTTGCGGATACATATTTAGACGACGCTGGAGATTTTACTGCAATTGGCAGAAATATGTTTTTGGACGATATCGCAGGACACGTTAGTTATTTGAACCGCGAAGGTGATGCCCGACAGTTTTCGCGTCCTATATTACGAGAGGTGCTAATTCCGATTGCCGATGCGCAGACAAAGAAAGACATTGAAGATTTCGATATAATTGGCGCTGATTTGATAGACGAGAATGTGGAAGAGTTACGTAAAAGTGCGGAAGACGCAAAAATGGAATACGATACTATGTTGGAAGGATTCACAAAAACGAATGTAAATAAAGTCAATAAAGTATGCGATGAATATCCTGAATCCTATCGCCCAATTTGCAATACGATTGCAAAAAAATATGCAAATCGTATGTTGAAAACAGCAAAAGAGAGGGCGTCGGAATGGAAGTCGCGAATGGACAGCATTAAAAAGGATTTGTCCGATGCAAAGAAGTTGAAAATAGACCGATTTAAGTTGGTCCGCCAAACGCGCAGAGACAATCCAGATGATTTCAACAAATACAAGAATTCGCTTTATTACAAAATGAAAGAGTGTAGAACAGAATTAAAAACGACAAAAGACCTGGACACATATTTGGAAACGAATCCTGGTTTGACTCGTGCGAAAAATTTGGCGGATGCGATACGATATGAATTGGAAAAGGTGGAAAGTCGAATGAGTTCGGATATATCCTCTCAACAATCGAGATTAAAATCGTATAATAATTTGCTAAAAACGGATTTAACTTTGCCGGAGACGCAGGTAGTCAGACGAACCATTGCAGATACAAAGAAACAGATAGAGAAAACGAAGAAGCGAAATGATATATTTATGAAGCGTCTGACCCGCCGTGCAAATAAGGCGGTGAAAGAATTGAATTCGTTTCAGAAGAAAACGAAAGACAGTATTAAAAAGGCGGTAAAAGAAAATATTCAAAAAGAAAAGCAACTTGCAAAAAAAGAGGCCGAAATGCGTAAATTAGAAGAGACTGCCGATGAAGAATTAACGGATGAATTTAATGCCAGTTTGGAAGAATCAAAGAATGCAGTACGAATGGAGATGAGTGCGAAAGAAAACAAACTAAATGAAAAAGAAGCAAAGAAACGGCAGGCGGCGGAAAAGAAACAACATGCAGCGGAAAAGAAACAGCAGGCGGCGGAAAAGAAACAGCAGGCGGCGGAAAAGAAACAGCAGGCGGCGGAAAAGAAACAGCAGGCAGCGGAAAAGAAACAGCAGGCAGCGGAAAAGAAACAGCAGGCAGCGGAAGAAAAACTAAAAAAACAAGAGGAGAAAAAAGCGAAAGCTGCAACAAAAAAACAGATGGCAGAAGAAAAGCGGATTGCGAATGCTACCCGAAAACAACGCAGCAGTAAATGAAATGATGAAAAATTGATTGAAAACTCCCAATATACTTAACGTCTATTCGCGGAATTGTCCCTCTTGAAGCGGCACAAGGCCTCCCGTTAGGGAGGCCCGCCTTTGGAGCGACCAAGGGACAACTCCGCTATCACTTCGTATCAGCGTTTGCATTTATTCATACAGATTTTTAATTTGTATGAATAGAGGTTAATGCGTGTTGTGTGTGTTTAGAATTCAGGTTTATGTGCTTTAAATGCTACTCCGTGTTTAGTAAGATTTGGTATATCGATGATTACATTACCATCTTGCATCGACATATCCAGCATCCATATTTTAATAATGCAGAAACTTTTTTTCGGACTTACCGTGATACCATTGATAAGATGGCTGTATTTCTTATTGGAACTTAATGTTTCGCCACATAAAGCATAAAACATTGTTTTCCATACTTCCGGAACGAATTTATTTGCGACTTTATAAGAGAAGAATCCTCCATTACGATTCTTCGGGTCTTCCCACATAGGCGTAATACCTGAGCGCATCACGAAAAGCATACAGTACTTCATTACGTTTGGAGTCAATCCTTCACCGATGGTAATCAGTTTATCGACCGTGTCAATGTCTCCTAAAATTAATTGGTAACTTGCTAAATCCCAGTTTTTATTCTGTGGTAAATGGTAATACAAATTCCATTTACCAAGTAAACTACGATTTGTGTTCAGGGTCTGGGTCGGATTTGCACTTGCGCCGTCTTCCGATTTAGTTGTGACTTTCTTAGCGATGTTCATTTTTAAGCAGCGCAAAATCCTATATTGTAATTAGTTATTATTCTTTATGCAATTTATGAAATGATATAAATAAATGAAAATATTGTTCAATTTTACAAATTCGGTCTAACCTCGTTGCATTTATCTACTACTGCCCAAAAAAAAGGTTCCAAATGCACTGCGTAGTAACGCAGTTCCCTTTATTTTACTACATATCCCTCCTCTTCTAGCAGAATATATTGCACCCCTTTTATCGTAATTGTATTAAAGTTTGAATCCAGAATGCACACCGAATATGTTTTTTCATTAAACTCCCAATTCGAATACACTGGAAATCGATGTTCCAAATGCCGCAATATATATGCTTTGGAAAGAAGTTCATTTCCAACAATATAATGCGATTTTGGTATATCAATCGGTATTGCTGCACCTGAACCGCATTTATATTCGACTCCTACAAATTTGTACCGACACGGTTTGAGTTCGCGCAAATCTTCTTCTAGATTGATATTTTTCATAGTGCGCACACGAACCGCCGCTGGACAAGCTTTCGCGACAATCAATGAATCATTCGGCCAATTGCTTTCCACATACGGGCTACACTCACGCTCATATTCTTTCTTGTAAAATCGCCATTGTGGATGCTCGAAACAGTTTATCCGATTTGTCTGAAACGCATTCTTATTCCAGTATTCCAAATAATGGGCACTGAACCGTATATATTCAATATTCAATTGTGCTTTTTCAGGGTATGCCACCTGTAACCCATCGGGCAAAGAAATAATCCTCGCAGGAACAAAATCTTTTACTGCCATATCAAATCCATAGTCTTTGTCTGCGCCGATAAATGTGGACGGATAGTATTTGCAAACAGATATCCACGCAGGTTCAGTCGGTTCGACCGCCGAATACGCCGAACAAATGAAACCCCACTGCAATATACTCCAGATATATTCAATGAAATCGCATATTGCACTGAACACAACATATGTTTTTCGCATTTCATTTATTTGCATTTTTGTTTGGACACACAATCGCTTGTATTTCAAAAATACAGCTAAACAATTATTTTTGATTTGGTCTATAGTAATTTGCTCCATCGCGATTGCTATCGGTGTTAGTATGTTGTATTTTTAGTAAGCATTATGGTTTATATTATTTTTCCATATTTTTATCGAAGCTGGTACGGATGAGCCTGCGAAAAAAAACAATAAAATGAAATAACATAAACCGGGAACCATAAGAATGGATAACACTGCTTGTCTATAGAAATGCCGAAAATTGTGATTATCGATAAATCGGGAACGGTTAAAGCAAATAATGTGAAGGATGTTGATAATAATACGCTTTACAAGAAGGCCGGGTTTAAATCCGGTGAAGGATTTGTCCTTCAACACACGTGGGGAACCGAAGACGGATTAGACCATTTAGTCCGATTATATGCGAAGAAAACAGGACGTGCCGGACAAGAGAATAAATACGATTTTCCGCCGCCCGTAGATAACGCGCTGTTTTTCGGTTCGTGCATATTAGTCGGATATGATGCAAAAACAAAAGAAGTCATCAACTTAGAAGAGGATGATTGGGAAGAAATCTACGAATATTTGTTTGGTGGATTTGAAGACGTCGGTGATTCGGATGAAGAGGATGAAGAAGATATTGGCACAGACGATGAATTGGAAAACATTCAACAGAAAACAGGCGCTCCAGTAAAACAAACAAAGCAGGGTTATGTGAAAGACGGATTTATCGTGGATGAGGAGGATGAGGAGGATGAGGAGGATGAGGAGGAGGAGGATGAGGAGGAGGAGGAGGAGGAGGAGGAGGAGGAGGAAGAAGATACGGACGAAGATAATCCACCACCAAAACACCGAAGCGGAAAGTCGAAAATGGTTTATACCAAACCCGCTGCCGAACAAGACGCGATGGAACTAGAAGACTGTGAGAGCGAATTAAGCGAAGAAGCTTATGTATAAAAACTCAGGTAATGTCTATTCGTGGAAATGTCCCTCTCGAAGCGACCGACGGCCCGCCTTTGGAGCGACCGAAGCGACCGACGGCCCGCCTTTGGAGCGACCGAAGCGACACAAGGACTCCCGTTAGGGAGGGACCGAAGCGAAGGCGACAGATGGACAATTCCACTAATAGACGTCAACAAATAAAAGTTAGCAATTTAATTTATAATTATCGCATTCTGTTTTGTGATACTTATAACCATACCAAGCATTGTATCCCTGCTGTTTCCAAACAGTATAAGCGCAATTTGCATTGTTCTGGCAATCAAATAAACTCGAGCACGAAATCTTGCATTCATTGTATTTCGAGAGAGGGTCGCCAGAGCACCAATAATAACTATTGATTTGCATCAACCCGTAATCCGTCGACCCGTCTGTATTCTTATTCGTCGCATCGCAATTAAACGAACTCTCGTATTTACTAATACATACCATTGTCGGCAAAGTCGATTGCGAAAACCCCGCGTTCCTCAAATACGTCGCTACTTGACATTCCGACTTGTAATTCGCATTCAATTCTTCTTCCACTGCGTCTTTGCACATCACATCACCCTGTTCAATAGCAACATATTTATATGCCGCCGCATCTAAGTATTTCCGCACTTCTGCATCATAATCACGCGAAAACGCACGCACATTTCGCGCTAATACCCACAAAGAAATGCCGGAAGGTGAAGTAACAATACTGTATTGGTATTGGCCATACTTCACCTCTCCTAAAGAAACGACCCAATAAGGTGCATCAACTGGCGTGCCATTCAAATGCACCGTCAATTTGCCGGGTTCGCTCGCATTCGCATAATAAGCGTATCCGGATATTGTCTCCAAATCACCTTTCAAGTTCAATTGGGAATTCAAGACACTGACATTTCCGCTGTCGGCCAATTCGCCGTAATAGGCAGTAATACATTTGCCGTATCCTTGGAAAATGACGTTTGTGGGAGAACCATAGATTTGATACCATTCGCCTAAATACTTTGCAATATCCAACGTATTTACGGGGATAGGAGAGGATGCGCCGGCAAATACACTTGCAGTGGCACAAACAAAGAGGAGAGGAAGCAAAAACATATGTATATTACTCAACTACATATGTTTCTAATGGTTTGTCATTTCCCCCCCGCTCGTCACATATATGCCGGCGTTGGTTACTATTTCGCGTTTCACCGGCGCGGATTCTTCTAAAGCAGGCGTCGGCTCCGAAGAAGTGGCCGAATTTTCCTCTCGATTTCGCGGTTGTCCGTCTTCCGAAGCAATAATATTCTTCGTCGGCCGTTTCTTTATATTACTCTGCTGCAAATAATAAAGTCCCCAGTGATTCGATTGTGCCAAAACGTTCATAGCAACGTCGTATGTGAGTGTAGCTACGGTGGTATTGGCATCTCCACTAAATTGGATAGAATACCACCAATAAGGCGGCAAAAACAATACGTCGCCGGGATAAACGTCGATATCGAGTATTTTTATCCTCTGACATACATCTTTAAATCTCGGCGATTCAGTGTTGAGAGGTGACCAAAATTCGTAATTCTCATAGTCTTTGAAATGTGGAATGATTTTGCTGTATTTCGGTGGACAAACTTTAACGTGTATTTTGCCTCTCGTCACTGCAATAAAATGATGCGATTCTAAATGATAACGGAATGGCGTGGTAGCGAGAGGACTACCGAGTATCATATCGTGTTTCACATATGCATTCAATTGTGGTTTTAGAACATTGTCGAGAGGTTGATAAAAACGGTCGAGACTGCTTTCTTCTAAAAACGTTTCATTCTTCTCACTAAAGTATTTTGCGTTTGTGTCGGTGGTTAAAAGACGACGAGCACTCCGAAACGAGAGCGGAACGGAATCGACTGTCGGGTCTTTTTCATTGACTGTCGCGTAATCTTGCCGGTCTTTCACGCGAATATCGAGATTGTCATACTTTTCGAAATTATCCAGTTGGAATTTGTGAAAAAATCGCAAAATAGTTGGGTCGGTTAGTTGTCCGGGTTTGTCGAATTTGAATACGACTGGTTGTTTCACCGAACAAATTTCTTGCAGTTGAGAGGCGGATACGAAATCGGCTTCATATATCTCTAAATCATTGCTGGTTTTCCACTGTGCGGTTATGTGTATATAAAGAAACAATGTCACTACAAAAATGAAAAATGCAAAAAATGTGTTATTCATATAAGACAGAATATACTTTATCCAATGACATATAATATTGTGATTTTACGTCGGTTCTTTACCTCTCTTCTCTTCTCTTCTCTTCTCTTCTCTTCTCTTCTCTTCTCTTACCGAAATATATTGACTGAGATACGCTGCTAATCAAAATCTAATAAATTGCTAGATGTCTCGGCTGGAATAGATGTCGGCATACTGAGAATATGGATAGTTCGCCGTAAATCGTTCTTCTCGCGTTCTAATTGCGCAATGATTATGCGTTGTTGTTGTATCAGTTGCCTAGCTTGTTCCAATTCTTGTAAATAATTGAGACGATTTGCATTGTGCGTTTCCAGCCAGCGTTTATGTATTGCGGTTTTTGTATGGGTGACGAATGCTTGACGCGCGGTAAAGGAATGATTGTTGCAAGGACATCTCATACCTTGTGTGCGACCACTGAACGTCGGAATCATATCAATATATTTTCCGTCATCCGATATACTTGGGGAATAGGTGTCCGGTTCAGTGACGAGCACAGAGACAGACATTTTGCTAGATGCGTTTGTTTACATTCCATCTCCGGTTTAATCTATTTCAATTTTTTGCTATGACAGAAAATATACAATGATGTATATTTTGCCACTTTATTCCGCGCGAGAGATTATTTGTAAAATAACCGCAAAAAATTGAACGCCTTTTTATTGTATGCGTTCTACCGACAGCGAATGCATAAGCATATTCACCCAAAACAAAACGAAACGAAACAGCCCGCAAATATAAACTATAAAACGAACTGTAAAAATAATGCAAATCGACTTGAACGACGTGCCAAAATACTTGATTAAAAGTATGTTGTATGAAAATGCAATGGAAAATAATCAGGAATGCGATGACGACGCAATGATTGAAGTCGAAGAAAAGCATTATAAGGAAAATACCGAAATTCGTGATTTGCAAGATTTGGTGCATTTGTTCCACACCTTGCGCTTTTGGATGGTGAAATACGAAGACCTTCCGTACCAAACAATTTTCGACTTTGCAGTCAAAATGCGCAATAGCAAATTTAATTATGCCGAAATATCCGCGACTTTCTACGATATGCAAATCGTCGAAGAAATAAAGTTGTTAGTCTCTTGGCCTCTCACGGAGGATTTATGTTTGCGAGCGGCGGAAAACGGGTATTTACTATTACTAAAATACCTGGTTCAATGCAATTATCCTATATCCGAATATACGCTTCGTTCAGCGGCATACGGAGGACACATCCAATGCATAAAATTCCTTACGCAGAATGGGTTTCGCTTGAATGATGACCAAGTGTGTATGGCGGCAATTCGCAACGGCAAAGCAGAATGTCTGAAATATCTACTCGAAAACGGATGTCCGCGCAATGAATGGACTTGCAATTTTGCGGCGCATTACGGCGAATTAGAGTGCCTGCAATATTTACGTCGTGCCGGTTGTCCTTGGAAAGAAGCAAATATTTGCAGAAGCGCTATCCGCGCAGGCCAATATGAGTGCCTTGTTTATCTTCACAAAAATGGCTGTTCTTTAACTGGTATTGAATGCTATTCTGGAGATAAAGCGGGACATTTGAAATGTTTGAAATATTCGCGAGAAAATGGTTGTTCTTGGAATGAAAACACCGTTCAGTGCGCAGCCGCTAACGGATACGTAGAATGTTTAAAATATATGGTAGAAAATGGTTGTCCGTATGATGAAGACGCCATCAATAGTGCAGCCGAAAATGGCCATCTAGCTTGTATGGAGTACTTGAAAAGTCAAGGAAGCACCTGGAGCACACTGACAAGTATGTGTGCGGCTAGAGGTGGATTTGTGAGCTGTGTCGAGTATCTCTACGAGAATGGTTGCGAGTTTGACGAATGGGCGACCACTGCTGCCGCCGAAAACGGACATCTCGATTGCCTAAAATATCTCCGCTATATTGGGTGTCATTGGGATGTATGGACCAGTAATAGTGCAGCAATAAATGGACGTTTGGACTGTCTAATGTATCTTCATCAGAATGGATGTCCTTGTGACGAAAGCACCGTTCATTATGCGAATAGCCATATAAAATGCGTTGAATATCTAATGAAAAATAACGTACATATAAACAATCGAATCGCTGAACAAAGCGACGAAGAAGAATAAGTGAAATGCGATAACAGAGGTAAGTCAAGTTGTCCAGTTATAAAACTACAGTAAAAACTCTAAAAAACCCCTAAAATAAAAAATGGAATAGGTAACTATTCTGTTTTTTTATTCATATTAGGCCACTACAGAAAAATGAATGGGCTTTTATTTACACCGAATTTACTTTTACTGCATACAGCTGAACATTATTATCTATTATGATACTACGATTAAACGAACATCTTGAATAGCGGTTGATTTATCTTCCGAGACAGATGTTCCGTAAAACCCTAATTCATAATTACCGCTAGTATTTATAGATAAATTATCAGTCTGAACACTTATCCAGCCGATGCTGGTTGGCGGCGTAATACCATATGACACTATTGTGTTCGCACCATTTAAACCAAATATTACGTCTATTGGATTTGAACCACCTTGTGCAGGTCTTCCGCAAGCGCGGAACGATATTTTATAAGTTCCGCTTTTCAATGGAATCGAGGATTGTTTAATGGACCCCGTCCGTTGAAGAGACACCGCTTGGACCCCAGCTGGGTACGGTCTCGGAAAACCCCACGCGGATGAATTGTTAATCAATACAGCACTAAAATTCCATCCTTGAACACCACTATTATTGCTAGTTATATATTCAAAACTATTGTTTGATAGTTGTGGCTGAGCAAAATTGCCATTTTGTAGTTGAACTTGAAATGTAATCGACCCGGAATATGTTCCTGCAATATACCCAGTCGGCAAATTCACCGTAATATTACTAAATGTATATTTACCGTAATCGGTAATTTGCGAAGGAATATATGTAGTGCCAGTAGGAGCACCATTTATGTAAGATGCAATATCAATTGGTAATTGTATATTATACGTTCCGTTTAGAGTTAAATTGACTGGAATATTATTAACCGCTAATTGACCTGAATAATTGCCAGCAATATACCCGGTAGGAAATGTAACTGTAGTAATATCTGAAAAAGTAAAAATCCGTTTAGAAGTGCTTACATTTGATGCGGTAATCTGAGATGGGCTGTATGTAGTTCCTGCAGAGGCACCCGTAATGTAAGTTGATATATCAATCGGCAATTCACCATAATTGATTGCTCAACTTAGAGTTAAATCGACTGGTACATTATTAACAGCAAATTCCCCGAAATAACCGCCAGCAATATACCCGGTAGGAAATGTAACTGCAGTAATATCCGAAAAAGTAAAAATCCGTTTAGAAGTGCTTACATTTGATGTAGTAATCTGAGATGGAGTGTATGTAGTTCCTGCAGGGGCACCTGTAATGTAAGTTGATATATCAATCGGCAATTGACCATAATTGATTGCGCCACTTAAACTTAAATCGACCGGTACATTATTAACCTCTATTCATACAGATTAAAAATCTGTATGAATAAATGCAAACGCTATATAGCGGAGTTGTCCCTCAATAGGGACAATTCCGCTAATAGACGTTAACAATTATTTCCCCGGAATAATCCTGCTGAATATACCCAGTAGGCAATGTAACTACAAACTCGGATATCGCAAAAATCCGTTTAGAAGTGCTTACATTTGATGTAGTAATCTGAGATGGAGCGTATGTAGTTCCTGCGGGGGCACCCGTAATGTAAGTTGATATATTAATCGGTAATTGACTATAGTTAATCACGCCACTTAGAGTTAAATCGACTGGTACATTATTAACGGCAAATTCCCCGAAATAACTGCCAGCAATATACCCGGTAGGAAATGTAACTGTAGCAATATTTGAAAATCGGATAATTCGACCATTCGTATTTACTAGTGATGTAGTAATTTGAGAAGGACTATATATAGTTCCAGCGGGAGCACCTGTAATGTAAGTTGATATATCAATCGGCAATTCACCATAATTAGTTGTTCCACTTAAATTTAGATTTACCGGTATATTATTAACTTCAAATTCCCCGGAATAGTCGCCCTGAACATACCCAGTAGGAAATGAAACCGCAATATCTGAAAAGGTAAAAATCCGTTTAGTAATGCTTACATTTGATTCAAAAATACGAGAGGGATTATATGCGGTTCCAACTGGAGCGCCAGTTACGTAAGCCGAAGTATTAATAGGTAATTGAATATAATCAACAACTCCATCTAAAGTTAAATTCACGGGTATATTGCTAACAGTTAGTTGGCCGGAATAATTTTCCGGAATATACCCAGTAGGTAGTATAACCGCAAAATCTGAAAATGTAAAAACCCGTTTAGTAACGCTTACATTTGGTGCAATAATTTGAGAAGGAATGTATGAGGTTCCAACTGGAGCGCCAGTTACGTAAGCCGAAATATTAATAGGTAATTGTCCATAATCGATTGCGCCACTTAAACTTAAACTGACTGGTGTATTATTAACATATAATTCACCGGAATAATTTCCTGGAACATACCCGGTAGGCAATGTAACTTCAATATCTGAAATGCGGATAATTCGGCCATTCGTATTTACTAGTGAGGTTGTAATTTGCGAAAATGTAACACCCGAAACATCTTCAGTTACGTAAAGTGCGGTATCAATTGGTAATTGACTATAGTTAATCTCGCCACTTAGCGTTAAATTTACCGGTATATTGATAACCGTTAATTTACCGGAATACTTGCCAGGAACATACCCACTTTCATTCTCGTTCGGCAGCAGCGTAACTATAATATCCGAAAATGTAATAAATCGTTTATTAATGCTGACATTTGATGCAGTAATTTGAGAAGGACTATATGTAGTTCCCGGCGGAGCACCAGTTATGTAAGATGCAGTATCAATCGGCAATTGAATATAGTCAACCGTTCCACTTAAAAACAAATTAGCATTAAACGGTATCCAATTTATTTTTTTCGTGCATTTTCCCACACGGTTTGCGCCGCTAACATATTGAGCGAAACGCGTTCGCTTTGTGACGCTTGTATCGTTCGTGCTTGTTTTTAATCGACTATATTCAATTTGTTTAATACAATTTTGATAGGCGCAATACTTTTGCAAATCATTGCTTCTCGCGCCATACATTATATTTTGCATCATTTTTGTAATCTATATATAACCGTATCAAATATATTTACAGAAAAATACAACTATTTGACTTGTATTTTTATTGCACTCATTAACGTCTATTAGTGAAATTGTCCCTCTTGAAGCGAAGCGACCGAGGGACAGTTCCGCGAATAGACGCTAATATATATGGGTAGAGGTTGACAATTATATAAGCAAATACTATATGATGGACAAATATACCGTAAAAACATTGCGGTTCACCGATGGTATTTTGGATAATTGTGTTGACGCTACGTATGTTATACACTTAGAAGGAAATGGGCGAGAACCGGATATGGTGAATCAACTGCAAAAAATCCACCCAACAAATACGGTGCATATTGTCTATAATAAAGGATATCGTAAATGTGGTGAAGAATATGGCATAAAAACGCCGTCCGATGACTTGATTCACGCGTATTTATGGGCATTTGAACACTATAAGTTGTCGCAAAAAGGGAACGGTAACAGTAAGAAAAGGGTGTTGATATTAGAAGACGATTTTATATTCACCGATAAGATAACTCAATCGGAACATCGCAGAAAAATCGAACAAATACTGAACAATGCCAGAGATGAAAATTTTATTTTGCGTTTAGGTACTATCCCAATGATAACAATTCCGAGAACTATAAATACATATATGGGATTCTCTTGCGGAACACATTGCGTCATTTACAGCGAAAAATGCGTAGAATCTACCCTCTCAAATCGAGAACACATAACAGATTGGGATGTTTATTACCAGCTCAATTTATCGACAACCCAGTATATCTATAACGAACCGTTATGCTACCAACTTTTTCCGGAAACCGATAATCAGAATAATTGGGGAAACGGCAATATTATTTTTTGGTGTGTAAGTCTTCTCATTAAATTCTATTTACGGCTCCTCCAGTTAGATAAACAAGTTGAACCTGGGTATTCCATTAGTTATAAAATTGGACTACTAAATGGAATTATATTGCTGTGTTTGGCATTATATGTAATTTATTATGTATTTAGTAAAGTAGCAAAATCGAATCCTTTCCGAAAATATAGATTGAAAACTTGGTTTCCATTTTCGTCTTTGCGAGTTCGCTGAAATATGTAGGCCCATTCCTCTTTTGGGACAAATCGGGTAACTGTTTCTCCTTCTGTCAAGTCAATCGCATATGGAATCTCGGTGATGTATAATCGGTCACAACTTGGCAATAAAGCGCGATATATCTCCTCTCCGCCACATACAAACACTTTCTTATTTGGATAGGTGAGAAGAATGTCGTATATTGTTGTGTCTACCTTTTCAAGAGAAGTAAAATAGACATTTGGGATTTCGGGGGAAATCGTTCTTCGCGTTAATACAACGTGTATTCTATTTGGTAGAGGACCGTTCGGAAGACTTTCAAATGTTTTCCTGCCCATTATCACAATGTTTCCGGCTGTTATTTTACGGAAATGACGCATATCCTCTCGCACTACGGCGGATATATCTTTTGGGGTCGCTCCAAAGGCGGGCTGTCGGTCTTCCCTAACGGGAGGCCTTGTGTCGCTTAACCAAGGTATTCTCTGTTTCCCATCCCGCCCCGTCACCCCAATAATCCCTTCCCGATTCATAGCAACAATTCCCACATACCACATTATTTTCTCACGCGCTTCCATACCATATTCATTACATTTTCATATATCTATATCTTTACACCTTTGGACATTTAACCTCTACTCATATAGATTAAAAATCTATCACTGCGCATTTGAGTTTCGGCAAACGCCACTACGTAGCGATACGGAGTGATAGCGGAGTTGTCCCTTGGTCGCTCCGCTTCAAGAGGGACAATTCCGCGAATAGACGTTAAAATTTTGTTCATATAATATTATAAAATAAAATATAAACTGTCCCATTTTAAATGTCCGAAGGTGTATATACAAATAAAAATGTGGAAGCGCGTTCTAGCAATATTTGTCCTTCTCTTACTTTTCGACTCAATATATTTGCAGCTTATCTACCCGTCATTCAATCGTATGGTTCTTGTAGTCCAAGGAGCTCCAATAAAAATACGATTTATAGGTGCGATTTTATGTTATATTGTGTTAGCAGCATTATTATCATATTTTATTATTGAACCGCGTAAATCGGCTATGGACGCTGGGTTATTAGGATTTGGCGTATATGCAGTATATGAGACAACAAGTTATGCAGTATTGAAAGATTGGAATGCAACGATTGCTCTTATAGATACGTTATGGGGCGGTGCGTTATTTTATTTGGTGACTTCTTCTATCTACTGGTTGCGATTATAGGATGCCGCGTAAAATATGTATATCGGCAGGTTGTTCGTCCGGTTCGAATCCCCACATATTGTAGAATGATTCAAGTGCGACGTCGTTTATAAATTCGACGCATCTCTTCTCATCATTTACAATTCCGTTTGCAGAGAAGATACGTTCTTGCCAAATGGGCGTTTTAGAGCAGTAATACAGCCAATCTTGTCCCAAATAGGCCTCTCGCACTTCCTGCAAAACATCCAAATCGACGTGCTCGTTAAAACGTACTGCATATTTACTTATTTGTTTTAAATAGTGATACGGTTGTACAATAGCCGATTTCGTAACGTGCCGGTCTTCTTTGTAAAGAATAATCAAATGCCGTTTATTCGTTACTTGATTGGGATTCCAAGAGGCGAGTGTCCCAACAACCGTGCCCAAAAGACAATCGTTTCCAGTCTCGCGCCATTCCGCATATAGTTTATCCAACCGGGCTTTAAATTTGCTATAATGTTTTAGATAATGTGCATTGTATAATGCAATTGTGAATTGCCACGCGTGGATTTTGAATCCAGAGTGGTAGATTTCATATACCCAGAAAAGCGCTTCCTCTCGTTTCTTCTCAAGAAGAGAAAGTTCGAGACTGCTTTCGACGAACGAAAGTTCGTATAAATAGCGAGTAAATAGAATATTCATATCTGTTACTTTATTGTATTTTTTAATTATAAAATGAAAACTGATTCAATTTCTTACCGTTTATTGCAAAATAAAAAGAGAGGAGGAAATGATTTATAACCGAAATGGATATAAACCAATATTGATTTGGTAATAGAAAGATATGTTGCAATTTTTAATATTTTTGTTGTCGTTTTTTACGACTTTTGCAGAAAACACGAAATTTTGTATTTATTGCAAGCATTTCAAGCCGAATTTATTGTCAGGAAACCAATTTGGCAAATGCGATTTATTTCCAGAAATCGTTGATAATAAAAATGAATACAATTTCTTGGTAAATGGGGTCAAATACAAAAAGAATGTGGAATATCAATATTGTTCTATAGCAAGAAAATATGATGAATATTGCGGTAAAGACGCGAAATATTTTGAAAAACAGACGATGCCTCAATTACCTACAATGATTCCTGATTGTGTAATAATATCAGCGATTCGAGACAAAATGATGCCTTTACAAAAGAGGGACGAATGAATACGGTTTATTATATGCCACAAAATCGACGCATATAGTAAAGCAACGGAATATGCATATAAAAAAACGAAAACGCAACAAGTCGTTTCGCTATAGAAAGAATGACGAGGTTGTCTTGAAAGACCCGGAATTGGATTTACACCGACGTCTATTTTTAGGAAAACCTGGGTCGGAACTCTGGCGAGACTTTCACGAAGGTTGGAAAGAGACAAAACGTAAATTGTTCCAAAAACGAGTATACTTGCCTCTCAATATCGGCAAAACATATATTGGTGGTGTGGCTCCGAATGATTCGATTGCTGCTTCTGTTGCGGCTAGTGTAGCGGCATCCAATAAACAAAGTGACTCACATTCGGAAGACAAAATTAATACTGACGGGATGGCAAAAGCCCCTCGACAAGTCAAATCAGTCAATCAAAAAAAATTAGTTAATCAAAAAGAATTAGCCATTCAAGAACAACAGTCACAACCGAAAAAGATACAGTGTGGCGCGCCGATGGGATGGCTGGTAGATTTATTTGAAATGTCCGAAATGAAAGGACTATTACAGTTTGCACAAGAACAGGTAAATGCAGAATTCATTGTATTACCTAACAGATGGGACAATATGGAGGTTATGGGATTATTGGATGTAGTCAAGGACCAGTCTAACGGTCCATGCAAAGCAGAAGATATAAAGACCGAATACATTCCATTCTTTTTGCAGGTATATATGCGCCTGGCAGAAAGACTTAAGGCGCAAGTAAATGCCGACAATACAAATGATTTATCTGCGAATAAATTGGCAACTGAATATAACGATTATGACTTGCGCGACCTCTTGTTATTTAACATCACTTTACTCCGCAATATGAATATGTATGCAAACCCGATGTTTTTTGACGACTTGTATTACTATTATTATTTTTTGCAGTTGGACAAAATATTCCCGAGTATGGATGATTTCTTTCGATTTTTTGAAATGCCCAAAGGTCAACCGAAGAAAACCGACGCAAAAGTGGGTGTAGATATGCTGGTGTATCAACAATTCCCGAGTGATGATGCTAGTAAAGAAGAACAAGATAAGAAGAAATACGGATATGAAATGCGAGAACGAGTATCTGGATTCGATACATCAACCGATTTTGACCGTTTTTTGAATTTAGTCCAATTGTATCCGGACCCGAATTATAAGTTACCGGTTATCGCAAAAGCGTCAAAAGAATTTCAAATGCAAAATATTACTGACCCGGCCTCAAACGACCCATCTATCATTAAATTGGATGTAGTCAATCCGCCCGCTACAAAACAGACTGGTGGAGATGGAATATTAGACCGCATAGGCATTCCGGATATGGGCATATACAAATATTTAGACGACAATCCTCTCTATCGTAATATAAATGACCTATTCGACGATGAATCTGCAATGTATGATGGAGAGGTTTATCTGTGTATTTATTCGTTGGATAAATCGTGCAATTTTGATGGGAAAGGTGTGACACCTTTTTTGAAATTTATCACCACAAAAAAAGAGGACAAATTTGGATTTCCTTCTTTCCACTATAAATCACTATTGGATGCAGAACAAAACAATTCCAGTTTTAAATGTGATATGTTTAATGTATTGGTGGAGTTGCTCGATATACAGTTATGCAGTAGTGAAGGAGGTGCTGATTTGCAACCAAGAAAACAAATGGGCGAACAACTTCCTATCGAACCACAACCGCAAGAACCTTCTAAATCAGAAGACAAAGAACCTTCTAAATCAGATGACAATGCTAAAGAGGAATTAAAAATAGAATGTTCTTCATTTGATTCTGCACTGGATTCTATTTATATAGGACTGGTAGCAGAGGAGATTCAAGGTAAAAAACAACTATTTGCTTTTCTGAACTACGATGCATTAGAATCCATAATTGATTCTCCCTCTCTAGACAAACTTTTTTGCAGAAATCCAGAATCAACTGTTTATCCTATCAGTGATTTAAATGTAAAGACGACGCTGAAATGGGCAACGGTGGATGAATTATTCTTTGAGAAGAAGATATTGGAAGACGAGGTGGAATCGAACATATCTGAACTTTTTTTGAAGCACGACAAGTTGTGGAATATCGAGGACGAAAATGGACAATACGCACTAATTCCTTTTGTTGTTTTTGGCGTTGAGAAGCGAGACAACGCATTTGCAACTATTTTAGCAAACCCAGAAACGGCGAAAATAAAAGAAGAAGAGGATATGAAAATAGAAGAATACGGGTTAGAAACGGAAGATATATCGGACGCATATGACTCCCGTTACTGCTTTACTATTCATCCATTACTTGCAAATGAATCCGATAGTGTAAATTATCCGCCGAGAAGATTCGTTATGTTTGCTTGGAAAACAAGATATGTAGTAGATGAGCCGACCACCGATACTCAATATTTAGAAGAGAAAGAAGATACGGTTTTGACAGAAGAGGAAATGGACCAAATGGAGGTTGAAAAGTTGTTATATCCGACAATTTATACTATTACGAATAACCGTTTCACTAACCATACACCAGTTGTTACTTGGGGAATACGAAACAAATCGCAATTTGTCGGAATGTAAATAGGAGAGGACATTATATGAAGTTTTATACAACTACATATAAAAAGTAAAAATCACAGTAAATCAATATTGCGTACCTAGTTTTTCTTTGTCAATAAGTGCATTGCTGCATTCCGTTTTTCCATCCATCGGGTTTTAATAGTCTGAGGCACATTGATGAAGAAATGTCTCTCGTATTGTTCGGGATTATCGTAGAATAGTAATGGCGCATCGCCAACTATCTCGCCGGTTGCCAATATAACACTAAAAAATAAATCTTCATCTTTGGTTCCAGAACGGAATACTCTTCCATCTGCAGATTGAACTGTCCCACTCATAGCGTGCTTAATAAACGAGTTTGACGTACGATTCGTAGGAAAAAATTCTACGCGCACATTTTTCTTTAAAGCCGGATTATATCTACTAACATATTTTTTGTTTATAGACTTGGGGTCAGCTTTCTCCGACATATGGTAACTGGATGACTCATCTGAATGGCGGTCGCCTCTCTCATTTACATAATAGCCATCATACTCGGAAAACTCGGATGCATCATCTACTTCAGGGGACTTGTAAGAGTGGGTTTCGGACATCTTATTCTCGCAAAACGTGTAGTGCTTTACTGGGCTGGGTGTATTGTTGATTTATAATCAAATTTATTCTTTAAATCGTTTCTAGGATTGTAAAATGAATGTAAATTATATAATTCTTTTCAGAAATGGCGGATTTAATGAATATGCAGATTTATGGTGTGCCATTAGTAACGTATGGAATGGTCGGTTTAACTACCGGAATATTAGCATATGTTACTGCAACAAGTGGCGTAACTGATGAGGTGACAAACGCGGCAAAATCAATGACAGATGTAACCGAGAACTCAATTGCTGCATTGACTTCGGTAATGCCCGGAACGACGGAAGAAGAAGCGCAAGAAGAGAAAGAATCCCCAAAAGAAGAAGAAGCGCAAGAAGAGGAAGAATCCCCAAAAGAAGAAGAACCAAAAGAAGAACCACCAAAAGAAGAAGCCGTATCAGGAATGACTGGCGGTAAAAAACACAAAAAGCGGTCATTTAGGAACAAATCAAAGAAAAATAAGCGAAAGAGAAAGTCCCGGAAAATGCGACGATAACTTCCGCGGATAGAGGTTAACCTCTACTCATATAGATTAAAAATCCATATGAGTTTCGGCAAACGCTATATAGCGGAGTTGTCCCTCCTGAGGGACAATTCCGCGAATAGACGTTAACCTCTACTCATACAGATTAAAAATCTATATGAGTTTCGGCAAACGCCACTACGTAGTGATACGAAGTGATAGCGGAGTTGTCCCTTGGTCGCTCCGCTTCAAGAGGGACAATTCCACTAATAGACGTTAATTCAATTTCATTTCGGATTGTTTATAACATCGCTGGAAAAAAGCGACAATTTGATTCTGGTCGGCACCAATAACACTATAGTCTGGAATATGCTTCGCGTTGCCGGCATAATACGCTAAAATTGCCGGAATTCCATTAATCACGCGATTTCGTTTTAAAAAACTGTAAATTTCCAAAGATTCATCTACGTCGATTATCGCACATTCTACGTTCGATGGGGCTTGACTCATACACGAATGTACTAATACTTCAATCTTTTTGCAGGGTCCGCACCAATCCGCGCCGAGTTTAACAATAAAAACACCTGGGTTGTTTTGTAATTTTACCGCAAAATCCTGCAATGTTATTAACGGAGAGTAAGTTTCGCTCATTATTTGCAATCAATGTATATTCAACTACTATACATTCTTTAACTCTTTTCAACTACCAAAAAATGAAAACGATATTGATTACTGGTTGTGCAGGATTCATAGGGACAAATCTTGTAAAACATCTCTTGAAAACCACCGCGGATTATATTATCGGTCTTGATATAGCAGATATATCTTGTCCTCCACATAACAGATTTCAATTTATACGGTGTGACGTAGTGAAAGGCCACGCTATTCTGAATGAGTTGCCGAAGATAGATGAAATTTATCATTTAGCATCGATTGCCTCTCCGCCTAAATACCGAATGTATCCGTTAGAAACAATGAACGTTAATGTGATTGGCACAATCAATATGCTGGAATTGGCCGTAAAAAATAGCGCTAAATTCTTATTGACATCTACTTCGGAAGTATATGGCAATCCTCTCGAACATCCGCAAAAAGAATCATATTATGGAAATGTGAATACGGTCGGCGAGAGGAGTTGCTACGATGAAAGCAAACGTTGTGCAGAAACATATGTGTATGAGTATCGCCTCAAATATGGCTATGATTTCAAAATATGTCGTATTTTCAATACATATGGTCCTTATATGGATATAGATGATGGGAGAGTCGTGACAAATATAATAAAGCAAATTATTCATAATCGGCCCGTATTGATTCACGGTGATGGGAGACAGACACGAAGTTTTTGTTATATTGATGATATGTTGGATGGTCTCCTCTCGCTTATGGCATCAAATGAAGTTGGTCCAATCAATCTAGGCAATCCGGATACAGAATGTTCTATAAATGAGTTAGTAAAGATATTTGAAACAATTATTGGGACAAAGTTGATTGTTACTCGGATAGGAAAGATGGAAGACGACCCGGTGTTGAGAAGACCGGATATACGTAATGCGCGCCGTCTTCTCGGGTTTTCGCCGAAAATTGGGTTAGAAGAAGGACTGCAAAAAACATTATCGCATTTTATTGCCAATCTGCATAAATAATTCGTGAAAAAAGGTGGGTTCGTTTTTTTTTGATTTTTTTTGTTTTTTGGATTTTTTTGATTTTTTTGATTTTTTTGATTTTTTTGATTTTTTTGATTTTTTTGATTTTTTTGATTTTTTTGATTTTTTGGGTTTTTTGGGTTTTTTGAATTTTTTGATTTTTCTGAATTTTCCGATTTTTTTGAGTTTTTTGTATTATCTATTCGTAGAATTGTCCTCGGGAAGCGACACAAGGCTCCTCTCCTCTATCACTTCTTAGCACTACGTTAGTGGCGTTTACCGAAACTCAAATACGCAGTGATAGATTTTTAACGTCTATTCGCGGAATTGTCCCTCAAGAGGGACAACTCCGCTATCACTTCGTATCACTACGTAGTGGCGTTTGCATTTATTCATACGGATTTTTAATCTGTATGAATAGAGGTTAATCTAAACGAATAGAGGTTAATCTTGCATTAGTGCATCTCGCAAGGTTACGTAGAATATATTTACACAGTTAAATACGTCGGTAGAATATTCAGTATATCCATACATTTTGTTAATATCATATGCGGCGGTCATTGATACAGCAGCGCGATGAATAGCGTAATCGTCGTGTTGAGTATCATCTTGCGAATATTCTGTGTAAAAGTATAAGCACATATCCACAGTAATAAACTCATGTTGTATTTTCCAAGAGTTTGGACTAGTGCGATTTATGGACTCTTCTGCGAAGAAATCTTCGCACACTAATTCAATTCTTTGTTCAGCAAAATCGGATGCTCGACTGAAGATAGGACGCGGATTGAATTTCATATCAGTAACGAATTTATCAAAGCAAATCTTGCCGTATTCGAGTTTCGTATATAATGGTTTTTTCTTAAAAGATGCAGAAATCGATGTCAATCCAATGAATTCGTCTTTGGGGATTTCATTTACATCGCTAAAGTCAAGCGCAATGTCAATCGCATCGCCAATCGTCATTTTAGAAGAGAATGCATCAATCAATTCGCAAAGTTCATTTACGTCATTATACTTTTCCACTTTCTTCTCAATCGTCATTTTCGACGAGAACGAATCAATCAATCCGAGGATATCAGAGTCAACTGTAGTCATTTTATAGTGCGTTTTTCGGCGGTTTAGAATTGGGTTAGGAGGTTTGTATTGAGTTTGTTTTCTCAATAATTAATCGGTTGCAAGTGGAATTGTCTCCATTTCTTCTGAAATAAAAAGTCATTCAATTTTCTGATAAAAATTGAATTGCATTGTTAGATACATATATAAATGTATTTCACCATCTATCCTATTGTCCTATTATTCGATGATTTCAATTACAAAACAAAGTTTGCGCTCATACAAGAAGAAGGTCGACGATTTTGACCCAATAGCCGACCCAGAATATATAGTCTATTTGAATCGAATACTTTACAGTATTATTGAATCAAATGGACACGCGACGTGTAATATGTTGATTGACCAAACACATAAAGAAAATCCAGGCATAAAGAAATTTTGCGATGAGAATACGTTTAGTAGTCGTCCAGGAAAGGACAAAGGCTATCTCGGCAAATACATTGAATTTTGGTTGTTCAAGACGCCGACGAATAGCCGACCAGAAACCGATTTACTGTATGGAGATTTGAAGACTACGAATTTTAAACGAGTCAATTGCAGTAAAAACGCATATAACGCAAAAGAACGATTGACACTTACGAATGTAGGAGACCCGAATGGAAAGGATATTATTGCTTATATGTCCCAGTCCAACATAAAATCGATTTGCGACACGAAATATTACAATAAAATCAAGTCTGGCGTTATTGTGGTGTTAGAGCATAATAATAATACTAGCAAAGATGTTAAAGACCAACGAATCATCGCAATCGTTCGTTATGATTTGGACGAGATTTTCAAAACCAACAATGATATTGCAAGTGTATTTCAAGACGATTTCGATAAAATCAAAAAATGTATTGTGGAGAGGAACGTGTCGCAACGTGGACAACAATATTTGCATATTCATCCTCACGGATGCAAAGGTAGTAAAACACGCGCATTCGGATTTACGAGCCGTTTCCTTACGTGGTTAGTATCTCATACACTGGAGAAACCGATTATGAAAAAAGGTAGGACTGAATATATTGAATTATAAATTATAAATGAATATACTATTATTTTTTACACTTTTTTACATTTCAAATACCGAAATATGTATTGTTTATATTACATCGGCATTGTCCAAGCGACCCGTAAAGCGGAGCGACCCGTAAAGCGGAGCGACCCGTAAAGCGGAGCGACCCGTAAAGCGGAGCGACCAAATTCCGCGAATATACGGGCGGTGCGGTGGTCAATATTTTGCAATAATGCGTTCGGCCAAATCGCAATATTCTTTGCTGATTTCAATACCTATATAGTTGCGTTTGCTTTTTTTCGCCATTTTGCACGTTGTGCCCGACCCAGAAAATGGGTCTAATACTACATCACCTTCATTGCTCCAACTCAATATGTGGTCTTCTGCCAATTTTTCAGGAAATATAGCCGGATGTTCGTGACTCTCTTTATCGCTCGAATTGAAGCCTTTGCCTACATTGTAATGCCATATATTATTCCTCGGTGAAAAGTCCGGCACGGGTTTTATATCGGTAGTTTCTTGTAATTCGCCATTTTTCATTCGATTCGTGTTTTTTCCCCAATTCGTATGTCCCGCCCATTTGTTCGGTTTATCGCAAATAAGATTTGCCGTGGTTATTTTGCCTTTACAAAACACAAACATATATTCGAATATCTGTGTGTATCGAGTACCTGTTCTTTTTGCAGGAAAAGACGACGTATTCTTCTCGTAAATCATCGTGTCGTGCAATTTGAACCCCGCCTCCATAAATGCGAGTGCTTGGCGAAATGATGTGCCGGATTCACTACCATCTATCGTAGCATCCCCAATAATCCAAACTACTACACCACCCGGTTTCGTAACTCGATATAATTCCTGCATTATATTTTTTGCAGTGGTGTTGTCGAAGTTGTAACCATTGTAGTCTCGTATGTCGTCATACGGCGGGCTTGTCACCGTCAAATCAATACTGTTTTCGGGTAATTGTTTGAGCGCGGTTTCCGAATCAGAGTGAATAATGCGGTTCAAGAATCCGGCAATTTCTAATGTCGCCGATGATGGTTGGGTTGGTGGGGCAGTAGTGGTCTGGGTCTGGGTCTCGTTATTGGCAGCCTTTTGTAGCAAACGAACCAATTCGTCTTTCTTTTTCGATTTGCAATGTTGAATTCCTTGTTCGTTGCATTTTTGTAAAAGGTCGGCTTTCGATAATTTGGTTAAATCCATTTTGCAAATGTCTGTTATTGGCGTATATTGTGTTCGTCTTAATATATTTAAATGAATTCAATTTTGTCAATTTTGTGGTTTGCGTCTGTATGGAAGCACAAAATTCTATAAATAATGCAAAACAATGTCGCGATTACCTCAACACTGTGATAAACGACCCAGTTCGATTAAAGACAATCATCCCCGTGTGCATAATCTGGATATACGTCAATACACTTTAGACGAAATATATGCATTATTCGGGTGTAAACGCGAAACGATTTCGATTGAAATGCTAAAAAAAGCAAAACATCGTGTGTTGATGACGCATCCGGATAAGTCGGGAATGCCGCCGGATTACTTCATTTTTTACAAAAAAGCGTTAGAAATCTTGGCAACCGATTATGCGGAAATGCATCGTTTAGAGCAAAGCGATGCCCAGATGAAAAAATTAGAGCAGAATGGATATGAATATACGCACGGTGGCGGAGAGGAGGAAGAGAGATTGCGTGCAGTGGCGAGTAAAGCCGCGTCCGGCGAACGGTTTTCGAAAGATTTCAATCGCATTTTCGAAGAACAAATGCAGCAGAAAATCGATGAATCGCGCAATGACTGGTTTCGAAATGACCACGCAATTTATGATACTTCGCGTGTCAGCAGAAACAATATGGCGCAGAGTATGGAAGAAATAAAACGGCAACAACGTGCAATGACACGATATACCGGCGGAGTTCGTGAAATGACGCATCATATTGGAACGCGATTGTATGATGCGACAGATGAAGGAGAAGAAGTAGAGGATATGTATATAACTGGCGACCCATTTGCTAAATTGAAATTCGAGGATTTACGACGAGTGCATAAAGACGAGACGGTTTTCCAAGTAAGTGAAAGTGATTATCATAATGTGCCGTCGTATAAAAATGCCGAAGAATATGGACGTGCGAGGTCTTCTCAACAATTTGACCAATTATCAAAAGACCAAGGCGAGAGGATACTTGAACAACGCGAACGGGAGCGTGCTTCAAGAATACAGCAATATCAGCGGCGAGCATACGAACAAGGATTGGAAAACGCGCGCAAACAAGAGGCGGTGAAAGCAATGTTTTTGCGTCTTTCGAATTGATGAATAGATAGATGGTTATATAAATCTGGCAAAGAGAAGCATAATCGCTACACTCAGACTGTATGTTCCTATACCTACATATCTAGTATAATAAACCATTTCTTTGTCGGGACACAATGATTTGAAGACCGACAGAAAATCGTTGGATTTTTCATTGTAATGTTTTTCTTGGCAACCAATATGAACTGCTGCTAACCCGGACAGTATTATTATCGCCACAAAAAATATGATTTTGAACCGGTAAGATAACTTGCGGTTTATAGCAATAAAAGCTATCAATAGCAAAAACTGTATCACGTCGGTATAATGGTCTAATTTGTCTCCGAATTCGGTCACTTCATTAAACATGCGTGCCATATTACCATCCATACAGTCGAATGTATATGCAATCGCAAAACACAATGCGGCCAACTCAAACCGATTCGTGTAAATGAATACTGTTGAAATAATTCCGAATAGAAAAGACCCCATAGTAAGCATATTTGGGGTTATGCCAATTGAATGTAAATGCGGGTTTATTCGCGTAGCGAAACCTATTAAGACATTATCAATCGGGTTCTCCTGTTCTTCTTTTATTTTACGGCCGTCCATTATACAATTTTATGTGATATTGTTTGCATTTCTGGATTCTCTGGATTAGCAAAAAGGATGACTAGCGACGGTTGGTTCGTCTGGCCAATGCACGGTTTTCTTTTTGTTTCCTTCCTCTCCAACGTCTTCTATATTGATTGCAGTATTGTCCAATTCGTCTAAAATCCGCAATTTCGCGAGCGGTTTGTTTGTAGTTGATTGCGCAGTTGATTGCGCAGTTGCGGAGAATGCAGATAAATCCATTTCGCGTCTCTTGATATGGTCTTTTACTAATTCTTCCATATTTGTAATTTTGCTATCTATTTCTTCGCTCGGTAAATTTGGATTGGGGACTTTCGGCGTTTCGAGAAGTCGATTGTATTCAGATTGATATTTGACGAATCGTTTCTCATTTAGTTCTCCTAGTTGTCGGCGGGTCTCTGGAAATCGCATACTATCAGATGAATATGTAGTGATATCGGAATACCAAGTGTTCTCTTGTTTACCGTATTCGAGTATTTTTTTCAGGTCGGCGACCATAAATAAAATGGCGTGTTTATTGGTTTCAAGCAGTTCTTGTGCGGTTGAAGGGAGACGCTGATTGTTCGTTATCAGTTGCGTATAGAATTGTTCCGATATTCCGCGAAACCAGACTTCGCTGTATCCTGGGAATTTTTGTGTTAATTCTACTAAATATTGACTTTTTTGTAATGTTTGCCACAATAGTTGCTGATTTTCTGAGTGGAGGAACATTTTATTATTAGATACATAAAAAATACATATTTTTGTGTATTGCAATTCAAACTAACAAAATAACGATAGATTTACCTGACCTCTCCCCGTTACCGTACAGTAACGTCTATTCGTGGAATTGTCCCTCGACACAAGGCCTCCCCGTTAGGGAGGCCCGCCTTTGGGCCCACATTTGGATAGACCGAGGGACAATTCCGCTATATAGACGTTAATACATAGTTTGTCCGCCATCTACATAATGTTTTAGTGATTGATACTTACCTTTTGTATGCCACCAATGGTGATAAAATCGGTCGCCTGGACGGTTTTCTGGAATAAATGCGTTTTTGTTATTTCGGAGATATTCTCGGCGTTTTAACCAAGCAATCTTGCGTTCAATGCTCCACGACGGGTCGGCTCGAAATCCATATTCAATCTTCTCTTCTCCAGGATAATAATAATTCACTTCTCTAATATCTGGGTAGTAAAAGTTCAAGTCCATTTTGTTTGTATATTCGAGTTTGGCTTCTAAATTTTGAATGTTGGTTTTGATATGCAGCAAAATATGTTTGCTGAAATCTCGTTCAATTTTTTACAAAAATGTAATATTGCGGTGTAACAGTATAAACAGAAATATGCAGCAGATATATATTTTACAATAAATGTCTAACCAATCCGCAGAATTAAATGTGCCGGCGAATTTCCAGACCATTATACGTGATTTTACGACGGATTTAACCAATACATTTCCGGAATATAGTATTTTATGGAAGAAATGGACTGCTGAAGAACAATCGCCGCGTGATATTGAGAAGTTGTTCAAATATTGCACGGAGATTTACCCCGAACGATTTTTCGACATTTTGTATCAGAATGATGATATGTTTAAAGAAGACTCGAATGTAAATACGCGATTTCTGCCGGCGGTCGAGTTCCGACTTCTTTACCATTGTGAAGGTGTGACGGAAACTACTCGGGACGCGATGTGGAAATATTTGCAGTTGATACTGATGACCGTATTGAATTCCGTTCGCGATAAATCCGCGTTTGGTGACGCAGCGGATATATTTGAAGGTGTGGATGAAGCCGCGCTGCAGGATAAATTGAATAACACATTAGAGGAGATTGGAACGTTTTTCCGCAATTTAGGAGGAAATGCAGACAGCACTGCAGCTCAGCCAGACGTGGAGGAGTTTATGGATAATTTTGCGAATACGGATTCTTCTGCCTCAGAAGATATACCGAATGCAAATGATGTGCACGAACATTTGAAAGGACTATTTGACGGAAAGATTGGTTCTTTAGCGAAAGAATTGGCGGAGGAGATTTCTCACGATGTTGAGCATTTGTTTGATGAAGAGGGGTTGGGAAATATTGACCCGAATGATATCCGAAGTACTGGCGATTTGATTCATAAGATGATTAAGAACCCGAAAAAGATAATGACCCTGATGAAGACGATTAGTGGGAAACTGCAATCCAAGATGAAATCGGGTGAAATATCGGAAGAAGAGATTATGCGAGAGGCGGGTGAGTTGATGGGAAAAATGAAAAATATGAAAGGAATGGGTGGAATGAATGATATGTTTAAAGACTTGGCAAAAGGATTGGGGAAAGGCGGTAAAGCCGGATTGAATATGGGCGCTTTACACCGTATGCAGAAACAAATGGCGACGAAGGAGAGGATGCGTTCGAAGATGGAGGAAAAAGCACAGATGGCGAAGAATATAGAGCGAACGGAAGACCCAACTCGTGCGATATTCCGATTGAATGAAGAGGACGCAAAACCGGAATACTCTGCTGCGCCTCCGTCAAAACCTCTCGATGATGCGGAATTAGTTGCGATGTTTGAAAAGGACGAAGCGCCAAAGAAGAAATCAAAAGACAAGAAGAAAACGAAAAGTAAATAGAATATATAGAACTGCGATGTCCAAATATATTAATATTCCTGTATTTATTATTAGTTTTGCTATTGGAATCTTATTTGTATATTTGTATCAACCAGATAAGCGAGTTGTTTATGTCTACCCTACACCCGAATCAGTAGATTTATTGCAGTATAAAGATGCTACTGGTAGTTGTTTCCATTTTAAACAAACAGAGGTGAAGTGCCCGACAAAAGACAAAATTGCGAAAATGCCTGCGCAAGAATGAATTGCTCCTCTCGATTTTGCGGGAGAAATAAATAATGCGACAGTAACATATAGGATAATCTGCTATGCAAATCAAAGCATTATTGAATTCGCCAATGGGAAAAATATTTATATCGATTCTTCTCGGACTGGGTCTAGCAACAATGTTTCGCACAGTATGCGAAGAGAAGAATTGTATTCGATTTGTCGGTCCAGTCATTAGTGAGGTCGACGGCAAAATATTTAAGCACGGTGATAAATGCTATAAATACGAATCAGTATCTTCTGGTAAATGTGACGGAACAAAAAGGGTGTTAGATGTAAAAGTAAAACCGAAAGAAGGTGAATTTGGGTTCGGTGTATTTTAACCTCTACTCATACAGATTAAAAATCTATATGAGTATCGGCAAACGCTATATAGTAGAGTTGTCCCTCAAGAGGGACAATTCCACTAATAGACGTTAACGTCTACTCATTCTAGCATAAACATTATTTGTCGTTTAAAAAGTCGCGACAAATAATGCAGTCTATGATATAAACAGAATATGGCAAATGCGAGTACGTATATAATGGACCTCCCGGATAGCGGGGCGACGAATCCTTTTTCTGGGCAATCGGATATGGACCCTACCAGTTATCGGCAAATAAATCCACATCCAAATCCATATATGCAAGGACAACCGCGAATGGATTCAATGCCTTTGCCGGAATATAGTGGTGGCAGAAACAATACAATGCCTCCTCCAATTCCACCTTCTTATGATTTCGAACAAGGACCTTTAGGCAATCCGCCGAAATTCTCTCTTCCGCCGAAAGATATTCCTCTCGATATGTCTGGATTCCAAGATGAAAGCGCAAAACCGAATTATGTTCCACCGGCACCGAGCGACAGAGAGGATTATGTGTCCGAACAAGAAACTGCAATTACAAAAACGAAACAATCGGAACAATTACGCAAATCGGTCAATCACAAATTCGATATTCTTGCAGCGATACAGATGCCAATTATTGTGGGTGTCCTATTTTTTATATTCCAATTGAATGTCATTAATCGCATTTTGTCGCGCTATTTGAATTCGAATTATCTTCGATTGTTTGGAGAGGACGGAAATATCAATCTCAATGGAATGTTATTCAAGAGCGCGATGTTTGGAAGTAGTTACTTTGTGATTGTAACTATTGCAAAATGGTTGGAATAATACATATTTTTGCGCAAAGTTGTCTTATTTTTCTTTTCGGTAGTGTAATATAATAGGTTTTTTTTATATAATAAAATGACTACATCAGTGGTGGGTAGCAAAACTTTATACACATTCACTTCAACTGGTTCAATTAGTTTTTCTGGTAACGTTTCTGCCCAAGTACTAATAGTTGGTGGAGGTGGGGGTGGAGGTACAGGATATGCAAAACAAGAAGGAGCGGGCGGTGGTGGTGGTGGAGGAGTTGGCTTTGGAACATTAAATTTTCAGGGAAACCAAATTTATACGGTTACGGTTGGCAATGGAGGAAATGGCGGTATTGGTGCAGCTTTAATTGCCAACCTAATTTATGGAAAGAGTGGCGGAAATTCTTCTATAGTTGGGTCAGGCATTAATGCGGTTGCATACGGAGGTGGAGCGGGCGCTACAGTGAACAGTGATGGTAGTGGACAAAATGGAGGTTCTGGAGGTGGCGCAATGAGCGGATGGAGCAGAGGTAACTTGAATGGTAACGCAACAAGAGGCGCTGGAGCATCATTAACCTACAACGGAAATAGTGGCGGAACAACATCATCCGCATCGGGGGGGGGCGGGGGAGGTGCAGGTTCCTCTGCAGTTGGCGGTTCCTCGACATCAAATAATGCGCCAGGTGCAGGAGGCACCGGATACTTATGGGCAGTAAATAATACCAGATACGGCGGAGGAGGCGGAGGAGGGATAGGCGGAACGGCATATGTTCCTTCTTCTATACCTGCAAGTGGCGCTTCAGGTGGTTTAGGTGGTGGTGGTACAGGTGGGGGAGGAACAAACGTAGCAACAGCAGGAACAGCGAATACAGGTGGTGGAGGTGGGGGAGCTTATGGAGGAACTGGCAGTGGTGCAAATAGTGGCGCAGGAGGAAGTGGTGTTGTGATAATTGCAGTTGAAACAACTGCAATCTCAAGTATGGCTGTAACTATAAGTGTGTCTGGTTCGAAACCTATTATTACTGGTATTACCAAAAATATTGGAAATTCAGTCACGGTTGCATTTACACAATCATCTCAAGGAACAACCCCAGTTACTTATTATTATTCATTGGACGGTTCTTCTGTACGTTTAGATGCATCTGCAACTGCCTCTCCAATTATCATTACCGGCCTAATAAATAACACACCATATAGTATTTACGTTGTAGCAAATAATTCTGGTGGAAATGTGTTTTCTGACCCGTCTTCAGGAGTCACTATACTTGGTACAACACCGACATTTATTATATCTTTAACTTTGCAAAATACAATACGTTTAACATACGCACAGTCAAATGTAGGAACAACCCCAGTCACATATTTTTATACAACAGTTAACGATGCAAATACATCAAATCGAATACAATTTACAACAAACCCGATTGATATATCCTATCAAAGTTTAACAACAGTATATTATGTAATAGCAAGTAATAATGCAGGAAATGTCATTTCATCGGGACAATCTGCACAATATCCTTGTTTCTTAGAAGGCAGTAAAATTTTGCGAATGAATCCGGAAACCGACACAGATGAATATGTAGCGGTAGAAAAGTTGAGAAGAGGCGACCTAATATTGACGGCTGACCACGGATACAAAGCAATTGAGTTAATTGGTTATACTAAGATACAGAATCCGAATTCGGCGACGGTAAGTCCTTCAAAACGTCTGTATTGGTTTCGGAAATCAAACATAAGAGGAATGACAGAAGACCTTTGTGTCACTGGCGACCATTGCATATTACACAAGTCTATTTCGGAGGAAAAGAAAGCGAGTGTTATGGAATATATGCGCGATATTTATGTGACGGAGAGACATTATCGTGTCCCTGCGTTTCTGGACGACCGAGCAGAACTATATACGAAAGACGGACCGGCGACAATATGGCACTTTGCTTTAGAAAACCCGAATATTTACCATAATTACGGTGTAATGGCTAATGGACTTTTAGTTGAATCGTGTAGTCTCCACTATATGTACAAACATTCGAATATGAAAATGGCGTAATATAACCTCTACTCATATAGATTAACCTCTATTCATACAGATTAAAAATCTGTATGAATAAATGCAAACGCTATATAGCGGAGTTGTCCCTCAAGAGGGACAATTCCGCTAATAGACGTTAACCTCTATTCGTGGAATTGTCCCTTGGTCGCTCCAAAGGCGGGCCTCCCTAACGGGAGGCCTTGTGCCGCTTCAAGATGGACAATTCCACGAATAGACAATAAATTAGTCACGCGTTTTACTGAAACTGATTATGTCCATATTTAGTATAATATAACGAATACTTGGAATGAGATTTGTATTCATAGATTCCAGGATTACTGATATTTCAAACATTATTTCCGCTTTTACCCCAGATACACATCATTACGTTTTTGATTGGCATACGAGTATTTTTCAGGATTTTAAAAATATACTTGCACAACAACAGCAATACGAAACCGTCGGTATTATACAACACAATTTCTACGAAAGCACCTACAAATTGTTATTCAATGCATCAAATTCGATTGTGAAAAATGTGGCAGAAGAGGATTCTAGCCTAACAACATGGACAGAATATATTGAATTATTGCAGTGGATAAAGACAAATTGTAATACCTCTTATATTGATTTATTTGCGTGTGACATATGGATTGACCCGGATTGGAAATATATTATTCAGACAATTGCCTCTCAGTATGATATTTCTATACGCGCATCTATTAATATAACGGGAGAAGGTGGCGATTTCATATTAGAAAGTGACAACTTCAATACGATTGGCATCTACTTTACAGAAGATATATTGCAATATAAATATGCGTTTTCAGCAACACCAAGTAAAATGTATATGATTGCTGGGAGTGTGAGCACATCTACTGCACAAACTGCTCCATTTCCTTTTAATCGAAGCACAAATTTTCCGGGAACCGCATACGTAACTGATTCTACTGCAGATGGTTATATTGCATTCTACCTATTTCTCAACGGACTTTACATTGTATCTACCGTAAAAAGCGGAATGGCATATGGTATTAATATGGCTGTAAATACAGTTTATAAATTAATAACCTATAGCACAACCGGAAATCCAAAAATTACTACAGGAGGGGTAGTTGATTCTCCCGCGCCATACAGTTCTGCAACTCATCAAATGTTTTCTATTCGATTTAATTCATTAAAAGACTTATACGTGTATTCTATTGCACCATCCGCAAATCCAACATTATTGTGCATACCATTTACTACTAGAGTAAATGGGTTTACTGGTCAAACAATGACAGCTGGTTTTGTTCACGCCGTTTATACATTTAACTCGCTTCAAGGCGTATATGCATTTGCATTTCAACCAAATACAGATCACATTTTTTTATGTTTTACGAATATTGCATTCGTCGGTTCGATGTCATATAGTCGCGCAAATGACACAAGTAAATATGGATTAACAGTTAAATATTATGGCAGTAGAGTAATTAATTATAGTGACTTTGTAAGCAGGATTCATACAGATGCAATTTCTTGTTGTTTTGACGCAAATAGCAACCTTTACTACACAAATGGAACTTCTATTGGAGTATATACTGCAAATAGTTCGGGGTCAGTTATTCTAAACTATTCATTGAACAACTCATCAAATGGTCCATTTTTTATTAGTTTAACTGGAATATCGCGGTCATACTCTCTTGAAATTGACGCGAGTAACAACTTATTTGTTGGGAATATAAATGGGGCTCTGAACGTTATAACACCCGCAAGCACTACTGCAACTGTATTCGGAACTGTAATTAATTCCTATACAATGGGTTATAACTCTAGCACAAAAACATTAACACCAACAGTGTATCGGTTTTTTGCCGGTGGTTCTGTCGGTAGTGAAAATGTAGTTGTATCTTCTGCAAATTCAAACATATCTACACACGCATTTGCATTAGATAAACGCACAAACAAATCGCTGTTTTTTCCTAATGCGCATGGCATTAAAACAATAGTAAATTTGCCGTCTCCTCCATCCTATTGCATTGTTTCCAGCCCATCTACTCCAAATATACAGATAAGCGGTTTATTGGGAAACACTGAAAATAATTACAATAGTGGAGTTCCACTAAGTTATAATTATTATTCACTTGATGGTACAAATTATACTCAGGTAGACGGTACATTAGATACCGTAACGTTTAGTACATCGGTTTATGGACAAAACACAGTATATTTAATAAGCAATAATATTATAGGTAATTCTAGCGTATATTCTACATCTGTATTTGTGCAAACCCCTTATGTAATTGGTACAGCACCTACTATTACTAGTATTACAAATGGCGGACAATCTAGTTTTAGTGTATTTTTTACACCTGGAACTGGTGGTTATCCGGAACCAACCACGTATTATTATTCTATAAATGGAGGAGCATATACGAATGCAAATTCTACAACCTCTCCAATTGTGATAAATGGAATCAATTCTGATGTGAGTTACAACATAACTTTAATTGCAAATAATTTGGGGGGAAATACAGTCGCATCCAATGTCGGCGTCGGATTCATTCCGTATCCTTGTTTCTTAGAAGGCACCAAAATTCTCCGATTTAATCCGGAATCCTACCAAGAGGAGTATATCGCTATTGAAAAACTCCGCAAAGGCGACCTCATTTTGACGTCAGAATCCGGATACAAAGCAATTCACTGCATTGGTTATAGAACACTTTATCGACCGAAGAACGACCCAAATCCTTCTAATCGCATATATAAATTCACAAAACTCAATTGTCCCACGATATTTGAACCTCTCTACATTACTGGCGAACATTGCACATTACATCCTCAATTAACGAACGAAAAACGAACACAGGTAAAGGAACATATGGGCGATGTCTATATTACAGAAGAATCATATAGAATTCCAGCACATATGGACGACCGCGCAGAACCATATGACAGAGAGGATACACCTGTGACTATCTGGCATTTTGCATTAGAAAATGAGAATGTTGCACATAATTATGGTGTTTATGCAAACGGTTTGCTAGTAGAATCTTGTGCGATTGAGTCTTTTATGAAGAAATCCGGAATGATTTCTCTTGAATAATACGCATTTGTATTGAATAAATGGCATACTAAAGGGGTGCCAGATTGGGGCGCGAAGCGCCCCGTCAATATATATTTCTTTGCAAATAGACGCTTAACGTCTATTCATACAGATTAAAAATCTGTATGAATAAATGCAAACGCTATATAGTGGAGTTGTCCCTTGGTCGCTTCGCTTCTTGAGGGACAATTCCACGAATAGACGTTAATTGCTTTTTTGTATCATACGGAATAGAACAAATAACCCAACAACGGTAAGCGAACCGACATACACCTGGAATAAATAATCGTCGGTTGTCTTCTTCTTATTTTGCTCTACAGAAAATGATTCTTCGTGTTGTTCCTGGGCTTCTTTCGGTTTATTGTCGTCTTTTTTTGCTAAACTTTCACCAGGCAACGTTGCAAGAACAACTGGGTCACTTCCCTCAGAAGTTACTATATGGTAATTTGAACCTAATATATCATTCATCGATTCTATCGCCCACAACATTCTATTTGCGTTATACTATAGATAACGGTATTTTCATTTATGTAAAAACTCGCATTTGATGCGATATGCAGTATCATCGTCCACACCATTTATTCTGCAACCTTCGCCTCCACAGCAAAATTGATTCACTGTATATTGACGCTGTCTTACATAATCGACAAATTGCGCACATAAAACTGGATTATTGTGAAAATGCACAAATGCACCAACCGTTATACCATATGGATTTGTTTCGTTTTCTTTATCCTCTTGATACATTTCTCTTATTACTTCTAACCGTTCATTTATACTTTTTCCTGAACCCTAATAAATATTTTGCGCAAAAACCCATATAAAGAACTTTATATGGTAGTATGTAAGTCTTCGGTAGCTCAGTTGGTAGAGCGTGTGGCTGTTAACCACAAGGTCGCAGGTTCGATACCTGTCCGAAGAGTTCTGCGCTAGTGGTGTAATGGTAACATATATCCCTTCCAAGGATATGCCAGGGGTTCGATTCCCTTCTAGCGCATTTTTACCGAAAAAAGAACATATGTATTTACCGCAAAAATACATATGTCTAAATGTAAAAAATTGAACTTGTGTTTTGATTTGTATGAATATTTGTAAAATTTCCTGTGTATTGTATTGCAAGCAATAAAATGACAACTCGTTCTGGTGCTATTTACAATCAAGCGCATTCTTCTCAAATAATTCAAACGCCCACACAAACTCTATTAAATGCGACTAACACTTTGAAGTTAGAATATGAAGTCAATATTGATTTTGATGAAGCGAGTAAGGCGTGGCGAGCGAATAAACGCCGTGTTGGCGAATCGTGGGTATATGTAAAACCCAAAGCGAAAAGGTCTTCTTCTCGCGGTAAAAGGTAAGTTACGTCTATACTGTATTTGCATTTCATTATATTTTGTTTGCATTGTAGTATTTTCCGTTACATTTTTTATTTGCAACCGTCTCTATCAATCGATGTAAATCGTTTTTACGGATAGACGTCAATGAAACACGGACGAATACATTTTCAACGCAAGGTCTTTTTGTTCGCGGTAATCGACTATTGGTTTCGGGTATTTAACCGCCGGATATTTACTGTGTTCCGATTCCCAATCCAATATATCTTTATTTGCGACACCTCTCAATTCCGGAATCCATTTTTTTATGTATTCGCAATCTGGGTCGTAATTTTTTGCTTGTTCCCACGGACTAAATACGCGGAAATACGGCTGAGAATCCGCGCCCGTCCCGGCAATCCATTGCCAATTTCCGTTATTGCTCGCTACGTCATAATCTGTCAGCTTTTGAGCGAAATATTTCTCCCCCTTTTCCCACGAAATTCGCAATGTTTTCACCAAAAAGCAAGATACTAATAATCGAGCCCGATTATGCATATATCCCGTACTATTCATTTGTCGCATACCAGCGTCTATCGCTGGAAATCCGGTCATTCCATCGCACCACTTTTGAAACCACGCAGGATTATAATTCCAATGTATTTTGCGGTAGTTTGGTTTCATCGCAGAGCCAATGACGTGAGGATATGAGTACATTACATTTGCGTAAAAATCGCGCCAATACAATTGCCGTATGAATCCTTCATTGGACCGGAATGTGCGATACACCTCTCGTATCGAAATGCAACCAAATTTGATATGTGCGCTTAATTCCGAGGTAGAATGGTTTAAATGGTCGCGCGTTTGTAGGTAGGTTTTTATATTTTTTGCGGCAGTTCGCATTTGTCGTATAGCGTTTTTCCTGCCACCGTGGACGAGTATTTCCGGATTCGCATCTGTAAATCGCCGAAATGCGTCTGCTAATGTAATAATATGAGAGGATTTACTAATGTGCCCGGCAAAATGAATGGGTTTCGCCGCCATCGGCAAATCCACTTTTTCCAGCAAGGCAGTTTGATAAAAAGGTGTGAATTTTTGGTAAGTTACACCCGCACCATTCACGATTGTGCCGGGTGGTTGCAAATAATAATCGTGCGCATATTCTACTGCGACTTTGAGTTTTTCGCATAACCGGATGATGCTGGTATCGCGTTTGACTGCATATGGACTATAATCCACATTAAAACAGACCACTTGAATGTCAAACTCTTTGATGAACCTCTCGACGATTGCTTCGTTTTCTCCGTAAAAGCAATTTAGTTTGCCTCCCATCTTGTCGATATGAGAGGATAAGTCCTGCAAAGATTCAATCATAAATTGGATAGCATTTTCCGACTTAAATGCATTGGAACTGGTTACTTGTTCTGGCGTAAATATGAACATCGGATGTATTTGCTTGCATATACTATTTGCTAAATAGAGACCCTTATTATCAATTAAACGGAGGTCTCGTCGGAAAATGAACAATCCATTTTCGTATTTCTTCGTCATTTATATACTATATCTGCTATGTAAAAAACATAGCAAATATACTGCATTCTTTATTTTATGGGTAGAGGTTAACGTCTATTAGTGGAATTGTCCCTTTTGGGGGACAACTCCACCAATAGACGTTAATATTATATGCTATTTCAACGCGAAAAGAGGTTAGACTGAGTCTCGGAGAATTTTGCCGTAGTTGTTGAGTATTCACTCAATGTCCGCGCACTCGCATCTTCGGTTTCAACATATCTCGGCATCCAAAAATACGGAATAATATTTCCCAATCCAGGATAAAAGGTTTCAAAAATCGACCGGTAATAGAATTGTTCTGCGGTTTTCGGGAAATTAGTGCGAACGGTGGCCATAAGTGGGTGTTTTTTGCCCATTTCTACATAAGAGGTGTAACCGGTGGCAGTATTTGCGTATGCCCATTCCAAATCGCTATTTGGATAAGGAGTGCGAAAGTCGAGAGGAACTTCTTTCTCGCAGAATTCTTGTATGATTTTGTATAGCGACCTCTCTTCTCCACTGACTCCGTCACTAAACGCTTCTTTTCTGCGCCAAAGAACCTCTTCCGGCAATAAACTCTCGCCTTTTAGATTCAAAAAGTACAATGACGAGAATGCGGTTCTCAGCAAATATTTCTCTGTATTTTGGTCCGCTCTATTGGATTGTGGCATATATCGCACAAGGGGCGAAATCGACAAGTAATATTGCGTCCATTCTCTATCCAAAAATGGCGTTCTCGGTTCTAATCCGTGAGAGGATATACATTTATCCGACCGCAATACATCGAATGTGTGTATATCGCGCAATAGACGGCGACATTCTCGGTCAAACTCGATTGCGTCGGGGGCGTGTTTCATATATAGGTAACCACCCATCAATTCGTCCGACCCGTCGCCATTGAATATGACTTTTGCATCACTATTCGCTGCAATATATTTGCCCAAAAGGTAGTTTCCGATACTCGCCCGTACCGTTGTCGTATCATAACTCTCAATCGCCTGAATGACTTCCGGTATTGCATTGCAAAAATCTTGTTCGGTCAATATGATTTCGGTGTGATTTGTGCCTAAATAGTCGGCCACCATACGCGCATATTTTAAATCCGTCGATTCCGCCAATCCAATACTGTATGTCTCCAACTTATAATCCGGTTCAATCTCTTTGCAACATTCATTTACTATCGCAGTAATTAAACTACTGTCGAGTCCTCCTGAGAGGAGACACGCAATCGGGCGTTCAGTCGTTAATAACCGTTTCTTCACCGCACTTATTAATTTGCTTTGAATCGAACTCATAATGTCGGTTGTTTTATTCAATGGATGAACGGCAGTTGTGGTAGAAGGAAACGCCAATTGGTGATAAACCGCATTTTTTACGGTCGGCGCCCATTCCGAACAAACTTTATCGGAGAATATGTATTTGGAATACGTTCCGGGGGTAAATTGTTCTGCAGTGCAATGCTTCGAGAATCCGGACAGCATTTTCAATTCTGACGCAAACCCGACGGTTGTTTCAGTGACGTGTCTGTATCCGCCATTATAGTATCCAGTTGTTTGTCCAATTGCAATTGTGTAGAGAGGACGAACACCATATGGGTCTCGCGCAAGGTAGAGCGTAGGCTCACCTAAATGGTGTCTCTGGTCTAATAACGCAAATGCGAAAACCCCGTCAATCATCTGCAGGGTTTGTTCGATTCCATACTTCTCATATAACCAGAGGATAACTTCGCAATCGGATTCGGTGTTTGGAACAACTGACCCCATTAACTCATATAATTCTTTGTAATTGTAGATTTCGCCATTGCAAATTAATATTAAATCGCCTTTTACGAGAGGTTGATTCGATTGTTCGTTGAGACCGTTGATTGCTAGGCGATGAAATCCGAAAATAATTTTATGCCCGACTTTGCAAAGAACCGAGTGTTCAGGGCCTCTCGCTTTTCCTTTCTGGAATTGGATTTCAACTTCGTCGCGCGAGTATTTCTGTTCGTAATTCAAAAGAGTAAAAATTCCGCACATTCTCGTTTTATTAGACGTATTAACTGTACAAGAGGATTAATGTAAAGAATTACGCAAATAACCCTTTATTTTATTTTACTTATTACTTTACGCATTTTCTTATCTATTTTTGCGGTTGCGCGCAAAGGCCTATGGACGCACAAAAATGATAAATAATGCATTATCGAAATTATTTGCGGTGGATGGCATTCCCAATAATTTAACCTCTACTCATATAGATTAACGTCTATTCGCGGAATTGTCCCTCTTGAAGCGGAGCGACCAAGGGACAACTCCGCCATATAGCGTTTGCCGAAACTCAAATACGCAGTGATAGATTTTTAACCTCTACTCATACAGATTAAAAATCTATATGAGTTTCGGCAAACGCTATATAGCGGAGTTGTCCCTCCTGAGGGACAATTCCGCGAATAGACGTTAATCTATATGAGTAGAGGTTAAAAATCTATCACTGCGTATTTGAGTTTCGGCAAACGCTGCTGCGAAGTGATAGCGGAGTTGTCCCTCGGTCGCTCCAAAGGCGGGCCTCCCTAACGGGAGGCCTTGTGTCGCTTCAACCAAAGGTATCTTCGATTTAACCAAAGGTATCTTCGATTTAACCAAAGGTATCTTCGATTTAACCAGAGGTATCTTCGATTTAGAGGGACAACTCCGCTAATAGACGTTAAACATTGCGCAATAAACCGCGGTATAATTATGCCAAGATTGTGTAATGTTTATATATCCTTTATCATTTCCGTTCCTCCCCATAATTTCACATAGAGGATTACTCTGCTTTTCGTCAAAAAGAATAATAATATAATAATCAATAAATTATAGATATTATATGGGCGCGTTTTCTTGTTTTGGCATATAATAAAACACTACTATTTTATACGTACCTATTTGAATTGATACGGTTTATTAGTTTTTGAATAATTGACCCTCCAGCGACTTTTTTTGACTCTTTTTCGTGTGCGTATGTGTCAATCAACGTGTCAATCAAACTATTCGGAACTGCATTTGAAATAAACATCCATTGCCGTTCAAATACTGCGGTATTTTTTGGTTCTACTGTTTCAGTTAAAACTCTAACTAATTCATCACTGATATCTTTATTAAACTTATTTGTTTCAGACAATATTTCTTTCAATTCTATCAAATGATGAATTGCAGTAGTATTATCCATATCCAGGTTTTGCGCTTCCTTTGGATGTTGGTCCTGTTGTTTCTGTAGCGTTTCAACATTTGCTGGCTGTTCAGGTTCATCTTCTGGTTCAGATTGTGATGGTGCTGGTTGTTCGGGTTCATCTTCTGGTTCAGGATGTGATGGTGACGGTTGTTCGGGTTCATCTTCCGGTTCAGGATGTGCTGGTGACGGTTGTTCGGGTTCATTTTCTGGTTCAGGATGTGCTGGTGATGGCTGTTCGGGTTCATCTTCCGGTTCAGGATGCGCTGGTGCTGGTTGTTCGGGTTCAGGATGTGCTGGTGCTGGTTGTTCGGGTTCAGGATGTGCTGGTGCTGGTTGTTCGGGTTCATTTTCTGGTTCAGGATGTGCTGGTGATGGCTGTTCTGGTTCATCTTCTGGTTCAGAATGTGATAGCGATAGTTGTTCGGATTCATCTTCGGGTTCAGAATGTGACGGCTGGTCGGGTTTATCGTCTGCAGTGGGCTTAATCTTGTAAATAAATTGTTTTTCCAACAAATCAAACGCTTGTTTTAATGTTGGATGAAACAAATCTTCTTTTAATGCGGACTTATTTACTTGCGTCTTCATTAAGTCATCCATTTTTGAAGTGCATCTAAACCGATATCTAGATTGTTCTTTGTATTCATACAAAGATTTATGGCCAGAAGTTGCTTTTTTTGCGGGAAATTGCGATACTACGGTTCCGTTTCTTTCATACAATGTGCCTCCCATAATACTTTTTGCTTTTTGGTTAAATTTTGGCTTACCATTCTTGTCATAACCTGTGATGATGCTATCATATAAATGTCGAGATGAACCTTCGAATAATTCCAATTGTTCAAAATACCAACTGTCAGAATATGCGGATTCAAAAGTGCAATTGTCTATTTTTATGAGTTCTGATTTATTTACTGACGAATGGTGATTTATTTTTGATTTTTTCATAGTTTTAGTCGTTTTAGACGTAATCCAACCTTTTGGACAATGGACGAATATTTCATTGTCTTGCTCTCTGTGAAACACTTCGAGGTGCACAATCGATTTTCTTTTTTCCGGAATTTTGTCTAGTTGAAGTGGGTCAATTGGATGCAGAATGGTTAATGTATCGTCTATAATAACTTCAATGCGGTTTCCCTTTTTCAACGGTTCGCAATATTTTACTTCCAAACAATAAATATAACTCTCATCAATTTGTTTGTTAGATAGTCCATCACGTATTGTATCGTATACTGCAACATCGCATTCGTAAATATGAACTGTCCCACTGTTAGAACCAAACGGTTCGGTTACATATTTTTTATATATTTCCTCATTTCTGCTACTTGCTTCTGTGGCTTTATTGAAGTATTCGTTATTTGTTACACATTCGTCCCAATCTACTTCTAATTGGTGAATTGTATCGCAATCATCTTGTTTTGATATTGTTGTTGTTTTTCCTTTCAGATTAGTCAAACATACCTTTGCTTGTAAACCGCCGATTCCAAATCTTCCAACCTTATTTTCCGAAGCACTTGACCGATTATTTAATGTAAATGCTTCCGGTAATTTTTTTTTGCTCATTCCGCAACCGTTGTCTGCGTGTATGTAAAGATGGCGTTTTGAATCCAATGTGAGTCGTATTTTTGTTGCTCCCGAATCGAGTGAATTGTCAATTTCTTCACACAATCCATCTCTTTCATTAAACCCCTGGTTTAACAAGTTTTGAAGAGTGCCAGAAACATTAATGTGAGATGCAGTTGCGTTGCGGATATTTTCAACGGTGTTCATTTTTACTAGTCAGTTATCAAAGAGTTTCGTAATTATTATTATAAAATTAGTTTATTGAAGCAATTTATTACAGTAAAATTGTTTCAATTTTATGCCTTTTTACATTTTAACGTTTATTGGCGGAGTTGTCCCTCTAAATCGAAGATACCTTTGGTTGAAGCGACACAAGGCCTCCCGTTAGGGAGGCCCACCTTTGGAGCGACCGAGGGACAATTCCGCTATATAGACGTTAATCTATATGAATAGAGGTTAACCTCTACTCATATATATTAAAAATCTATATGAGTTTCGGCAAACGCTATATAGCGGAGTTGTCCCTCAAGAGGGACAATTCCGCGAATAGAGGTTAATCTAAATGAATAGACATTAAAAATCAGCGGCAAAATCAAATACATTTTCATCCACAGATTTGTTAGCAAGTGCATATTCTGAATTCGTCCTCTCGAAGAAATTGACTTTCGTCTCCACACTAATCAATTCCATAAAGTCGAATGGATTTTGAGAACCATATATCTTGTCATATCCTAATTGCAGACACAGACGGTCTGCGACGAATTCAACATATTGTGACATTAATTTCGCATTCATACCCATTAGTCGGTCAGGCAATACATCTTCAACAAACTTCTTCTCGATTTCTGCCGCCTCTTTCACTATTTCCATAATGCGTTTCTTCGCCAACGGTTTTTCCAACTTCGAATACAGAAGAACCGCAAATTCTGTATGTAGTGCTTCATCGCGACTAATAAATTCATTAGAAAGCGTCAATCCGGGCATCAATCCGCGTTTTTTCACCCAGTAAATAGCGGCAAATGAACTGCTGAAGAAAATACCTTCGACACACGCGAACGCTACCAAACGGGCGGCGAAAGACGACCTATTATCACCTATCCATTTTTTCGCCCAATTTGCCTTCTGCCCAATTGAAGGATGCGTCTGCACCGCACGGAACAATTTGTCCTTTTCTTCCGAGTTCTTAATATACGTTTCAATCAATACACTGTACATTTCACTGTGAATATTCTCCATCATAATCTGAAACCCGTAAAATGCTCGCATTTCGGCCAATTGCACCTCATTCATAAACCGGCTGCCTAAATTCTCCATAACAATACCATCGGATGCGGCAAAAAACGCGAGCACTTTACTGATAAAATGTTGCTCATCCGTCGTCAATCTATCCCAATCACCCAAATCTTTCGATAAATCTATTTCTTCTACACGCCAAAAACTATCAACTTGCTTCTTATACATCTTCCATACATCGCCGTGCTTTACCGGAAACATTACATAGCGAGAATCGTCCTCTCTCAAAATCGGTTCAATGTGCGGTTCTACTGATGTGTCAGCTCGGCGACTTTGTGTCCTCTTGGGTTTTTTTGCAGCAAGAATAAGGTCTGGTTCGCATTCTTCAACAGTCGAATGTGTTTGTTCAATATATTCCATCATTTTAGCTTCAGAAATGGTGTCGTGTATTTTATCAATTGGTGTGGGTTGGACTTCTGACATTTGTGCTAAATAATATACTACCTCTATTTTTATTTCCTTTACAGAAAATATTAACTCAAATTCTGATTTGGTACGAAAAAATGCGAACAACACAAAAAAATAAATAAAATATGCAATTGTCCGGGTTCAACCCATTTAGCGATAATCGGTCTTTAGTATATAGTTGTGTCGTTCGTTTATTCAACCATGGCAGCAAAAAAAATAGTATTTGAAATGGACGGTAAAGAAAACGCAGACACCATTTTTGATGTATTATCCGAAATTGAAAAGAATAACAGTAACGCATTATTCGATGAACATATTGCAGAATCGCTTGGTACACCGAAAAAACGAAAAGGTAAAAAACACAAAAAACGATTAGACCGGTCAGAATTGATGTATTTTTACGGAGATGAGAGGCCAAACGCAAATGCCAACTCAAGCTCAAGCTCAAGCTCAAATCATATTACTCGGCTGTCGGATTTTGGATTTTCAGTATTAGACGAAACTCCACAGTTAAACACAAAACAATATTACGAAAATTACGAGCATTTGTCTGTGAAAGAAAAACAAAAGTTTGAATCTACTTTTACTACACCAAAAAATCGTCATCAGGAGCAATATGTTGCTGCGTTGAAGAATAGCAATAAGAAGATAGTAGTATGTACTGGACCTGCAGGAACCGGCAAAACATTATTTGCGACGGAATACGGTGTTCGCCAGTTTTTGACAGGAAAAGTGGAGAAGTTGATTTTTACGCGACCATCAGTGAGTGTGGATGAAGATTTGGGTTATTTGCCCGGGTCATTAGAAGATAAAATGGCGCCGTGGATTCGTCCGATTTATGATATATTGTATGGGTTTTTGTCACCCTCTGAAGTAAGTGCGTTAATTGAAGACAAACAGATTGAGATTGCACCTCTCGGGTTTATGAGAGGACGCACATTTAAAAATGCGTGGATTGTTGCGGATGAAATGCAGAATTCTACAGTATCGCAAATGAAGATGTTATTGACACGCTTAGGAGAAAATAGCAGAATTGTTGTAACGGGAGATTTAGAGCAATTTGACTGCCGCGACGGTTTGAATGGACTGGATGATTTTTTGTCAAAGTTGAAAGGGAAACGAAGTGACAGTATTAGTAGTTTTGAATTTGACCGAGAGGATATTCAACGAGAAGATGTAGTAAAAGAAGTGTTGGAGATATATGCGGCGTATGAAATGCCGGCGGCATATAATACTCCGCCTCTCGCAGATGATTCATCGGATTCGTCCTCTGACCATAACAAATAAAACATTGAAAAAATAGATATGTATGATATAATAAATATGGCTAACCTGAAATCGTTTGCGAGAAAAATACCGAAAAACGTTATATATAACAAATATGTGCTTTATTTTGTGTTTTTTATTGCGCTAATGAGCCTGTATATTAATGCAGTAAAGCAAGACTATATGTATTGCGCTATTTTCATATTGGTCGGGTTTATTGCCACGTTTTTTAACAAGAATATAACGGTTGTATTGGTTATTGCATTGATATTTGCTACTTTACTCAGTAGTATAATCAGCGGCAAAAATATGAGTTTAGAAGGGTTTGAAGAAAAAGACGGAGAGGCGAAAAAGGAAGGAGAGTTGAAAAAAGAAGAGATGACAGTAAAGGCTACACAAAAGCCGACTGAGAAGCCGTCCCGAGAGCCGACTGAGAAGGCTATACCTAGCAAGTTGATGGATAATTTAAGGGAACACGCGCTTGATTTGCAAGAAACCCAGAAAGATATTATAAACGGATTTCAGAAAATAGAACCGTATATGGATAGAGCCGAATCATTAATCGAATCGATTCAAAAGACCGCGGAGAACATAAAGAAATTGAAAAATGAGTAAATAAATGAATAAACGATGTGTGTATGTCGATGTATTATATATGAAGTAATAGATAATACATAATATAATATGCTTAGACCATTTAATCCGGAAGATTTAGATAGAAATAAAGATTATTATGAACGCATAAGTGATATTATTTTGCGGCCTCTCAGTTCGGCGGCGGCGGCCGCCGCCCAAGAAACACCATCTCCTACAGAAAAGTATGATAAACCATTTTTGTCAAATTTGACAAATCTTGCAGACGAACCTACTGACACAATTGGAGAAGACACAGCGGAAGATGCGTTAGAAGCTGAAAGACAAGATGCATTAGAAACTCAGCGGGAAAATGAGAAATTCGACCGAGAATTCAACCCAAAAAACCAAAAAGACGAGAATATTCTTGCAATGATATTTAAAATCATACCAATTGGAATCAACATTGCAAAACGAGGCAAAACAATTTCTACCGGGTTTAAGAGACTAGCTACAGGTATAGCGGACCTTGTAATAAATCTTGCGATATTGACCCCTATAATTCTAATGGACAATATACGGCATACTATGGAATTATTTATTTATTTGTTTAAAGTCCTCCAATGTTCAGTTAAAATAATCAGTCAATTCCCAAAATGTTTTATATTCTATCTAGTCGAAATATCCATAATCATTCTACTTATTTTTGCCATTTCACCTCTCTTCATAATCGATATGCTTTTTGGCGTAAAACATTTCACTGGACAAAGTCTTGTGGAAAGGTTTTTAGACGCATTAGATAGTTTAGAACAAATGGACCGAACTATTTATTCTGCATTTTCATTCCATATCATACACTATCCAGATTCAATTATAAATATGTGTTATCGTTGCGATGCAATGGGAGATACATCCGGCTATGAGCAAATCAGACGCAAATTATTCCGTGACATATTCATTGATTTACCAAACGGAATTGGAACTCCTATCGGAAAAATATTCTCTGGAATTGGAAATATATTTAGTTTTTTGAAAATATAACCCCTATTCACAACTTTTACAGAAAGAAAAAGGAGATTATATAGTAAATGTTAAGTGAAGAAGAACTCAATAAATATTTAAATAAACAACCGCCGGATAGCGAAACAGATATTTTTGCGTCTACGTTAGAGGCATCTCCTTTATCCGTTAATTCCGCAGTAGCAAGTGCTAGTGGATTTAACAGTATATTAAACCCGGACACATCTGAATTCAATCAAGACAAATTGTTAGACAATTTCAATAATGCAATCAATAATGCCTCTCGAAACATAATGAAAAACAAAGTGAGAATTGATATTGACAATAAAGACATAAAAGGTGCCGGTCCAAAAGGAAGCAGAATAAGCAAATTGATTCAATTAATATTAAGCATCGTTAAATTACCGAAACGGTTTCTCTTTTTATCGAAATCTATTGCTGAAGCGACCGCCGCACTTACAGTTAGTATAGATGGGATAGGAAAATCAGTTGCATTAGGAATTCGAGATATTTATATGCTAATCATTGCAATATTAAATATCATATTTAAATACTTTTTATGTATTCTTAGTTTTACAATTACTACAATTGCGGGGTGTTCGTTTGTTCATATTATCACCTTTATTGTCCTCTTGGTAAAACTCGGTGTATTGTATGCCGCGGACTTTATAGAATGGTATATTGGAGTGGCATTAACGGATATGATTGAAGATGCATTCGGATATGTTCAATGGCCCGAACCAATCAATACAATATGCTATAGTTGTTTCGGTAAGAAAGTAAAGTTGCGTGACATATTGACCGATGTCCGTGTAATAGAAGACATTGGAAATATGATTACATATGACTTTAATAAACGTATGCCGCGATATATGAGACCGGGTATTCCTCTCGGAAGAGCGGCAATGAAGAGTTTGGATAAGGCAATCAAATAGAGGAGAAATCGCAATATATTACATAATGGCGAAAAAGTGTATTCCAACACCTGGTGGCAAATTCATCTGCATTGAAAATATGACTCTTTTTGTATTGGTTCTGCTGACAATCAGTGTAGCATATTTATACTATAGGCAATTCCGTTTATTGGATGAAGAAAAGAGGGCAAATACTACTACGAAAACGAATATTGTAGTAATACCGCCCGCAGAAATGGTTCATCCATCGATAAACGATTCTTTGTATATTCCACCTCTCAACACCATTGATGTGAGAGGTCCGGTCGAATTGCCACCAAGACATTCTTTATCGATTCCGGTAAATATAAGAACAAGTACCGCAAATACTCCTTATAGACAAGTCGGTATATTGACAAAAACGGTCGGGAATGGCGGCGAACCTCTCATATTGCCTTTATTTGGACGCAGTCTTCTCAATGGCCGCGATAAATGGCAGTATTATACAATGGCGAATAGTGGCGGTGTCGCATTTAATGCGAAATTGCCTATCAGTGTAAATGGTCGCAGTTGCACTGGTGAGTATGGGTGCGACAGCATATATAATGGAGATGTTGTTTATGTGGAAGGTTACCAAGATACATTTAGGGCGACTATTTATGAGAATGCCACTCTAAACTACATCCCGATGTAACGTCTTAGAGAGGAACAGATGGATATACGAAATATAACCGAATAGTATAGTCGATTTAACGATGACAACCGTATATTATAATTTCCCGGAAATTTCATTAGGAAATGGCATTAATAGTTCGAAAGAAATATTATTGGGAGAGAACCGCAATACGAACATTAAAGTGAATGATGTCAATTACACTGCTTATTCCATTTATGTCGCCGGTAAAGACAATGACTCGTCGTTGCCCGCATATCTCGTAGTATTATGCTATTCCGATATAAATGACCAGAGTTCGAAATCAGTATATGTCGTGTTTCCTCTCACGCAAACAAATTCGGAAAATCTGTCGGATGTCGATAATATCATTCAAGGAAAAAACGACACGAAATTCGAATTGAACAAATATATCAAAGATGCGGACGGCTGTTTTATTACGAATTTGACCGAGTCTCACATAACCATCACACTCGCAAAGTCGCAAATATCGATAAAACCGATTGCGGGAAAAGACTTTTATCCGCAATCAAACCTCTCAGAAATGAATATCAATCGCGGAAATAACACAAACGCCGTCTTGAAAAAGCAAGATATGGATTGGATAATGACGTGCGATTTATTGACGGAAGATGGCCCCACGGAGAAACAAACGGTCGACCCCTCTTCCACCGCAACCACCATTACAATGTTTGTTATGACCATTCTTATTGCATTATTTTCCTATAGTGCTGCTCCAATTATTTACACCGAATTTGGATTGTTCAATTTGGCTCAAAATGTATTGGGCGGAAACCATTACAGCATAAACGTTTATTGGTTTTTTGCGTTGATTTTGCTATCGTTCTTGTCCCTCGTCCAAGGCATTATCACCAATAAATCTATATTGCTTTTTATGTCATTGTCGTTCATATTATCATATTTTGCAGCTACGCGTGGAGTGCTAAAATTGACTAGCGTTCATAATGGTAAAGGCGATGGGTTTAATTCTACCTCTGAACCATTCGCTGTATACAGTCAAATTTTCTTCGGTAAGTGCAGTTCTATAATAGGCAGTGTTGTGAATATTTCTGTGTTTGTCGTATTACTTAGTTTATTTAGTGGCATAATTTCAACAATGGCATTGAAAGATGTATTTGCATTCGTAACGATTATATGCGCATTCGTGTTGGTGTCCTTTTTACAATTGGCCAGTTTATACTACTTCAGATTAAAGTCAGAGTAAAGGAATAAAGACGGGCGATGTTGAGTCATATAGATATTTTTATAATCTATATGAATCTGTATTTCAGCGGTTGATTATACTGCAGACATATTGAGCGCAGTTTTGTCATTTAATGGGACAAATGTAGTGTCCATTATAACCGGTAAATTCGAAACGCCGATTGGTGATTCTTTTGAAATGATTTCCTCTTCCAATGTGGCGGCGTGAGGAGGGTTTAACGCTTGCAACTCGACATTTTTCTCGGCTTGCGTGGGAATCTTTTGCGGAACACGATTAACCAAATATTGCGTATCCTCTACGATTGGACTCGCTGGGGCAACGTAGTGGTTTCTTCGCAATAATTCATAGGCGACAAAAATATACAAAACGCCTAAAATTGGGTTGCGGTAAACGAATAAACTGACGGTTACCACAAAAATGACCAACATTCCTAGAGGAGAATCAATCGCGGGGACTAACCATTGAGGTGTGGAAATAGGGAATACAATATAAGTAATAAACAACGCGAGAAGAATAATGTCGAACACATCAAACTTCTTTAAATACGATAATTTCAAATCCATTGCAAAATATTGTAAATATACTATACAAATACATTTGATAGGAGCCAAACGCGCTAATAAGGTCGCAACCACATTTCCATATCTTCTTTCCTCTCAACAAATGGTTCGTGTAATCCGGGACTTAATAGTTGTGCAATAAACGTTCTTTTCGTTGCTACTAGAGAAAACAATAAAATGCTAAATCCCGCTAAAACAATAAAGATAATTTTACTATCCATTTATTATTTTATGAGAAACCAAGAGTTACCGCAAAAACACATAAAACAATATACATAAAGCAGAATTTATGCATATTTATACTGTTTTAATTTTTTAATTTTTTAATTTCTTATCTACCACTAAGAATGAACCGTCAGAGGCATTCATCCGGTCCAAAGTTTAAATGGCAACCTGCAAAACCACAAGCAAATACATTGACACCTAATAATCCTCAACCACCTCTCAAATCTATTCCAAAAGAAAAAGAAACGGTGAATTCTTTCCCGTCATTCCCACAAACGTTAAATACATACTTAGGGCCGAGAGGATATACTATTTCCAAAACTGAATTGTCCGAATTGCAATTACAGTATTTGCGAAAAACATTGACAGTAAAACCGGTCGTAGGCGGCGCCGCTTATGGCGCAGTGGATACAGTCGAATATCCCATTTACCGTGAATCCAGCAATAAAATCTATTTGCCGCGATTCTACGGTAAATCCGTATTCGGAGAGGTGAAACGTATGGCTATTCATCCGGGCGACGATATTGATATCGAATTTGCAGGTTCGTTGCGTCCGATTCAAGCACCTGTTGTAGAAGCATATGCGAACGCGGTTGCCGGCGAATTCGGCGGCGGTGGTCTTCTCGAATTGCCGTGCGCATTCGGCAAAACTGTCCTCTCACTCAGTATTATTGCGCGCCTAAAAAAGAAAACTCTCGTCATCGTAAATAAAGAGTTTTTGCTAAATCAATGGGTGGAGAGGATAACGCAATTTCTACCTACCGCTAAAGTCGGCAGAATTCAGGGACCCGAAATTGACATTGAAGGTAAAGATATTGTGATTGGAATGTTGCAGTCGATTTCGATGAAGGATTATGAACCTGCAGTGTTTTCCAGTTTCGGTCTCACTATCATAGACGAAGTACATCACATATCGAGCGAAGTCTTCTCGCGCGCATTATTCAAGATTGTATCGAAGTATATGCTCGGATTATCGGCCACTATGGAACGTAAAGACGGAACTACTTATGTGTTTAAACAATTCTTAGGCGAAGTTGTTTTCAAAGGAGAACGAGAGGAGGAACACAATGTCGAAGTGCGTGCGATTGAATATGTGTCGAAAGACGCAGAATTTAATAAAGTAGAATGCGATTTCCGCGGCAATCCAAAATACAGCACTATGATTGTGAAGTTGTGCGAATACGGCGACCGCAGCGATTTTATTGTGCGAGTTATTCGCGACCTAATGAAAGAACAACCTGAAGCGCAGATTATGATATTAGCACACAATCGGTCTCTTCTCACGTATTTGCACGATTCCATTGAACATCAAGGATTTGCTACCGTTGGATATTATGTAGGTGGAATGCGAGAGGCGGCACTAAAATCGACGGAAGAAAGGCAAGTTGTTGTTGCTACATATGCAATGGCTGCAGAAGCGTTGGATATAAAGACGCTCAATACATTGGTTATGGTGACCCCAAAGACGGATATTGTGCAGTCGGTGGGACGTATTCTGCGCGAGAAACACGAGAAACCTCTCGTAGTAGATATCGTGGACAAACACGATGTCTTCCAAAATCAATGGGTGAAAAGACGGCGATATTACAAGAAATGTGAATATACCATAAAAATGGTGGATAGTGTGCGATATAAAGGGTTTGATGCAGAATCAATGCGGGAATGGAAATTGATTTATAAGAGTGCTGGTTCGGGTGCAAAATCTTGTGCTAAGACAAAGGAAACCGATTCAGACAATGACTCAGATGATGAAGAAGCCGAGAACAAAAAACACGCTGGTCCAAAGAAATGTCTGGTTCATTTTGAACAAGAAGACGGAGAGGATAATGCAAATGTATAGATGACTGACCAATAAACTTCACTTGAACCTTTACGCGATTGACGTCTATTAGTGGAATTGTCCTCCAGAAAATTGTAGTAATGTACTTTGATTATTTTCTATTCTTCTTTGTTACTCTCTTCTTTATTTTCTTTGTTGCATTCTTCTTTACTACCTTTTTATTTCTTATTCTAGTTTTACGTTTTCCGCCCGAATTGGTACGTTTTGGGGATACCATTGATTGTAATGTGATTCCAAAAGGGGGTGTTTTAAGTGACCTTAATTCAACATTATTCAGGTTATCTTTATACACTCTTCCAAGAAAGACAAACTTTACTTCATTCTCTTCTTCTTTTAAACTAAGTTGTTGCAGCAAAAAATGTTTTACGTCTCCTAGCGTGGTGGTTTCTGTTATCGGCATATCGTATACCGTTCCCTTGTGTTGAATTTTAATTTTTTGTGGTTCTTCTATTTGTGGTTCTTTTACTTTATCAACTTCACTTGTTTTTGTTTCAGATTTACAGCTTGGTATTGCAACTCGTAATATACACACGTCGGTTTTCTTTTTCGGTTGGCAATGGTCTGCACTACTGCCGTCTACACCATTAATGTATGCTAATGATATTAGTGATTGTACTGTCATTTCCTTTATAAGTGAAAAAAGTTGTGATGAAAAATTATCTCTTATTAATTCCTCTAATTCACTTTTAACGTCTATTCGCGGAATTGTCCCTCAGGAGGGACAACTCCGCTATATAGCGTTTGCCGAAACTCATATAGATTTTTAATCTGTATGAGTAGAGGTTAAGAACAAGAACCTGAATACCAAAAATAGCAGACATTGTAAAATATAATTTAGTATTATCAATATTTTTATCATCCACAAATTTAATATTATCCCCACTACGTTTGCAACCGTACCTAAGGTATTGGCTGGTTTTCTCATTTAATTGAGTTTTTAATTCTTCTTTAGATGTTAAATAATACTGACCATTATACTCAAAACAAAGATTATCAGGGTCTTCATTTAAAAAATCTTGTATGACCATTCTCTCATTGGCAGAAGTATGAAACCCATCTTCTGTAATATCTATGATATTACTAAACATGTTCTTGTGTTTTTCTAATGCACTAATTACATTAGTTAAATTTAATTCAGTTGCAATCATTAAAGCAGTATTTCCATCATTCGAAATAACTTCTGAGTTAGACTTTCCCGTTTCAATTAATTTTAATGCCACATTTTCTAATTCGTTTTCACAAGCAATTATTAATGCAGTTTTCCCGTCTTCATCTAACTGTTCTGGGTTTGACTCGCCCGTTTCAATTAATTCTAATGCCACATTTTCTAAACCGTTGTCACAAGCATACATTAATGCAGTCATCTCGCTTTTATTCGCTTGTCCTGGGTTAGACTCGCCAGTTTCGATTAATTTTAATGCCACATTTTCTAAATTATCGTAAGAACAAGCAATCATTAATGCGGTTGTCTCGCTGTATTCAGACGCATATCCTGGGTTAGACTCACCAGTTTCAATTAATTTTAATGCCACAACTTCTAATTTGTTTTCACAAGCAGTCATTAATGCGGTCGTCGATTTATTATAAATATGTCCTGGGTTAGACTCACCAGTTTCAATTAATTTTAATGCCACATTTTCTAATTCTTTGTCGCAGGCAATTATTAATGCGGTCATCCTGTCATTATTAACGTGTCCTGGGTTAGACTCACCAGTTTCAATTAATTTTAATGCCACATCTTCTAATTCGTTTTCACAAGCAATTATTAATGGAGTACTATTGTCGTTATCGCGTTCATTCTTATCAAACTGTTTATTAGCTATAATGCTAATTATCTTTGAAAGTGTTTTGGTTTGTTTAGCTGGCGTTTTATTTTTATAATTTATTAACAGCGGTATTAATCTCGTTGACATTAATTATAATATATATTATCGATTTATAATTTCACTGTCGTATTGAAAATCGGATACATTTCCTTGTCGTGTGTAATAATAATGACCGCATTCATTTTCGCGCTATAATCTTGAATTAATTGCATTATCTCCATTTTCAAAGCAGAATCCAGTGCATTTGTAGGTTCATCCAGTATCAATATTTTCGACGGATTAATTAACCCGCCGACAATATTCACCACTTGTCTTTGTCCTCCCGATAAGTTCTCACCTAAATTACCAGATTTACCGTTATTAATATCCACATTCTTAAAAAGTTCGCGTATTTTAGGGTATTTCAATACGCGTTTTAGTTCTTCCGAGCAAGTATCCGGATACGCACACCCATACAACATATTTTCTGCTACCACCCGGTCAAACAACTTGCCATTCTGGCTCACATAAGTGATATTCTCGCGAATATAATCCGGTGATATATCATCAATATCAACCCCATCAATATAGACTTTGCCTTCTTTCGCCGAATGCATTTTCAGCAATATCTTCATAATTGTCGATTTGCCTTTCCCAGAAAGGCCAGTTATTCCGATGATTTCGTGATTTTGAGTATGGAGTGCGATTGACATACCCGATACTACATCCACTGCATTTGACTTGTATTTGAATGCCACATTATCAAATTCTATCAAATGAAATGGCAATTCCTTTTTATCAAAATCGCGACTCACTTTTTTCAGTGAAATGTTTTTGAAGTGTTTTAATACCGTATCTGTTCTGCCTACAAATTCGACGCAATCCGGCACGGTATGCACAACCCCGGCCATTTTATCGCGGTAAAGAATCAGCATTGTCATTGCAGTCAAGAAATACGTTATATTTACCTCTTTCGAATAAAACAAATGAATCAATAACCATAGTACGATTGCCACCAGTATAGAAACAACCGTATTCACGTATAATCCATATGCCTCTGAGGTTGTCTGGAAATCGAGTGCCTTGCTGAAAGCATCTTTCGATTTTCTCTCAAATATGCTCGATTCGTATTTTGTTTGTCCGCGGTAAATGATTTTATCGAAATTGTGGAGAATCTCGAGAAGATGCGCCTCATTATCATATTCCACATCTACCGCCGCGCGATTCTTATCGAACATTGTACTCCAACCCAACGCAATAATGAGTGCCATTATCAGATTACCCACCAAGAATATTGCACCTAAATGTGGTTGAGTGAGCAACAAAAATGCCGCGACAATCAATATGAAACTGACATCCGGCAGAATCAAACTAAATATGACATTAAACAGCATAAAACAAATAGATGCGGCTCGATTGATAGGCGAACTGATGCGCGGATAATTTATTTCGTCCATATTTTCTTTGTTGGATTCGAGCAACAGATTTAACATATTGTATCTCAACCATTGACGCATTTTTGTGAGAAGCACATTTTGCAAATGCGTGTAGACATAACTCACCAAGAGAAACAGGAAAAACGCAATGCATAAATATTGGAATACTTTTATTGTGCGTTTTTTATCCACTTTTTCTACGGATTGGACCATCTCGGCTGTAATACGAGAAATGCCCTGCGCTTGTATTCCATTGACTACTAAAGAAAGAAATACCAATGCAATTGCTGTGTATTTTTCCTCGCTAAAATAAGAAGATAGCAATTGAATAATAATATTTGGGGTTTCTTTTGTTTCAGACATATATCAGTAGTAATACAATTGTGAGCTATATATATTTTGCGGGTATAATGAAAAATATATATGTTTTGTCGAGGTTTATTTATGTTTGCGTGTTCGTTTTCCGCCAACCTTTTTCTCTGGCTCTGCTGCGGCAAACGGATTGATACTGGATAATGCATTTGCAATGGTGGATTCTTCCTTTTGTTCTCCTGGTTTTTCTTCCGATGGGGGCGGTACTTCAGGTTCAACTGGCTTCACTTCGGTTTCTTCTTCCGGCTTAGATTCTTCCTCAGGTTTAGATTCTTCTTCTGGCTTGGAGACCGGTTTTTTGTGCATACTGCTGTGTTTTCTTGTCTTGAACCGTTTATCTAAGAACTGCTTCAATGTTGGAATTTTGCATTTTTTCTGTTTCTTGATTTTATCAACCTCTTGTTTGTATTCTGCCATAATTGCATTTTCAATGCGTTTCATACCACTCCTTTTGCTTACAGTATGGCGGCTATGGTGTCTTTTTTTAGGCGATTTTGACTCAATTACAGATTGAACAAGTTCGGCGTTATATTCTTCCATTGTGTATGTGTATGTGTATGTTGTATATGTAATTTGCAGATATTATTGTCCAGTATTACCTCTGTCTTCCAGAAAACGAAGGTGTCAGTTTCTCAATATGTATGATGCGTTCGTCTTTTCTAGCCAAACGCACCGGAACCCACTTTTTATGTTTCTGATTAAATATGCATTCAATCGCTACAACTAAATCCAATTGGACATATTTATTGATATCTGTATTCTCAAAATCGGTTTCATCTTCACTTTCTTCTGCTAAATCTAAGTCGTCATTTTCTCTTATACGTCTAAATATATTATTCATAAATACACTTGTTTTGTATGTCTGTATTCCGGCCAATCCGCAATACACTGCTACTCCTACACCTCCATATGCATACAAATGATATAGGTCCAATTGCGGGTCAGCAGTGATATTGAAAACCGCTGGATATCGATAAGTCGGTTTTGAAAAATCAAACGCGGGAATCGGTTTCACAATTGCGGCGGCGGTCATTTTCTGTGCGACTGTAGCAGATGAAACTGGCGCATTTGTAGATGAATGCACAGTTCCGCGTTTTGGTATAGTAACGTTAATATACGGCGCAACACGCCGGATTTCTCTATATTGAATATGGTGGGGCATATATCCGGATTTCGCCGCAATATCGGACGGAATAACGTGTGTGTGTTCTTTTCCCGCTTCTATATACCACATCATTGGTAATGCTATGGTAGGTTCATTTGTTTTCTCGACAAATTCGCGCAAGAATCCGATTTTGTCGCCGAAACACAGATTGGTTAATTTGATACCGCAATAATAGTAAATATCTTCTGCAATAAAGAACGATTTCGGAGGGTCGGTTGTTGGAACTTCATATATTGTCCCATAAATGATGGTTCCGAGACAGAAATCATTTTGCGTGCTGTAATTGCGCGGTTCAATCGAACAAATTTGCTTTTCTTTATCGAGTCCAATCAAATAACACACATTTGCAGAACTGCCCTGTTTGTATGTATACCAAAGGAAGTACTTTTTGCCGATGGAAATGGCGACAACGACGGATTCGGACGCGGAAACTTTCTTATGGGAAACAGTTTCATAGGAAAGTTCGAATTTGGGAAATCGCATTAATAATGCGTTATGCTGACTAAGGTTGTCCATTTTAGTTCAAATAATACGAGTAATTATCGTTTATTTAGCGAATTATATTTATGTTGTTTATGCAATCAATTTTGTTGCGTTGAGGTTATAGAATAAATCGGACTTTTTCGACCCCGTCTAATTCGCCGGGAAATCCTTCCGCCAAGAAATCGCGTAATTTCTTCTGCGACTTTTCTTGACTATAATTTTCGCTCCACCATTTTCGGGAGGATACTGACGCGGGTTTATTAATTAGTTTTGTTAGCGCTTCTTTTACGTCAGTCTCGTCGTTAAACAGTTCGCCAGTTTGGTAATTAATATACTTGAATCCGCACATAATATTGCGGTTCATCAAGACTTGCAGATTCTTTGTCAGACATTCTGCGACGACGCGCGGAGAGGCATCATAAATATTCGGAACGAATAAAAACTTGGACTCGCGCATTTTTTCTTGCAAAACATGCCAGTCCAGCCAACCAATTACTTCTAAATAATTGCCGTATTCTTTTTCTAGTCCGCAGTTCTCTCGACCGACAATGAGACCTTTCAACCCCATTTCGAAGCACATAATGGGAAAACATTTCTTCGCTAATTCAAAATTGCGGTTGAATGCGTTCCAACCGTTGAGAGGACACGTGTCGGAATCTTTATTGCAAATATAAATGAAATCGTATTTCTTTTTGACAGCAGACAATTGCGATTCATCCTCTGCATTATAAAAGTCCGATTCACTTATATCGGCGAGACGATTCTTTGTCGGCTTAAACCCGTTTTCTTCAGCGTTACGGAAGCAGCACAACCAATCCCGTATTTTGCCGGCATAATCGAATGTATCATTGCGTTCGTACTCGCCCTCGGTGGAATCTATTTTCGCGCGATTTGGAAACGATTTATATGCAGTAATACCGAATATATGGACGCCTTTGTCTAGATACTCATTGTATCTATCCTCTGCCGCTTTCTCGCGGAAAAACCCGGTGATGGCCACGAAAGGAAGAACTCGGTCATTTTCATCGGTAAAATACCGGAATGGGAACATACGATGTTCCTTCTCTTTGAATTTTTGAATATATTCTTCGCGGTTTTTTGATTCCATACCTTCTCGTCTTTTTCCTCCTCCTCTCGCCCGATTCCCTAAATAAGGATAGAACAAACAGATAATTATGATACAAACTAACAGCAAAATAATATAAGGGTGGCGGAACTTCATTTATATTATTATCGGAATCTTTATCGTACCAGAATCAATAATTCGTAATCAACAATTCATTGCGGGTTTGAGCGCGTTTCGTCTTCCGCGACCACCTCGCATATACTTTGGTTGGTTGGATATAAAACTCTTTAAACAGTTCTCGCGTGGTTGGACTGTCATTGATGGTCATCAAAAATTTACCGCGGATACTTCGCAACACTTCCAATAAGCGCGAAAAATCAAAATCTTTGTGTTCGCCATACCCATAAATAGTGCGCGTCCTCTCATATGGCGGGTCAAAAAAGAAAAAAGTATCCGGTGAATCGTATGTTTCCGCTACTTTTGCGTAGTCTTGATTGAGTATTGTTGCCGTTTCAAGTCGCGACTGGTAGAATTCCAAGTTTTTCAGGATATTCGTCGGGTCTGCTTTCCTATAAATTCCGTATGAAACTCGAACTGGCGACCCGGAGAAACCATTACACGCTTCTATTTTTGCGTGAATGAGCCGTTCGGCTGGTGTTCTGGGCGTTTTCCGATAGAATCGTTTGATAGCAGGAATGGTATTTAATCCTCTCGGATATTTTGCAGGGTCGGTTGGTGCAGAACGGATGAGTTGATGTTGGTCGTATGTATATTTGTCTAAATCATTCAATATGTTTTCTTCCGCTACCGGCGTTTTATTGTAGAAAATCGAACCTGAACCGAAAAACGGCTCTACATATCTTTTATGTGGTGGAATTCGTCCAATAATCTCCTCTCGCATAGGAAATTTATTGCCTTGCCTACAAAACGGCGGAGGGACATTCGCAACTTCATAATGTCGGTTTTTACGAGTCCTAGTCATAACGGTATAATATGAAACCTTTTATTTTCTGCAACGCAATTCTGATTACGAAATATACCGAATAATATTGCGTTTTAATGGCAATTCATCAGGACGAGTATAATCAATGGTCGAATGTAACGTTGCATTGATTTCCTCTCGCGAAACAAAGACCGCACTACTAGAGGTCGAACTGTAAATGCGAACGGACGACCCGTCTTCCTCTCTATATTGCTTTTCATATTCAGTGTGTCTGTCTTCATTAAATAATCGCCATATCATTTCAATGTATATTGCCCGGTGTTGTGGATTTTGAATAGACGCCGCTGGATTTTGTGTCAGTATCCGCATATGCACACCATTTAACCGGAGCGTTTGAAATAGGTCGCGTATCATTTGCACGCGCTCAGGATGTATCATATAAACAAACATATCATCCAAGTATTTTTTCGGCGGCATTCGAATCTTGCGGTTTTTGCGCGTCCTATTTGGGGCATATGGCATTAATTCTGACCCAGGTAGATTAGTGCAACAGATTGTGCCATCCCAATCGAACAATGCATATTTATTGCTGAGAGGTGGAAGTTTCGACCACGTTTTCAACGCATCGGCAATTCGCTTATTTATGCCGCACGTAATTCTTTCCTCGGAATTAACCTCTCTACCTTTTTGCCGCAATAAAGATTGTGCATATAAATTCCCCATTTTCGCTAAAGTATTTGTATATGTTTCTCTATTACTGATTCGGCGGTTCGGTATTTTTATGAATTCCATCCATTCTGAATACACGCTCATATCCTCTATTTTGTCCGTTTTCCAATGGTCTTTCAAATTATCCACGAAAACGACGTTTTTGCGAATGGCTAGTGACTGCGATGGCATATAATATAGGAGCTCGGTTTTTAACGTCTATTAGTGGAATTGTCCCTCTTGAAGCGGAGCGACCGAGGGACAATTCCGCTATATGGCGTTTGCATTTATTCATACGGATTTTTAACGTCTATTCGCGGAATTGTCCCTCTAAATCGAAGATGCCTTTGGTCTAAATCGAAGATGCCTTTGGTCTAAATCGAAGATGCCTTTGGTCTAAATCGAAGATGCCTTTGGTCTAAATCGAAGATGCCTTTGGTCTAAATCGACAGAGGGACAATTCCGCAAATAGACGTTAACAGGGTATATGTGTCGCCGTTTATATCGTATGTATAAATGCGGTTAATTCGCTATTTATCCATTCTTTTTCGTCGGGCAGAAGAAATTCATTCGGATTTCTCGGTGGGGGTTTAGTGGCGACAGTTGGGGTTCGCGATTCCATATCTTCGACCATTTGCCGATATTTCGATTCTTTTATATCAAAAACATTTTTTATTTTTGGTGTGGTATAATTTATTTTGCAGTATTCCCATAATTGATGTATTATAAAAATAATGAAAATCGAACATATTGTATTTACAATGAATGAATACCACATAATAAATGGTTTGGTATTTATAGTGTTTTCGTAGATTTGGAAAATACTATATTCGCGCAGTGGATACCACCACCAATCTCCAACAAAAATAAATAATCATCAATTTAGACAATATACAGACACTTACTTTCTTCTTCCTTCCTATATCTTATTTTTTCAATGGTTTGAAGAACCCGGTTATTTCGCGCGAATTCGTTCGCTGATTATCCAATTGCACTAGCCATTTATCAAATAACAGAGGTTTCACTTTTTTCGAGCAGAACTCGTCGTGTTTCTTCGCAAAGATTTCTTGGTCGGGAAATTTCTTCCTCAATTCCGCAATGTCTTTCTTGTGTGTTCTTATTGCCAATTGTTTCCTCTGGTGCTCCCATATTTGTTCTAAACCGAGTCCATACAACTGTTGCAGAGGTTTCATCAGTTGTCGAGTAATATAATGCGCATAGTCAATCTTCAAGTTCTCGGATAATATGTATTCGGGCAATTCGATTTTATCGCCTTGCAATTTCGCACCCGGGTTTTCGAAAAACACGAATTTGATACGGTCGCCCGGTTTCGGTTTATTACCCGGGTCTCTCTTTCCTATTCTATCTGCTAATACTCGATGTGCAATCGTAAGCGGATTCTTATAATAACTACTGAGTGCTCTCGTGATGGTCAATTTATCCATCGGAACACGTCCTGCGACCAATTCCTCTAAACTGCGATTCAAGAATTCGATGGATTTCATAATATCGTTCTCCTTCATCAATATGTTTAGAATTCCGCCATAGACGTCTTTCAAATAGTCGCAAGAATCACGACGTTTTATAGAGAGACCCATATATTTCAATTTGCCTTTCTTCGGGTCGGTCTCATATAACATTCCTACATATCGCTTCTTCTTCAAGAGAATAAACGGCATCAGTGTCTTCTCATAACTCAATTCCATTGGCGGTTTCAAGAAACGAGTACATAATGCAGCAGCTTCTTGTGCAATTTCGATTGTTATTTCCAATGCTTTGGTCCCGCGAACTTTTTCACCGGTTTTCGGGTCTTCTAGGTTGAAGGTAAAGAATACCGAATCCGTATCTCCATACACATATTCTGCCTTTGTCAATACAGGTCCGTGGCATTGTGTATCGTATTCGCGATTCCCATACACTTCCTCTATAATTCTGCGGGCATAGGTAATCATCATACGTCCCGTTGCAGTCGTGCTCGCCGCCACATCTTTTTCATAGAAAGACGATGTTTTCGCCCCGCATTGACCATACAACGAGTTCGCAGTCACCTTGTAACCTAGCTGACGCTTATCCAGCACATTTTGCATAAATGGGTCCGGCTCCGTTTTCCCCTTCTTCCTCGTATCCGACCTGGCTTTCAGCAACTCTTCCAAAATACTCGGCATAATACCTTTGCGATTATCTGGGAATTGTGCCCATCGACACACTTTTTTGCCACATTTTGTTTTCACCGCGGCGGATGTGGGATTTTTTCGGACATAGCGAAAGGTATCAAACTCGATGTCTATATACTCGTAACCGGGCAATTCATCATAAAGATATTTGCCAGTAATTCGGTTAATTTCGCCGGTTTGTTTAATCAGACGGCCTTCTAAATCGTATTCTTTCGTCCAAACTTTGCTGTCGTGGGAGAAGTTCTGACTAATCATTGAGGAAGGATATAGCGATGCATAATCTACACACGCAACCGGATTGTCCATATACATCGAGCATTTCGGAGGCAAGACAATTGCACCTTCATACCCTTCGTTTCCGCCCGACTTTTCTAAATCCGGCATTAACGTCTTTTTATCGCGGCACTTTTTTGCCACATAACTTGTCAATTTAATGCCTTGACCGCGAAATACTAAGAAACTAATTGGGACACTGCAAATCGACGACATTTCAATGTATCCGGTTAATACATCGACTTTCGACATAAGATGATGAACCAAGTTACAATCCTGAATACAATATTTTGCCACCTTCGCGCGGTCGGAAGCATCGCCCTTTGTAAGGCGGAAAATATCTTGCGGCGTTACGTCGTCTTTCGCCATACCCCACTTGATATTCTTATGTGCAGTCAATCCTCCGTGGTCGCCACGTATAACGATGATATTCGTTTTCGGTCCATCGGCAGTCTCTGTCAATGGTTGGTCGCGTAGGATATCTTCTACTATAAATTTGCGACCTCCATCATAATAATCACTGGTAAAACTCGTGACTTCGACGTGGATGAAATCGCCGATATGCAACCCCATCAGATTTTTACTATATAGATGTGTAGTTACGTTACCGTCTGTATCGTGTACAACTTGAACACGTTTGATGTCGTCGCTGATGAAGTAGGATGCCATATCGTCTAATTTGTAAGACCCGAAGTTGTATTCGCGACGCAAATACATATACATATCAACTTGCAATCGGCCGGTCATTTTTATGTATTTTAAGTCGTAATCGCCACTCGCCAATGCGACGGTTGTATGTTCAATATCGATTTGCGGTTTATCGGGTTGCAATTTATTGTATTTTTCATTGACACAAACCTCTCCGAGTTTGCGTGATAAAAGCAGGAACGTTTTGGTACATTCGTTTTCAGTTGCGCGACGAAACAAGAACTCATAGTCAAACCCAAATATATTGTATCCAATAATGATATCGGGATTTTCAGATGATACGAAATCTGCCCATCGGATAAGTAGTTCGCGTTCGGTAGATGTGGTTTCGATAGTTGCGCCTTCAACGGGGTCACACGAACCGACAACGAAGCAGTGATTCAAATAGGGTTCGAGTTCGCCATATCGCATAAACGTGGAACCGATGAAAGTCACTTCGTCACCTTTTAAAGGAGGAAATAATTGCGTCAGTGCTTCGTCGGCACGTATAATTTTTGCGTCTCGGTTGTATTTGTCCGAGAGTAGAAGGTCGACGATGGTCCAGTTTTTCGCCACCTTAATGGCAGATTCATATGCAGCATCCGTGTATTCTTCTTCGTCGGAATCTAATTCGTTTGCGTTGTCATTATCCGGGGTTTCCGATTCATTGTCGGAATCATCGACTTCCTCTCTAGCAGCAAATTTATCTGATTCGCGCATCTTGTCGAACATTGCGCCGATGGTTAGAAGTGCCGACTTGTCTTCTCTGTCTCCCGTCTGCACTTTATGGATATTATGGAGAGGTGTAACTAATAACGTATCGATTAATTGTTGAACACGGGTTCTTGTGACATCGCGTTTTGGATATACTACATCTACATCATCGAATTTGCCGTAACCGAATCCGGCAGTTATAACGTCGCGTATAAATGTAGATATCTGTTCGGGAGGGAAGAGGTTTGCTTGTCCAAATGTGTTTATATAGGCATCGACCAAATGTTGCGCTAGTTTTTTATACGTTTTTTGCGGAAGTGGGAAATCGCCGTGAGAGGAACTCGCTTCAATATCAAAACTCATTATTTTGTAAGGAACACGTGTTTCTTTCTCAGGTAAAGGAACTACGTAACTGGATGGACAAATACATTCGAATGTGCAAGTGGTCGTCGGTTGCGACGGTTTATACGCTTGATTGTATCTGACATTTATCCACCCGGATGGACTGATATTTTTAATATGGAAATAGCGGAGAAGCGGGGGGATATTGGATTCGTAGATACTTACCTCTGTGTTGTTATACGAAACAGTTGTCAGTTGTCTATTTCCAGCCACTGTTTTGCGATACCACATATTTTTAATTTGATTGAACGCATATTGATTGGAAAAGGTGACTTGGATAAATCGTTCTTTTTTGTCAGCAGAAAATCCATAGAGTTTGGTGTAATCATCGACCAAACGGACAGATTCAACTTGCGTTTCTAACCATTTTGCGCCGGCTTTTGCGCCGGATTTTGAATAGAGGTGCCGCATAAATGCATTGGCGGTAGATTGGTCCCATTTATCATTTACGTGCAAGAAGAAGAATGGTTTGAAATCGTGGACAATAATACTGCAGGTTTGTCCCTGTTCATTGACACCGAACATTTGCACCATAAATTGGCGCTTGGAGGAATGGTTGGAAGACCCATCACTATCAGACGAATAGTCCGAACCACTTGCTTTGCCATTGGATTTAACGGCATCCAACGTTTCATCGAATGTCTTGAAATCAATAAGACGGAATGGCTTGCTTATATTCATTTTGGTAGGAGGTTTTTTCGCTTGTGTTTGCGTTTGCATAAGCTTAAGAGGCTAAGAGGTTGATTAATAGTTTATGAAATCGTATATTTATCTCGTTTTCATAAACAGGATTTAAGGTTTTCAATTTTTCGCACCGAATAGAAAATCAAATATACCTGCAGTCGGTTTCTTCTTTCTTGTTTGGCTACTGCGATTCAAATGTGTATATGTATGGTGTCGGCTACGGCGGTAATTGTGTTTATTTCTGCTTCTGGTGAAATATCGAGGTCTGCGACCACCTTGCACATCTTTCAATAAATTCGGCATAAGAAATCCGTTTTCTTGTTTCTCTAAATTCGCCTCTCCACTTCCTCCATCTAAATACCAATCTGCCATTTGTTGGGATTCGCGATTGCCATTGTAGTATTCTACTTTTCCGCCGACAATTTTGAAAAGTGTGGGGTATCCATTTACAGCAATTTCTACATTGTTTCGGTTTTCGATATTTCGCAATTTAGTGCCAATTTCTTTCTCCTCTACCTCTGCATATACAATATGCTTTTTGCCTCTCTTCTTATGAATCTTTGTTTTCATACGAGCCCATTCTGGTTTTAGATTCTGACAATGACCACACCAATTTGCATAGACCTTTCCTACAATCACTTTATTACGTGGATTTTTCCCGCCGACCTCTAGGTCTTTCCCGCCGACCTCTAGGTCTTTCTTGTTGTCCTCCATAGCGATGACTTCTTCTTTTTTTCCGTTTATTTCGTCTGTGTTCTTCATTGTGCCGTATATACTATAATGAGACACTTCGCGATATTTTCGCATTATATACTATATACATTTTTACAGTAATCACGCGATAAAATGGCAAAGAAATCGAATATATACCAAATCATATTCTTATTGTTTTTGCTAGCAACGTTTGTCCTAGGCGCGTATGTATATTCGACGATGGATATAAAGAATCTGGTTGCAAAGTCAGAGGGAATGGAACAATTGCAGAATCAATATCAATCCCCATTGCCAGTAACACCGGAAGGTTGTCCTGACTTATTAATTCAGCGCGGTTCATCTTACTATTTATACGACACGAAATTGCCTCCCGTAAATGGTTCGAATCCGTTGATTTTCGACAGTTTAGAAGAATACGGTGCCTATTACAATTCGAAAAATGTAACCACCCGACAATGCCCTCCTCTATTTTTGCAACAAGAAAATAACGCACAAGGAAATGATGTGTATCGCATACGTCCAAGTCCATACAATCCCTTTGCTGGCGTTCCTGCAAATTCGCCTCTCGTTCAACCATACGACGGCACGGTAGTAAAAGAGTTAGATGCTTCGCGCGATAATGGATACAATCAAAATATGTATGCTGGATTCGACCCGGAGAATTTGTTTATAGGCCGATTAACCGAACTGGATAAAATCCACGAATCCACGGAGAATGCACAAGTAAGTGATAATCCAATGGATTCGAACTGGGGTGGCATTCTTTATACACAAGCACAAGTGGATTCCGGAAAATACGTGGAAAATGAAGTAACGCGAACAAACTACGTTACGCCTAAAGGAGCACAAATGCTTCCTATTTATGGACCGGCACAACCATATCCTTGAAATCGTTCAACAGGAACAGTTTAATATTCTGTATAACCGCACTGCTCAATTTACGGCGTTTCCCTAGACCGGCATCCAAATAAATCGTATCCAATTTTTCCGGATTTGTCCGGATTTCCGCCAATAGTTTGATAAATGAACCGTCGTAGTGTTTCAATACTTCTGCGGCAATATGACTGCTGATTCCGGGTATCTGTGTGAGGAAGATTTCGCCGATATTTTCTGGTGTAATATTATCGCGTTTGGCTTTTTTCACGAAATTACTGTAGGAAACTGGTTGTGTCGGAGGTGTATCTGCATCGGTAGTGGTAGTAGCTGTGCCGGCGGCTGCACCAATAGCAGAATAAGCCGATGGAATAGTCTGTCCCTTTTCAAATTCTTTGTGGATTTTCGTCGCCATACCCCAAACCAATTCTGCAGTTTCCAATGTAGTAGCGGTCTTGAAAACGCTAAATCCCTTGAAATACGAAAGGCTTGTCATAGCAGATAATATAACCTTTTTGTCTGCTGGATTACGGAGCGTGGAGAAAACGCCTTCTATTACATAGATGATATTATGTGGGTGCAATCCGCTGGTATGTAGGAGACGGTGTGATTGTTCTTCGTATCTACCGTCGCGTATGCTCGCTAAAAGGTCAGTGAATGACTTCCTCTCGTAAAGAAGAATTTCGATTGTTTCATTTATTTTCAACGAAACGTCGCCGAGCAGGAGTGCCGATGTTTCTATTGCAATAGGAACGGTCGGATTCGCCGCAGCTATTTCCCTTAATTTATCGATTAACCCGTGTTCCCTTATATCTACAACAATCTGCATTGTAAAGAATATAATGACTGCATATGAAGTCATTATATTGTTTATTTTGAATCATTATCGTCTATATTTTATACGCAAAATATATAGTCACGATGGAGAGGGTTTTTAACGTCTATTAGGGGAATTGTCCCTTGGTCGCTCCAAAGGCGGGCCTTCCTAACGGGAGGCCTTGTGTCGCTTCATGATGGACAATTTTACGGATAGACAGTTTAACCTCTACTCACATAGATTAACGTCTATTCGCGGAGTTGTCCCTTGGTCGCTCCGCTTCAAGAGGGACAATTCCACTAATAGACAGTTTAACGCATAGGAATACGTGAATCGTTTCCGACAGGGCGGATAGTGTTTCTGGTGAAGACCATTGTAGTTCCAATCCTTTTGGCGTTGCAGCATCGGCCATTCACCGGGTCAGTTGAACCGATAAAGTGACTAGTCCAATGTTCGCGTCCGATTTGGTAAGGGAATCCGGCTTTCTTTGACCCTCCTCCTTGTTTTTGAGTAGTTCTCACGCCGCTTAACATTCTCGTTTTATTTGAGTTTGACCACGCACCTCCGTTTGGCATATTTACTTGCTATAGGTATATATAACCATAAATATATTTTATTTGCCTTGTATATTGAAAATTGAACAAATATTTTTGCTTAAAACAGATAGAACAACTACCTAAAGAAAACGTTCCGAAAGAATAATAGAACGCTTAAACCCATCTACAAACGCAAATATGAGTGAATACATTGACGACGATATCAGAATAGTCCGTTCGGAGAATGGTTCCGAAACCTATGTGTTTGACCCATACAATCCTCTAAATCGTCCGATAACGAAAGAAGAAGTAGAAGGTATTCTTAAATCTTATGGAATCCATATTCCGATTCACAATTTGGAATTGTATCAGCGCGCATTTATTCATAAATCCTATATACGCAGGCCTGCATTGGAGAATGAACAGAATAGCATTGTGATTGTAGAAAAACCAGCAGATTGTTTGCCGCTTTCTACAAAGTCGAATGAACGCATTGAATTTCTCGGCGATGGTGTGTTGGAATGTTTTACTAAATTATATCTTTACAAACGATTTCCAAAGGCGCAAGAAGGGTTTATGACGGAGAAGAAAATCGAACTCGTGAAGAATGAGAGCATTGGTCGAATAGCATTGGAAATGGGGTTAAACCGTTGGTATGTCCTCTCGAAACACGCCGAAGCAAAACAGACGCGGACCAACTTGAAAAAACTCGGATGTCTTTTCGAATCATTTGTAGGCGCAATTTTCTTGGATTTTAATCGCATAAAAATACACGATGAAGGAGGGTGGTTCGACAATGTATTCTTGAGCGGTCCGGGGTTTCAGATGGCTGAAATTTTCATTCAATCGGTATTTGAACGCCACGTGGATTGGACGGCGTTGGTAAATAACGACAACAATTACAAAAATATATTGCAGGTAATTATTCAGAAGGAGTATAAAGTGACGCCACACTATTTGGAATTGTCGCCTTATCAGGAAATGACGGGGTATCATATGGGTGTCTATCTATGTTTAGGGCAACCCATCCACGAAGCACGAGCGAAGTTGAATGAATGTATTGTGTGCAAAGGTAGGTTCCGAAATCACGCAGAAGTGCATGAGTATATGTCAATGAATCGTAAAATCTTCCTGTTCTTAGCGGAAGGGAAACATAAAATAAAAAAGAAGGCCGAACAAATTGCTTGTGAGGCGGCAATACAACTGTTGAAAACATTTTGAATTACGAACTAGTAAATATTTTGCATTGTTTTTTATTTTGGTATCCTCTATTATATGGATAGAGGATACCAAATACACTGAGTATCAATCATTTTGCAAATAAATTACGGGTGTTATAGTATAGTTGATTTGTATTATTATGGCAGAAATGTTGCATTATTTAGATAAAATGGAATACCGTCCTACTCCGAAATCGAAACGTAAGGTACTATTAAAAAGACGACCTGAACCACAAGAAGTCACCACTGAAGAAGAACCATATAAATTGACTATTGACATCTCCGACAAACGCGGTGAAAGTGGATTTAAACGCAGTCTAGTAAAGGATTTTGAACGCATTATTGGTACTGTCCAAGAGAAGAAGAGTAAGAAAGAAGGCGAACTTCGAACTGCTGAACCGGGCATTTATGTTGAACCGTTCCAAGATGTTTCCGACGAAATCGATGTGCCTATTTCTACCGAAATCAAACGAAACGAACCGAAAGAAATGCCTCCTAAAGAATTAGAAGAGGAGAAAGAACCAGAGGAACCGAAAGAACCAGAGGAATCGAAAGAACCAGAGGAATCGAAAGAACCAGAGGAACCGAAAGAACCCGAGGAACCGAAAGAACCAGAGGAACCGAAAGAACCAACAACAAGAAGAAAGAAAGCGACGGAAGGTCCAAGAAAAGGAAAGAAAGTAGCTGAACCCCAAGTCCCAACCGTCAATATTACTGCTTCTACGAAAATTGACGGAGAACTTGTTTTGGACCGTGTTCCAAAACGCCAACCCCTTGAAAAATTGGTCGTCCGCGCACCAGCATATTATATGTCCAACCGCAAATTGTATTTGCAGAACCTCTCCAAACTGTTTATGAAGTTTAGCAAAGAAATAATGGATGACAAGACGCCCGTTTCTTGCGACAGACAAGGAACAACAAAGGATATGGACCTTCTTATTCACCAACGCATTGTGAGAGAATATTTAAATGTATATACTCCTTATCGCGGTCTCCTCTTGTATCACGGTTTGGGTTCAGGCAAAACCTGTACATCCATTGCTATTGCAGAAGCTGCAAAAACACACAAACGTGTTTTCGTAATGACACCTGCATCGTTGAAAATGAACTTTTTCAGTGAATTGAAGAAGTGTGGCGATTCTCTCTATAAAAAGAACCAGTTTTGGGAATTCATATCGGTGGAAGGTCGCCCGGAATATGTTTCTATTCTCTCGCAAATCTTGTCCATTCGGCCGGAATCCATTATGAAAAATGGAGGTGCGTGGTTAGTCGATATACGGAAACGCGAACCAAATTATGCGGACTTGTCTCCCGAAAACCAGAAATCACTCGACGACCAATTGAACGAAATGATTCGGTCAAAATACGTAGACATCAATTACAACGGTCTCACAAAGAAGAAATTCGATAGTCTAGTAAAAGAATATGGCAGTATGCACCCGTCTAAAAATCCATTCGACCATAGTGTTGTGTTAGTCGATGAGGCGCACAATTTAGTCAGTCGCATTGTGAATAACCTGTCGAATCCGTCTAGTATTTCCGCAAAATTGTATGAATATTTGCAGTCTGCTCAGGATGCTCGCATTGTATTTATGTCTGGAACACCTATCATCAATTATCCGAATGAAATGGGTGTTTTGTTTAATATGCTGAGAGGATACATCAAAACGTGGAAATTTACGATTCCTACTACCGGCGAGAAGCTGACAACGGATAAAATCCTAAAGATGTTCCATAGTGAAGATTTCAAAACATTTGATTACATTGATTATTCGAATGATGTTCTCAGTATTACGCGCAATCCGTTCGGCTTTATCAATACACAAACATCGAGAGCAAAACAAACTGCAGTTCCCCCTAAAACGGTTATTTACGGTGGCAAAGTTGTAGAACCGGATTCGGATACCGACTCAGAGACCGATTTGTCGGATACTAGTTCGGATACTAGTTCGGACACAAGCTCAGATGCAGGCAGTTCGGATGTATCTGTTGAAAACCCCCGGGCAACAAAACGGCGTAGCACCATCAAGAAGAAAAAATCGCAAAATCGAAAGACCGCAAAAAAACTGCCCCCATTGGAAGAAGAATATACGGTAAAATTGCCTCCATACAAATTAAATAAAGGCGCAATTGAATTACCAAAAGACAAGCCGGTTGATTTATCCGATGATATTAAAGCACAAATCGAGTTGGAAATTCATCAAACGCGTAATGCCGTTGGGGAAGATATATATCACTCTGGTGGAGGAGAAGAAGGAATGGAAGTATATTGGGGCGGAGCAATCGCAGTAGATGATAAATACACTGGTGTCCGTTTAGACGAACAAGGTAATATAAGTGATTTGGCATTTGAGAATCGTGTCAAAGAAATATTGACCAAACGCGGAATCACCTTTTTACCGAAGGTGGTAGTAGACCATTACAAATCTTTGCCGGATAAGAAACAAGATTTCAACGGTATGTTCATCAATATGGATACATTGAATATACAGAGGACAGATGTTCTTGCTAAACGAATCCTGGGACTCACTTCTTATTTCCGAAGTGCGCAAGAATCGCTGTTGCCTAGTTTTGTATTGTCCGACAACACGATTAATCCGCAATTTCACATTGAATATGTGGAGATGAGCGACCATCAATTTGTCGACTATGCTAAAGAACGAACCATCGAAATAAAACGCGAACCGAAAAAGAAGAAGACGGGTGCAGATAGAAACAACGAAATTCTCAAAGTATCCGGCACATACCGCACATTTACTCGCGCAAAGTGCAATTTCTCTTTCCCGGATGAATTGCCTCGTCCGATGCCACCCAGCTTTGACCCGGAAAAGGATGTTGCTGCAACCGATTTCGACAATATTGTCGACGATAATGAATTGGATGTAGGAGAGGCGGAGGAAGATGCGGCGATGAAATCGATTTCCAATGAATATGCGAATATGATTGCAAAAACATTGGAAGAATTGAAAGCGGGACAAGACCGATATTTAACGCCTGTCGGACTTCAACAATATAGTCCGAAGTTCGCTAAAATTCTGGAAAATGTAAAGGATGAACAAAATCGCGGTCTCCATTTGATATACAGTGCTTTCCGAACACTTGAAGGAATTGGCGTATTGAAACTTGTCTTGGAAGCAAATGGATTTGCCGAATTCAAATTGAAAAAGGTGGATAATTCGTGGACAATCAAAGAATCGGACAATCCTGCAGAAGATGCTGGAAAACCGAGATTTGTCCTTTATACCGGAACGGAAACGCAAGAGGAAAAAGAGATTATCCGCAATATTTACAATTCAAATTGGGGATTTGTGCCTTCTACCATTGCAGACCGATTACGACAAATACACGAAAATAACCACTACGGCGAAATTATTAAAATCATTATGATTACATCTTCGGGTGCAGAAGGAATCAATTTGGAGAATACGCGGTTTGTGCATATAGTCGAATCATATTGGCATATGGTGCGAATTGACCAAGTCGTCGGAAGAGCAAGACGTATTTGCAGTCACAAGAATCTACCCGAAGAATTACGGACAATAAAAGTGTTTCTCTATATGTCAAAGTTTAGCGATAAACAGAAATTTAGTGGGGAAAATGTGGGAATAATGAACCGCGATACATCGCGATTAAGGGTTGCTCCACGCGGTTCTAAAATCGGAGAAACGGCAATTACTACGGACGAAACATTATTTGAAATTGCGGTGGATAAAGACCGATTGACGAAACAACTTCTCAAGACGGTGAAAGAGAGTTCAGTGGATTGCAGTGTATATGACAATTCGAAAGAAGGATTAGTCTGCTATACTTATGGATATGCTAAAACAAATGAGTTCGGGTCTTTCCCGAGTTATGATGAAGACCGGTTTGTCAGGGAAGGAACGGATGTGCAAAAACGCAAGGTTAAAATTGAGAAATTGGTTATCGGCAAAGAGACGTATGCACACAATACGGAGACGAATGAATTATATGATTACAATGAATATAAGAAGACAAAAGTTCCTAGATTGGTAGGGCACGTTGAGTATGTGAATGGAAAACCGGTGGTAGCAAAGTAACTGATGGGTTTGCTTGTATAGATATAAATTATCCGTACAAACTTGCATTTTTAACGTCTATTGGTGGAATTGTCCCTCTAAATCGAAGATACCTTTGGTTGAAGCGGCACAAGGCCTCCCGTTAGGGAGGCCCGCCTTTGGAGCGACCAAGGGACAACTCCACTATCACTTCGTATCCGCGTTTGCATTTATTCATACAGATTTTTAATCTGTATGAATAGAGGTTAACAGCCGAAAAGTTAGAGCCGAATATTATGTGAATTTTTAGTGACATTGTCTAATGTAATATCTTTATTTATTACATTCTCCAAATCGTTTTCTTCCACTCCACCCATAAGTAATACGGCAACCATTATCTTTATTTTTGCGACTTTTTCAGAATCATTTAGTGTATCGTTGTATATAATGTTTCTAAATTCGGGGTCGCTAATATTCATTCTTTTGAATAATTCTATTTTCTCAGAGTCATTTTCTATACCATTTAATAAAGTCTTTAGAGTAGAAATGTCTCTAAATTGAATACCTTCTTTCGTGCTTGAGCCGGCAAATAGAGATATTGCTAATACAAATATCAATAGAATCGCAAGGTAAAGTATTTTCGAAATTTTCATTATAAACTATCTAATCATTTTTTCATAGACGCAATGAAAAAATGGAAAAGGACGTATATATCGGGTATATTTTCGGGTTATTTTATATACTATAATGAAATCAATAATCATATTATTTGCTTTATCCGTAATACTGATTGTGTCTATATTCATCGGAATGATATACAATCGACGAATAGAGCGGTTTGGTAGTGGTGGATTAACTCTGGATGAAATTATTTCACTCAAAGAATTATTGCCAACTGACGATGAAATGGCAAAGCTCGATAATAGTGGTCTAACTTCAATTATCGATTTATTAAAAAAGAAAGAATACGGTGATGCTTACTTAAATTCCGTTATTAATAAGGAGGATATTGATTCGAAAAAGAAGATAGTTGCACTCCGTTCAATGGTGAATATAATGATGGAATTAATCAAAACACTCGGCGGAAATATAGGTATCGAGCAAGGGAAACGATATAGTTTTAGCGATGCGTTGACTCGTAATAATGCAACATCGAATGAAAATAAATTTATCGGATCCGTACCGATTAGCATTTCTGTACAGTCTGAACCAGTGTCATCATTTACGTATTTACCATTCACGTCAAGTCCATCTGAGTTTTCATCTGCATTTATTACGGCCACTCCTTTCCCCGCTACACCCTTTCCCGCTACACCTTTCCCTACTACAACCACTCCAGTGCCTACTACAACCGCTCCAGCGTCTACAACTACACCAGAACCTTATACATCAGCAAATTATCAAATGAGTAATTCTGAATTAAAGTGTTATGCAAAAAATAACCCAGATTTAGAGGCAAATGGTGTGGTTAGCGATTCTCAATTACAATACCATTGGACAGCACATGGTGCGAATGAAAAACGAAATAATCAATGTTCTACAACCGCTCCAGTGCCTACTACAGCCACTCCAGTGCCTACTACAACCGCTCCAGTGCCTACTACAACCGCTCCAGCGTCTACTGCAACCACTCCAGTGCCTACTACAACCACTCCAGCGTCTACAACTACACCAGAACCTTATACGTCAGCAAATTATCAAATGAGTTATTCTGAATTAAAGTGTTATGCAAAAAATAACCCAGATTTAGAGGCAAATGGTGTGGTTAGCGATTCCCAATTGCAATATCATTGGACAGCACATGGTGCGAATGAAAAACGGAATAATCAATGTTCTACACCCACGCCGGCGCCTACCACAACCACGCCGGCGCCTACCACAACCACGCCGGCACCAACCACAACCACGCCGGCACCAACCACAACCACGCCGGCACCAACTACATCTGCAGCAAAGATTGAAGCAGAAAAAATGGTGGTAGAAAAAAGAAGAATTCTAGAGGCAGAAATATCAAAAGCTGGAATGATGAGAACAAATGCAAACAATGCACTCCAATCACTTAATGATGCAACGCGAGCAGTAGATAATGCAACCGCCGAATATTCATCCAATAGTGCAAATGCGAATAGGGCTTTGAGTGATTTACGGGCAGCGACAGATGCATTGGATAACGCTAAAAAGTTATTAGCTGATGCAAATGCTTCACAAAAATCTATGGAACAAAGTGTTGCGTCAAAATCCGCAAGCGTAGCAAACGCAAAAAGTGCATTAGATAATGCGAATTACCAAAAAGGATTAAATGACCAGGCATTTGCAAACGCACAAAACGATTATAACCAAACAAATGCAATCGCTTCGCAAAGTTGCGGCCGAATGGATATGAGCTGTAAAATGCAAAAAACGAATGCACATATCAGTTTAACTGCTAAGGCGCCAGGTTTAAATTCTGCCCGCCAAAATGCAGAAAACGCGAATGCTGCGGCAAATAATGCATTAAACGTATTTAACGCTGCAAATTCGGAATATGAAGCAGAAGTTCAAAGAAAAAAATCGGTTGATAATGATGTGGTTACTAAACAGAGAGAGGCGGACAATGCAACTAGTAGATTTGATAGCACTAAAGCAACATATGATGATGCAAAAATAAAGGCGGATATGTCGAATCAAAAAGTGCAATCAGAATCTCAAAAAAAGTCACAACTAGAAAATACATACAATCAGCTTTTTCAAGAGGCGAATAAACAGGACAATGCCGTAAAAAATGCCGAACAAGAGTATAATGATGCAATGAATAAAGCCTCCCGTATTCTGGCTTAACCTCTACTCATATAGATTAAAAATCTATCACTGCGTATTTGAGTTTCGGCAAACGCCATATAGCGGAGTTGTCCCTTGGTCGCTCCAAAGGCGGGCCTCCCTAACGGGAGGCCTTGTGCCGCTTCAACCGAAGGTATCTTCGATTTAGAGGGACAATTCCACTAATAGGCGTTAACGTCTATTCGCGGAATTGTCCATCGGTCGCTTCGCTTTACGGTCGCTTCTCAAATAACAAAATGCATAAAAATTAGTAGAAAATTGAACGTCTTTCGTTTATTTAGAATGTGTCATAACAATAAAATATCATAAGAATGTCGCAACATATTGAAAATTCACTAAGAGCATTTACGGACATCTATACTGCATTGCGCGATGGAAACTTGTCAGCAGAAGACCAGTTTTACAGTTATAACCGAATGTTAAATGAATTGAGAAATATGAGAAATGCTGTTAGTATAGCATATACAGAATATGTAAATAATGATGATTCTTTATATATTCAAACTCGAATCGTTTCTCGCGTTCGGCAAGAACCGCAACCGCAACAACAACAGCCAACGCGCAGGCGAGCTCGTAAATCGAAGGCCATTTCACAGATGGAAATGGACGCACAATTACCTGAACCGTGTAGTATTTGCTATGAATCATATACAAAAGGCAATTCAATTGCTACAAGTTGCGGACATACATTTTGCAAAACGTGTTATGAAGGCCACGAAAATTCGGCGAATCGAAGGAGAAAAGTATGTTGTCCTTTATGTCGAGAGGAGAGTCCCGCCGTTACAGAGTTTCGTGCCAGAAAGACGAGACAACCTAGACAGTCAAATCCAGTTCAACAGCCAATTGAAGAACCAGGGCAAGTCATTAACCTAACTAATTAGGGCTAGACATTATTAGGTAAGCGCATTCAAAATATAACTTTGCAATATAATCTGTAAAATAATATATGAAAATGGATAAATCATTCAGAATAGATTTGATATTATCTTACTGGATTTTTTTATGGTTTATATTGTACGTGTGTAAAATAACAAAGTATTCGCCAAAGTTTCCTCTCATAATCGGTATTGCAGAAAATATTCTATTGTTAGTATCTATGATTGCATATGGTACAAGCAGCGGTGTTATTTTTTATTTTGCGGTATTCGTCGTTTTCGCGAAAATTTTGCCGTTTTACTATTTGATAAATGAACCAATAAAAATGGTGGATATCTATGTTGCATTAACTTTATTTCTGCTATTCAACATTTGGCTACATATCAATAATCGGACTTTTTTAGGCAATATAAATGCGATTCGCAACTCCATTATATATGAAAAAAATGATACTCCCTTTATGGCATTTATTTATTGGATGCGGAATTGTACCGCGAATAGAAACTAAAATGTCCTGGAGATGCAGAGATTACTAACTTTTTAACCAATCACAGCATATAATGCGAACAATCGCCCATTTATTCTGTTTGTTTCGGTATTTGTTAATTTCGCTATTGAGTCTGGTATCTAGTTCGTAGTATTTTTTCCGCAATTTGAATATTTCATCGACTAGCCGGCCTCTCAACTTTTCTTCCTCTTGAATGATTTGAAGAATATTCTCGCGGTCCGGTTGAGAGGTTACCGTATCGTGCTGTATTTTCAATAATTGGTGTTTGTTAATACAGCTCTTCAACACATTAATCAACTTGACTTCTTGTAACTGCATACGTTTTACGAGAGTGAATACATTGGTCGAATAAGTGAAATGGAAATCATACCGAATTGATTCTGGTAAAATAAACTGGTTTGTCTCCTTTATTTCTTTCACGCCGGTTTCTATCCTCTCAACTATTTCGGTAATGGTTTTTGTGCTAGATTGAAAAAATAGAAATTTCCCTGAATTGAATTCGCATATGGATTCCAATTTGTCGAATTTATAGGCGGATGTTTTATGTGCTTGTGCTTTTGCGTCGAGTTTCAAATATGATATTAGCGCCAATATAAAGGCATTGAACCCATTCAATGATGCAATCAGAATGGGGCCGTAATTGTATCTTTCGGAAACGAAACTGAATATGCTGCCTACGCACGAAATAAATATTGCAGGAAGCATTAGAAAGTTCAGTTGTTGTTCGCAATATGTTTTTGCTTCGGTATAAAGGAGTTTTTGTCCTTTGATATAGACTGCAAGAACATCCAGAACATTGGAAGACATTTGGACATTGCTCGGGTCCGTATATCCTCTCCCTAAAGCGGTCTCAATAGCGATGTCCGGGTTTGATTGTAGCGGTTGAAATCTGTATTCATTTTCTAACGTGTCAATGTCGAGTGATTGTTCAGCGGATTTCTCTACAAGAGAAGACGAGAGGCTGAATGCAGAGCGAATAGATGGTAGACAACCCGCAATCGGTTCTTTTTCTTCGTCGTCGAGATTCATTATATACACTTGCGAACTTTGCATTTTGGAATATTTACGAGAATGGCGCGGATGGGTAGAGGATTTATCCTTGTAAATTATAGAATGTTCAAATCATCTGCAAGTAATAGCGTGTTTTCTAAAAATTTAAGTATAACGATTGGAAACAGTGATTCTGCTAATGAAGTGTTACTAAATATGTACAAACGATTGGCGGAAGTGGTAGAAACAACGAATATATTGATGAAAGAGTATTACACTGGCAATTTTTATGCAGTGACGAATATATTGACGCAATCAGCTTATAACGAATTGGCATTGCGGTTAGCAAGTCTAGCAGTACCGGCAAATAAATATCCGGAATATGAAACAATTCGCGCATCGACTACATCCGCACTGGGTGGATTATATCAGTCGATTTTGCAGTATGCCGAGTATTTAGATGTGCAAGCGCAATTAGAATTATCTAGAGAACGTGAATCCATATTGTATAATAAAGTGAAACTGAAAGAGTATATAGAGAAAATGAATCAAAATCGGCGTCTTTTTCCAGATAGTATAGTGCAAGCTACAAAGGCAACACTTAAACCAGAATATGCGGAATATATAAAGTACTTTGGATTTCCAGAAGGCGCTGTTTTTGAATCGGATAAACTTGCATTTATACTCCAGAAGTTGAATATAGCTACATAGGTAACAAATCAAACGGTATAAATTGATTTTTTACGCATATCTATAATACATTTAACGTCTATTAGCGGAGTTGTCCCTTGGTTGCTCCGCTTCAAGATGGACAATTCCACTAATAGACCTTAAAGCTCATCAGCATCGACTTCGGTGTTGGTGGCGCTTCCATCAACAATCACAAGGCGGATTTCATAACTTCGGCCTCCGAAAGCAGAGACACCAGTTAATTCCTCTTGTCCATCAGCGGGGTTGATGGTCACCTTGAAGCTGATAGAGTCGTCAGCCTGGAAAGGCAATGAGCGTCTATCATTGGCATCGGCGGTTTCAAGAGTGGAAAAACGCTCAATAGCACTGCCAGTCATCTGCTGCATCATCACACGGCAGATATTCTCGGCGGTTTGGTTGGCGTTTGTCATATATTTGCCACCAGCAGGTCCTTCGATATCAGCGTGGTCTCCGTTGAGTCCAACCTTCTGCACTTTCGTGTTGAGGTCGTGCAGAGTGTGGCCGGCAGCAGAGTCGTCGCAGATGGAACGAATGTTTTGCAACAATGCAACCTCATTGTTAAAGAGGTCAACACCACGGTGAGTATTGAACAATTTAAGCGCAAGGTAGCGAACAAAGTCGTGGGCGACAAGTTGTTTGTTTGCGTCGATTCCGGCAGATGCAATGGGGTTGCTCGATTCAGGAGCGTTCAACATTGCGTTGGCAGGGTTCAATTGAGGCCAAGCAGATGAATCAACGAAGTACTTGATATCAGTGGAATCAAGGTCCGTCACATCATTCGAATCTGTTTGGTATTTAAACAGCTGCTTCATACTATTAACAGTCACCTGAAAGACCGCTGTCGCCGAAACGTCAAGAGCATCAATGTTTGAGGTGGTAACCGCCGCCTCAAGGCCCATTTGCACGGAGGATTCTAAGGTAGTCAAGACAAAATGAACGGAGGACATCGCGCTAGTATATACTACTAAAACAAGATTCAAATTACAAAAATTATAATTGTACTCACAAACGATTTTTTCGAAGTTTATTTTGAATATATTTGCTCTACCTCTAACATAAAGGAAAAGTCATTGCCTTCTAGGTTTATGGGGTCGCCATATTTATCGATGAGGCGAATATGAAGTTTTTCTAGACGAATTGGCCCAGAGTACTCTCGCGTTTTGAAAAGCCTATTACCACCGTCCATCGTTACAACGGTATTCATACCGCTTGTTACGGTAATTCGCCCCATTATATTGTTCCCCAAGTATGCGTCATTTACCGTTTTTGAGAAGAATGTATTTGCAGTGAAATTGCGGTTAAAATCGTCGATTTCTAAAAAAATATAATTATGAACGGAACTTCCGTAACTGGATTCGCTCTCTAAATACCAATTGTATGTGTTGGTTTTGAATGGCGCAGCGTCTAATGCTATGGTAGGTTGAATGGTGTTTTTTGATACGGTATAGAAGGGTTGCTTAAATCCTAACATCCACCCGGCGGTTTTGTAGATAGGTTTCAGCGAAACTTCAAAATTGAGAGTAAAATAGAAATTTTCCGGTAATGTGTCGCTCGTATATAGATTTCGAGTATCATCTCCGGCCAATTTTGTTCGAAATATGCATTTTGTGTTAATCTCGTTTATATCAAAATAAATGTATTCTAAGCCATTGCGAATGTTAGAGAATATATTGTTCATGCTGGTTGCTAATAAATCCGAACGATAATTACCGTCTGGGATTCTGATTGTGTGCGTAATTACGGAATTGTATGCAGGACCTATTACGTCCGGTGGTGTCGGGCAATTGTATATTGTTATTACGAACACATTTGTATTGTTTTCCGTTGAGAATGCGTACCAGGCATTTGGAAATTCAATCGATGATATCTTCATAGATGTTACTTTGTTCATCGGGTCGGGCAATATATAAGAGAAATCGGTTGATTTCGTAGTATGATAATTTTTGCGAAATAACGAATCGATAGACAATACTCGCTTAGTTGTCGTTTTCTTATTATGGACAGTATAGTCTTCATTTATTATCCGACTTTGCATATTGAATCCGGCATTTGAATACATTGCCGCCATTATAAATTCTATTGTTATTTGTATTGTGTCTAATTTTCTGCTTGTTCTATTTACAATTGTGATTTGTGCCGCCTTCGGCGGCCCTTTATCATATTTTTTTGTGAAATTTTCATTCAAAATGCACATTCGGTGGATTCTGCCATTCATTATAAGGCACTGCATTGGTCGTTGAGCGGTCTAAACCCAGCAATATATTCAACGCTTTCATCCTATTGTCGAGAGGAGAAACTCCGCCACCTCTCGGTAATTTTCGCGTAATTTGTTTCCATCTCCATTCAAATTGCAATGCGGATTGCCACGTCGGGAATCCACTCACATAACAATGTCGCCTCCAACTCTCGCCTCTTTCGACTTTCATGCTAGTTGCTCTGGCTCCCCCTTTAATTTCTTTATTGTGCTGCCTTAAACGATGGTCTAAATCTACTGTAGCACCAACATACGTTGCCCCCGATGTACTAACCAGCAGATAAACATATTGCGACTGTAAATTCATATATGGCAGAATTGTAATAATAATTCCGATGTTGTATATTAATGCTATTATTATAAATCTATGTAGCAATCTAGTTCTGCAACAGAGAATATAGAGAGGTAAGAATGAGTGCAACCGAACTTCAAACGTCATCCGACCTCGCGACAAGTTCGGATATCAAAAATGACTCGGAAAAAGACAAACGCGTCGAATACGCCGATGCATTGTATATGAATATCCTAAAGGATATAAGAGATATGAATGTATTGAGTCTGTATCAATTGCATTATTTGAAAGAAATCCCGGTAGACAAATTAATATACATTATCGGGGTCTACAACCGAATCATACGAAATGTGAATGAATTGCTATAGTCTTGTCCTAAACTGTACTACATTGTCAAATATTATTTTCAAATAAAATACAACATAAACACTACGATTTGGAATAATTCATATTTTAAACGCACCAATCGACTTATAAATGAACGAATCGAACAATGTGTTAATAATAAAAACCGTGCAGATACAACCGATACGAAATGTAATCGCTGCATTGAAAGAGACCCTTACTGACGCTACTATTACATTTACGAAACACGGGTTGAAAATCATTAATTTTGATAATTCGCATACGATATTGGTGAATGTTGAATTGAATGCAAAGAATTTCGAGTTTTATTATTGCGAGCCGGATAAAATCATTGTGTGTGTGAATACGCAGCAGTTGTCAAAGGTCATTTCATCTATGTCGAATGATGATACGCTGACTATTTACATTGACCGAGTTAGTTACAATGGGGGTATTGTGACGGACCTTGGATTCCAATATGTGAATGGTAGTATTAAGCAGAGTTATGACCACAAACTGCGTCTGATGAATACGGATGTGGATGAATTTGGGTTTCCGGATAAGATTGATTACCCGACCATTATTCGTATGCCAACTACCGATTTCCAGAAAATCGTGCGTGATATGAATGCGATTTCGGGACGTATGGAGATTAAATCAGTTGGTAGTGAGTTGGTATTTTCTTGCGAGGGTGCTTTTGCTAAATGTCGCGTGAGCCGGTCGGAGTCGGACAACAATCTAGATTTTACAAAAATGGCAGCATCATCCGTCGTTATTCAAGGCGAGTTTTCACTAAAATCACTTAGTCACGTAACCAAATGCACACCACTTTGCACGCATTTGGAATTGCAATTAGACAATCGATTGCCTCTTATGGTAAAATACGATGTGGCATCTCTAGGACATATTCAATTGTGTTTGGCGCAATTACCTCCGGTGTAAAATCAGACCATTTCAATTAACCTCTATTCATACAGATTAACGTCTATTCGCGGAATTGTCCCTCTTGAAGCGGCACAAGGCCTCCCGTTAGGGAGGCCCGCCTTTGGAGCGACCAAGGGACAATTCCACTAATGGACGTTAATTCTTGCTAAAAATTGATTGAAAATATAAGCACTCGTTTTACTGCAAATAACCCCACGAATCCATATAAAGATATTTATAATAAACTATATACCTTTCGCAATATAAAGATGTCATACTTTCAAGTTGAACAACTTTTCGATTTTGCATTTAACGGTGGCAAACTCGCATATACTTTACCGGAAACGGTGAAGAAGATGCTAATAGAGTTAGAATCCTGTTTGGAAATTACGGATATCCCAGCATCTGCTTCGGCGACTTCTATGTCGTCCTTAGAACAAGACCGCAAAGATAATCATCACTATACTCATCATCATCATCATCATCATCATCATCATCATCATAGAGATAGGGATGCAAAACGGACAGAAAATACCGGTAAATATCGCAATCGGTATGATTTTGAAACTACCCCGTCGTCGTATTCATCCTCTCCATCTTATTCTTCTAAAGACAAAGATGGTAAGAAGAAACGCGATTTTAAAAGAAACGGCGTCACATCTGTAACCTCTTCGGGTGCGCAAACGCGAGACGATATAATCGACGAAGAATGGGAATTGATGCGAACATTCAAACCAACCAAAATCGAAACAAAAACTGGCATCGACAAACGCCTGAATGATATTCGTATTGCTTTGAATAAAATCAGTGCGGCCAATTACGATAAACAGCGCGACGTCATATTCGAACTCGTGAATAACTATTTCTCCTCCGAAGAAGAGAATACCGATACAAATACAATGCGTATTTCCAAAACCATATTTGATATTGCAAGCACAAACAAATTTTACTCGGAAATGTACGCGAAACTCTATAAAGAATTGGTCGATTCGTATGCTGTTTTCCGCAATTTATTAGAAGCATTAATCGGCGGATTTATCGCTATGGACACAATTCCAGCTTATATTGACCCAGACACAGATTATGACGGATTTTGTGCATATTCAAAAGCGTGTGAGATACGCAAATCAACTAGCACGTTTATTGTCAATTGCTTTAAACTCGGTGTTATTCCCGATTATCGACTGACGGATGTATTGTCCGAATTTGTCAAATATGTTTGCGACAGCCGCTCAGAAGCAGAATCCGCAAAAAATATTGAAGAAGTGGTCGAAAATATTTACATTATTGCTACATTATCCGGTGGCGATTTATTGAAAAATAAAAAATGGTGCGAGTATATATTGCCTACGATTCGGCGATTCGTGTCGGAAAAAGAAGAAGAGGCTTATCCCGGTATGAGCAACCGCGCAATCTTTAAACTGATGGATATTTTAGATAAATTGAAATAAAACAACCCAAACATTCTCAAATAATTCATTATTTATATTTATGCTACATAGCTAACCAAATGAAAATCAACAAAATGAAAATAGACGTTAATTGTATATTTATCAATATAGTATTAATATGACAACCGTTTCCGTTATTAATCCAGAAGTTACCTATAGGGAATCGAAAACAATCGACGACGAAGATATTGGTTACAAATCGCAAGTATATGAACTCGATTTAGAAGGAGCCGATACAGCCGGCTATACAATTGCAGTTGCTATAGGTAAGCCGAAATACATTTACACAGATAAAAATATCATTTTTTTCCCGATTTATGCCGTGCAGGGTTCAAAAGTCCGTTCGCAAATCGGTGTATTTGAAGTGAAATCCTCGCAACTTATTAATGTGTATAAGAACGGCGAACTCGATTTGCAACGCTTGTCAAACCCTCTGCTTTATTCTTTTTCAAAGCCGGCCTATTTAGCGAAATTGGGTGCTGACCCCCGATTATTTACCGCTGCTACACCCGCAGTAGCCTCCGCGCAAGCAGAAATATCGATTACCCCAGAACCTATATTGGAAGAAGAAATGCGAGAGGATGCGCATCTGAGACTCAAACTCGGGAAAACGCGCGTTTCGGAAGCGCACAAAGAAGCAAAAGAAATAATGGAAGTCGGAGTATTTGAACCGATTGAAGGATTTACACCATTAGAACCTCTCACAGAAGAAACAAATGAAATGGCGGAAAATGAGAGGTCCGCCTATAAAGAATCCTCCAGAGACAATTGGGTGCAAAAATATATGCGTAATAGCAATTACCGTATTCACGAAGTAGAGGCGAACGGTGACTGTTTTTTTGCTACTATTCGCGATGCATTTGCCTCAATTGGTCGGAAAACCACTGTCGAAAAGTTGCGTGCCATTTTAGCCGGAGAAATGACCGACGATGTTTTCAATGAATACCGGACGCTCTATATGTCATTCTTAAATGAAATACAAGAAATAAAACGCGACAAAGCCGCGGTTGAGAAGTCGTTGAAGGAATACAAGAAAGCGGTCGCTCAAATCACCGACAAAACCGCAGCTGATTCGAAAGAAATCCTCGCCAAATCAAAAGAAATGGAATTGAACCGGAAAGCGTTGAATCAGAAAATCGAAGAGACGGAGGAAATGATGCGCACATATACTGGTCCAATTCAAGGTATAGATACTCTTGAAAAAATGCGCAATTATATTCGGTCAAGTTCTTTTTGGGCAGATACGTGGGCAATATCTGCTTTGGAACGCGCGTTAAATATAAAAATGATTCTTCTTTCAGAACAAGCATTTGAACCAGATGAAGGTGCTCCGGATTTAGACGGTGTTCTCCTCTGTAATGAAGCAAGTAAAGAGTTACAGGAGAGGCAGACATTTTCACCGGATTACTACATTATGGCCAGTTACAGTGGCAATCATTACCGGTTGATTTCGTATAAATCGCATAAGATACTGCAGTTCCGCGATATACCATATGATATCAAAATGCTGATATTGAATCGGTGCATATCGAAACTATCTGGGGTCTACTACATGATACAAGATTTTCGTAATTTGAAAACAAAATATGGAATTGACGAAGATGAAGGCGCACCGGTTGATTATCGAGAAAAAGAAGGATATGGCGATTTATATAACACCGATACTGTTTTTGTGTTTTGTTCGAATTCTGACCCGAAAGTTCATCCGGGCGAAGGTAATGGCGAGAAGATACTTGCGGCAAATAAAGTGAAATATGCAAAATTACATTCGAAGTATTACAGCTGGCGGAAGAAACTGGACGATGATTGGGATAAGAATCCGATTATCATTGATACACACAAATGGACATCGGTCACGCATTATATGCAGGCAGTGCAATATAAGAAAACGCATCCGGATGTGTATATGATGTTCAGTCTCAGTTCTGACCCAGACAGCACTTTAGCAAAAAGCGTGAAATCCGCCAAAACATTCAAAGGTGTTGTGAAAGAAGCCGAACCGGAAGAAGCGGTTGCTGAGGGAAAGAAGAAACCGAAAGCACCGAAGAAGAAAGTGCAAGTGATTGCTCCGGATTTGGATTTTGACGAAAAACGACGAGAGGAAGAACGTATGAAAGCATTGACTGCGAAATTTCAAGATAATGAGACAATGCGGCTTCTTCTTAAATCTACTGGGGATGCACTATTAATACATAAATGCGGTGCTGGAGAACCGGCGGAACCGGATATGGAATTAATGCGTGTTCGAAAAAGGTAACGTCTATTCGTGAAATTGTCCCTTGGTCGCTCCAAAGGCGGGCCCAAAGGCGGACCTCCCTAATGTGAGGCTTTGTGTCTCTTCGTGATGGACAATTCCACCAATAGGCGTTAAACATTCTTTACAAAGAGGACGGTTTTGCAAAAAGGACGTGTTCCATTTGAAACCTCTCTAACAAAAACATAAAGGCAATAATATGCAACTACTATAAATAGATATGTTTAACCTCTATCCATACAGATTAAAAATCTGTATGGATAAATGCAAACGCTATATAGCGGAGTTGTCCCTCTTGAAGCGGAGCGACCGAGGGACAATTCCGCGAATAGACGTTAATTGTATTGCTTCTCTTTTATCAAGAAAATATTCGTGTCCATATTCATATTCGTATTCGTCTCAATATGGAAAAGATTATCAAAGGGGATACAAAAATGCGCGGATTAGCAGCATAAAAGATTATACACCCTGAATAACAAGAAAAGTCCGTGTCTGATTGGATCCATAAAATTGAATGATTTTTATCTGGTGTCGAGTTTCAAGCAACACCAACTCAAACAAAAATATATTAAATCGACCACTGTCTAATATATTTATTATTTGTGCTAAAAAATGATGTTAATTGGTTATCGTATGTTATTTGGCGAATTATGTGCTTTATTGAATGTCCATATTGACCCCGACGCAGATTATGTAGAGGATGATAATGCAAGGGTGGTATTGATAACAAGTGTATTAAAGTCAATTCAAAATGCGGATTTATGTGTATTGGCACTTACGGATGATATTTATTACTTGGGATTATCGGTGGAAACGTGTAACAGAGAGTTTCCGCCGATTATGACTACTCGCGATTTAGCGGAGAAGACAGTAAATTGTTCCATTCAGTTTCGACGCGAACTAAAGAAGGTAGGACTTTTCAAACATCTATACCACAGAGGAATGCGGTCGCCAGACCCATTCATTATTCAATGCGAACGCGTTTATCCGATTACAGCGTGACCCACATTCTTTTGGAAAAACCGGTCATCGATTTCTTGTCCATACCTTTCCGAATCATATTTGCGTTCTCCAAAAGCATCTATATAGGTACGCTTATTCTCTGGCAACTTGTATTTTCTTGAAATGTCTAATACGAATTGGCGAAATCGGTATTTGTACGTTTGCATTCTTTCGTTTTCTTGGTCTTTTATTCTTTGCTTTTATTCTTTGCTTGAATTGTTTGATTTTAATTGACCTCTAACTTTTTTATGTTCAATTTTCATAGTAAGGTCGCAAAATGAATAAAACGCGAACGCTGCGACACAATCGGACCAACATACCAAAAATGAATGTATCCTCTCAATCCATTAATATATTAAGTGATTCGTGGAAGAAGATATGCGAATACAATCCGGTTCGATTGCCAGAGTTAGTGGATATTAATTCCGAACATATTAAGCAAATTCAACATCATAATATGTATGCCGGTATTCCGGAAAAAATTCGGCGAGAATTTGAATCCACCTCTCAACGCGGTGTAAAAATCGAATTTATATTGCCGAAAGGACGAAAAGCAATCATTTCCGTTCTAGTTCCTAAAATAAGCACCGCATTCTGGTCGGATTATTTGAACCGCGTACTACTTTGGCTGCATTTTATAGATGGAATCGCCTCTCCCAAATGCGCACAAACATTGAATGTATATTTGCTACTAACCGACGCAAAAAAGAAATTACCTGCAAAGGATGAAGAAAATATTGATATGATACACGCAAATACAGCATTTACAACTTCTTGTTCGGCAGATAATACAATCTTTCTGTTTCGTCGAGAGGAGTGGTTCAAAGTGTTTATTCACGAAACATTCCATTGCTTTGGTCTCGATTTCTCTCTGTTGAGAGGTGGCAATGATTCGAATAGCCGTATCCTCTCATTGTTCCCTGCAATTGACCCAACTACGGATGTTCGTTTATACGAAACATACTGTGAAATGTGGGCGGAAATATTCAATATGTTGTTTGTTCTTTTCTACAAACCGTGCACCCACAAACATACTGAAAATGCTATTTGCACACATCGATGTTTGCCGTTTTCCACCTCTCCGTTTCTCCGCATTTTATCTAGGGAATGCATCTTCTCAATTTATCAGTCCAACAAAATACTACGTCGGGCTGGATATCAATATGGCGAACTTTTTACAGTACCGTCGAGAGGCAAACGGTTTTATACGGAGAATACACCTGCATTCTCGTATTATGTCATTAAATCTCTAATGTTATGGAATCTCGACTTGTTTATAAAATGGTGCGTAAAATACTCTGATACGAATCCGCCGATTCAGTTTCCTATGGCGAATATTTCAGACTTTTGTGATTTTGTGCGGGAATTGACGAAGACAGATGGTCAATACAGACAAAACGCGAAAACCATTGCAGATAATATTCAGATGGTTGAGAGGACGAGAAGAAAAACGCGAACTCTAAAATCCTCTCTATACAAACGCACTTATTCTTGTTTAGAAAAAACTTTAAGAATGACCTCGATTGATATCGATACGGATATAGAAAAATGAATGAAGCAGAGAATATTCGCGAATTCTATCGAAAAATAGAAGTATTTGAATTTGCATTGGAATTAAATACGAGTATCGGTATACTGGATATACGACTTGGAAATATTGTAAAAATTGTCAATAATATGATATACTTATTTACTAACGGAAACGATATTCAGAATGAATATATGCAGTGCGCCAAATCCATCAAGACAACCGAGTATGCAATTGGTTCGCAGCATATATTGCAAGAGGATGATGTGGCGTTTGTTCGAACTATATTGGACGAGTTAAAGGTATTATTGTATCGGTTCATTAAACACAGTGGCGATGATGAAGACAGAACAATTTTATTATTTAGAATGCGAGAGGTTCAATATTATATTGTTTTGCAGGTAAATCGGTTCAAAGATAGATATAACCGAAACCGTTTCAGAATAGAATAGAAAAAAGTAAAATTGATTATCGAATACACATAAACGGATAACCGTAAATAGAATACCCACTATTGAATTTGAAATAAACAAACCGAGCATACAAAATGGGAATACGCCAACTAAATCATTTCTTAGTAGAAAATTGCACGCAAAACGCCATACGAAAAGTCAATTTAAAACAATTCACCGGAAAATCCATTGTCATTGATACGAGTATTTATTTGTATAAATTCGCGGAGAAAGCATCGGTAGCAGAGAATATTTATTTGATGATATTTATATTGCGGCAATACAACATTGTCCCAATATTTGTATTTGATGGAAAGCCGCCAGTTGAGAAGAAAGCGGTTCTTATAAAACGCAAACAAGACAAAGATGTTGCAGAGGCGAAATACAATGAATTGAAAAACGAAGCGGATATGTCTGGCAAAGATATTGCTGATTCGGTATTAGAAGAAATGGACCGATTGAAGAAACAGTTTATCCGGGTGACTGAATCGGATATCGCAAAATCAAAAGAAATTATGCGCGCTTGTGGAGTTACTTATATTGAGTCGAGAGGAGAATCGGATAACTTATGTGCGTTTTTGGTAAAGCACGGATTTGCGTGGGCTTGTTTGAGCGATGATATGGATATGTTTCTATATGGCTGTCCGAGGGTTATTCGGCACTTGAGTCTATTGAATCACGAGGCGGTTTATTACGATACGGCGCAGATATTGTTTGAGTTGGATATGAGTCAAGAGGTATTTAATGACATATCTATATTATCCGGCACGGATTACAATATAACGACTCAGCATTCATTGAGCGACACGGTTCGAATGTATATGAAGTATCGCGAATGGTTGAATTTTAACAATGCGAATCGGAATTCGGCAAAACCCTTTTATGAATGGTTGGTCGAGAATACGAATTATATTGAAGATTTGACGAACTTGGAACGTATTCGCAAAATGTTTGATTTAGATTCGTTTTTGGATTCACGCCGCGAAGAGTTCAAAGAAGTAGTCAATTTAATGCCGTTCAAAATATATGATGTGGATTTTGTGAAACTGGAAACTGCATTGAAAGATGATGGCTTCATATTTGCGTGAAAGGGAACCAATGGTTAACGTCTATTCGCGGAATTGTCCCTCTTGAAGCGGCACAAGGCCTCCCGTTAGGGAGGCCCGCCTTTGGAGCGACCAATGGACAACTCCGCTATCGCTTCGTATCCGCGTTTGCCGAAACTCATATGGATTTTTAATTTATATGAGTAGAGGTTAATGCGAAGTGCCTTTGAAACCCTTCTTTCTTTGGGCGCGCGTAGCGCGCCAATCAGGAGGTTTAGTATAATGGGGACTTCTAGTAAGGGGCGCGCGTAGCGCGCCATCAGGAGGTTTATGTATTATCATTTATAAATGATAACATATAAACTGTTTAATTTGCGGTAATGTTTAGTATAATGAGGACTTCTAGTAAGGGGCGCGCTACGCGCGCCCAAAGAAAGGACGGTTTTAGAGGGAACGTAGTTCCCTTTAGATGAGAGACGCCAAGTAAGACCCTTTGAAGTCTTCTACTCCACAATGATTCAAATTGATGGTGACATCTACCCACGTTTCTCCTCCCATCTTCGACCATCTAGAACAGAACAACCAATCTTCCGAACAATAATGGCCCTCTTCTACGCCGCAATCGAATAACGCATAAGCGTATTCATTCTCATCGCCCTGTAAGAATCCGACATCGTCTGTATATTTCGTGGATGGAAATGCCCTACACATCTTCTCAATCGTGTCACGGCGAATCATCATAAATCCAGTGGCCAAGTGTTTCACCTTTGTCAAATTATTTGCCACCTCTAATGTGTTGCTTATATAATTCAAGTTATAACGCATCATTCTATGTTGGATAAAGTCCGTATCGGACATTGAATTTAATTGTGAATTATTTTTCTTATCCGTCCATTCTCTAGGAATATTTTTGCCCTGTTCTAACAACTTATTCCAGTCGTAGTTCTTGATTGGATATACCCCACCCACAATATTCTTATCCGCCAGAATCAATTTCAATATATCTACCGGATTCCAAGTTATATCCGCGTCGATAAATATCATATGCGTAATCGATTTATTGTGCATCGCTTTTGCAATCAGATTATTACGGGCACGCGATACCAAACTATCATTTCTGCAGAATTCCGCACATATCTCAATTCCTATACTAGAGAAGAGTGTCATTGTGTTGATGAGACTGGTTACATATGTAATGTAGCATTGACTTCCATAACACGGCGTCAATATCATAACTTTTAATGGTTTCTTACTGGCATACTCTTTAATTCGAGTAATAATGTCGGGTGATTGTGTAGAATCGTTGAATGCCAAATTAAGACCAGATGCCATATTTATGTATTCAAGTTCGCATATATGGTTTATATGGTTTTGGTGCGTATAAAATATAAAGGAACCGGCGGTATTATTTATATGCATATTGGAGTAATGGCAACCGAAGTAGTGAATACAAATATAAATGCACGACTTTTATTGTGCGATGATTGGAGAAACCGTATTGCAGAAAAGGTAGCGCATCTGCAGTCTTTGTCGGAGAAAATCAAAATGTTCGAAGATTTATATCGATTTGGAGATATGGGCGTGTTAGATAAATCGTTCGCAGAGGACCTTGAATGGTTACATCAAGTGTGGTTGAGTGAACCGGAATGTTCAATTGATGTGTATGAAGAAATCGATGAGCAACTTAATGATATCGAGAATAAATTGGAGTGTCTGCCGTTTGAGACTGCGGTGTGTTATAGAGAGCCGGAAAATATTGGAAAAACAGATATTAATATAGTAAAAAATGCGTTCAAAGGAGAAAACGTTTCTTGGCGATTTCATCCGAGCATAGTAAAACATATGCCATTAGATGACCGAGAACGCATCTTTCGTCATTTTGAATATATGTATTATTTTGTAATAAATGTTCGCGATGAATTGCAGTTTGATATTGAATCTCTCATCGCATAGAAATAGACGTATATGTTTTTGTCTCATTTTTCTTTTCGGTTGGTGTAATATTTACGGGTAGACATACGTTTTCGAGTAGTTATTTTCTTACGTTTTTCTCTGTATGCATTAACCTCTATTCATACAGATTAAAAATCCGTATGAATAAATGCAAACGCGGATACGGAGTGATAGCGGAGTTGTCCCTTGGTCGCTTCGCTTCAAGAGGGACAATTCCACCAATAGACGTTAACGTTTATTCGTGGAGTCGTCCCTTAGGAGGGACAACTCCGCTATCACTCCGTATCCGCGTTTGCCAAAACTCATATAGATTAAAAATCTATATGAGTAGAGGTTAAAAATCTATCACTACGTATTTATACGTAGTGATATGAAGTGATAGTGTAGTTGTACCTCAATAATTTACGCGAGGCTTACCTTTGAGCCCTTGAAGCGAAAGGGACGATTCCACGAATAGACATTAAGCGGTGGTAGTGACGGGGTCCTCAATGCGGATGAAGTGGGGCTTCATATACTTCTGGAGGTTAAAGTAAGTGAGCTGTTCATCCTTGGGAAGCTTGAGTAGAGCAGACAGCTTGGCATCAGGGTTAATGTTGCGGCCCTTTCCCTTCTCAGTCTCCTTCAAGTTATGGAGAGCAACGTATTGACGGATTTCGTCATTGGCATCTTGGCGTCCCATCACAGTGCCAGTCGCTTTTCCGAGGAAAGAAGCTAGCTCATCACTGATTTTAACGGGGCGCATAAATCCAGAGTTGCGGGGCTTGACCTCCTCACCCTCGGCAACAACACGCTTTTTCTTGGCGGACTTCTTGGCCAACTTGTCAGCAATCTTCTTGTCAGCGGCAATCTGTCTGCGAAGAGACTTGGAATCATTCTTCAAAGAAGAAAGAATGGAAGACACTTGTTGAATCTTGGCATCCACTGCAGTAAGAATAGCGTCGGATGAAAGAGACTTGGACTCCTCCGCCTTGGCCTCAACGGGGGCAGGGGCAGGGGCAGGAGCGGCAACAACGGGGGCAACAACTGGTGCAACGGGAGCAGCAGTTTCGGTCTTAGATGACTTCTTAGAAGAAGATTTCTTTGCAACTTCCTTTGATTCAACAACGGGAGCGGCGGCGGCGACAACGGGGGCGGCAGTTTGCTTAGCACTTGTAGTTCTGACCATTTTTTCTAGTGGGCTGGGTTTATACATTATACTAAGTGTCTGTTTTAAGTAGTTTAACGCACTAAATTATTTATCCCTAAATAAGTTTCACTGGACTTGTCCTAACACATCCGGACCCCCTTCTAAATGTTCAATTTTTTCGTAGGTAGAAAAAAGATGGATATTTTTTTCGCATTTGTATCTTACTTTTCGGGTGCATAAATGGTGATGTTTTTAGCGTCTATTAGTGGAATTGTTCCTTGGTCTATCCGAAGGCGGGCCTCCCTAATGGGAGGCCTTGTGTCGCTTCCCGAGGGACAACTCCACTAATAGACGTTAACACAGTTCGTCAAACAAATTTTGCCATACTCTTCTCGCCGGTCGGCTGACAACAGTCAGCATTGTAAGCACGTGTTTTGCTCCTAAACCGCAATGATATTCATCTATCCCAGTACATACCATTGCAGCCATTACCTCTAAACATATGGATTTATAAAAAGCCTCTGTGCTGTGCTCATCAATTCGATTCAGGCTTGAAAATGGATTTGGTATTCTGCAAATTGCATTCTTGGTGTCCTCCGATAAAGTGTTTGACCTAGACCACCATACGTAATAGAAATGATAAAACCTGTCACATTCTGCCTTATTCAATTGCAAAAACCATTCTGGGTTTACTTCGCCATTTACTAAATACTGTATCCTCTCAAACACATCTACAAAAGAGCAGTTTATTAGCAGATTCGGTTCGTCTAAATATTCATCGATTGATGCAGCTGATTCACTTGTTGTCAAATATTCGCCATTGTCGCCATCATCTTCTACGCGTAATTGTCTACGATTGTTTGCAACAGTAAGTGCAAATATATCAATCACCTCTCCGTCTTTTTCAGCAAGAACATTGGGATACAGCAAAAGCGTTTTCTTATAAATACTAAATAGCGACTGAATAGCGCAATTTGGCATATCCTCTCGATTGTATGGATTTACTAATTTGTGTTTGCATCGGTACATCGTTATTAATGAGAAAATATCGAATCCATAGACAAACCCATTTCCATCGCGATAACTGAAAAAACGTTCCCTCGGAAAACAGGCAAATGATTCTATTGTTTGAAAATCCGTTGTATTATTGCAAATCGTATAATCTTTTGCTGCTGGTCCTCTCAAACGTTCGCATTCACGAACAATGAATCCTCTAAATACGCGTTGTATATGAATAACTTGGTCTATTTTCCGGTAATGTGCTCTTAAACGGTCTATTAACGCTGCTTTATTACCATATACGCGACAATTGTTGTGGCGAAGAGAGGCTTTTAATGTTTGCAAACTTATCCTCTCAATCTCAGCGGAATCCATCTTCCATTTCGAATAAAAATACAGTTCAGATATTTTCTTTTGCGGTTTCACATCCAATACGTATTTTGAAAAGTTCGCATAATATAAATCAGTTGTCTTCGTTTGTGTATCCAATTGCAATCTATCTTTATAAAAATTAAAATCGGTGTTCTCCTCTCGTTGTTGAGAAGATAAATCCATATAATTCAAGTCAAAATCAAACGCAACTTCCATTTTAATTACTTAATGGCTATATTTTTATTTTTATGTTTATTGTTTCTATATCTTGGTTCGTATACGCAGAAAAAATAATACATTTCATACCGCAAAAACATAAATAAAAATATCTAAAAAATGTAAAATGTCGAACCATTTGCCAGACGACAACAATTCATTGAATCTGCGTAATTATATGCTTGACCCGCTGTCGGTTATCGTTAAATTGGCTATTTTAGCGAGCAAACCGGTAGGGACAAAGATTTGCATATATAACAATGTAATGGTGTTCCAACCGCCCGGACTATTCCAAGGGTTATGTCGTGTAATTTACAATGTAAATAAGACCGATTTGCATTTTATGTATAATCCAATACAATTGGCGTGTTCCAAGTTCCTCTCGGCAGAAGCAGTAAAATCCAGACCGCGAATGAGAAATCTATTTATTTATGCGCAGAGAGGACTGGAAAAACTAATGGATACTTATTGTACGAATTCGACTATCCGACACAGCCTACATTTTTATTATGCATTGATTGCGAACCACGTCGACGCAAAATACAATGCAAATCTATTCCGTCGAGATGGAATGTCGGTACTGTATGGTGAGGAACTCGTATCTATCTTGCATTCACAATGGACAGATAAATGGATACAAGCAATATTGGACGTGAATGGATTCTTAAGTGATGAATCGATATCACCGGAGAATATACGCGTTCTGGAAAGTCTGATGATGTCGATTGATGAACAAACTCGCGAACTCTTCTTGAGAGGAAGCGCCGCAAAATATACAAACGAAAAATTGAACGAAAAATTACTCTGAAATATATATTTGAAACGCACTTAAAGAATACCTATTATATAGTGTATAACAATCCGCTCTACCTTCTACCCCCCTACCGACTACTTACTCTCTAAGAACTTTTAACCGCTAAAACAATGTCAAAATCTTTCGTTCTCACTATGCCCGAATGGGATGTTGCTAACACCCGATTTATGCAACCCAAGGTCAATGACCGCGGCGGAAAGTCGGTGAATATTATTAGTAACCAGACAAACCGAGGTCTTCATATTTCTCTGCCCTTCTTGAACACTTGGGGTGTGAGCGACTTTGTGGATGAGAAGACGGGTGAATCTGATGGAAAATACAGTATGTCGCTTTCTTTTCCAAACGATGATTATACAACCCCTGCTACAAAGGAGGCGCTCGATAAATTAAAAGCGTTTGAGAATTTCATTCTGGATTCTGCTGTGAAAAACTCTGAAGTGTGGTGGGGCGAATCAATGTCTCGTGAAGTTGCAAAGCACACATTCTTCCCTTTCGTAAAGTATAGTAAGAATAAGGACACGAAGAAAATCGACTTAACAAAACCGCCAAGTGTTCGTGCGAAGATTCCATTCCGCGATGGCAGATGGAATACTGAAATCTACAATATTAAATCACAGATGATTTACCCTGCGGATGATAATACTACACCAATGGACCATATTCCGTCAAGAAGCAATGTCGCGTGTGTATTGCAATGTGGTGGAATCTGGATTGGTGGAAAGGGTTGGGGTCTCACTTGGAAATTGTATCAATGTGTAGTGAAGAATAACCATCCCCCTCTTCAGTTGCGAGGAGTTTGCAATGTCTATATTCCTAAGGAAGAATTAGAGAATAACGAAGAAGAATCAGCACAAGCGCAACAAGCACCGGCACAATCACCAATCACAAAACAACCTGCCGCCATTTCCGCCGCAGTAGATGATAGTGATGGTGAAGATGAACCTGCTTCTCCTGCTCCTACTCCAGTTGCAACCCCTGCTCCTAAACCGGTTGTAGCTGAGCCCGAACCAGAACCAGAACCAGTTGCTGCCCCAGCACAAGAAGCCGCAGAACCTGCATCTGCACCAGCAGCAGTGAAGAAGCCAGTGAAGAAGATGGTAAAGAAAGCATAAATTATATGAATGTATCCTAGTATATAGTATTTGTAATCCGCTCTATTTATTGTTTTTGTAAATATAAAAACAATAAAGTTATAATGAAACACGTATAATAAACACAACCGGTTGTCGAACAGAATTATCAAATATATCTTCCACATTGTTGTACGGAATACCGCAATCATCATATTCGAGGATTTGCGGTTCATCGGTAAGTCGTAATTGTTTGCCGGGTATTATAAAAGACGCTCCTCCTATACTTATTTTAACATCGCGATTCCATATTTCATTTATATTATATTGCAATCGAACCGTCAATATATTGTAATCATCTATTTCCATATTTTCCGGTAATAATGGAAATACTCTTACTACCATTTTTTTGCATTCCGCGGACGGACAATCAAATACTATATCGTGGTGCCAAAGAGGAACTAGATACGATTTTCCGTCGTTTTTCAGAATATACACATTCTCTTCTGACATCAAATCATCCAATGTCGGGTTCAATACAATACACTCGTCTATTTCCAACAATTCCTCAATACTATTGATTAACTCTTCGGAGAAATGCAATATTTTGCGATACTTTGAGAGGATGGAATGTACCATTTTCAGTGTATCTTTATTGATATTGCGTAAATAATCAATAATTGCGTCTACATTATTGTCGATTATGAAACATACCTTCTTACATATCATCTCTATTATACTGCGAAGTAGCGGTATATTGGTCTCCTCTCGAAGAACAGAAGAAAGAAACGAATGAAGAACGTCTTTATAAGAAGCATCTTTATATTCGTCAGTCACATTCGAATGTAAAAATGTGTATGCTTCTTGTATTTCTATAAACCTCTCCGATGCACTCGGAGAGGCGTTCTTATCTGGATGATACTGCAATATCTTTGCTCGGTATTGTTTCTTAATTTCTGCGTCTGTATAATAAACGTCTTCGTCCAATTCTAAAATTCGGTATGCGTTTTTTCTATTCATTCGGCAATGGATGGATACTTATATATGGTTGTTATCAAATAGATGAATATACTCTCTAAATGGTATATCGGCCTATAGTTATTATTGTAGTATTTCAAAAAAGAGTCAATGCGGTCCATTATTTCCGACATAACCTCTCCCGTATTATCGACAAGTATATCCGATTCTGCAAAGAAAAACAATATATACCATAAACATTCTGTTATGTCCAAACCATAAAGTAAAATATCGTATAAATTGTCCCGCAATGAGAGGATATCCAACGTCTCGTGCTGAACCATTTTGGTTATAATATTGTCGCAAACGATATTGAATACATCTTTCGGCGGATTGTCCGCTTTTGAAATCACATTCATTTCTTTCATATTTAATAAAAATTCTGGCACAATCGGATTCACTGCCGCCGCCGGTTCCTTGTTCGCCCGCACAACAAATGTATCCATTGGCCCTTTATTCGTTTTTTTATTCATAGGCAGAATTTGTTTGGAAAATTCTTTGTGCGTTCTTTCTTCGGCAACTGTCATCGTGGGCACACTCGCGGATTTACCATTATATAACTCCACCGACGGTCTCCTCACCGATATCATTTTGCAACATTGCAGAATACGATTCGGGATAAAACTCACGTGTTCCGTCAGTATAGCAAATATAATATGAATACTCAATTCTCTGCAATGTTGCATATAACTATAAAATACGTCCAATAGTTCACTGTGTATCGACTGGAAATTCTTGCACAATATAATACCACATTTCGACTTTTTTGCGGAAATAATATCGACTATCTGGAAAAAACACTCATTCCACACCTTCTTTGATTCGCATCCCAATAGCGCCAAATCTATCTCATAATGTATGTCGCTAATATTGTATTCATAATTCTGCTTCTCCGTGGAAGCCGTCATCTTCTCCGTCTTCAGTCCATTTGTAGCATATTTGTCGATAAACCGCAGAAATTGTGTATATTTTCCGGCACCTGACGGACCATAAAATATAATATTGCCTAATTGATTTAAAGAATCCGGCATCGTCAGTAATTGCTGAATTAACTCGGGATGCATATCATATTGTTTTGTTGCTGCAATGTATTCCGCATATGTCGTTTCATAATATTTCATATTTAACACTATATAGTCGATGATATAGTGTTAAACTGGAAGAACCCATTTATGTTTATTTATTGCCGTTGTATATTGGAATCATTGTATTACCAATTTCGGCGCCATATGCGCAAAATAGTTTGTTATGAATACCAAGTAAGAGGAAAGCGCCAACATCGAAGGCGGTACTAAATATCGCATCACATTCGAAATGATTGAAGTCAACATAGAAGACGTCAATGTATTTATAAAGTAAAACACAATCAAAAACACAATGAACGCAATGTATAATTGACGAATATGTGCGTTTTTGTATAAACACGAATCGTCTTTTGGTATATTTTCAAAATCGCGGATGCTAAACCCAGCATATACTAATCCGACCAATCCAAATGCATACTTGGCAAATGAATATAAAGTATCCCAACGGACAATCGGCGCCAATAATATATTTTCTATTGTGCTCTTCTCGCTTTTATCTGACATATTGCGGTTTAAGCCGAACAAATTCGACAATCCGAGAGTCAATAGAGATATCAACGAAATGTATGGATTGTTTCCGTATACGAAAGACCGGTCATCTTTATTAAATCCGAATAGATGACTTGGATTGATACCACCGACGCTAAAATTTGCTTCAATAAATGGACGTGATAATACGACCACCACAAACGCAAACAAAAACCAGAAAGTCTTTATAAAAGAGTCTTTAAATGATTGTATCGAAATATTATTCTCCGGGTCACATATTACCGTCGTGGGCACTTTATTTACTTCGAGAGGAGGCATTTGCAATCTTCCGTATAATGCACTTCCTAGACCAATTATGACAATTGGAAATAAAATGCGCATCCAATTACTGAGAGGACCATCCAATGCTTTGCTGAATATGAAATACGTGAATTTTCGCACTTCCTCTGGTGAATAGTAAATATACACTGCGGATACACCTATAAATGCAGTTACTGCAGTGAATATTATTTTCGTATCGTCCAATTTCTGCCTATCCGTGGGAGACCATTGGATTTCTTTCTCTATTTCAGAAAAAGAACCCTGCAATTTTACCAGTGTCATTATCATCATAATTGACGATACGAATGAGAAGACCATCGATGTCAATAGTGAGCCATAACGAAGCTGCCATTCTGCCGTCTTATTATCGATTACAATGGAATTGTCTATAAAGTCTTTACCGATAAAGACGAAAAATAAGAGATTTGTAATTAAGAACAGAGTGAGACCAAATAACTCGACTTTTTTTATATCAAATAAGCAAAATGCTATAATAAATACAAATAAGAACAAAAAATACTTCATAAACCCTCTCGACTTTGGCGCTGGCATATTGCGGCGTTTTATATATTACGCTACGTTTTCATATCTTCATATTTAGGATTTTCAGCCAACGGTTTTTAGTCGCATTAACGTCTATTCGCGGAGTTGTCCCTCGGCCGCTCCAAAGGCTGGCTTCCCGTTAGGGAGGCCTTGTGTCGCTCCAATCAAAGGTATCTTCGATTTAGAGGGACAACTCCGCTATATAGCGTTTGCCAAAACTCATATAGATTTTTAATCTATGTGAGTAGAGGTTAAGTATTCGGTTTAGATAAATACGTTCGGTCAATAAATGCAATCAAGTCTATATTTGACATCGTCTTCCATTCATCCTTAAGTGATTTGAGAGGATAAAACTTCGGCTCTTTCATCTTCTCGGTTTTATGGAAAATATATGGCCCGTATTTTCCTTTTCGAATTGATAAGTCTCCTCTCAACGTCCGCAATAATGATTTGTCGCTAGGAGATACAATAGCACATTCACTCTTATTGTCTTTATACCCCATACCCAGACCCAACCCTAGACCATTGTCATTATTATTTCCCAACACATTTTGCGGTAAAAACATCGCCGCGGCTTCCTCACACGACATCTTATACGCATTCCGGTTCTTAACCTCAATCAACTCGACTACATCATTCAAATGTATTTCATTTGCAGGTTTGTCGAGAGGTTTCAAACTGATTGTGTTTTTACCCCATTCTGCATACAATCCAAATTTGCCTTTTTTTATATAGACCGGAGAACCGCAGTAATTGCCTAAACAACCGTTATCTTCTCGCCAAATCAATTCGGCCATCGCGTATTCTCCTCGCATCGCCTTGTCCATATCCAACTCTATATCCGGACGGACTTTTACGTATCCTTCGTCCCCTTTCAATGATACACCATACGAATTGAATACCAGTATATAATCTGCCGTGTCTGCCAATGCAAATGTCTGTTTCGCCTGCTTTGCGAGAGGTTTCGACCTCTCTGTTATATCGTCTAAACATTTTTTGCATATATGATGCCATGTCTCCAATGCTGTAGCAGATGATTGAGAAGAAAGTGCATCCAATTCGTCCTCCATCGATTTCGTATAATCATAGGAAAAACAGTGGTCGAAATGATTTACTAAAAAATCAAGGACCAATATACCAGTCGGTTGAATTACTAATTTATCGCGTTCATCGCCAAACGTTTTCTCAATTTGCGTACTCTCGATAATAAAAGGAGAGGATGGCGGAGAATATGGACGCAATTTGTATTCCGCACATTTTTGCTTGATTCCTTCTATGTTTGTCTTTTTCACATATCCTCTCTCCTGTATTGTTTCTACTATAAACGAAAACGTCGAAGGCCTGCCAATTCCTAAATCTTCTAATTTCTGTATCAATGACGCTTCTGTATAATGCGACGGCAGACTTGTTTCCATTGCCACTTTCGATTCTATGAGACTCCACGCGACTGGGACACTTGACCCCGCAATTTGTTGCAGATAAAATTCGAGAGCTGAATCGGTTGCTTGTTTGTCCGTTTCAGCTATAGTGTTCTTTATTTCCGCGCGCCGCCATCCTAAAAACGTCGCGGTCTCCATCGTATATTTATATGCATTGTCCGGCAATGGACTCGTAATTGTATATTCAGTCATATTGTATTTTGCCTCTCGCATACAACTCTCCACTGTATTCCGCCAAATCATACTATACATTTTCGATAAAGCCGCATCATTACTTGTCATCGTATTTAATGCGATATTTGTGACGCGAATGCCTTCGTGTGGCATAGTAGTATCGAGAAGAGTAATCGGCGCAGTATTACCATTATACTCATCTCCATATTGTTCTGCAATGTATGTTGCGGCTTTTTTTAGGAATACATCGGAATATTTCTGGCATTCTGTGCGCATATATGTAATTAAACCCGATTGATAAAGTGTTTGGCATAGTTCCGTTGTGCGTTTTGGCGAGAGGTGATATTGACTACTAGCAATTTGCAGTAATCGTGAAGTATTGAATGGTTTTGGCGGAGACCGGGTGGATGGACGAGTTTTACCTACCGTAAGACGGTGTTCGTGTATTTTCGTCTTCTCTAAGAAATCGAGGAGTAATGTTTGAGAGGTGATTCCTTTAGATAGATGAAATGGAATTTGTCGGTTTGTAAAAATACCGGCGACTTTATGGATTTGGGCGTTTTCGGATTGAATCGCAGTTTTATATTGCAGATGATTGTCATATACGAGACGTAATGCGGGGGTTTGACAACGGCCAGCTGATAATGCGTTTTTTCGATTACTTCCGATACTACGCCAGAGGAGAGGCGAGATTTTAAATCCGACGATGATATCTAATACCTGCCGCGCTTGTTGCGCGGCAACAAGAGATAGATTAATGGTTGTCGGATTAGCAACCGCCGCCAATAGTGCGGGCTGCGTTATCTCGTGAAATACAATGCGTTTTGTAGAGAGGACATCGAGTTCGCATACTTGACAAATATGCCACGCAATCGCTTCTCCCTCCCTATCATCATCCGTCGCTAAATAAATATTTTGCGGTGAATACTTTGCTACTGTTTTTCGCATCGTCTCTATGTGGTCTCGTTTTTCTGGTATGAGCGTATACTCGATTTGAAACCGGTCTTTTGTATTGATACTCGATAACCCATCGATTTCTCTGATATGCCCCTTTGAAGAAATGCATTGGTATTTACCGCCCAAATAAGATTCGATTTTAGTGCATTTCGACGGAGACTCCACTATCAAGAGGAAAGTGTCGGTTATTTTACGTCTTTTGTCAGCGGTTGCTTTAGATTTCATATTTTCGCACACACGGATATTGATATGCACATCATATTGTATTTATTACGTTACATAATGATATACAGATTTTACGTAAAACATTTAGTTTATTATCACTTTGGAGTAGAGGTTATACGAAAGCAGAAATATATTCGATACTCGGAATTAGCGTCTATTCGCGGAATTGTCCCTTGGTCGCTCCAAAGGCGGGCCTCCCTAACGGGAGGCATTGTGCCGCTTTAACCTCTACTCATATAGATTAAAAATCTATATGAGTTTCAGCAAACGCGGATACGAAGTGATAGCGGAGTTGTCCCTTGGTCGCTTCGCTTCAAGAGGGACAATTCCACTAATATACGTTAAAAATCTGTATGAATAGAGGTTAGAGAGGCGGACAAAGCAATATATATGCTTTGGAAGATATCAAAGAACCTGCCTATATTCCAGTCGCCGAAGAACCAGTTACGAAACTATACGAAACCTCTCGTCTCCGAAGAATCCAAAATCGACGAACGAATGAATGGACGAATGGATGAGTGTTCTTCGGCGTAATTGATTATTTTACATATACATAAAGCAAAATAGAACACAAAGACATAATACGACAATATACCAATATAATTATTATTGCATTACTAATATTATGACAAATCGAGACAATGCATCTATATTGAATTTTATATCTGCGGTTATTATTGTTGTCGGGTTACCCGCTGGGTTTTATTTAGTATTCCAGTCGTTAAATATCGTAGACCAACTAAAAAGCAAATCGTTCGATATAGGAGAAGAGTTAATGAGAGGTATTCAAAGTGGAGTAAATGAAACATTTGTCAATGAATTGGTCAAAAGAATAACACAAACCATTTTTGCAAATTCGATTGAGAAAACGCCAACTATTGAGTAATACTGGAGAGGTGATTGCTACTAAATATTTACGCGAAAACATAAAAAGAAAAGTATGATATATCGCAACAGAAATCCAATTATTTAATGCAAAATGACTACACAACAACAACGCCCTATTTACAAAATTATCATATCTGACCGAGAATACACATCTTGGTCTTTCGTAAATCCCGAAACAAATTCGCCCAAATCTCTGTCCGAATCCGAATCACTTTTCAATCCAGCACATCTCAAAATATTCTCCGGTGATTTAGTCGATTTATCCTCTCCAATACCAGTCATACGTGAATCGCCTATCAAACACACGCAAATACCGGGAATCCTAATAGTAGAAGGCAATCAGACATACGGACGAACTGCCAACCAAAAACGCAATTTCTATAAATGCATCCCCGATGATAAACATTTGCCTGCATTCTTGATTCCATATACTCCTGAAATATCCTTCTCAAAAACACTAAAGAACCGATTCGTCGTTTTCCGTTTTGACAATTGGACAACAAAACACCCGCAAGGCATTTTAACTGAGAATATCGGAGAAGTTGATAATCTATCTGCCTTTTATGAATACCAATTATACTGCAAAAATATTCATCACAATATAACCGAATTCAATACCTCTGCTAAAAAAGCCACGAAATGCATACCTGAATCGAAATTGCAGAATCCTCATTTCTTTCGCCCATCCAGTATTAAACCTGCGCTCTATATTTTCTCGATTGACCCGGAGGGAACGAAAGACATTGACGATGCATTTTCCGTATTTGTAGAATCCCCCTTTATTGTCGTTGTGCGGATATACATAGCAAATGTATTTGCTTGGATGGAGACACTGGAATTATGGTCGGCATTTGGAGAGAGGGTCAGCACCATTTATTTGCCAGATTCGAAACGGTCAATGTTACCTGCTATTTTGACCGATACCGTTTGCAGTTTGACCGCCGACAAAACGTACAAACCCGTATTTTGTATGGAAGTGAAAATCGACACATCGAACAATCAAATTATCCGACATTCTGTCCGCGTTTTTAACCAAACCGTCATTATCAATAAGAACTATTCCTACGAAAATGCGCGATTGTTGGCCGACGCAGATTATCAATTGCTTTATAAACACACAAAACTACTCGATAGTAGCGTGCAAGACAGTCACGACGTCGTTTCTTATTGGATGATTTATATGAATTCCTATTGCGGTGAGAAGTTGCACCAAAAATCAAGAGGCATATACCGACAAGTGCTGATGGATAAAGAAGAAGACCCCGAACCACATTTAGACATGCTACCTCCTAAAACGCGGCAATTCTTGCAAATTTGGAACAACAATATGTCGGGAGAATACGTTTCCCTATCACCGAGTAATACTGCTAGAATCCAACACGCGGGGCTCGGCAAGACTGCCTATATTCATATTACCAGTCCAATAAGACGCCTAGTCGATTTGCTGAATCAGATGATTTACCAGAAAGAATTTGGACTGGTTGAACGAATTAGCGAACCCGGCGAAGAATTCTTGCAGCGATGGATGGGAGATTTAAGCAAAATAAATGGGGCAATGAAACGAATTCGGAAAGTCCAGATGAATTGCGATTTGCTCTTTCGGTGTAATGCGCATCCAGTATGGATGCAGCATCCTCACCGCGGAATCATCATCGACCGCGTCGAGAAAACCGACGGCATATACTCTTACACCGTCTACCTCTCCGACCTAAACATTTTAGGAAAAGTAACTACGCAAGAAAAATATGTGATTTTTTCTGTTATGCAATTTCGTATATATATGTTTCAAAATGCGGATAAAATAACACGGAAAATCCGGTTTGCGATTGATTCCGGGTCTATATAAAATACTTACCTTTTACTTCTATCATTTCGGCGATTATTCATTATTTTCCAATCTTCTACGCCCTAATTGAGAGGCGGAATGACTAACATCTATATTTGCTATACTGGCAAATATATTTGAAATCGACACAGCATTTAGAATACGGTCTAATTTAGAAGGCTGCATCACCCGCAAATATTCAATCTGCATTGATATTTCAGTCAGTTTTCGCTGAATTGCAATATCGTTTTCTAATAAATACTGTTCATTTGCCACATTTAGCGACAACGAATTCAAATTGTCCGTCAACGATTGAACCGCGTATTCAATACGACTTTGTTGAGAGGTCGCTGATTCCAATCGCATTTGAACTGTATCCAGTATTGTATCGATTCTACCAGTATTTTGCCGAATATCCAGAATTGTTTTTGCTATATCGGATTTAGCAAACGCATCAATTGCTGCCGGTCCAAGATGCGCAATGAGCTCTTTTGAAATACTACTTGCGAGTGTGGCAAATGCCGCCGTTTTCACCATTTCAACCACTGACTTCTCAATACGGTCAGAGTGTTCCGTTATAAATTCGTTTGCACTTCGTTTGAGAGGTTCTCCGGAATATTTCCAAATAATATGCACTATCGGTTTCGTAATACGAGCCATATAAGATAGTAACATCTTCATACATACCGAAAATGGTATTCGCTGGATAAAGTAAATATAGATTGCGCGAAACAAAACACGCGCAAATTCTCCTCCTTCGGCCATATTTTTCAGAAGAGATACCGCTGTTGTAAAATAGACAATGCTTATAATATTGCCAAATGGGAGTTTTTTTATTATTACTGTTGTGTCGTAAAGAAAGACCTTTAGGCAATAACCCGTCCAAATCGCAATACGACGTAAATACCAACACGCTATAATGATTTGATTTCCGATATCTACAACTATATCATTGCGACGCAATAAACGGTGCATTTTTTCAGTGAGAGGCGAATTTAACCCACATCGCATCTTTCAATGGACATATTTTCAATTTTTCCGCCATTTTTTCTGGAATTTTTTGGCTATCCCCCATATACAATGCAAATAAAAATACAAAAAATTACAATATAAAAACACCGTATTATATTATACTATCTAGTGTTGAGAGGATGTTTGGATTTTTATTGTTTTGTTGCTTTTTGAACGCCGTTATTGGCAGTGGAATTATCCACAACTACGACCAATTATTTGAGAACTGGGTGCGTGATTTTAGCGTTACATTCCGAGATGATGGCCACCGCGAACATATGTTCCGCAATTGGTTAGAGAATCATCTGTTTATTGAGAAGACGAATGAAATGGGTCGTTCTTTTCAACTCGGACACAACCAATTTTCCGGAATGAATTCTACCGAGTATATGCGCTGGGTTCGTGGTGTGGATGTCGATAGAATCAACTGGATGTATGTCAATGCTGTTGCTGATAACGCAGAATTGAAAGCGTCTTTGCCTGCATCGGTTGATTGGACCGCCGAAGGTGCAGTTACACCAGTGAAAGACCAAGGACAATGTGGGTCTTGCTGGAGTTTTTCTACTACAGGTGCATTGGAAGGCGCATATGCTATTAAATACGGGAAATTGGCGAGTTTCTCGGAACAGCAGTTGGTTGATTGTGATACATTCGGAAATGGCGGAAAAGACCACGGATGCAATGGCGGACTGATGGACAATGCGTTTAGTTGGATTAGCAAGAACAACGGATTATGCGTTGAAACGGATTATCCTTATGTTTCTGGTACGACGAAAACGGCAGGTACTTGTGCGAAGACGTGCCGAAACTTGGACGGGTCAGATATTGTAAAGTATGTGGATGTACAACCAGGGTCCGATGTAGCAATGATGACTGCATTGGCACAACAGCCCGTTAGTGTTGCTATTGAAGCCGACCAACGTGAGTTCCAGTTATACAAATCGGGTGTATTCACTGGCGCGTGCGGAACAAACTTGGACCACGGTGTATTGGCGGTCGGATATGGAACAGAAGCGGGCGTGGATTATTATAAGATTAAAAACAGTTGGTCGGCGACGTGGGGGGAAAAGGGATATATTCGTATTGGGCGCGGAGCAAATTATAATGGAGGAAAAGGACAATGCGGTGTCCTATTGCAGGCAAGTTATCCAGTTGTGTAAAATAATGCATACATTGTTGGACCGACGATTTACGTAAAAAAGCGCAAAAAACTGTATTCATATAGATTAAAAATCTATATGAACATCTGTAATCGCTAATAGAGATTACACAATCCTAGAAAGCGGAGGAGACGGGGAGCGAGACCTAGAATGACGCCTATCTCTAGGTCCAATACGAGACCGAGAACGGGACCGAGAACGGGACTGAGACCTAGACTTCGAACGACCATCGCGATTCTTTCGTGTTGTTTGGGTTTGGATATATAACTCGGTTTCTGCTTTGTCTATGTCTCCATAAATAGTATCAACTTTTATATTTAACGGCACAATATTTCGAGCCGTAAAAGACACGCCTGAATTATCAACCGCTTTAACGGTTCCCATTATTTTTTGAGGACGACCATTTTCATCTAACCCATTATAGAACACTTTTGTCCCTATCGGAATATCCTTCTCGTAGAACTTACTTGCGAGCGTCATCGCTGTTCGCCTTGGCCTTCTTCCAATTTCAATAGGTTCTCTACACAATTTGAATTGATTATTAATATAATCTTTAACGGAATTTTTATTTACTTTCTCATATTCTCCAACAAATATAATTTTGTTGTTCCATGCCAAATCAAAAACGGCCTTTACTGCAATCGGTTCTGTAACTTTTATTTGTTCTTTCGTTAAAAGGCTATTGATTTCATACAATTGAGTTATTGATTCTATCCAATTCGGTTTTTCTCGCATATAAGTAGAGATTGAATTATAAGTCAATTCCATTTGCGGTTTAGTAGGGTCGACGGTAGTAAGTGCATCTTCAATTTCCTCCGTTAATTTATTTACTAAACCATTTACAATTTCGATTCTACGCTTCGACTCTTCCAACCGTATTTTAGAGTAAATATACTCTTTGTTAGTGGTCTCGTCTATTATTTTTTGATTTATATCTATTAATTTTTTATCGAGTTCATTTGATAATAATTTAAACCAGTTTTTAAACCAGTTTGCTATTTTGGTTTTCATTTCAGGAATATACATATTCGAACAACCAGGTGCAAATGCAAAAGACATTGTATTGTTATAAATAGTACGGATATTTTACTGAATCATTTACAATCGGTCTGTTGAATTATAACCTCTACTCATATAGATTAACGTCTATTCGCGGAATTGTCCCTCAAGAGGGACAACTCCGCTATATAGCGTTTGCATTTATCCATACAGATTTTTAATCTGTATGGATAGAGGTTAAAAATCTATCACTACGTATTTGAGTTTCGGCAAACGCGGATACGAAGTGATAGTGAAGTTGTCCCTTGGTCTACCCAAATGTGGGCCCAAAGGCGGGCCTCCCTAACGGGAGGCCTTGTGCCGCTTCAACCAAAGGTATCTTCGATTTAGAGGGACAATTCCACTAATAGACGATAAACAAAAAGAGGTTACAAACTAATATAATTTATAGTGCCGTAGTGTTATAATCGTTCGCTTGCATACTAACCTGTTCGTTAAATTCTTTACGCAAGTCATAATTCAAATCATCAATGTCTTGTTTAAGTTGTTTAATATATTCTTTGGTGTATTTTGGGTCCGTTTTACTGAAATTATACATAAGTAACGATAAAGCGTCTTTTAATCCATAACCTTTTGCGGCAAAAGCATCTACCAAATTTTCAATAGGGTATTCATCATCCGAATCGTCGTTGTAATTTTCATCATCTTCAATCGTCTGGTCGTCTTCCTCATCGTAATCTGCCCCAGAATAGGAATCATTATCCATATCTTTGATAATTTGTGTTCGACAACAGGGGCAACCGTTATTTAATTGAACGTGTTTCATCATACAACTAAAACAGAACTCGTGTCCGCATTCAGTAATGCACATATTTTTGGTCTTACTTAATGGTTCATAGCATATAACACATTCCCGGTTGTCTTCATTGTCGGTAATATTGGCGATGTAATCAGTCATATTTATATGAATCGTTTGATATTGATATAAATGTATGTTATACTCGTTAGTGAGTTTTGCAGTTTGTTATAATAATAGTTCAATTTTTTATATATCTTCGATATCGACGATTTCATCATCGGGAACGCCTGTGGATTTTTCTACCCCAGATTCAGATTCGAAATCAGGTAATAGACCATCATTGTAATCGCGGTCTTCAGTAAAAACGATATCTGCGCAACCGGACTCTCCGGCTTCATTAGAAGTACCGCTATACATATCAATATGTTTATATAGCCCGGTAAGGTCGATACTGGGAATTTTCATCAACTGACGAACTTCATTCGCATCATAAACTTCTAATAAGTCACATTCTTTGAAATTAGGTGCTTCCCAATCGCGCAATCCGACAAGAACAACGGAGCCGACAGTGACGGAATTATCCCTTTTGGAGCGTCCTTTAAATTTTTTGCGAATATGGCCAAGAAGTTGGTTAAAATTGTAAGAAACGATATAAAACATGCCATTGCCGAGTAATTTGGAAATGACGCCAAATATTTC
>Ga0194129_10000087_pt1 | contig 172359 bp, 139 predicted proteins | sample TA2KigCa35mmetaG_FD_150862 | JGI IMG/M metagenome (GOLD analysis project Ga0194129, IMG submission 150862) | Freshwater microbial communities from Lake Tanganyika, Tanzania - TA2015038 Kigoma Deep Cast 35m | ecosystem: Environmental > Aquatic > Freshwater > Lake | place: Tanzania: Lake...
AATCGATCGGCGTCGAGCGCATCGCGACCGAGGACGCGCCGTCGTTGTTCGAGGCGATCGAGGAGGTCGTCCATCGCGAGGGGAACCACGGCGCCTACTACGAGGACGTCTACCATCGCCTGCTCGGACGCGGCGGCTGGCGCATGGACGCGCTCGACACGGCGGGCCTGCCGTGGACCGAGATCGACGACGCCGCGGACCTCGCGCGCGCGAGTCTGGTCGCCGAGGCGATCGCGGAGTCGCGGGCGTGACCGAGGGCACACGCGACGAGCCTGGCGCGCGCACCTTCCTCGACCGGTGGCGCGCGACCCGCAAGGGCTTCAAGCCCACCGACGTCGAAGAGCCGATCGACTACCACTGGCACCGGCCGCTCGCCGGCCTGCTCGTCGAAGTGCTCCGCGACACCCCGATCACCCCGAACCAGGTGACGATCGCCTCGGGCATCGCGAGCCTCGTCGCCGGCTTGATGATGGGCCTCGCGGGTTGGTACGGCCGCTGGCTCGTGGCGGCGGGTGGCGCGATGCTGCTCGTGTCGATCGTCCTCGACTGCGCCGACGGCCAGCTCGCGCGGATCCGCGGCACCACTTCACCGGTGGGCCGGATCCTCGACGGGCTCGTCGACATCGTCGCGCCGGTATCGGTGATGCACGGGCTCGCCTTCTATCTGGTGCGGCAGGGCTACACCTACGGGACCGTATGGCCGCTCGGCTGGCTCGCCGCGCTGAGCCTCCTCTGGCACGCCGGGGTCTACGACGTGCACAAGAACGTCTACCTCCACGGCTCGAACCCGAACTTCAGCATCGGCGGCGCGACGCTCGTCACCATCGAGGACATCCGCGGCTACGAGGCGGAGTACCGCGCGCGCGGCGAGCGCTTCTACGCCTTCTTGATGAAAGTGTTCGTGAAGTGGACGCTGCCGCAGCTCGGCGTGATCGAGCCGTGGCTCGCTCCGCAGCGCCGCATCGAGAGCGAAGCCGAGCGTGAGGCGTTTCGCACCATCTTCAGGCCGCGAATGGCCGCGATGACATGGCTCGGGTTCGGCACGCACCTGTTCTTGCTCACGATCGCCGCGTGGCTCGCGCCGCTCGGAGGGGCGCCGATCTGGACCGCCTGGATCGTCATGTTCGGCCCGATGAACCTCGTCTGCGCCTGGATCGCGCTCACCCAGCGCCGCGCGGTCCGCGAGTTCGAAGCGCGCCTCGTGACGCTACGCGCCGCCTCGAAGGCCGCCTGAGCTCGCGCCGTCGGCTGGCGTCACGCTCACCGGCACCCCGGAGAGCGCCGCGTTCCCGGTGAGCGCGTCGACGAGCCGCTCGTCCGTGACGTCGTTGATGCTCTTGCCGGGATGCGCGCTGGCGACCGACAGCTGCATGCCCTCGCGATCGTGACCGAAGCCGTGTGGCAAGCTCACGACGCCGCGTCGCATGCGGTCGTTCACCTGAAGGGGGACCTCGATCGCGCCCACGCGGGAGCGCAGCGACACGAGCTGACCGTGGGTGAGGCCACGAGCGCTCGCGTCGTCCGGGTGCATGAGCAGCGTGCAACGATCGCGACCCCGCGCCATTCGCGGGCTGTTGTGGAGCCACGAGTTGTTCGTCCGCAGCTGCCGCCGCCCGATGAGGACGAGCTCCGTGCCGCCGTCGGGTCGATCGAGCTCGGCCGCGAGGCGCGGAACGTCGGCCGCGAAGCCCGCGGGCGCAAGGTTCACCTTTCGATTGGGGGTCTCGAGCCGCTCGGGTAGCCGCGGCACGAGCGGCCCAAGATCGACGCCGTGCGGAGCGGAGCGAACCCGCGCGAGCGTCAGCCCGTCGCGACGCCCGAGGCGCGGACCATGCGGCCCCACGCGCATGCCGAGATCGAGCAGGCCCTCTGGTCCAACGCTGGCGAGGGCGCTTCCCACCCACCGCGCGAGGCCACGCGCGGGCCGCTCGAGGACCCCGTCCGCGCGCCGCTCCGCCGCGAGGCGCACCGTGAGCTCGTTCAAGATCTCCCAGTCCGCCTTGCCATCGGCCGGCGGCTCGAAGCACCGCTCGCTATAGCGCGCGCGGTTGCGGACCGCGAACGTCGCGAGCGCGAGATCGTAATGCGGCTGCTCGAGCTGCGATACCGGCGGCAGGATCAGGTCCGCGTGCCGCGTCGTCTCGTTGCGGTAGGGGTCGATCGACACCATGAAGTCGAGGCGCTCGAGCGCGGCGTCGAGGCGCCGCCCGTTCGGCACCGAGAGGACCGGGTTCCCCGCGAGCGTGACGAGCGCACGGATGCGCTCCGCGCCCTCGGTGTCGATCTCCTCGGCGAGGGTCACGGCCGGCAGCTCGCCGCCAAACTCGGGCAGCCCGCGCACGCGGCTCCGGTAGCGCCCAAACGAGCCGCGACGCCCGGTGAGCGACGCGAGCTTCGCGAGGTCGACCGCAGGCGTCGAGAACAGGAGGCCGCCTTCGCGATCGAGGTTCCCCGTCAGAACGACGAGCGCGTACGCGAGCCATGCGGCGAGCCCGGCGAATGGACCATGGCAAATCCCGACGCGACCGTAGACGGCGGCACGAGGCGCAGCCGCGAGGTCGCGCGCGAGGCGCTCGATCGTCTCGACCGGGATCCCGGTCGGCCCCGAGACGCGCTCTGGGGTGAAGGGCTCGACGAGGCGCTCGAGCTCCGCGAGGCCGACCGTGTGCTCGGCGACGCGACCGAGGGCGACGCGCTGCTCGCGGAAGAGGACCGCCGCGATCGAGGCGAGCAGGAGCGCGTCGGTGCCAGGACGGATCGACACGTGCTCGTGCGCGAGCATCGCCGTCTCGGTCTTGCGCGGATCGACGACGACGAGCCGCCCCCCGCGCCGCGCGAGCGCGCGCAGCCGATCCTTCATGCCGGGCGCAGACAGGATGCTGCCGTTCGACACGAGCGGGTTCGCCCCGAGCACCAAGAGGTAGCTCGTGCGATCGATGTCGGGCACCGGCATGAGCACCTGGTTGCCGAACATCCACAGCGCCGCGAGCATGTGCGGCAGCTGGTCGGTGCTCGTCGCGCTGAAGCGCGCGCGCGTCCCGAGCGCGTCCATGAACGGGATCCCGAACAGCATCGCGCCCAGGTTGTGGGCCATTGGGTTCCCGAGGTAGAGGGCCACCGCGTCTCGCCCGTACGACCGCTGGATCGCGGCGAGCCGCTCGGCCGCGAAGCCGAGCGCATCCTCCCACGAGAGCGCCTCCCAGCGGTCACCGACCCGCCGCACGGGCTGCCTCAAGCGGTCCGGGTCCTCGTGCAAATCCTGCAGCGCCACGGCCTTGGGGCAGAGGTAGCCGCGGCTGAACGGATCCTCGTCATCGCCGCGGATCGAGGAGACGCGCTTGCCGTCGTGCTCGACGACGATGCCGCACATGGCCTCGCAGAGGTTGCAGGTCCTTCGATGGAGCATCGCCGCAAGTCGTACGCAACTCCCTCGCGCGCGCCAGTGAGAAAGCGCGGCGCCTTGACGCCTACTGAAAGTGATTGTCGACTTCGGCGATGAGCGCGAGCGTCCCGTCCACGTTGAGGAGCGACCCGTCCGGCCCGGAGCGCGCCGAGGCCACGCTCGCGGGCGCGCGCCTGTCGGAGCCGTACGTCGTCCTCGAGGTCGGCGGCGAGCGCGGGTTCCGTCGTCGCCTGATGGAGCTCGGCCTCGTGCCGGGGACCGTCGTGCGCGTCGCCAAGGTCGCACCGCTCGGTGACCCGCTCGAGCTCGTCGCGCGGGGCTCGAACCTCTCGATCCGAGCGGCGGACGCTGGTGCGGTGCGGGTTCGACGTGTCGGCCCTGACGACGCAGGACCCCACTGAGCCGTGTCGAAACAAGCCTCCTCGGAGCGGATCGCGCTGATCGGCAACCCGAACACCGGGAAGACGACGCTCTTCAACGCGCTCACCGGCTCGCGCGCGCGCGTCGGAAACTACCCTGGCGTCACCGTCGAGCGACGAACCGGCAAGGTCCGCCTCGCGTCGCATGAGGCCGAGCTCCTTGACTTGCCGGGGACGTATTCGCTCACGGCGCGGTCCCCAGAAGAGCAGATCGCGATCCAGGAGGTCCTCGGTGATGGGAGCGACGCGCCCGGCCTCGTCCTTGTCGTCGTCGACGCGGGCCAGCTCGTCCGCAACGGTTACCTCGTGCTTCAGCTCGCCGAGCTCGAGGTGCCGCTCGTCGTCGCGCTGAACATGATCGACGAGGTCGACTCCCCGCCCGACCCAAAGGCGCTCGAGGGTGTGTTCGGCGCTCCGGTCGTTCCGCTGGCGGCGAAGTCCGGTCGCGGGCTCGACGACCTGCGCCGCGTGCTCGGCGAGCAGCTCTCGTTGAAGCCGTCCGCGCGAGCCCCCCGCGTGCGCCCCGCCATCGCCTATCCCGAGCCGCTCCTCGCCGACGCCGCCGCCATCGTCGGAGAGCTCCCCGCGCGATGGCGAGGGGTGTCGCCGGGTCGTGACGAAGCGCTCGCCCTCTGGGCGCTCGGCAGCGTCGATGAGCACGACGAGCTTCGCGGCCTCGAGCCTGGGCTCCGGCAGGCCTGCCTCGCGCGCCTCACCTCGCCGGGCCGCGATCACGACGCCGAGATCATCATGAGCCGCTACCGGTTCCTCGATGAACGCGTCGCACCCCTCGTGACGAGGGGCGTCGACACGAAGGTCCGCAGGGCGAGCGAGCGCATCGACCGCGTGCTCTTGCACCCGGTGTGGGGGTTCGCGGTCTTCGTGGCGCTGATGCTCACGGTCTTTCAGTCGCTCTTCAGCTGGTCAGACCCGGCGATCGAGACGATCGAGGCCGCGGTCGCGTGGCTCGGCGGGGCCCTGTCGGCGCGCTTGCCGGCCGGGGTTCTCACCGACCTCCTCGTCGAGGGCGTGCTCGGTGGGGTTGGCAACGTGATCGTCTTCCTGCCCCAGATTTTGCTGCTCTTTTTGTTCCTCGGCCTGCTCGAGGACTCTGGCTACATGGCGCGCGCGGCGTACCTGATGGACCGCGTGATGAAGGCGCTCGGCCTCCACGGGCGCGCCTTCGTCCCGATGCTGAGCGGCTGCGCCTGCGCGATCCCTGCGATCATGGCGACGCGAACCATGGAGCGCGAGCGCGATCGGCTCCTCACCATGCTCGTCATCCCGCTCATGACGTGCTCGGCGCGGCTGCCGGTCTACACCCTGATCATCGGAGCGCTCTTCCCGCCGACGAAGGTGTTCGGGTTCCTCCCGGTGCAGGCGCTGCTCATGGTGGCGATGTATCTCTTCTCGACGCTGATGGCGCTCGTCGCGGCCGGCGTGCTCGGGCGCACGGTGGTAAAGGGGCGCCGCGTTCCGCTGCTGATCGAACTGCCACCGTATCGAATGCCTGCCTGGCGCAACGTGCTGCGCCAGATGGTCGAGCGAGCCGCGTCCTTCTTCAAAGAGGCGGGCACGATGATCCTCGCCTGCACGGTGGTGTTGTGGGCGCTCCTCTCGTTTCCGCGGACGGAGCCGCTGGTCCCGCCGCCGGCTTCTCCGCAGGTCGACGCGACGAGCGCGACGGCACCCAAGGAAGCGGCGACCGAGGCGGAGCCGCGCGCGCAGCGGCTGCAGCAGAGCTACGGGGCGCGGCTCGGCAAGGCGATCGAGCCGGCCATCGCTCCGCTCGGGTTCGACTGGAAGATCGGGGTCGGGCTCATCGGCGCCTTCGCGGCGCGTGAGGTGTTCGTCTCGACGATGGGCCTCGTTCACGGCATCGGCGACGCCAACGAGGGCTCCGAGCCGCTCCGCGCAAAGATGCGAGCCGAATCGCGGGGCGGCGAGCCGGCGTACTCGCCCCTCGTGGGGCTCTCGCTCATGGTGTTCTTCGCCCTCGCGTGTCAGTGCATGAGCACGCTCGCGGTGGTTCGACGCGAGACGCGCTCGTGGCGTTGGCCTGCCTTTCTGCTCGGGTACATGACCACCCTCGCGTGGCTGTCGAGCTTCCTCGTGTTCCAGCTCGGGACGCGCCTCGGTTTCTGACGACGGCGGGGCGCGCCTCGGCTTCTGACGACGGCGGAACGCGCGGGCCTCGCGGTCGACGGCGTGGTCTGCCGATGGTTGGTTTCCGAAGTTTCGCAGGGAGCACTCCGGCCGCCGAGGCATGCTCGCGATGAACGTCGGTCACGAACCCACGGTAGAAGTTCAAGGTCGCATCGGCGAGACGCTCGCCGACCGCTACCTTGTTCGCGAGTGCCTCGGGGCCGGAGGCATGGGGGTCGTCTTCCGCGTCCTCGACCGGGATCTCGACGAGGAGATGGCGCTGAAGATGCTCCCCTTCGAGCGCGCGTTGAGCCCGGAGGCCACCGCGCGCTTTCGCCGCGAGGTGAAGCTCGCCCGCAAGGTCACTCACCCGAACGTCGCCCGCACGTACGACCTCGGCCGGCACGGCGACTTGCATTTCCTCACGATGGAGCTCGCCCCGAGACAATCCTTGCCGAGCGAATGCAGTCCCCGCTCGCGCTCTCAAAAACAGTCCGCATCGCGACCGAGGTCGCTCGCGGCTTCGCGGCGGCGCACGCCCAGGGGGTCATCCACCGCGACTTGAAGCCCGAGAACGTCATGCTCGCGGGCGAGCGCGTCATCGACCTCGGCGTCGCGCGGATCGAGGGCGACGCCGGCGTCGAGCGCGTGCAAACTGGCGGCACGATCGGACTCTCCGGCGAGCCTCGCGCCTCCGGCGGCCGGGTCCGTTTGCGGCTCCGCGTCGCTGACCGCGCCGGCGCGGTGCTCTGGTCGACGCGCGTCGACGGCGAGCTCGCCGCTCCGTTCGGGCTTGAGGACCGGGTGCTCGCCGAGCTCTTACCGGTCATCCGTTCCCAGGGGGTCGATCGTCGTGGACCGAGCTCTCCCGAGGTGCGCGAGCGCTGGGAGCGCGCGATGCAGCAGGTGTTCGCGCTCGAGGTCCCGCGTGTGGCCGACAGCGTCCGCGAGCTTGGGGTCCTCCACGCCGAGGAGCCCGACGATCCTGCGATCACGGCGGGGCTCGCCGCTGGTCTCGGTTAGCTCTGGCTGATCATGGCCGGCGCGGCCTCGAAGATCTCTGCGCGGGCGGAAGGTTTTGCGCTCCGGGCGCTCGAGGCAGACCCGAACCTTGCAGACGCGCGCCTCGCGATGGTCTGGGTGGCCTTTGTCACCGGCGACGTACGCGCCGGGCTCCGCCGGCTTCGGGAGAGGCTCGAGGGCGCCCCTACGCACGCGCTCGCGCACAGCATCCTCGAAGGGTGGCTCTGGGAAGCCGGGCGCACCGGGGCGGGGTTCCGACGCTTCGACGTCGCGCATCGCCTCGGCATCGACGCTCACGTGGCTTTCGGTATCGAGCTGCGCGTGCGCGCGCTCCACGACCAGTCGGCCGAGCTCGAGCGAATCCTCGCCGGTTCTCGGGGCACGCCGCGCATGGCCTCGCTCGCGCCGATCCTCGCCGAGGTGTTCATGTGGCAACCCTCGAGTGCGCTCGCCGCCGAGGCCATCCCGCCGCTTCGAGCCGTGCCGCCCGGGAGCCATTGGGACATGGCGCTCCCGCTGGTGGAGTCGGTCGCGCGCGGTGAGCGCTCGCCCGAGCAGCTCGCGGTGGTGCGAGGCTTCTTCCAAGGCGTCACTCGCTCGCCGCTGGCCTCGTGGCACCTCGCCCTGAACGGCAAGAACGGCGCGGCGATGCTGCGGTACTTCGGCGGCGGGGACGACGAGGTGCTCGCGATGGTCGAGCATGCGGCGGCTCAGACTGCGTGCATCGATCTCGCGTGGTTTGATCGCACGCCGAGCCTCGAGTCCTTGCGCTCGAATGCGCGTTTCACCGCGTCACGGGCCGAGCGTCGCCGCGCGGGTGGTGACGCTCGGCTTGTGAACCTGCAAGCGCATGCTCGACCTCACGACGAAGCCTTGACGGCGGCGCGCCCGGCGAGAAGCTCGGCGGCGGAGACGGGAATGTAGCTCCGCACCTCGCCTACCCTGAGGCGACGCCGCAGCTCTTCGACCGGCTCGGCGAGCAGCGCTTCCCACGGGAGTGCGGGCAGCCACGCCGCGCCGAGCCCCCGCGCGAAGCCGTCGACGAGCAGCCGACGCGCATCCTCGTCCTCGACTCGCAGGTACGCGACCGATGCGAGCACTCCGAAAGCGCCGCCACGCGTCTGCGCGAACGAGAACGCGAGCAGCGCCGCTTCGCCCAGCACATCGCCGCCGTAGCCGGTGAGCGCATGCCAGAGATCGTGGGTGTCGCGCAGGCGCTCGCCGACCCAGCGCTCCTCGTCCGAGAGGTGCTCGCGGCCCCGGTTCCGTCGCCGGTCGGCCTCGACGAGAAAGCCCGAGTCGAGGCGGTCGCTCTCCATGAAGACAAGGTAAGCGCGGCCGAGCGACCCCTCGGGCAGCCTCGCGAGCGCCTCGCGGTCGTCAAGGCGAGCGCGGATGTCGGGCCGGTCGGCGAGCAGTCGGGCGCCCGAGGTGGAGCGCGCGAAGGTGCGGACGAGGTGGCGCGAGGTGCCGCCGAGCGAGCCGACCAGTCGGAAGACCTGCTCGGTGTCGTTCGGGTTCTGGACGAGCGCCGCGACGGCGCGGACGGACTCGATAGGGTTTGGTTTCATGACGAGCTCCTTACTGACATTCATGTAGATAACACTGCCGACAAGATTGTCAATAGCTCTCCGTGGAGCTAGCCTCTCGCTCATGGGACGAACGACGCGGCCTCCGAGGGTGAGGCGCACGGCCGAGGAGGCGCGCGAACGGATCCTCGAGGCCGCGGGCCTTCGGCTCCACGCCGAGGGGCCAGCGGGCCTCCGCTTGCAAGAGATCGCGGCGGACGTGGGGGTCAGCCACCCCACCGTGCTGCATCACTTCGGGAGCCGCGAGGTGCTCGTCCGCGCGGTGCTCGCGCGCGAGGTCCAGCGCATGGAGGAGGAGCTCGTCGCCGCGGTGCTGGCGCTGCCGGTCGACGCGAGCGCGCCGGTCGAGGTGCTGCGTCGCGCGATGGACGCCTTCGTTGCCAGCGGCAGCGCGCGGCTCGTCGCCCACCTCGCGCTCGCCCGCGCGAGTGACCCGACCATCCCGGCGACGCCCCACCTGCGGCGACTCGCCGAGGTCATCCACACACGTCGCGTCGAGCGCGGCGGTGAGGCCCCCTTCGAGGACACGCTGTTCGCGGTGCTCTCGGTGGCGCTCGCGGTCGTGTCGGACGCGCTCCTAGGCGACGGCCCCTGGGTAGCCATGGGGCTCGGTGTCGCGGCGCGAGGCCGCTTCCATGACTGGCTGCTCGAGCGGGCGAGCGAGCGAATCGAGGGCGATGCGAATGTATCCCCGCCAGAGGCACGACACCCGTCCCGCCGCAGTCGGGCCGACGAGAAGAGGGCGCGCTCTCCCAAGGTGACGCGCAAGCGGAGCTGATCCCGGGGGCGAAGCGAGCGTCGGGACGCGAAGCCTCTCTCCCCTGCGACGCGAACCATCGCGGTCGCCGGGACCGGGGCAACGACTTAAAGAGTTCTGTCGAGCTTCCTCGTGTTCCAGCTCGGGACGCGCCTCGGCTTCTGACGACGCGCGATCGGCGCGTCAATCGCTTGGCTTTCGTGGCATGCTCGCGCGCCCGATGGCCGACGCGCTCGCACATCATCTGTCACGTCGAATGGGTCAGACCTGCAAGCGGCACCAGCTGCTTGCGCCCGGCGATCGCATCCTCGTCGCGCTGAGCGGCGGCAAGGACAGCTACACCATGCTGAAGCTGCTCGATGCACTCGTGCCGCGCCTGCCCTTCGCGCTCGAGCTCGTCGCCGTCCACCTCGACCAGGGGCAGCCCGGCTATGACGGGACGCCGCTCGTCAACTGGCTCGAGGGGCGCGGCGGCGCGTGGGAGGTGCTCCGCGAGGACACGTACTCGGTGGTGATGGACAAGCTCGAGCCGGGCGCGACCTACTGCTCGCTGTGCTCGCGCCTGAGGCGCGGCGTCCTCTACACCGCGGCCGAGCGCCTCGGCTGCAACAAGATCGCGCTCGGGCACCATCGCGACGATGCGCTCGAGACCTTCCTCATGAACCTGTTCTTCAGTGGGAAGCTGCAAGCGATGCCCTCGAAATACCGCACGAATTGCGGTCGTTTCGAGGTGATCCGGCCGCTCATCGAGTGCGAAGAAGCGCAGATCGCCGAGTACGCACGGGCGGTCGGCTTCCCGATCCTCCCATGCAACCTGTGCGGCTCGCAGGAGGGCCTCCAGCGCGAAGCCATGGCCGACACGCCGGTGTCGCCTGAGGCCCGATTCCCGAACGTCCGCAGCGTGATGATGAGCGCGCTCGGCAACGTGCGCCCCACCCACCTGCTCGATCTCGAGGTCGCCGAGGCGTGGGCCGCCCGCCCCGCGCACGTTCGCCCGGACGAGGAGGCGCCACCGCGCAGACCGCACGTCCGTGCGCTACCGGTTCTTGGCTCTGCGGAGGAGTGAGCACGACGAGCGCTCGCGAGAGCAAGTCAGCGGCACGCGGGCGCTGTTGCTTCGGCCGACGCGGGCGCCGTATCCTGAAGACATGCATCGCTTCGTCGCGACCCTCTGCACGCTCGCGACGCTCTCGCTCGGGGGGACGGCCGTCGCCGACGGCCCCGCTCCAACCCCAGGCTATCCGCCCCCAGGCTATCCGCCCCCAGGCTATCCGCCCCCAGGCTATCCGCCCCCAGGCTATCCGCAGCCTGCCTCTGCGCCGCCCGGCAATCCGCCCCCCGGCTATCCTCAGCCTGCCTCTGCGCCGCCCGGCTATCCGCCCCCCGGCTATCCTCAGCCTGCCTCTGCGCCCCCCGGCTATCCGCCGACGCAGAGCTTCGGAGCTTACCCACCTCCGCCTCCTTACGGCCCACCGCCTGAGCGAAACACGACCTCCGCGAGACGCACCGCGGTCTTCACGATCGGAGCCGGCCCGACGCTGTTCGCGGAGCTCGGGTCGTCCGGAGGCGAGAACCTACGCCGACCGGGCGTCGCGCTCGAGTCGACCGGGCGCCTCGCCCTCGGCACGAGCGCCGGCGTCGGGTTGCGGTTCGCGTGGGGCTTCACGGAGTTCGAGCGCGCACGGACGTTCTCGGACTTCGGCTACTCGTTGGGGTCGTGGACCACGAAGGCCTACAAGGACGTCTGGGCCTGGTCCGGCAAGAAGGAGTGGCAGCCTTTTCGCGCCATCGGCGGAGGCTTCGCGTTCGTCGGCCTCGCGTTTCCGTTGCTTGTCGCAGGCTCGGCCTACGCGCTCGCCCCGCTGTCGACCACGACCTACCTCGAGCTCGACGCCACCGGCTCTTACGAATTTGAGGACGATGGCTCGAGCGGCGTCGTCCCTTACATCGCTGGGGGCCTCGGGGTCGTGGGGTACCTGCACCCCCGTACTGCGGAGTTCCTCGCCGGGCTCGGTCCGACGAGCAGCATCGGCGCTCGCTTCGGGCGCCTCGACGTCGGGCTCAGGACGACTTGGATCCCCCCCTACCTCCACCTCGAGACCTCCGACTCGCGAACGAACGTCGTCATCGCCACGTTGAACGTCGGCTTCAATCTCGCGGGCCAGTGAGCCTCATCGCCGCGACCCTCGCGGCGCTTCGACGAGGGGTGCCGAGCCCCGACCCTCAGACGATGCCGAGCGTCGACTCTCGGACGATGCCGAGCGTCGACCCCACAGACGATGCCGAGCCTCGGCTCTCAGAGGATGCGATTTCCGAGCACGGAGCCGATGAGTCCGACGGCGAGCTCGGCCGTGCTGTTGCGGTCGTCGAGGACCGGGTTCACCTCGACGACCTCGATGCTCGTCACGCGGCGCGTATCGGCGAGCATTTCCATGGCGAGGTGAGCCTCGCGGTAGGTAAGACCACCGAGCTTCGGCGTTCCTGTGCCCGGCGCGACGCGCGGATCGATCGCGTCGATGTCGAAGCTCACGTGGAGCATGTCCGAGCCGCGCGACACCACGGCGATCGCCTCGGCCATGACCGCGGCCATGCCCCGCTTGTCGACGTCCTCCATCGTGAAGCAGCGGATGCGTGACTCGCGGAGCAAGCGCTTCTCGGTGTCGTCGATGTCGCGAAGCCCGACGAGCGCGAAGTTGTCCGGGCTCACCTTGGGCCCGGGGAATCCAAGCGACGTGAGCGAGTCAGGGCCCTGCCCGAGCAAGCACGACACCGGCATGCCGTGGATGTTGCCGCTCGGCGTCGTCTCGGGCGTGTTGATGTCGGCGTGAGCGTCGAACCAAATGACGCCGAGGCGCGGCGGCGTGACGCCCGACTTCACTCGCAGGTGGTTCGCGATCCCCGAGATCGTCCCGATGGCGATCGAGTGATCTCCTCCCAGCACGAGCGGGACACCACCCTGGTCGAGAGCGGACTCGACCTCGCGCGCCACGCTCGCGACCGCGTCGGCGATGAGCGGCAAGAACTTCGCTTTGCTCTCGCCGGGCGGTTGCGTCTCGGGGGCGGGGATCGAGATGTCCCCCCGATCGCGCACCGCGTGACCGAGCCGCTCGATGGCGGCATGTAGCCCGGCGATGCGCATCGCCGCAGGCCCCATGCCGACGCCGCGCCGCCCTGCGCCATGATCAAGAGGGACCCCGAGGATGTGGACCGTGCTCATGCTCACCTGCTCCGGCAGCCCCGACCGGGGCCGCGAAAATCAGCGTGGCAGAAAGACGACCCGGGAGCCACCGGTACGGGCGGCCCATGGCTCGAGGCTGCGCCACCTCGAGCCTGGGTGAGCGACCGCGCTTAGTAAACCGACACCGCCGGGAGCGCGTCGCCCATCTCACCCAAGCCGTCGCCACGGCTCTGCGTGTCGCCAAGCCCAAGCTGCCCGGCCGCCGAGCCGCCCCAGCACTTGACCGCGCCGTTGTCGAGCAGCGCGCAGGCGTGCAGGAGGCCGACGGCGAGGCTCTTCGCGGTACGTCCGGTGCCGAGGTCGATGGGGAGGAGCGCGTCGGCCATCTCACCGAGCGCGTCGCCGCGCGCCATCGTGTCGCCTTGGCCGAGCTGCCCGGCGGTGTTCCATCCCCAGCATTTCACCTGGTCTCCCTGCACGACCGCGCATGTGAAGTTGTTTCCGGCGAGGACCAGCTTCCCGTCGAGGCCGAGACCGAGGTCGATCGGCAAGAGGGAGTCGCCCATCTCGTTCGGCCCGTCGCCGCGTTCCGCGCTGTCGCCTTGCCCGAGCTGACCGAACGCGTTGCTGCCCCAGCACTTCACCGTGCCGTTGCTGAGGAGCGCACACGTGTGGTTGCCGCGCGCGACGATCGCCTTCGCGGTCTTGCCGACGCCGAGGCTGACGACCGGGAGCGCGTCGCCCATCTCGTTCGCGCCATCGCCGCGGTTCGCCTTGTCGCCGAGTCCGAGCTGGCCGTCGCCGTTGCCACCCCAACACTTCACCGTGTTGTCGTTCAAGATGGCGCACGAGTGAGCGTCGCCGAGGGCGAGCGCCTTCGCGGTCTTGCCGGTGCCTAGGGCAACGATGGGCAGCGCCGCCCCCATCTCGTTCGCGTTGTCGCCCCGCGCCGCCACGTCGCCGAGCCCGAGCTGACCGAACGCGTTGCTGCCCCAGCATTTGACGGTGTCGTCGTTCAGGATCGCGCAGCCGTGATTCTCGCCGGTCGCGAGGAGCTTGACGGTCTTGCCGAGCCCGAGGGCAAGGGCGAGGAGTTTGTCGCCCATCTCGTTCGCCTCGTCACCGCGCGTGGCGGTGTCGCCCTGCCCGAGCTGTCCGTTCGCGTTGCGCCCCCAACACTTGACGGAGTTGTCGGTGAGGAGCGCGCAGGTGTGCGAGCCGCCCGCCGCGATCGACGTCGCTCGCTTGCCCGTCCCGAGGTTCACCACCGGGAGGGCGCTGCCCATCTCGTTCGGCCCGTCGCCGCGGTTCACGGCGTCGCCTAGGCCAAGCTGACCGGACAGGTTGTCGCCCCAACACTTGACGTTGCCGTCGTTAAGGAGCGCGCAGGTGTGACCCGACGCGGCGAGCTGAGTGACCTCGAGCGGGACGCAATCCCCGTTCTTGCAGCCAGAGCCCGCGCCGCAGACGTTGCCGCAGCCGCCGCAGTTCTGGACCGTGTCGAGCCGCGCCTCGCAGCCGTCGACCTTGTTGGCGTTGCAGTCGCCGAAGCTCGCGTTGCACTTGATGTCGCACATCGAGGCCGCGCAGAACGCCGTCGCGTTCGCCCCCCCGCAGATCTTCCCGCATTGACCGCAGTTCATCGGGTCGGTCGCGAGCTTCGTGCAGGTGTTGTTGCACTTGGTCGCGCCGCCCGCGCAGTCGAGGGAGCACGCGCCATTCGCGCAGACGAGGCCCGCCGCGCACCCCTTGCCGCACCCGCCGCAGTGCTTCGCGTCGTTCTTCGTGTTGACGCAAATGTCCTTCATGAAGGCGTCCTGGCACTTCGTCGACTCGCCGGCGCACGCGGTCACGCACTTGCCGTTTTGGCACGCCTGCCCGCTCGCGCACTTCGTGGAGCAGTCGCCGCAGAAGTCTGGGTCGAGCGACAGATCGGCGCAGACCTCCTGCGCGTCGAGGGTGAGGCACTTCGTCGATCCGCCTACGCACTCGATGACGCAGGCGCCCGCCTGGCAGCTCTGCCCCTCGGGGCATGCCACGCCGCAGCCGCCGCAGTGCTTCGCGTCGAGCTGCGTATCGACGCACACGGCCACCATGTCGGCTGGCGCAGCGCCTCCGCCGCCGCCGGTCCCAGCGCCGCCCACGCCGCCCGCGCCGCCGGCGCCGCCGCCGGCGCCACCGGTCCCGGGCTCCGCCGGCTTCGGGACCATGCACACGGTCGTGCCGCCGAAGCACTTCACCGCGCACGCACCGAAGACGCACGACTCGTCGGCGCCGCACGCCTTGTTACAGCCGCCGCAGTGCGCGGGATCCACGTTGGTGTCGATGCAGCGGAGCCCCTGCCCGTCCACCTCGCACTTGGTCGTGCCGCCCGAGCACTGCACCGCGCAAACCGCCTCACTGCACACCTGCCCGGTCTTGCACTCGTTGCCGCACGCGCCGCAGTGCGCGGGGTCGTAGCGAACGTCGACGCACACCCCGTCGCAAGACTCTTGCCCCGACGGACACGGTGTCGCGCTCCCGCCGACGCCGACCGAAGACGAGGTCGTCCCGAAAAGGACGTCCGGCGAGCCGCAGGCCGCGAGCGAGGTGACGCCAAGCGCAACGGCCGAGAAGACGAGACGCCAGTCGAGCATGAGAAGCACTCCAGTGGGGCGAAAGGCGAGTAAGTCGCCCCTTTCTCTCCTTCGATATCGGCCCTCCCGCGCAAGGTCAAGCGCCAGCGAGCGCCGTCAGGCTCGGGTATGGAGGTTCGCGGCGAGCACCGCCGCGGTGAAGCGCGTGCGCAGGTAGAAGCCCTTCGGGAGCGTCGACAGGATCAGGCCCTCGTCGTCGATCGCTCGGCGTCGTGACCGCGCGTTCGCCGCCTTCGGCCTCACCTGCAAGTAGCGCCCGACGCGCGCCGAGAGGGACTCAACCCCGCCCGCCCCGATGATCCCCCCGAGCTCCTCCCAGTCGTCGCGCAGCGCCATCTCTTCGAGGCTCGACGGAGACCAGAGGAAAGGCGCACCGACACGACGCATCGGCACGGCGATGGCGGGGTCCCCCTCGAACGGCACCCATAGAACCCGGGCGAGCTTGCGTCTCACGCGCGACGTCTCCCAAGGCACGGCCTCGAGCTCGCCAAGCGGCACCGTGCACACGAAGGTGGACTCGACGGGCCGGCCGTCCTCGGTCACCGGGAGGCTCTTCAGCTCGACGCCGAGGGCCGTGAAGTCGGGCTCGTCGCGGCTCGAAGCGTCTGCACCGAGCAAGCGCTCGAAGAGCTGACCAACCCAGCCCTTGTGCCGACGAAGGTCGTGCGGCGGCTCGATGTCCCGCGCGCGGGCGAGCTCTCCCAACGTCACGCCGGCGAGCGCCGATGCGCACTCGAGGAGCAGCGCTTCGCTCGCAGGCGTCGGGACGATGGGTGACGCCAGGTCGATCCCTCAGCCCCCGGCGGACGCGTTCTTGCTCGCCTCTCGGGAGCGCAAGATGGCGGTCGCGAGGTCGCGGTTCAGCTCCCCAATGAAATCGGCCGAGATCCCCTTCGGGCACGCCGCCTCGCACTCGAGGTGATTCGTGCACGCCCCGAAGCCCTCGGCGTCCATCTGCTCGACCATCTTCATCACGCGGAGATCGCGCTCGGGCGCGCCCTGCGGCAGCAGGTTGAGGTGCCGCACCTTCGCGGCCGTGAAGAGCATCGCGGAGGCGTTCGGGCACGCCGCGACGCAGGCGCCGCAGCCGATGCAGGCGGCGGCGTCCATCGCGCGGTCAGCGATCTCCTTCGCGACGGGGATCGCGTTCGCGTCGGGGGCCGCGCCCGTCCGAACGGAGATGTAGCCGCCCGCCTGGATGATGCGGTCGAACGAGCCGCGGTCGACGACGAGATCGCGAATCACCGGGAAGGCACCGGCGCGCCACGGCTCAATCGTGATCTCTTCGCCGTCGGTGAATTTTCGCATGTGCAGCTGGCAGGTCGTCGCGTGCTCCTGCGGACCGTGCGGGCGGCCGTTCACGACGAGGCTGCACATTCCACAGATGCCCTCGCGGCAGTCATGGTCGAAGGCGACCGGCTCCTTGCCATCGCCGACGAGCTTCTCGTTCAGCACGTCGAGCATCTCGAGGAAGGACTGGTCGCTCGTGATGCCGTCGATGCTGTAGGACTCGAAGCGGCCCGCGGTCTTCGCGTTGTCTTGCCGCCAGACGTTCAGCTTGAACTTCACTTGTAGCTCCTCTGGCTCAACTTGACGTACTCGAACTCGAGCGCCTCCTTGTGGAGCGTCGGCGCCTTGTCGACTCCCTGGTGCTCCCACGCGGCGACGTAGCAGTACTTCTCGTCGTCGCGCTTGGCCTCGCCCTCGTCGGTCGCGCTCTCCTCGCGGAAGTGACCGCCGCATGACTCGTTGCGATCGAGCGCGTCGCGACACATCAGCTCACCGAGCTCCAAGAAGTCCGCCACGCGACCGGCCTTCTCGAGCTCAGGGTTCATCGCCTCGCCCGAGCCGGGCACGCGGACGTTCGACCAGAACTCCTCGCGGAGCGCCGGGATTCGCTCGAGTGCACCGCGGAGGCCCTTCTCGCTGCGGGCCATGCCGCACTCGTCCCAAATGATCTTGCCAAGCTCGCGATGGAACGAGTCCGCTGTGCGCTTGCCGTTGACCTCGAGGAGCGACTTCAGCCGCGTCTCGACCGCCTTCCTCGCGGCCTTCACGTCGGCGTGATCCTTCGTCACGTCCTTGGCGACGCTGATCGGCTTCACGGAGGCGAGGTAGTCGCCGACCGTGTAGGGGATGACGAAGTAGCCGTCTGCGAGCCCCTGCATCAGCGCGCTCGCGCCCAGGCGGTTCGCGCCGTGGTCGGAGAAATTCGCCTCACCGAGGACGAAGAGCCCGGGCACGTTGCTCATCAGGTTGTAGTCCACCCAGAGGCCACCCATCGTGTAGTGGACCGCCGGGTAGATGCGCATCGGCACCTTGTACGGATCCTCGTCGGTGATGTGGTGGTACATCTCGAAGAGGTTGCCGTAACGCTCGGCGATCTTGTCCTGGCCGAGGCGCTGGATCGAGTCGCGGAAGTCGAGGTACACGCCGAGGCCGCCCGGACCGACGCCGCGCCCCTCGTCGCACACGACCTTGGCGGCACGCGACGCAACGTCGCGCGGCACGAGGTTGCCGAACGCCGGGTAACGACGCTCGAGGTAGTAGTCGCGCGCCGACTCCGGGATCTCGCCCGGCTTCTTGTCGCGGTCGGCCGCGTCCTTCGGCACCCACACGCGTCCGTCGTTTCGCAGCGACTCGCTCATCAGCGTGAGCTTCGACTGGTAGTCGCCCTTCACCGGGATGCAGGTCGGGTGGATCTGGGTGAAACAGGGGTTCGCGAAGAAGGCGCCCTTCTTATGGGCGCGCCAGGTCGCGGTGACGTTGCAGCCCATCGCGTTCGTCGAGAGGAAGAACACGTTGCCGTAGCCGCCCGTCGCGAGGATGACGGCGTCGGCGAGGTGCGTCTCGATGCGCCCGTCCTTCAGGTCACGGGTCACGATGCCACGCGCGCGACCGTCGACGACGATGAGCTCGAGCATTTCGTGGCGCGAGTGCATCGTCACGCTGCCGGCCGCGACCTGACGCTCGAGCGCAGAGTACGCGCCGAGCAGCAGCTGCTGGCCGGTCTGCCCGCGGGCGTAGAACGTGCGGGAGACCTGGGCCCCGCCGAAGCTGCGGTTGTCGAGCAACCCGCCGTACTCGCGCGCGAACGGTACGCCCTGAGCGGCGCACTGGTCGATGATGTTAAGGCTGACCTGCGCGAGTCGGTAGACGTTCGACTCCCGGGCGCGATAGTCGACGCCCACCACCGTGTCGTAGAAAAGGCGGTAAACCGAGTCCCCGTCGTTCTGGTAGTTCTTCGCGGCGTTGATGCCGCCCTGCGCGGCGATCGAGTGCGCGCGGCGCGGGCTGTCCTGGTAGCAGAAGCACTGCACCTTGTAGCCGAGCTCGCCGAGCGTGGCCGCGGCAGCGCCACCCGCGAGGCCGGAGCCGACCACGATCACCTCGTACTTCCGCTTGTTGGCGGGGTTCACGAGCTTGAGGTTGAAGCGGTGCTTGTCCCAGCGTTGCTCGATGGGACCGGTGGGGCATTTCGACTGGAGCGCCATGGTGGGTTCGCTACTCCTAAGGGCGGGGATATCGGAGGTTTGACTCGTTTCGAGGCGAAGCGCCAACGGGGCGCGCGATCACTTCACGACGCCGAACAGTACCGCGAGCGGCACCGAGACGAAGCCGACGCAGACGGCCATCGCCACCGCGACGGCGCTCGAGCGCAGCGCGTCGTTGTAGCGGGAGTGGTTCAGGCCGAGCGACTGAAAGAGACTCCACGCGCCGTGGTAGAGGTGCAGCGACAGCGCCCCCTGCGCGACCACGTAGATCGCGGTGCACCACGGCACTTTGAAGCTGCTGACGACGTTCTGGTAGACGTTCGGCAGGCCGTTGGCGTCAAGCGACGGCTGGTAGTGGAGGCCCTTGGTGAAGCCGAGGGTCAAGTGCGCGAGGTGGTAGGCGATGTAGAGCGCGATGGTGATGCCGCTCAGGAACATCGTCTTGGCGGCGTAGTCCGTCGCGACGTCCTTCTTAACCGCGTAGGCGACCGGCCGGGCGGCGCGGTTCATTCGAACCAGCGAGACCGCCGTGGTGACGTGCGCGACGATCGCAGCGAGCAGCACCACGCGCGCTCCCCACAGGAGCGCCGGGGTCGAGTGGAGCATGTGCGAGTAGCCATTGATCGCGTCGGGCCCCATGAAAATCTGGAGGTTGCCGAGCATGTGACCGATGACGAAGCCGAACAGGACGAAGCCCGAGACGGCCATGACCATCTTCTTGCCGATGGTGGTGTTGGTGAGGGACAGCGCCCGCGTGGTCATGCGGGCGTTTTACTCCCTGAAACGTGCCTTGTCAGCAAATCGGGACGCGCTTTCGGCTGTGCCTCCGGGGGGAGCGGCACCGGCTCCGTCGGCAAGTGGTTCCCGGGCCCGGTTCGAGGTAAGGCGACGGAATGAGCGACGAAATCTCCCGCGACGAACGCCCCCATGGCCGCCCCCTCCCTGGAACCGAGGGGCACGGCACCCACTCGGTCGACGTGCTCGAGCGCAGCAGCGTGCCGCGCGACGGCCAGCCGCAGGAGATGAATCGCCGCCTGTTCATGCAGCTCCTCGCCTTCCGCTGCCCTAGCGACACGGCCCCCCGTGAGCTCGCGAGCGCGCTCGGGGCGGCGCTCGACGCGGCGGGCGCGAGCGCGGTGCTCTACGAAGACGTGAACGATCCGCTCGGCCTCGCCCTGCTCAGCTGGAGCGAGGACCCGACCGACTTCGTCGACCGCGTACGGCCCGTCCTCGGGATGTCGGAGTTCCGAACGCTCACGTTCCGACCGGAGCTCACCATGCTCGGCCGCACCTATGCGACCGGCTATGAGGACCGCCTCGATTTCTGGCTGCTCGAGAAGCCCGTGAACAACGTCCGCAACCCCGAGTGGCCCTGGGCAGTGTGGTATCCGCTCCGCCGCACGGGCGCGTTCGCCCGCCTGCCCGGGAAGGACCAGGGGGGCATCCTGCGCGAGCACGCCGTGATCGGCCGCGCCTACGGAGAGGCCGAGCTCGCCTACGACGTGCGCCTCGCTTGCCATGGGCTCGACGCCCACGACAACGACTTCGTCATCGGCCTCATCGGCAAGACCCTGCACCCGCTGTCGCACGTGGTGCAGACCATGCGAAAGACCCGCCAGACCTCGGAGTTCATCGAGCAGATGGGCCCGTTCTTTGTCGGGCGGCGGATCTGGGCGAGCCGTTGACCATGGCGGGGGGCCGCGCTCCGCTCGCCACGGCGCTGGCTCTGGCGCTCGCGACCGTCGGGGCGCTCGCTGCCCGGGCGGCCGCAGCCGACGACGCCACCCCGCCACCCGAGGCCCCGATCGTCACTCTCCGCGTGCCGGGCGACCAGCCGGTCGAGGTAGTCGAAGGGCCGCCCGACTCGAGCCGCGTGATCGTCTACCTGCACGGGCTGTGCGGCGATCCGCTCGCCTTCCGCAGCTGGAGCAGCGCCGCGGCCCGCTTCGGGACCCTGATCTCGCTGCGCGGCGACGAGCGCTGCCCGGACGCTCCCGGCCGCATGAAATGGTCGTACAACCACGACCGAACGAACCGCCGGATCAGCGCCGCAATCAAGCTCATCGACGACGCGCGGAGGGCCCGCGGAGCCGTGCCGCTCGACGGGACGCGGCTCACGGCGATCGGGTACTCGCAGGGGGCGAAGCGGGTCGAGTGGCTGGCCGGGCGCTTCCCCGAGCGCTTCGTGCGAGTGGCGATGGTCGCCGGCGCCTTCAAGCCCAGCCCATGGCGGCTGTCGCGGCACGCGCGTTTCCTCATCGTCGGAGGCGCGCTCGACGAGCGGCGGCACCTCGTCGAGGGCCGCGACGAATTGGCTCGCGCCGGGCTCACGGTGCGCTACCTCGAATTGCCGAAGGCGCGCCACGGCGAATACGGTCCGGAAGGACATGCTGCGATGACAGACGCGCTCGTTTGGCTTTTCAAGAACCTTCCCTAGCGCTACATCACGGGGCCCCAGGGAGATTTCCAAGCCATGAGCGACGTTCGCCAGCAGATCGACGAGCTGATTCACCACCACAAGGTCGTCCTCTTCATGAAAGGGACGCGCAGCTTCCCGCAGTGCGGCTTCTCGGCCCGCGCGATCGAGATCTTCAAGCGCTGCGGCGTGCAGGTGAAAGACGTGAACGTCCTCGCCGATCCGACGATGCGCCAGGGGATCAAGGACTACTCCAACTGGCCGACGATCCCGCAGGCCTACATCGCGGGGCAGTTCGTCGGAGGGAGCGACATCCTCCTCGAAATGTACGAGAGCGGCGAGCTGCAAAAGCTGCTCGGGGTCGAGACGCCTGCCGCTCCGCCCGCGACCGCCCCGCGCCTAACGGTGACCGAGGCGGCGGCGCGTGCCTTCCAGGCGGCCACACCCGACGCCGGCCCGAACGACGTGCTTCGCCTCGACGTGAGCCCGACCTTCCAGGTGGACCTGTTCTTCGGCCCGACGGTGAAGGACGACTTCGTCGTCGAGTCGGCGGGGTTGCGCGTCCACGTCGCGCCCGGGGCCGCCGCGCGCGTCGACGGGGTCACCATCGATTTCGTCGAGGGTCCGAACGGCGCGGGCTTCCGCGTCGACAACCCGAACGAGCCCCCCAAGGTCAAGACGATGACCGTCCGTGAGCTCAAGGCGAAGCTCGATGCGGGCGAGGCGCTCCACCTGTTCGACGTGCGGACAGATCGGGAGCGAGCGACCGCCTCGATTGCGGCGGCCCGCCCACTCGACGACAAGGCCCTCGCGGGGCTCGCCAAAGACGCCCCCATCGTCCTGCACTGCCACCACGGCATGCGCAGTCGGAGCGCTGCCGAGCGGCTGCTCCAGGACGGCTTCCGCAACGTCTACAACCTCACCGGCGGCATCGATGCCTGGTCCGCCGAGGTCGATCCGAGCGTCCCGCGCTACTGAAAGCCCGTTCCCGACGGGGCCGCGACCTCGAAGCAGCGCCGGTGTCCGGCCGAACCACGAGGACCACGCTTCGGAGGGGGCGAGCGTCCTCGACTCGCGAAAACGACGCGGAGTCGGCTGTCAAGTTTGTTGCAAATAAATTCGCCCGTCGGTGTGAAAAGAGTTGAGGCATCCGGCGACGCCGATTAGTTCTTGCCCGTTCCGACCCCCAAGTGGTACCAAAACCTACATAGGTGCACACGGAGGTCGGGACGCGACGAGCGCCTCGCGCCGGTGCTCCGAAGCCCACCTCTCAGAATGATCGGCAGTCCGTAGGGAATCCCCCCGGCCACCGTGGCGTTCGTCCCCCGACAGCCCACACGACGGAGACAGCATGAAGATCGCCCCCTGGTACCTCGCAGCCCTCGCGCCGTTCGCGGCCCTCGGCTACGCCGGCGCGCACCTAGGACACCTCTTCGTGGTGTTGCTGACCGTGGGGATTTTCATGGGGACGCTCACGATCGGCAAGCTCCCCGCGCTGCAGCAGCCGAAGACCGACCCCTGACGGAGCGCTCGCCGCCGGGCGCGCCGCCCCTTCGCCGCGCGCGCCTTCGCCGACGTCCGCGCCCACCGGTCACACACTGGGTGACCGTGCAGCCCTATCGAGGGTAGGCTGAACGGAATGGCCCCCGTCACCCCGCCGCTCCCTGGCCACGAGGCTCGTCCGATCAAGCGCCTCGGCGACTTCTCGCTCGCGGACCTGAGGGCGGTGTCCTTGATCCTCCAGGGGGACTCGGTCATCGACTGGCGTCGCCTCGAGCTCGGCTCCGAGGAGGAGGCTCGTCACTTCCTCGCGACGCAGGAGTTCGACCTGGCGCGCCCATGGGACGTCCAGCGGATCGACACCATCAAGGCCGCCGCCATCGACTACCTGCGGCGCCACATCGGCTATCCGATCTCCCGTCAGGTGAGCGAGGTCCCGACCCTCGAGCTCCTGCGCATCGCCTCGGGCAAGGATGGCCCGCGCCAGCTCACCGCGTGCGTCATCCTGAAGGCGATGCACATCATCCACCACGTCGAGGCGCGTGAGCTTCAGTACTCGCTCGCGCTCTCCGACCAAGAGCTCTTTCGGCTGATCGAGGAGCGTGTCTACCGGCTGGTCGGCCAGATGCTCGCCGAGGGCCTGCCGATCACCGAGTTCATGGGGGGTCGCAAGCGCAAGGACTCGATCTACACGAAGCTCCTGTCGAAGCGCGAGGCGCACTCGTCAGCCGTGTACGACAAGCAGCGCTTTCGGATCGTCACGCGCACGAACGAGGACATCCTCCCGGTGCTGCTCTACCTCACGCACAACCTGTTTCCGTTCAACTACGTGGTGCCGAGCGAGAGCATCAACACCATCTTCCACTTCCGCTCGTTCTGTGACCAGCACGCGCACCTTCAGGCGCTGGCGCGGCAGCTCGACGTCGGTGACTCCTTCACGCCGAGCGACAACCGCTTCAGTGCCCAGGATTACCGCACGATTCACTTCGTGGTCGACGTCCCGGTCCGCGTGCCCGAGGCCGTCCTCGCCACGGCCGCCCCGGAGCAGCGCAAGCTCGGCCCGGTGATCTTCGGCTTGTGCGAGTTCCAGATGGCGGACAGCGAGACCGACGAGGCGAACGAGAAGGGCGACGCGAGCCACGACAACTACAAGGAGCGACAGCGCCTCGCGGTGATGCGCCGGCTTGAGCTCGGCCAGCCGCGCCGCCCGCGAAAGAGCCTCCGTCCCCGCGAGTGACCCGCGCCGTACGCGCTCGGTGAGGGCGTCAGAGCAGCCGCGCGACCAGGACGATGAGCGCGAGCAGAGCAGCCGCGCCGCTCGCGAGCAGGGTCACGCCGCGTCGGAAAGCCTCGGGGTGATGGGCGACGAGCGCGCGCTCGTGGAGGAGCCGACGTCGAGCCGCGGAGGACAGCGTGGCGTCGAGTGCCTCGAAACGCGTCACCTCGTCGACGGTGAGGCGCGGGACCTCGTCGTCGGCGAGCGAGCGCAGGGCCGCCTCGGTCGCATCGAGGCGCGCGTGGTCAGCCGACTGGACGGCCTGCGAGCCGGCCTGTTCCTCATCGCGAGCCCGACGAGCCAGCGCGCTGCGGCGCGAGTGCACGTTGGCGATGCTGCGCTCCGCCTCGGCGATCCTTCGATCGACATCGGCGAGCGTCGAGCGACGAGACGCGAGGTTTTGCTCGGCCTCGACGATCTCCTGGGTCGTCCGCGCGCGGGTCGACTCGAGCTCGGTAATCCGGCGGGCGTGCTCGGGCGGTGCGAAGTCCGACTCGCCTGCAGCCTTGGCCGCGTCCTCGTGCGCGACCGTGAGCTCGCGGCTCAGCCGCGCGAGATCGCCCTTCAGCCGCGTGACGGTGGCGGTCACGTCCTCGACCCAGACCTGCGCAATGCGGCGCTCGGGGGTCAGCTGCTCACGAGCCGCCTCCCCTGCTCGGAGCTCCCCGGCGAGCGCCGCGTCGTCGGCGCGGTGCTGCTCTCGCGACCTCGCGAGCGCCTCGCTCGTGCTCTGGACCTGCCCGAACAAGTCGCGCAGCGGTTGGAGCAGCGCGGCGACCTCCTCGTCGTCGCCGACGCGCGCCTCGAACGACTCGAGGAGGCTCCCCATGTCGCGCTGCGCCGCACGACGCGCGCCCTCGGACTCGGCTCGCACCTGCTCGACGAGCGCCGCGAGCACCCTCCTTCGTCGCAGCACGCGGATCGCGTACTTGACCGAGGGCAACCACTCGAAGGGCGGGTCGCCGAACCCGGCGACGAGCCCGACCTCGGCGTCGGTCGGCTCTTTCGTCGGAGCGACCGACGCCGCCTCGGCGCGGCGGGCGCCCGGTTGGCCGCCGGACCGACTCGAGGCGGGCGAGGCCGACGAGGGTGCGGGTCGCGACGATGGCGGCGCGGCGCGCTTCGACGGGGGCTCGTCCTCGAGCTCGACGTCGAGGGAACCCACGACATCGAGAGCGTCGAGCCCGGGGCCGCCCCCGCTCTGAGGCGGACTGCCCGTCTGCTCGCGCGCCGCCAGAGCTCGGCGCTGGGCAGCGCTGCTCGGCGCGGCGGGTTCGAGAGCCCGCTCGAGCTCAAACGACGGGGTCGGCGCCGGACCGCAGGTCGGGCACGACGCCTCGGCCACGGGGCGAGCGGTTCCACAATTCACACAGCGTCGCACGCTCAGGACTTTATCGAATCCACGAGGCTAGGCGCGACCCCTATCGACGACGAGCCGCGGCTCGCGCGCACGCTCCCGTCGCACGAATGCTCGTTGACTCGCGAGCGCGACGAGCGTCAGGATTTACGCTCTTTCGAACGGACCATCGAATGCGCCTGCACCGAAACCAGCTCCCCGGGCTCGCCCGCAACATCGTCAAGGCCCTCGTCGACGCTCGCGACATCGAGCTGCCGGAGGGCGGCCGCGCGCGCGAGGTCGAGCGCGACATCGAGGCGGTGCTGGGACACTACCTCGACCAGGCGGACCAAGCGATGTCACGCGCGCGGGAGATCACCCAGCAGCGCGGGCTCCCGCAGGGCGAGTTCGGCCGCATCAAGACCCTCGCGGCCGAGCAGCTCGGCATCAAGCTCGGGGATGACGCGCTCGACTACGTGCTCGATCAGCTCGTCGAGATGCTGATGCGCTCCTCGAACGTCGATGAAGTGTACGCCGCCGATCATCAGCTCCGCGTCCGCATGAGGCCGTTCGTGGTCGCGGAGGCCGATCTCGACGGCCAGGTCGAGGCCGAGGTCCGCGGCAAGCTTAAGCACGTGGCCGAGGGCACCCGCACCTGGGAGATCGAGTACGCGCGCATCAAGGAGGACATCCGGCGACGCCGGGGCGTCTGACCGAGCGAGGGCACATGGCCGACCAGACGAAGCAGGCCGACCAGACGAAGCAGGCCGACCCGACGAAGCAGGCCGACCCGACGAAGCAGGCTGACCCGACGAAGCAGGCCGACCCGACGAAGCAGGCCGACCCGACGAAGCAGGCCGCCGACGACGTTGAGGGGTTCCTGATGCTGATCGTGTCTTCCCCGTCGGGCGCGGGCAAGACGACGTTGTGCGCGCGCCTGCGGCATCAGTTCCCCGATCTTCGGTTCAGCGTGTCGCACACGACGCGCAAGCCGCGGCCCAATGAGGTCGACGGCCGCGAGTACCACTTCGTCGAAGAAGCCGCCTTCGAGCGCATGATCGCCGAGGGGCGCTTCGCGGAGTGGGCTCGGGTCCATGACCGCTACTACGGGACGTCCGTCGACGAGATCGAGCGGGCCCGTCGGGACGCGCGCGGGATCATCTTCGACATCGACTTCCAAGGCGCGCGTCAGATCCGCGCAACCATGCCCGAGGCCGTCGGCGTATTCATCCTGCCGCCGTCTCACGCGGAGCTCGAGCGGAGGCTGCGCGGCCGCGGCACCGAAGACGAAGAGACGACGGTGCGGCGGCTGGGCAACGCGAAAGGCGAGATCGCGCACTACGGGCTCTTCGACTATGTGGTCGTCAACGACGAGGTCGACGTGGCCGCGCTGCGCCTTACGTCAATCGTGACCGCGGAGCGATGCCGTCGCCAGCGGCATGCCCTGCGCTGCGAGCGGCTCCTCCGCGAAATCCAGGGATTCGAACGCACGCCCTGACGCCACAGCCAGACGAGACGTCGTGTCGTGCGCTGCGCGCTCGCTGCGCTTCGCCCCCACCTCGACGAGTGACAGTCGCACGGAAGTTCGCTAGGAGACGCACGTGGATCCCAAGCCCATCCTGATGGTCGGGTCGATGGCCTTCGACGACCTCGAGTTCCCCGTCCCGACGCCGGACGCCGGCGGCGCGTTGAAGACGAGCTTCGAGGACGTGGTCGGCGGCTCGGCGACTTACGCCTCGCTCGCGGCTTCCGCGTTCGTGCCGGTGCGCGTGGTCGCGGTCGTGGGGCACGACTTTCCCGAGGGTACGCTCGAGACGATGCGAGCGCGCGGCGTCGACACCGCCGGAGTCGAGCGCGCCGACGGCCTCACCTTCCGCTGGAAGGGTCGCTACCACGCGGACCTCGTCAACCGCGACACGCTCGACACGCAGCTCAACGTGTTCGCGAACTTCAAGCCGAAGCTCGCGCCGGGCTACGGGACGTCCCCGCTCGTGCTGCTCGGGAACATCCACCCCGCGCTTCAGCTCGAGGTCCTCGACCAGATGCAGAAGCCCGAGCTCGTCGTCGCCGACACGATGAACTTCTGGATCTCGGGCGAGCCCGAGATCCTCGGTCGCCTGATCGCGCGCACCGACCTGCTCATCATCAACGACGAGGAGGCTCGCCTGCTGTCGGGGATCCACAACCTCGCCAAGGCTGCGAAGGACATCCTCGCGCGCGGGCCCAAGTGCCTCATCATCAAGCGGGGCGAGCACGGCTCGCTGTTCTTCGACTCCGAGGGGGTGTTCGCCGCTCCGGCGCTGCTCCTCGAGCACGTCGTCGATCCCACCGGCGCCGGGGACTCATTCGCGGGGGGACTGCTCGGCTACCTCGGACGGCACGGGCGCTACGATCACGGGGCGATGCGTCGCGCGATGGTCCACGGGACCGCAGCCGCGTCGTTCTGCGTCGAGTCGGTCGGCACGCTCGGCCTTCGCGGACTCAGCCACTCTCACATCACCGAGCGGGTCGAGCGCATCCGCCGGCTCACTCACGTAGGAGACACATGATCATGAAGCACACCCACCTCGGACTTCTGCTCGCGACGACGGTCGCCCTCGGCGCGGCCTGCGGCTCATCCGACGACACCGGCAACACGACGTCGACCGCGTCCGGCGGCGAGCTCACCTGCACGCCCACCGACCCGGCCTGCCCCGCCCTCTCGGTGAACAGTGAGTGCCTCGGCCTCGTCGACAACGCGGGCAAGGATCAGTTCGCGATGCGCCTGTCGCAGCTCGAGGTGACGGCCCCGAAGGCGCTCACCAGCCCGACGGTCCAGAAGGTCGTCGGCGATGGCGTCTACGTGAACCTCCCCGAGTGCAACGTCGCCGGCCTCGGCACGTTCTCACTCGTCGTCGAGTTCGACCTGAAGAGCGGCAAGCTCAAGGCGGGCGGCGCCGCTCCAGCGAAGAGCCCTGCGGAGGGCTACTGCTACGTCACGGACAACACCAACGGCGTCGCCCCGATCGAGGTGAACGCGACCTTCGATGTTCTGAAGTTCACGACCGACGCGATCCCGAAGGTCGTGCTCCCGGTCTACGTCGACGCGTCGGCAAAGAGCGCGGTGTTCCTCCCGGTCACCGGGGCGAAGCTCGAAAACGGCACCATCAGCGCGGATCACAACTGCATCGGCTCGTTCAACGACGCTCCGCCGTCGCAAGGTGGGCTCGACCCGCTGAACAACTGCCTGCCCGAGACCGGCGTCGGCTACTTCAAGAACGACGCGATGCTCACCGGGTCCATCACGATCGAGGAGGCCGACGACGTGAACGTCGACTTGCTGGGGCAGTCGCTCTGCGTGCTCCTCAGCGGAGACGCGGCGAAGTTCGGTGACACGAGCACGCCGAAGAAGTGCAAGCGCACGGGCGGCAAGATCGACCTCGAGGGCGACTGGTGCTCGACGTCGAACAAGGCTGGCGACTGCAAGGATTCATTCCGCCTCGAGGCGCTGCTCGCCGCGAGCTCGGTGAAGGTCCGAACCGACTGCCCTTGATCGGGACCTAGCGCGCGTCGCGCCGCCGCGCCTTGGCCCATGCGAGCGCAGCGGCACTCGAGCCCGCGGAGCCCGCCGTCGCCCCGCGGGCTCGCGCTTGTCCATGAGCCGAGTTCTCCCTAGCCCGAGCGGCCCGAGGGCAAGTACAGTTAGCTGGATGTCCTCTCGCAACCGCACGAGTCGCAAGAAACCGGCTTCCCTTTCGAGCGTCGCCCGCCACGCGGTGCTCGCGCTGCTCTTCATCGTCGCCGCAGGCTGCGGCGGCGGTGGGTGCTCGAGCGGCTGCTCGTGCGCCGGGATGGCGCCACTGCCCGAAGGCTTCAAGCCCGCGAAGCGCATCGAGAACGCCGCGACCCTTCGCTTGACCGACGCCGGCATCGGCTTCCTCGAGAGCAACGTCGGCACGCTCGCGAACAGCCTCCTCGGCGGCGGCTCGCAGAACGGCGTCCTGTCGTTCGAGATCCCGCCGACGAACGGCAGCGCCGGACCCATCAAATACGATGTCTGCAAAAACGGCCCACAGCCGAACGGCAACCCGCCCGAGTGCGTCGCAGAGATCGACCTCGGGAACGCGAAGCTCAGCCTCGAGCCGGCCGCACCGCACAACCTCAAGGTGACGGGGCCGCTGCCGCTACGGCTCCGCAAGCTTCCCCTGAAGATCGAGTACCTCTGCGTACCGGGCCTCGGGTGCGTGAAGAGCGACATCTACGTGACGCTGACCGGCAACGACGCGTGCAGCGGTGACCAGACGATGAGCGAGCTCGACCTCGACGTCGACATCAACATCTCGATTGACGAGAATCAACAGCACTCACGCTACGGCTACTCGAAGGTCGGCGTGAACGTCGGCGTCGACAAGAATCAGCTCCAGGACTCGATCCGGATCTGCGGCGATTTCAGCGCGGTGCTCTTGAACGGCCTGCTCAGCCTCGCCGGAGACCTGCTGCTCGAGCCGCTCATCGACACCATCAAGGATCAGGTCGATCAGGCGCTCTGCATCCAAGCGAATCCAAACATCAGCCCCGCTTGTCCCAGCGGCACGCAGGACGTCGGCGGGATTTGCCGCTACGGCACCGACGACAAGGCCGAGTGCGCGTCGATCGCGCTCGGGACCGAGGGCAAGCTCGACGTCGGCGCGCTGCTCGGCAGCATCAGCCCGGGCGCGAGCGGCAGCTTCGACTTCCTGCTCGCGGCAGGCGGCCAGGGCCTGCGCAACGACAACTCGGGTCACCACTGGGGCGACCTGAACCCGGTCGCGAACGGCATCACGCTCGGCATGTACGGCGGCACCGAGCCCACAGCGGTGTCGGGCTGCGTCCCCCTCATCCCGAGCATGCTGCCCACCGGGATCCCGGTCCCCGATGAGGTGCTCGGCAACAGCGTAGGCGAGTGGCCAACGGACGGAGCGCCGCACTTCGGCCTCGCGCTCTCGGAGCGCTTCGCCAACTACGCCCTGCACCAAGTCTTCAACTCGGGCGCGCTGTGCCTCGGCATCTCGGCCGATGCGATCGGCACGCCGGTGACGAGCACGATCCTCGGCCTCGGGCTCGGCGCGAAGTCGCTCACCGAGCTGGGCAAGCAGAAGCAAGCTGCCAGCGTCGCGTTCCTCCTGCGACCGCAGAAGCCGCCGACGATCGCGTTCGGCAACGGCACCGACATCGAGAAGGACCCCCTGCTCGACATCCAGGTGCCAAGCATGGCGATCGACTTCTACGTCTGGTCGCTCGATCGCTTCATCCGCGCCATGACGGTAACGACCGACCTCCAGGTGCCCGCGAATTTGAGCGTCACGCCCGAGGGGCTCACGCCGGTCATCAAGGCGATCAAGCTCTCGAATACCTCGGTGTCGAACCACGAGCAGCTGCTCCGCGACGATCCCGCTGCGATCGCCGAGGCGCTCGAGGGCCTCGTCGGCCAGCTCGTCGGCGGCGCGCTTGGCGGCGCCTTGAGCCCGATCGACCTCAACGGCTCGCTCGCGAGCCTCGGCCTCACGCTCCAGATCCCCGAGAGCATGAACGGCAAGGGTTCGCCCGGCCTCCGCAAGCTCACCAAGGGCACCGATGATTTCCTCGGGATCTTCGCTGCGCTCGGGCTCGCCACGCCTCCGCCGATGATGAAGTCCTCGACCAAAGCGGACGTGCTCGGCTTCGAGGTCGATCCCGCGGGTCTGCGCCTCGAGACGTGGACGCCGCACAACGCGCCGCGTGCGCGCCTCCGGCTCGGCTCTTCGCTCGACGACGGGACCCGCGCCATCGAGTGGCAGCACCGCGTCGACAACGGCCCGTGGCGGCCCTTCGCGAGCGAGCGTGAGCTCGACCTGCGCGATCCGGTCCTCCGCAACCAGGGCGTCCACAAGATCCAGGTCCGCTCGCGCGTCGTCGGCGAGCCGATGACTCTCGATCCGGAGCCGGCGCTGATCGAGCTGCGCGTCGACGCGATGCCGCCCGAGGTGCGCGTCGTGCGCGAGGCGAACCGTCACTTCCGCGTCGAGGCCTCCGACCTCGTCAGCGGCGATGAGGTCGAGGTGCGCGTGCGCCTCGGCATCGGGAGCGACGCCGAGTCCGCCGAGTGGGGCGAGTGGTCGGCTTGGCAGCCCGTCGCCGAGCTCGCGAGCATCGCCTACGATCAAGCGACGCTGGTCGAGGTCGAGGCGCGCGACGAAGGCGGCAACGTCGGCACCGTCTCGCAGGCGCTGATCCGGGGCCAGGCCTCGGGCGCCGCCTCTGGATGTCAGTGCGCGATCGAGCCCGGAGCGCAGGCTCCGACGAACGGCCTCGGCCTCGCGGCGTCTCTGCTCCTCGCGGGTGCGTTCCTCTTCCGCCGCGGCGCGCTCACGGTGCGACGCGCCTCCCTCCGCATCGCGACCGGCCTCGGCCTCGTGATCGCTGTCGGCAGCGCGCCGGGATGCTCTTGCAGCGCCGAAGAGACGAAGACCGAGCCGCTCACCGGATGTCGCGCGCGAGGTGATTGCGAGGTCGTGCAGCCGGGCCTCATCGGTGCGTACAGCTCGGTCGCGGTCGCGGGCGATGGGTCAGTCTGGGTGGCGGGGTACCTCGAGGGGAACTGGGATCCAGACTACGGCTACAGCTACGGCGACCTCGTCGTCGGGCGCGCGAACGACTCAGCGGCCGTCGAGTGGAAGGTCGTCGACGGGACCTCGCCGGACGAGGAGGTCGATCCCGAGGTCTACGACCCGCAGGGGTTCCGCGGGGGGAAGACGGACAGCGGCGACGACGTCGGGCAGTGGACGAGCATCGCCCTCGACGCAACCGGTGCGCCCGGCGTCGCCTACTACGACGCCACGAACCGCGCCCTGAAGTACGCGCACGCGACCACCGACGGCTGGTCGGTCACGACCGTGCAGTCCGGGGCGAGCGGCAGTGACTACGGCACCTACGCGAAGCTCGCCTTCCTCAACGGTCGGCCGACCATCGCCTACCACTTCATCGAGGCCGGTAGCGGCGGGGCCGTGAGCGGTGTGCGGCTCGCGACAGGCAGCGATGCGGCTGGTGGCGCGTGGTCCTTCGAGGACGTCGTCGCCGACAAGAAGACACCCTGCAAACCCGCGCTGTGCGGTGCCGGTCAGCAGTGCCTCGTCAGCGGCAAGTGCGTCGCGAAGAAGGACGGCTGCGACTCCTGCGGCGCCGGCGCCGAGTGCGTCGACAACGGCATGGGCGGCCAGAGCTGCGAGCCGGTGCGCGGCGCGTCGGATCTCGTGACCTACCCGAATGAGGTCGGCCTCTACGTCTCGATGGTCGTCGGCAACGACGGCGCGCCCCGCGTCGCCTACTACGACCGCACGCGCGGTGACGTGCTGCTCGCCACGAAGAACGGCGCTGCTTGGACGACGCTGGTCGTCGACGGCTCGGACGGGACGAAGGATACGGGCGACAAGGGGATCGGACTGTCGCTCGCGAGCGACGACAAGGGAGACCTCCACCTCACGTACGTCGACGGGCTGAGCGAGTCGCTCGTGCATCGAAAGGTCCAGGGCGGGACGACGCTCTCGCCGGTCGAGGTCGTTGACAACGGGCTCGGCGCGAACGACGGTCATCACCTCGTCGGCGACGACTCGAACCTGTTCGTGACGCCGGGAGGCGAGCTGCGCGTCAGCTATCAGGACGCCACGACCGGGACGCTGGTGCTGGCGACGGGAACGCTTAGCGGCGACAAGTACGACTGGAAGACGCAGGTGATCCAGCAGGAAGGCTTCGCCGGCTTCTTCTCGAAGCAGTTCGTCTCGAAGGGCGCCTACCGCATCGCCAACTGGTGGCGCGTCGGCAACCCGCTGCCGAAGGGCGACGTCCGCTTCGTCGCCCCCTGAGGCTCGGGGCGCACCTCGGGCGCGCGCGATCGCTCGAGCGCGCCACTCACGAAAGTTTGGCCCGACGACGCGCCTTCCGGTAGCGAGTACGGCATGTCGAAGGTCGAGATGCTGATCGAGCTGCGAAAGATGCTTCACGACGTGTTCGTCGCGCGTGCGACAGGCGCATCGCACCCGAAGATGACCCGAGCCCACGGCTACGTGGACGGCTACATGCGGGCGCTGCTCGAGTCCGGCGCCGCGACCAAGGACGAGCTGCTCGCGCTCGTCGCCGAGGAGCGCGCGGTCGTGAGCGGCCCGGCGACCGAGGCGGTCGAGGTCGACACCGCCGCAGCCTGACTCGACGTCAGTAGGCACGAAGCGAGGAGCGCTGCATCGACGACGCGAGCGCCTCGTTCGGTTTTTGGGGAAATGAGACGAGGCTTGGCCCCGCAGGCGTCTGTTGGCGTGGCCGAAACCATGTGGGAGGCCTGTCAGGGGCCACTAGATTCACGATGCTTCGCACCCCTTCAGATAGAGTCATGAAGACGAGGACATTGCTCGTCAGCATTCTCGCGACCGTCGGCGGATTTTCCTCCACCGGCTGCACGCGGTACCAAATCATCCAACAAACCGGCAAGAGCAGCGCCTTCGTCGTCCGAACGAAGTTCGGCAATGCCTCCATCTGGCATTGTGACGCGACGGCTGGTGACCCGGTTTGCTTCGAGTCGACGAAAGCGCGGCGAAAATGAGGACGTCCGGTCCCATTCTCGCATTGGTTTTCGCCGCAAGCGGATGCGCGGCGGTTTCCTCCACGGCTGGGGATGCGGAGGCTCCAAAGACCGATCTCTGGCATGTCGAAGAGACCTGCTTCTTGGGTCTGTGCGGCAACTCGACCGTTTGGTATTGCACGGCACCCGCAGGGAAGAATCGCGCCGAGTGCGTTCAGGCGAGAGAAGTTCCCGTGCCTCGCACCGGCAGCAGTCAGTTTCGTTGAGCCCGCGAAACATCGCCAGCGCTAGGTGACGCCGCAGCGCTTATCGAGGTCTTCTACGCTCGGCAGCGACGGCACTCGGCCCTGGGCAACATGTGCCCTGCGCGGTTCGAGCGTACGCCCGCGAAGTAGGCGACGGCGAGTTAGGCAACTTGTTCACTGAACCGGGGCACGCTCATCTTGCCAAGCCGATGGCAGACGGTTTGCGCCGGCGGGTGCCCTTAACCCTGGCCCGTCGAGGTTCGTTCGGCTTGAGTCCCATCCCCGTCTCCGCTTTGCCCCAAGCTTCCATCAGACCGAAGCGGCAACTGCCCCGAGGCACAAGGATTTCGCCGTCATCGATGAGTCCGTCGAGGTCCGCCTCCCTCGCGCTATTGGCAAAAAACTCGTGAGCGCCGGAACGGCGTATCGTGCGGCAAAGTTCAGAAGCTGGCACGTTGGTGCTCGCTCAGAGCGAGCGGTCGGCGATCGCGCGCAGCACCTCGTCCGCTGCATGCACGTCGTCGACCGCTACCGCGATCGGCGCTCCGCGGCGCGGCACGAACACGAGGGAGTGCGCCCCCCCTCGCCCCACCCCAATCCCGGACAGCAAGAAGTCGAGGGCAAGGCCGACGCCGAAGACGCCGGCGCCGAGCGCCACGAGCGAAGGCGAGCGACTCCACACTCCGTCGCTCGCGAGCGAGACGCCGAGGTAGGTGCCGAGCGAGAGCGCGCCAAGCCCCGCGTAGAGCCCGAGCCGCGGATACGCAACCTCGCGAGCCGCGGAGGCGAGGTTCGCGAACGGGATCGAGAGCTCGCGGGTCCGCAGCGTTCGACCGAGCAGCGCGAAGCTCAACGTGACGTAGATCCCGGAACCATCGACCCGCACTTCGGAGCGGCGCTCGCAGCGCAAGAGGACGTTCGCGCCGAGACGCGCGAGGAAACGCAAGGCAAGCCAACCCGTCACGCCCGCGAGCACCATCCCGATCCCCCCCAACGGACGCGGCGCCCCCTGCCCCACCACCTGCGCGCGGCGCGCGTGGAGCGACCGTCGGGTCGGCGCGCGAACCGGCACCTCGCCCTCGCCTGGAGCGGCGCTGTCGTCCTCCTCGCTCGGCTCGCTCGTGGGCTCATCGTCTTGGTCCGACCCGAGGGCATCGCCGTCGTCGAGCGCGGGCGCGAGGCGCTCCGCGAGATCGCGCAGACCTGGATCGAGCAGCTCGCCGACCAGCGTCGAGAGCGCCTCGATGGCCGCAGGAGAGGCACTGCGCGCGAGCGCAGCGAGGGCGACGATGGCCTCCGCGCGCGCGTCCCCGGTACCTTCGGCGTCGAGCGCTCGGACGCGCCGCCCGATCCCGCGCCAGAGCGGATCGACGTCGCTTGCACCGAGGACCCCGTCGAGCTCGGAGAGCGCGTCGAGCACGGTCGTCGCCGCGAGCCAGGTGAGCCGTGCGGCGAGCTCGTCGACGCGCGCGACGTCGGCGGCAAGCGCGTCGGCCACCACGTGATCTGCCACGCCATGCGCCAAAAGTCGTCGAAGTGCCGCGCGCTCGTGCGCGACGAGCGCGGGGCGGTCGGTCTCGAAGCGTCGGAGGAGCCCCACCACGTCGAGCTCGCCTGCTTGGCCTTCCAACGCGTCGAGCCCCTGCTCCTTCAAGAGCTCGTCGAGCCCATCGCCGAGCCGCGTCCTGCGCTCGTCTGCGGCCGAGAGCGCGAGGGTCCTCAGCACGGCGGCGAGCGCCGTGCGGCGAGGGTGATTGGAGATGGCGACCTCGGAGCTCATCCGCCTCGGGAGAGGGTCTTCGACCGGCGACGTGGTGGGGTCAAGCCCTCGCTCTCGGTCACTGTTTCTGGAGCGAGAGGAAGCCGCCGACGAGGTTCAGGATGCGGCGAAGCTGCACGTTCGTGACGACGACCTCTCCCACGATCTTCCCGTCGCGCGCCTCGAAGGTGGGCTTGTCGAACCAGGGCGCGAGGATCGGCGGATCGCGCACCTCCTCGATGGCCTCGGCCAGCTCGCGCGACGTCGCCTCGGCCGCAGCGGGGTTCGTATCGGTGGCCTCGAGCTTCAGACTGAGCGCCTCTCCGCTTGGCGTCGCCGTGAGGCGGAGCAGCGCGATGCTCTTCGGAAATCGAAGGGGCGTGTGCATGAAGGCGCGCCAAGGAGTGCGCAAGGTGGCCGCGAAGAGCGTCGACCCCGACTTGTTGAAGCGCAAGTCCTTCGCCTGGCGCAACTGCTCTTCGGCTTCGGCCGGGGCGACGACGACGACGTGTTTGTCGGCCCGCAGCGACACCCGCTGCGCCCCACCTGCGCCGAGCACGCCGAGCGGTGCCGGCGTCCGCGTGAGCCATTTTCCTGGGGGATCGCTCGCGGCCATCGCGGTCTCGATCGCGCGCTGCATATGACCGACGCCGACGTTGTAATCGACGACCGCGACGACGACGCGCGCGCTTTGCATATGCGGGCCGGTCAGCCATACATGATCAAAATCACGTAGCGCGTCGAGGTTCGTACCCCCGAGGAGCTCGCGCCACTGGGGGATCCTCGCGAGCAAATCGCCAAACAGCGGACCGAGCTCGTGCCGACGGACGACGTCGGTCGCGAGGTAGATCATCACGTTGGTGGCCTTCGCCTGCACCGCGCCTGGCTGTCCCGCCAGCTTCGTCGCATCTTCGATCGGCGCCGCGGAACGCCCCGCGGGAGTGGCGCTCGACGACGCGGAGGGTGCGGGCCCTGCGACCGCCTGAGCCGACGCGCTCGACGTAGGGGCCGGTGGCGCCGCCGACGCGCTCGCCGTCGCCGAAGCGCTCGCCAATCGCTCACGCTCGGCCTTGTCGCGTTTCTCACGCTCGGCCTTGTCGCGTTTCTCACGCTCGGCCTTGTCGCGCTTCTCACGCTCGGCCTTGTCGCGCTTCTCAAGCTCGGCCTTCTCACGCTCGGCCCTCTGGCGCAGCGCCGTCGCCTCGGCCTCCTCATCGACCTCCGGCTCGACGGGCTCGGGCGCCTGCTCGGCTTGCGGCGGAGGTGCCTCGTCCTCGAAGCCCATGTCGAGGTCGATGGGAACGACGACCTCCTCCGAGAGCGGCGTTGGAGCCTCCTCCATTCGCAAGAGCCCGCGCAACCACGGCGGCACGAGCGTCGGCGCGAGCGGCAGGTGCGCGAGCAACGCGACGGCGACCGCCACCCGAAACGCCCGACGAGGCGAGGCCGCGAGACGCCACCACCCGTCGACTTTGAGCGCGTCCGGTGTGGACGCCCCGCCGCGCACATGCGTCCCAGGCACCACAGCGGACCTTAGCACGAGGCCGAAGTGCGCGAACCCAATGGCACTCCTGGCTGGCACGGGTTTGGCCAGAAACTGGCTCGGAGCGAACGATGCAGCTACTAGAACCAAGCCTTAGCAGGCAAGACGAAGAGGCAGGGGAATCGATGGCGTCGAAGGAATCGAGCGGCAAGGGGAAGCCGTCGCCGGGAAAAAACCGGCGTGTGAGCTCCCTGAGCGGCATCGATCGCATCGAGCCGCCCGCGCGGAGCCCCATGCCCTCCGGCTCAGGCAACGCGCGACCGCGCGGAGGTGACGAGCCTCCCGGACCGCCCGCGCCCCGGGGCCGCGGAGCGGCCGCGACCGTCGTCGGCGCCCTCGTCGGCGTGATCGTCGGCGCCGGCGGGATCGGCGCAGTCTCCTGGGCGAGCGGCTGCGGTGAGCGTGCCGCGAACCAGGCAGCCGCGTCGGCGACCGCTTCGGCGACGGCGAGCCCCGAGCCCACCGTCGCGCCGACCGCGCTCGCCTCCGCCGAGGTGCCGCCGCCTCCCGACGACGCAAACGAGCCCGAGGTCGCCGAGCCCGACGCCCCAAAGGCCCCCGTCGAGGAGAAGCCTTGGTCGGGACCATGGCTCGGCGCAATGGCCCAGGTCACGCCGGTGTATCCGACGGCGCGCTTCTCGAAGAACCGGCTCGGCTACTTGCGTCGTGGCGCGAAGGTCGCGGTCAACGACAAGCCGATCCACACCGACTCGTGCAAGCAGGGCTTTTACGCGCTCGTCGATGGCGGCTACGTTTGCGGCAAGTACGCGACCACCAACGTCGAAGACAGCCGCGTGAAGCTCGGCGTGAAGCCCGCCGATCTCGAGGGCATGATGCCCTACAAGTACGCGTACAACACGGCGCACGGCACCCCGCTCTACGCCCAGGTCCCGTCGCGGGACGACATGCAGCGCTACGAGCCCTACCTCAAGGAGCCCGACAAGAAGAAAGGCAAAGACGACACCTCGGACAAGGCAGACAAGGCCGAGAGCAGCGACAAAGCCGACAAGAGCGACAGGGCCACGAAGGGCGACCACGGAGCGAAGGGCTCGAAGAGCGCGAAGGCCGAGAAGGCCGAGAAGGCCGAGAAGGCCGAGAAGGCCGAGAAGGCCGAGAAGGCCGAGAAGGCCGAGAAACCCGACAAGGTGATCGAGAAGGCCGATCAGCCGCGGCCCGACGACCCCGACGCGGTCGACGCTCCGAGCGCGCCGGCGAAGCCGACGGTGAGCGCGTCCGCGGTGCCCATCGAGGTCCCCGTCCCGTCGGCGTCTCCGATAGAGGCGGCGCCCGAAGAGGACAAGCCATGGTGGCAGCGCGACACCAAGGACAAGCCCCTCGACATCAAGCTAAGCGACCTCGAAGAGAGCGACGGCACGCTCGCGAAGCGCATGGTGAAGGGCTTCTTCGTCGCGATCGATCGCGGCTTCTCGTGGAACAACCGGCTCTGGTGGAAGACCACCGATGGGCTCATCGCGCCGAGCGACCGGATGGTGATCCCGAAGACGCCCGACCTGCGGGGCTTCGACATGCGCGCCGGCGTGAAGCAGGTCGCGTTCGTCCGCGTGAGCCAGGCATCGCGCTACGAACGCCGGAAGGACGGCAAGAGCTTCTCGAAGAAGGGAAAGGCCGTGCGCTTCACGTCCTTCGCGCTGACCGGTAACACCGAGCTCGAAGCGAAGCAGCGCTACTTCGAGACGTCGGAGGGCTTCTGGCTGCGTGAGTCCGACATCGCGGTGACCGAGCCCGGGCCACGTCCCGATCGCATCGGGACCGACGAGAAGTGGGTCGACGTGAACCTGACGCGCAAGACCCTCGTCGCGATGCTGGGCGACAAGCCGATGTACGCGGCGCTCGTCTCGCCCGGAAAATCCTCGCCAAACAAGGACAAGGATCACCGCACGAAGACGGGCATGTACCGCATCCGCGAGAAGCACGTCGCGACCACGATGGACGGCGACGGCACCTCGGGTGGCGACCTCCCCTACAGCATCATGGATGTGCCGTACGTCGAGTACTACGACGGCTCGTACGCGCTCCACGCGGCGTTCTGGCACAACAACTTCGGACGCGAGCAGAGCCACGGGTGCGTCAACCTCGCGCCGGCCGACGCGAAGTGGCTGTTCTTCTGGACCGAGCCTGCGCTGCCGAAGGGCTGGCACGGCGTGTGGTCGAGCGAGAAGCGCCCCGGCAGCTGGGTCGTCATTCACGAGTAGCCTTGACTCCTCCGCGCCCCCGCGAAAAGTCACGGGCGCGATGGATCAGCTGACCGCTCACCTTGACCGAGGTTGGGACCTCGCGCAGGGCGGCGACGCGCGCGGCGCGATGAGCTCGGCTCGCCGCGCGCTCGAGCTCGCGCCGGACTCGCCCGAGGCCTACAACCTGCTCGGCTACGCCGCCTCGCTCGACGGAGACTGCGACGAGGCGGTCGAAGCCTACGAGCAAGCTATCGCGCTCGACGATGGCTACGTCGAGGCCATGCTGAACGCGGCCGAGCTCTACGTGCATCCGCTGCGCGATTTTGAGCAAGCGCTCGAGCTGTGCGAGCGAGTGCTCGAGCTGTCGGAGTACGACGACGAGATCGTCGACGCCCACCTGCTTCGGTTCGAAGCGTACTGGGCCATGGGTGACGACGACAACGCGAAGCAGGCGCTCTCGCGACTCGCGCGCGGACCCTATGAGACGGCGGCCCAAAACTTCCTCGTCGGCCGGGCGTGGGTCGAGCTCGGTGAGCACGAGCGAGCAAAGCCCCTGCTCGCGGCGGCGCTCGAGGCGGACCCGCACAACCCCGAGGCCTGCTACTACGCCGGCGTCCTGGCCGAGGCGCAAGGCGACCGCGCGCAGGCCAATGCGCACTTCCTTCGCGTTCGTCAGCTTGAGGCCGACGTCGGCCTGCCGTCGTGGTCCCCCGACGAGCGAGCCTTCATGGCGTTCGTCGAGCGCGCGACCGGCACCCTACCCACCGAGCAACGGGAGCTGCTCCGCAACGCGGAGGTGTTCGTGGTCGACCTCCCCGGTCCGGAGATGATCGTCGACGGCGTCGACGTCCACGCCCTCGCGATGCTCGACCTGCTCGCGCCGACCCCGCCAGCGAAGGTGGTAAGCGGAGGCCGACTGCGTGCCTTCGTCTACGCGATCAACGTGATGCGTACCGCCGGCGCGCTCGATCGGGTTGAAGACACCATCCGCGAGGCGCTCGAGCGCGAGCTCGGCCACCTCGTCGAAGAGCTCGGCGGCCCCTCCGGCACGAACTAATCACTCACTCTCGCCTGCTCGCCTCGACGGGCCCCTCGGGCAACACGCGGCGACTCCCTCGTCATGGAATGCGAGAGGCGAGCCCGAGCGATCTCGGACCCGCCTCTTTCGTCGGGGCAACGAGCGTGAGCCTCAGTCGTCGTAGGCCTCGTCCGACGCGTCCTCGGCGTCCTCCGAGCGCAGCACGGGGAGCCGACGCTTGCCGACGGGACCCTCGTCGACGTAGTCGCGGAGCGCCATCATGTCGCGGAGTGCCTCGAGCTTCGCGAGGGCGCGAACCTCGACCTGACGGATCCGCTCCCGGGTGAGGTTCATGATCGCGCCGACGTCTTCGAGCGTCGTGCCGCCGCGGTCCGCCACGTCGAGCGCACAGCTCTCGTTCATCTGCCAGACCTCGAGGTCCGGGAAGTTCAGCTTGATCGCACCGGTGCGCGGCGAGACGTCCAGGTACAGGTGGTACTGGCACGAGACGAACGGGCACGGCCGCTCGGTGCCAAGGCACTCGGCGCGCGTCTTCGGCTTCTCGTAGTCGTTCTCGGGGTAGAGCATGCGGCCGAGCTCGAGCTCGCGCTTCGTCATGCGCTTCACGCTAATGGTGCGCGCGCGCACGGCACGCTTGCGTCGCGAGCGCCGCTGCTCACGCGTCACCGCGGTGTCCGCGGTCTGCACGTTGCGCACGAGGTTGCCCTGAACCGCGAGAGGATCCACCGCCTCCACGTCAAGCACTCCTCCTACCAACGCATCCCTGATCTTGTCCGTGTCCGTAGCCATCGTTGCCTCCCGTTGCCCTTCCAAAGCGCGCACGAAACCCTCGCCGTGCGCGACGCACAGTCGTCCCCCATCGAACCCGCTCGCGCGGGCGTTGCCTCATGTGTGCGGGCTCGAAAGCCTCGCTCGACTGCCTGTCGTTCGCCGCTCCGTGAGGAGTCGGCTCGTGTCTCGATGTCGGTCCGTCAGGACGCGGCAGCCTCTCCCGTGGCAGCCTCGTCCGGCTCTTGAATCAGGCGCTCCTCGATCTTCTCGAGGCGCGCGAGCAGGTCGTCGGCGAGAGCCCGCGCGCGAGCGATGTCCGCCTTCACTGCGCGAATCCCCGGAAGGGCCTGCGCCTGGTCGGCCGTGGCGCGCTGATCGACGTTGCGATCGAGCGCGTTGAACACCTTGTCGAGCGTGGTCTCGAGCTCCTCGATGTCCCCGCGGACAAAGAGGATCTGCTTCTGGATGTCCTCGATCGTGATGTCCTTCTCCATCAGCTCCTTGATGCGGAGGATCTGGCGAATGACACGGACCGGGTACTTCCCCTTGGAGCCCTGATGCTTGCCCTTGCGACCGACGCGCACGCTGCGCGGCAGCAGCCCGAGCTGCACCCACTTCCGGAGGGTTGCCTCCCCGAAGCGCACTTCCTGCGCCTCGAAGAAGGAGAGGAGGTCGGCGGACGTGATGCCCCCCGAGTGGTCGCGTTCGACCTGCTCGAGGACGCTCTCGGCTACCTTGCCCATCTCGATTCGCCCCTCAGCTGGCCGAAGAATGACCAGCCTTGAAGTGAGGACGAATGTATTCCACTCAATGGACTCCAGTCAAACGAGACCCGCGCAAACTTTTGCGCAGCACCTTGCACGTCCAGCGATTTTGCCGAGGAGCAGCGCTACGCGGACATTAATTGTCCAAATCGCAACCTTGACCGTGGCGCCACCGGGTGCCCGCGAATTTGACTTCGCGAGCGTACAAGTCCTTGATCTCACTCGTGGTTGAGGAGCCGCTCCGCACGATGCGCGACGTGACCGCGCGCGGCGTCCGCATGCGCGTCATCGAGGCGGGCGAGGGCCAGGGGCCGCCCCTCGTCCTCGTGCACGGATTCCTCTCGACGCACCTCGAGTTTGACGAGCTGATCGAGCGCCTCGCCCACCATTTCCACGTGATCGTGCCCGATCTCCCTGGCTCGGGGGACAGCGAGAAGCCGAGCCCGGCGCGCTATGTCTACGGCGTCGAGACCTTCGCAGAGACCGTCGCGGACCTCATCTCTGCGTACGGGATCGGCCGCGCGTTCGTGGCCGGACACGGGCTCGGCGGAGCGGTCGGCATCACCCTCGCGGCGCTGCACCCCGAGCTCGTGAACCGGCTCGTCTTGGTCGCGCCGCTCTGCTACCCGTTCGCGGCGCGCGCGATCTTCCGCGGGCCGCTCATGCCGATCGTCGGCAGCGTCGTCTTCAAGCAGTTCTTTGGGTGGCGTGCGTTCCGCACCTACTTCCGCGAGTGGGTGTATCCGCCCGAGTTTCCTCTGCCGGAGCAGATCGCCGCCAACTTCGAGGCCTTCAACAGCCCCTCCGGTCGCGAGAGCGCCTACGCTGTTCTCGAGAGCATGCTCGACACGCGCCCGACCGTCGCGCGCATCACGCGAATCCGGAGGCCGACGCTTGTCACCTGGGGCCGTGAGGACCGCGTCTTTCCCGCTCACCACGCCCTCAAGCTCGCGCGCGAGATCCCGGGCGCGCGTCTCGAGTTGTTCGACGCCGGGCACGCGCCGCACGTCGAACGCCCGGACGACTTCGCGCTGGTGCTTCGACAATTCTGCGAAGGCAGGCGCGGATGACGAGGGCCGCGCTCGCGTGGCAGCGGTTCCGCGGGAATCGCCCCGCGATGTTCGGCCTCGTGCTTCTCGTCGCGGTCGTGGCCTTCGCGGTCTTCGTGCCGCTCGCGTGGCCTCACGCCCCGAACACGAGCGACTTCTCTCTGCCGAGCAGCGACGTCGGCGGGCCTCCGCCGCCGAGCTTCGCTCACCCACTCGGCGCCGACCCGATCTTTCGCGACCTCGTCGCGCGCCTCGCCGCGGGAGCCCAGCTCTCGCTCGGGCTTGCGGCGGTCGCGACCCTGCTCGCCGTAACCCTCGGCACCGCCGTCGGGCTCGGGGCCGCGGTCACCGCCGGGACGCGCCTCGCGCTCATCGACCGCATGGTACTCCGCGCGATCGACGTCGCCCTCGCCTTCCCCTACCTGCTGCTCGTCACCGCCGTGGGCGTCTCGCTCGACCGCGCGGGCCCGCTCGCGATCGCGGTGACGCTCGGCGCGACAGGCTGGGTGGGCCTCGCGAGGCTCGTCCGTGAGAAGGCGGTCTCGCTCTTCGACTCCGAGCATGTGCTCGCGGCGCGCGCGCTCGGGGTCGCGACCCGGCTCGTCGTGTGGCGCCACGTCTTGCCGGGTCTCCGCGGACTCTTGCTCGTTACGGGGTCTCAATCGCTCGGGCAGATGGTGCTCGCGGAGGCCGTGCTCGGCTACCTCACCGTCGGCGTCGGCCCGCCACGCTCGAGCCTCGGTCGCATGCTTCAGGAGTCAGAGCACTACCTCGGCGCGCAGCCGATGCTCGTCGCCGCGCCGGCGCTGGTGATCGTGCTCACCGTGCTCGGGATCGCGCGCGTATCCGATGGACTCGGGGAGGTCCTCGAGCAGCGCGCGCGCTCGTCACCCGCGAGGTTGCCCGTCGACGCGCTGGTCCTCGGTGGCCTGTTGACTGCGATGCTGGGGCTCTCCGAGCCCGAGCGCCTCGAAGCCCCGCTCGCGACCTCGCCCGTCACGGACGACACGCTCCGGCTCGCGACCGCCGCGACCCCGGCCGCGCTCGATCCGGCGCTCGCATTCGATGGTGCGACGCTCGCAGTAGACGAGCTCGTCCACGCGCGGCTCGTCGGTCGAAACGCTCTGGGCGAGCTACGGCCAGAACTCGCAGAGCGCTTCCTCGTCGAGGCCGAAGGCACGCGCGTCCGGGTCGTGTTGCGCCGCGACCTTCGCTTCCACGACGGCGAGCCGCTCGTCGCCGCCGACGTGAAGCGCTCGATCGAACGCGCGCTGCACCCGAGCACCCCAAGCCCGGGAGCGAGCTACTTCGAGGCGCTCGTAGGGTTTGAAGCCTATCGCAGTGGCCGAGCGCGCGAGCTCACCGGGATCGAGGTGGTGTCGGAGCTCGAGGTGCTGTTCAAGCTCGCGAGACGAGACGCGTCCTTCCCAGCCCTGCTCGGCCTCGGCTTCGCGTCGCCGGTGTGCCGCAGCGCGAGCGCCGTCGCGGAGCCTTCGTCGCCGGCGACGTGCGGCGCAGGTCCGTACCGTCTCGTCGAGCACGATGAAGAGCGGATCGTGCTCGAGCGCTTCGATGCGTTCGTTGGCGAGCGCCGCGGCCGCGCTCGTAGGCTCGAGTGGCTCGTCGGCGTCCCGGTGAGGACGCAGCGCTATCGCTTCGAGCGCGGGGAGCTCGACCTCCTCACCGAGGCGAGCGGCATCGACACGCAGCGCTTCGTCGCCGACCCGCGCTGGTCGTCGCAGGTGACCTGGCTCGAGCAACCCGTCGTCGACGGCATCTTCCTGAACACCCGCGTCGTGCCCTTCGACGACCCGCACGTCCGTCGCGCCGTCGCGCTCGCCGTCGACGCGTCGGTGCTGCCCCGCCTGAGGCCGAGCCTCACGGCCGCGACGCGGATCCTGCCGCCGGGCATCGCTCGACCGACGAACGGTCCGGAACGTGTCACGGACCTCGCCGCGGCGCTTGAGGAGATGCGTATCGCCGGGCACCCGTTCGATCCGGAGAGCGGCGTGGGTGGGTATCCGTACACGATCGACTACATCACGGTGCCCTCGAGCCTCGACCAGGCCGTCGCCGAGGTGTACCAGCAGCAGCTCGCTCGGATCGGGCTGCGCATCCACATCCGCCTTCTCAGCTTCGCGAGCTACCTCGCCGAGCTCTCGCGCCCCGGCGCTTGCGCGATGGGCTGGCGCGCCTGGCAGCCAGACTTCCCCGATCCCTCCGCGGTGATCGATCCGCTCCTCACCTCCGCTGCGCTCGCGAGCGAGCCGACGCAGAACGTCTCGTTCTATGCAAACCCAAAGGTCGACGCGCTCGTCGCCGCCGCGCGCGAGGAGACGGAGCCGTCTCGGCGCCTCGCTCACTACGCCGATGCCGAGAGGCTCCTCGCCGATGATGCGCCGTGGGTGCCCGTCTACGCGAACCGAAGCCTCGTCGTCAGGCAGCGATGGATCGCGAGCGCACCCGCCGGGAGCGACGGGCGACTCGACCTCACCGCGATCGGAGCATCGAAGTCCGCAGAGGCTCGCGCGCCGTGAAGCCGCTCCTCGCCTTTCTACTGCGTCGACTCGTGTGGTCGCTCACCCTCGTCGTCGGCGTGGGAAGCCTCGCGTTCTTCGTCACGCGAGCCCTACCGGGCGACCCCGCGCGGCTCATCGTCGGACCACGGGCGAGCGCAGCCGACGTCGAGCGCGCGCGCGTCCTCCATGGACTCGACCGACCGCTACCGATCCAGTTCGTACGCTATTGGCAGCGGCTCGTGCACCACCCATCAAGCGCGGGCGAGCACAGGAGCTGCAAGCCGCTCGGACCGATGCACCTCGACCTCGGTACGAGCCACCGGCACCAGAAGAGCGTGGTCGCCGTCCTCGGAGCCCGCGCACCGCGAACCCTCGAGCTCGCGCTCGCCACGACGCTGGTACAGCTCGTCGTCGGACTCGGGCTCGCGACGCTCGCCGCTCGGCGTCGCGGCAGCGTCATCGACCAAGTCGCAACCGCGAGCTCGCTCCTCGCGGTCAGCACGCCGACGTTCGTGCTCGGGGTGCTCTTGCAGTACGTCCTCGCGTATCGCCTCGGATGGCTGCCGCTCGACGGCGGTGGCAGCGACCGCCGGGCGCTCGTCCTGCCAGCGCTGACGCTCGGCCTCTATGGCGCTGCCTTCGTGGTAAGGCTCGCGCGCGAGGAGCTCGGGGCCGCGCTCGAGAGCGACTACGCCAGCGCTGCAGCGGCCCGCGGAGCGAGCCCTCTCCGCGTGCTCTTCGTCCACGGCTGGAGGAACGCCCTCGGAGCTATGCTGCCGCTCTTGCTCCTCGAGCTCGGAGCGCTCGTCGGCGGCGCCGTCGTCACCGAGAAGCTCTTCCGCTGGCCGGGGCTCGGGTCGCTCACGGTCGACGCCGTTCTCTACCGGGACGCGCCGATCGTGTTCGGCGTCGTGATGGTATCGGCTGCGGGCATCGCGGCGGCGTCGTTCGCCCTCGACGTGCTCCGCGTCGCGCTCGACCCGAGGCTGCGTCGTCGCGCGACCTGAGCGCCACACCTCGCTCGCGGCTCAGCCCTTCTTCTTTTTCTTCGCGACCGGCTTCTTGGGGCTCGGACAATAGCCCTTGTACTGCCCTTTCTTGGCGTTCGCCGCGCAGGCCTCGCGAGCCTTGGACGCGTCCGCCGCCTTGCCGATGCTGTCGTAGGCGGTGAAGAGCGCGAAGTAGCCGTCGGCGTTCTCGGGGTCCTTCTTCACGGCGGCCTTCGCGAAGCGGATCGCCTCGGCGTAGTTGCCGACGTCGAGCTTCTTCATCGCGGCCTTCAAGGGATCCGGGACGTCGGGCAGATCGCCCTCTCCGTCCGCGAGCGTCGGCGCGGCCGACGGCTCGGGGCTCGCTTCGCTCGACGCGAGCGCGGAGGCCGACGCCGCAGGCTCGGCAGACGACGAGCTCGTCGGAGCCGCGGAGGCTGGCGCGTTCGTGAGAGCGGTCCCCGACGAGCGACTCGTCGGCGTCGAGGCCGCGGGCCCGGGTGGCGTCGCACGGACGACCGTGGTCGCGGGAGGCGGCGGTGCATGGCCGCCACCGAGAGACGGGAGGAACGCGGCTGCGAGGCCCACGGCGCCTAGCAAACCCACGATCCCAAGGACCAGGCGACGGTTCTTGGAGCGCCGGTCGATCTGCTCGTCGGTGAGGTAGACCTCGCCGTCGTCATCGACGTCGTCCTGCGGCCGACCGTCTTCCGACATCGAGGGGGGAGGATGCGAGAAGAACACGTTGCTCACGCCGCTCTCGCTGAGCGAGTGCGTCGCCTCGTCTTCGCTCTCCTCGACGGCGACGGGACTCGGGGCCGACGAGTCGCGCGGCGGTGGCTCGCTCGACGTCACGCGCAGCGTCTCGTTGCGGGTCGTGATCGCGACCTCCGTCGGCGCGACCGGGGGTGCGAGCGGCGAAGGCGAGCGCAGCGAGTCGCGTTCGTCGAGCGCGCCGCCGTCCTTCCCGCGGCGCCCCGACATGCTGCGCTTGTTCTTGCGCGAAGCCTTCTTGCCACGACGGCTGTCGGGGACCTCCTCCTCGGAGGGCGTGGTGGTCGGTTCGGCCTCGACGGGCTGCGGCGCCTCGGCCTCGACGGGCTGCGGCGCCTCGGCCTCGTCGAATGGCGAGGCGCTCTCGGTCGTGGCCGACGCATCCGGCACCGGGGATGACTCGGGCTCCTCCTCGCGCGAGGCTGCTCCTAGGTCGACCGGCGGGGCCTCGGAACGGCCTAGCCGCACCGAGCCGCCTCCCGCCTCCGACGTCGGGCGCAACGTATGACCCGCCGCCGAGGCTCGGGACAGCGGCACCGGCTGCTCGACGAGATCCTCGGCGCCGATGAGGACACCTTCGTCGTGAAGCTGCATCAGCGTCCGAAGCGTCGAGCGGTCATCGAAGGGCGAATCGTCGACGATCTCGAAGAGAGTCCGCTTGCCGTCGAAGAGCCGCAGCAAGGCCTCGATCGAGTCGGGGACCTCGTCTGCGAGCGAGCGCAGCCGCGGAAAATCGACCTCGAGGATGGCCTCGAGCGGCGGCAACGACTCCGCAAGGACGTGGAACTCCTCGGCCTGCCGAAGCCCCGTCTCGAGCAGCGTCGACGTCTCGAGCTCGACGACCGCGGCCCGCGCGCTCGGCCCGAGCGTCACGTCGTACCGACCCTCTCGCCAGGTGAGCAGGCGGTAGACGGCCTCTTCGCCGCGGAGCCGTTTTAAGGTGGCGTCGACGATCTCTCCCCGACGAAAGTAGACGGTCGCGGTCGTCGAGTGGGCGCGAAACACGGCCGTTCCGCTCTGACGACCCTTCGCGACCGACTCGAGCAAGTCGACGACCGGTAGCTCTTCGAGCGTGCCGCTCACGTTCCCCGAGGTCGCAGCCCCGCTGAGACGCTCGCGCGCTTGCTTCGCGAGCAGGACCCGAACCCGCGCAGACACTTCCTTCACGAAGACCGGCTTCGTCAGGAACTCCTCGATCCCGAGCCGAACGCCGCGCATGCGGGCCGCGCGCACATCGCCGTCGATCATCAGGACCGTCGGAATGTTCTGCCACTCGTCGTGCTCTTGCATGTGCTCGACGAGCTCGAACCCGTCGAGTCGAGGGAGCGAGGTCGCGCTCAGCACGAGGTCGAAGGCGCGCGACTCGAGCGCCACGAGGGCGGCCTTCCCGTCCTCGGCCGTGGTCACGGCGTACCCGTCACCCTCGAGGCTGGCACGGACCAGACGAAGCTGTTTCGGGTCGCTCTCGACGAGCAGGATCTGCTTGGTGCTCACGGGCTCACGCTGGTGGTCGGAAGGTGTCGACGGGTTCGGGAGTTGCGCTCGGTCACGCCGCGAACGACGTCAACCTTGAGGCGCGCCGCCCTGCCCACCGCCGGGCGGGTAACCACCACCGGGCGCCTGCGGATAGCCCTGCGGCGCTTGCGGATAGCCCTGCGGCGCCTGCGCGTACCCCTGCCCCTGGGGCGGGTAGCCCTGCGGCGCCTGACCATAGCCCGCCGGAGCCGCGTGGTAGCCCTGAGGCTGGCCCGCTTGAACCTGATTAATTCCGGGCATTTGCGCGCCACAATTCGCGCAGAACTTCGAGCCCGCGGGGTTCTGCGTTCCGCAGTTCGTGCAGAAGCTGGTGGCCGGCTGAGGCGGCGCGAGCGGCTGTCCGCAGTTCGCGCAGAACTTTCCGCCGCCGACGTTGTTGAACTGGCAGCTGCCGCAGACTGCGCCGCCCCCCTGAGGAGGAGCGACTCGCTGGTACTGCATGGCGGGCTGGAAGCTCTGCTGGAACATCCCAGCCATGCCGGCCCCGACCGCCACCTGCGCCCCTAGGTTGGCGATCCCCGCGCCACCGCCGCCGCCCTGGGCCATGCCCTTGCCGGCGTTGATGAGCGCCTCGGACTGCGCGTAGGCCATGTAGCCGGGCTGCTGCGCCATGTTCACGTAGGCCTGACGCTCGGAGACATCGACGCCGATCTCCATCTGGCGGCGCTTGAGCTCAGCGGCCTTCTTGCGGGTCTCGACCTCGATGTCCTTCCAGACCTCCATCAAAGAGGCGCGCTCGGCCTCGTCGAGGGTGACCTTGAACTGGGTCAGCTCGACCAGCTCGAGCCCGACCTCAAGGAGGGCGGAAAGCGGCTGCGCGACCAGCTTCTCCTCCATCTGCTTCTTCAGCGCGCTTAAGTTCAGCACGCTTACACCTTGCTCGGTGCAGAAGCCCGCGATGAACGCCTCGGCGCCCATCATGAAGCGCTTCGCGACCCACTCGAGGATCTGCGAGTTGTCATCCGGCTGCACCGCCTGTCCAGTGAGGCCGATGATGAATGCGATCGGGTCGACGACCCGGATCACGAGCTCGCCGAAGAGTCGCGGCTTGCACGGCATGCCGGTGCCGGGATCGATCATGCCGTCGAAGCGGCCACCAAACTTCACCGGGTCGTTACGGTTCGGCTGTGTGCGGACGAAGAAGATCTCCGAGAGCAGCACGTTGCCGCCCGTCGCCCCGTCGATCCAGTTCTTCAGGAACGGGATGTTCGCGCCGTCGATCGTGTGGCGGCCCGCGCCGACGACCCCCGCCATCGTCCCGCCCTTGAAGAAGACCGCGCCCTCGTCGCTCTTGACGGTGAGCTGCGTGAACATCGGGATCGTGCGGTCAGGCCATTTATAGACGATGAGGTGATGCTTGTCCTCGGGACGAGCGATCATCATCTGCTGCACGCCCTGCTTCACGAAATTGAAGATGCCCATCGAGATCCTCCGCGGGTCGGCGCCAGGCGATTGTTACCGGACGCGCGAAGGAAGATAATCGTCTACGGCGTCGGTAGCAAACCATCCCTCCGCGCGCCCCGGATTCTCGTCATGGCCATCCCGCCCCTCGACCTCGGCACGCTGCCCGTCCCCGCCCAGCGCATCGTCGCCCCCGACGCGCAGCCACGCATGAAGCAAATGGCGGCAAAGGGCGTGGTCCCCGGCTTGCGCCCCGAAGCGATCGTGGCCGTGCTGGCCCTGCTGTCCGAGGATCCCGACGCGGCGATCGCGAGCGAAGCTGCGAACACACTCGCAAACTTACCACCGCCGGTGATAACCGGCGCGCTCGCCGCCGACCTCGACCCATGGGTCATCGATCGCATGGCGGGTGCCCAGCGCGAGAACCGCGAGGTGCTCGCGAAGCTCTTCGTGATGCCGCGCATCTCGATCGACACGGTGGAGACGGCGGCGCGGAGCGGCAGCGAGCCGGTGACCGAGCTCATCGCGACGAACGAGCAGCGTTTGCTCGACCACCCTCAGCTCATCGCCGCGCTCTACATGAACAAGGCGACGCGGATGTCGACCGCGGATCGCATCGTCGAGTTAGCGTCGCGCAACGGCGTCACCGTGAGCGGGATCCCCGCGTGGCGCGAGGTCGTCACGGCGGTGCAGGACGAGCTCATCTGCGAGCCGAGCGACGAGCCGTTGCCGGACGACCAGCTCTTTTACGAGCAGGAGGCGCTCGCCGAGGAGGTCGCGGCGACGCTCGCGCCCGACGAGGAGATCTTCGTCGAGGTCGAGCCCGGTAAAGAAGAGCTGAACCAGCAAGTGAAGTCGCTGGCGATGAGGCTTGGCGAGATGAGCGTCTCGCAGCGCGTGCGTCGCGCGATGCTCGGCACGAAGGAGGAACGCATGCTGCTTGTCCGCGAGCAGAACAAGGTCGTCGCCTCGGCCGCGGCCCGCAGCCCGCTGATGCAGGAGAGCGACATCGCGATGGTCGCGAAGAACCGCAACGTCTCCGAGGAGGTGCTGCGGATCATCGGCGCGTCTCCGATTTGGCTGAAGAGCTACACCGTGAAGAAGAGCCTCATCGAGAACGCGAAGACGCCGGTCGCCCTCGCCTCCTCGCTGATCCCGCACATGCGCGAGTCCGATCTGAAGCGCCTCTCGACCGACAAGAACGTGTCGTCGGCGATCCAGCTGGCGGCCAAGCGACACCTGCAGCGCCGCGACAAGTGAGCCTTGGCCTCGCGCGCGGAGGAGCCGGCGAGGCTCGGCGTCCCGAACCGGTCACTCGGCCGCGTCGGTCACCGAGATGCTGACGTCGTTCTTCGGCGGATCGACGATGAACGTGACCATGCGCTCCTTCGCCTCGAACTCTTCGCGATAGAGCTGCGCCGAGCGCTTGTAGCGAAACGGACCAAGGCGCACCCGGAACCACGTGCCGCGTCCGGGAACGTTCGCCTCCTCGATGTGGGCTTTGTGCGAGCGACGGCGGAGGGCCATCGCGAAGGCCTCGGCCTCCTCGCGGCTCTTGAACGAGCTGACCTGGAGCTGAAAGCCTCCCGGCCCACCGGCCGGAGCGGCCTCGGACGGGGCCGGCTCGCGCGCGACCTTCTGCGCGACCGACTGCAGCGTGTCGGCGCTGGCGACCAGTCGCGGGGACTCCGGATGCAACACGTCCTGGGCCGGAAGCGGGACCACCGGGAGGTGGTCCGTCGCGGGAGGCGGCTCGCGCCCGGCGCCCCGCGGCAGGTCGTCGGGGGTCGCGTTCGCCGAGCCGACGGCGGCCGCGCGCTCCTCGCGCACCGCGGCGAGCGCGGTCGTCTTCTGTTGGTTGTCGGAGAGCAGTTCCGGGAACGTCACGTCATCCACCTCGAGGGCGGGCTTGGGCCTCTTCTTCGGGGTCGAAGGCGTCGAAGCCACCAGCGCGCCCAGCGGATCGCCGCCCTTCGGGGCCTCGCTGCTCGGCGACCGCACCAGCATCAACGAGCAGAAGACGATGCAGGCACCGCCAAACGACGCCATCACCATCGCGCCAAGCTTCGACGCCCCGCGGTGGGGCTCCTCCTCCTGGATTTGATCCAGGTTTCGGACACTCACGGCATCGCTCGAGTCGCGTTCGAACGTGGCTTTCATCGGGCGCAGCACCTCACGATCCTCGAATTACCGAAGCGCGCCTCGTGCGGCCAACTTACGCGCACCTATGCACACATGTAGGGGATGTCCCTGCTTGACAGGCCGTGTCTTCGCGCCCTAAGGGAAGCCCCGAACCGCGCTTCCCTCCCTCGAGACCCACCCCGTGGCACGATCCCTCGTCATCGTTGAGTCGCCCGCCAAGGCCCGCACCATCGCGGGATTCCTTGGCAACAAGTACGTCGTCGAGTCTTCGATCGGGCACATTCGGGACCTACCAAAGCGCGCCGCCGACATCCCGGCCGAGGTGAAGAACGCGGCCTGGTCGAGGCTCGGCGTCGACGTCGAGAACGACTTCAGGCCGCTCTACATCGTCGACCCGGACAAGCGGCAGCACATCACCAAGCTGAAGAAGCTCATCCGCGAGAGCGACGAAGTGCTGCTCGCGACCGACGAGGATCGCGAGGGAGAATCGATCGCGTGGCACCTCTTCGAGGTGCTCGAGCCGCGCGTCCCGGTGAAGCGGATGGTCTTCCACGAGATCACGCCCAAGGCGATCGAGGAAGCGATACAGCACCCTCGCACCATCGACCGCCGCCTCGTCGATGCCCAGGAGGCGCGCCGCATCCTCGACCGACTCTACGGCTACGAGGTCTCGCCCGTCCTGTGGAAGAAGGTCATGCCGAAGCTCAGCGCGGGGCGCGTGCAGAGCGTCGCGACGCGAATCGTGGTCGAGCGCGAGCGGGAGCGTATCCGCTTCGTCCCGGCCGGCTACTGGGATATCGAGGCCGAGCTCGCGACGACGCGCGGGGCCTTCACGGCAAGCAGCGTGCAGCTCGACGGCGCTCGCATCGTGTCCGGCAAAGACTTCGGTGCCGACGGGAAGCTCAAGGGCCAAGCGAGCCGCGACGAAGCCTCCGTCATCTTGCCGGAGGCCGAGGCTCGAAAGCTCGCGGAAGAGCTCACGACCTCGCGCTTCACGGTCACCTCGCTCGTGACGAAGCCGTACCGTCGCTCGCCGATGGCGCCGTTCATGACGTCGACGCTGCAGCAAGAGGCGGGCCGCAAGCTGCGCTTCAGCTCCTCTCGGACGATGCGCGCGGCGCAGCGCCTGTACGAGAACGGCTACATCACGTACATGCGAACCGACTCGACCACGCTCTCGGACACCGCGCTCGACGCGGCGCGCCGACAGATCCGCGAGCTGTACGGGACGAGCTACCTCCCGAATCAGCCTCGCCTCTACAAGCGAAAGGTCAAGAACGCGCAAGAGGCGCACGAGGCGATCCGCCCCGCGGGCGACCGGTTTCGCACGCCCGAGCAAGTCGAGGCCGAGCTCGGCCCCGACGAGCGACGCATCTACGAGCTCGTGTGGAAGCGCACGCTCGCCTCGCAGATGGAGGACGCCGTCGGCCAGCGTGTCCAGGTACGCGTGACCGCGCGTACTCCGTCGGGGCGCGAGGTGGTGTTCTCGGCGAGCGGCAACACCATCACGTTCCCCGGCTTCTTGAGGGCCTACGTCGAAGGGAGCGATGACCCGGAGGCGGAGCTCGAGGAGCGCGAGAAGCACCTGCCCGAGATGCGCGAAGGCGAGGCGCTCGAGGGTCGGACCTTCACCCCACACGGACACGAGACGCAGCCGCCGGCGCGCTACACCGAGGCCTCGCTCGTTCAGCACCTCGAGGAGCTCGGGGTCGGACGGCCGAGCACGTACGCGAGCATCATCAACACCATCGTCGATCGCGGCTACGTCTGGAAGAAGGGCACCGCGCTCGTCCCATCTTTCACCGCGTTCAGCGTCGTGCGATTGCTCGAGGAGCACTTCGGTTCGCTCATCGACTACGAGTTCACCGCGAGGATGGAGGACGACCTCGACGAGATCGCGAACGGCGAGCGCCAGTCGCTCCCGTGGCTTCAGAGCTTCTACTTCGGCAAGACGCCGAAGATCCCCGGGCTACGCGACATGGTCTCGAGCAAGCTCGAGGAGATCGACGCGCGCAACGTGAACACGTTGGTGCTCGGCAAGGACGCTGAGGACCGCGAGGTCGTCGTGAGGGTCGGGCGCTTTGGGCCATACCTGCAGCGTGGGGAGTCGACGGCAAACCTGTCGCCTGAGCTCGCGCCGGACGAGGTCACGCTGAAGCGCGCGTGCGAGCTCCTCGACGCGCCGAGCGGCAACCGGGTGCTCGGGGTCGATCCGGATTCAGGCCTGAACGTCCTCGTCCGCGAAGGGCGCTTTGGGGCGTACGTCCAGCTCGGCGAGGACATGAAGGAGAAGCCGAAGACGCAGTCGCTCCTCGGGTCCATGCGCGCGTCGACGCTGACGCTCGAGGACGCGCTGCGGCTCCTGTCGTTGCCGAGAGTCGTCGGCAACGAGGCGAGCGGGCGCGAGATCACCGCGCACCTCGGCCGCTACGGCGCGTACATCGCCTGCGGCGAGGAGCGACGTAGCCTCGAGAGCGAAGAGCACGTCTTCTCCGTGACGACCGACGAGGCGAGCCGACTGCTGGCCGAGCCGCGCAAGATGCAGCGCCGCCAGGCCGTAGCCGCGCTGCGCGAGTTCGGCGCCGACCCGGTGAGCGGAACGACGATCACGCTGAGGCAGGGGCGCTTCGGTCTCTACGTCACCGACGGTGAGACGAATGCTTCGCTGCGCTCTGGTGACGTCGCGGAGGAGATGACCCCGGAGCGCGCGCAGGAGCTCTTGCAGTTGCGTCGTGACGCAGGCGGAACCAGCGCCGGGAAGAAGACCGCGACGAAGGCCTACGGCAAGAAGTTCGCCTCGAAGAGCGCGAGCGCCGAGGCGACCGGCGCGACGACCAAGAAGGCGACCGCAAAGAAAGCCGCGACGAAGAAGGCCGCGACGAAGAAGGCCGCGACGAAGAAGGCCGCAACGAAGGCCTCGACGAAGAAGGCGTCGGACTAACCTCGAGGGAAGCGCGCGCGGCCTCGGAGCCGACATCGGTCCGAGGAAAGGCGGCGCGGCCTCGCTGGACGCACAGGCGGCCGCGTGGCTCTCGCGACAGTCAGATCGCGAGCCCGACCACGTCCGACAGGACGTCTTCGACCTGGAAGCGACCACGCGCATCGCGCGCCACTCTCCCGAGGGCCGTGGTCCGGTCGTGAGTAAAGAACAAGCGACCACGTCGCTCGAGCAGCCCCTCGAGGAGCGCCCGCTTCTCGTCGATCAGCCGTTCGGGATATCGGTCGTAGCCCATCGTGATCGGCGCGTGCACCCAAGGCACGCCCGGGATGGCGTCGGCGGCGAAGACGATCGGACCGTCGCTCGAGTCGAGCTCGCCGAGCATCAACCCCGGAGTATGCCCGTCCGAGAAGTGGTAGCGCACGCCGGGCGTCGCGGCGGCGACACCGTCCGCGCCGACGAGCTCGAGCCTGCCGCTCTCGCGGAGGAGCCGTGGCAGCTCGGGGATGTACGACGCGCGGTCGCGCTCGTGAGGCGACTCGGCCCGCGCGAAGGCGGCCTCAGAGACGACGAAGCGCGCCCGTGGGAAGAGGAGGCGAAGCTCGCTTCCCTCCTCGAACGCCATCAGCAACCCGCCGGCGTGATCGAAGTGAAGATGCGAGAGGACGACCGCGTCGATACCCTCGTGGCCAGGCCCCACGTGGGCGAGCGCATCGAGCAGTAGGTGGCGAGCGTCCTCGACGCCGAAGCGCTCACGAAGCTGCGGGGCGAAGAACGAGCCGATGCCTGTCTCGAACAGCGTGAACCTGCCAGCGTCCTCGAGGAGCAGGCAGCGGCACGCGAGCTCGATGCGACCAAGCGCATCGGGCGGAATCCAGCGCTCCCATAGCGCGCGGGGTGCGTTCCCAAACATCGCGCCGCCGTCGAGCCGCTGGCGGTTGCCTTCGAGGGACCAGATGCGTCGCATCATCCACGTGGTATGCCACTCTCCGTGCCAGGAATCGATGACTCGCGCGCCTTCGTGCCTGTGAACCTCGCCGTGGTGACCGTCTCCGATACGCGCACTCCGGAGACCGACACCTCGGGCTCAACCCTCGTCGAACGCGCGACGAGCGCAGGACACGTCGTGGTCGAGCACGCGATCGTGCCAGACGACGAGGAGCGCTTGGTCGCCACGCTCGAGGCGTACGTCTCCAATCCGAAGATCGACGTCGTGCTCGCGACGGGCGGCACCGGAGTCACGGGGCGCGACGTCACACCCGAGGCATTTCGACGCGTGCTCGAGAAGGAGATCCCGGGGTTTGGGGAGCTCTTCCGCTGGCTCAGCTACGCGAAGATCGGAACCTCCACGATCCAGTCGCGTGCGCTCGCGGGCGTGGCGCGTGGCACGTTCCTGTTCGCCCTCCCGGGCTCGCCGAGCGCGTGTCGCGACGCTTGGGACGGCATCCTGGTGAGCCAGCTCGATGCCCGATATCGGCCCTGCAATTTCGTCGAGCTGATGCCGCGGCTTCGCGAGCGGTGAGGCGCCGTCAGCCGCGAGTCGACGCGACGAGCGCCTGGAGCTGAGCGGCCTTCCAGCGGGTCTCGACGAGCTCACGCTCCGGGTCCGAGTCCGCGACGATCCCGCCGCCGGTGTGGTAGTCGCCGACGAAGCCCCCCCCCGCTCGCCGCTGCAGGACGAGCGTTCGGATGGCCATCGCGAGGGTGAATCCGCCCTCATGCGACGCGTACCCGAGCGCACCGGTGTAAAGCCCGCGGCGATGCGCTTCGAGCTCGGCGATCACCTCCATCGCGCGGATCTTCGGCGCGCCGGTCACGCTCCCACTCGGAAGCATGGCCTCGAGGAGATCGCGGCGAGTCGCGCCCCGACGAAGCTCGGCGGCGAGAAGCGCCTTTCGATGATGCACGGTCCGATGCGTGACGACGCTCGCAGGCCTTGCGATCCGCACCGAGCCGAGCGCGGCGACGCGACCCAGATCGCTTCGCTCGACATCGACGATCATCGCGAGCTCCGCGAGCTCCTTCGGATCGCAGGCGAGCGCGCTCATCTCGGCGAGGTCTCCTTGCGCGTCGTGTCCACGCGGGCGAGTGCCCTTGATCGGCTCGGTGTAGAGCCAAGACGCGCGCCCAGTACCGACGTGCGTCGGTCCTGCGAGCGCGAGCTCGGGCGAGGTCGAGAGCACCTGCACGTCGCCGAAATCGAGGGCCGCACCGAAGGCCGGCGTCGCACGTCGAGCCAGGAGCGCGTAGGCCGCGAGCGGCTCGCCCTCGAGCACGACATCGAGCTGGCGCGCGAGGTTCACTTGGTAGAGATCGCCGGCGAGGATGAGCTCGCGAGCTCGCGCGACGCGGGCCAGGTGGTGCTCGGGTGGGTCGGCGTCGGACACCGTGACTCGCAGCACCTCGAGCTTCGGAGCCGCGCCTCTCGCCGCATCCGCGAGAATCTGCACGGTCCGCTCGGACTCGCCGATCGCGAGCACCTCACCGTTCTGCGCGTCGATGCGCAGCACGGCCGGAAAGCGGAGCCAGCGCGTCGCAGCGAGGCGCGGTGCCCCACGACGGTCGGGCCGACGGTAGTCCGCTCGCTCGAGCTCACGGAACGCCTCGTAAGGCAAGGCCCCAATCCAGCGCGGAGCGTCCGCAAACGCACCCGACAAGGGCGGCGCGTCGGACGTGAACGGATCGAGCTCACTCGACGCGCGGTCGGGACACGCGGCGACGTACGAGTACGGACCACCGAAGCTCGGCCGCTCTGCAGCGTGCAGGAGGCTCACGCGATCGAGGCCCGCGGCGCGGAGCGTGCGGGCGAGCCCGATGGGATCGGGCACGACGCGGACGAGCCGAGCGATGAGAGCAGGCACGACGCCGCGTGCTAGCATGCGTGCGCCCATGCGTCGTCGGCTCTTCGCCCTCGCCCTCTCGGTCCTCGTGAGCTGCTCGAGCGACCCACGCGCGATCGCGATCGAGGTGACGCTCGGGCACGAAGACGGCGCATTCGGAGCCGCGCCGCCCGTGACGAGCGTCGTGGTCCGCGCGCTCGCCGCAAACGATGCCATCGTCGCCTCGACCACGAGCGAGCCCGGTGGAACCTTCGACCTCGGCGAGTTCCCGCTGACGGAGCTCGTCACGATCGAGGTCGAGGGGCGCGACGCGCTCGGCGAGCGACGCGTCCACGGCAGAAGCCTGTCGCTCGTCCTCGGCGAGCTCGCGAGCGACCTCTTGCCCGTGTTCGCACAGCGCTTGGGGGAGTTCGCGCGGCCCCCTTCGGAGCTCGAGCGTACGCACTTCCGAGGCTCGACCGCGGTGCTCGGAGAGCGCTACCTCCTCGTCACCGGAGGCGAGGGTGAGGAACCGGCGCGGGCGACCTTCTACGATCTCGTGTCCCTCGGCCCCGCTTCCGGCGGGACACTGCCTCGCGTGGCCGAGTCGCTCCTTCCCGCGGCGAGCGGAGCCGCGGTGCTCGTCCTCGGCCCGAAGCCGGACGCACCGGACGGGCCGCGCGGCGCAACGTGGCTCGACTTCGAGAGCGGGTACGTGACGGATGTCAATCCACCAGAAGGGCTCGCGTCCTTCGACGAGGTCGCCGGCGGTGCGGTCGTCGCCGGGGCGAACGGCGTCTCGTACGTCGTAGGCGCAACGCGCTCGTCGGCTCCGTCGAGCGCGGTCCTCGTCGTCGCCGCTGATCGAACGCTGTCGGTGGCGCGGCTCGTGACCGAGCGGCGCGCCGCTGCCGCGTCCTGGCTCGCCGGGCCCGGGCTCATCGTCGCAGGTGGAAGCAGCGCGGGCGCGGGGGTCGAGACGCTCGCCCCTGCCGGCACCGCGTTCGCAACGCGGCCGTACCCGCCCGACGCGGTATCGGGCGCGGCTGCCGTCCCGACCGGCAACGCCGACGAGGTGCTGCTCGTCGGCGGTGTCGACGTGGGTTCACCAGCCGCGACGCGGCGCCTCGCGGCGAACTGCACCTCGAAGTGCGAGCCGACCATCCTCGAGCCAGGTGGCCTCGGCCTGCCACTCGTTCGCTGCAGCGCGTACGGGGTCGGCCCCGGAAGCGTGTTGGCGGTGTGCGAGGACGCCGTGACCAGAGAGTCTCGGGTGAGCCGCGTGAAGGACGGCGGAGTCAGCGTCGAGGATATACCGCTCCGAGAGCCACGCCTCGGCGCGACGCCCTTGCCGACGCCGCTCGGTACGCTCGCGTTGCTCGGTGGTGTCGCGCCCGGCTCGGGGGCCGCGGTGAAGACCATCGAGCTTTGGGCACCGCCCTGAAGAGCTCGCTCGCGGCGCGCTCGGAAGAGGTCATCCGCGCGCGCGAACGACTCGGAGCGCTCAGCCCGAGCCGGTCGTCGAGGAGGAACTGCTCGAGGAGGCACTGCTCGAGGAGGCACTGCTCGAGGAGGCACTGCTCGAGGAGGCACTGCTCGAGGAGGCACTGCTCGAGGACGCAGGCGGCGGGCGGAGGAAGTCACACGCCTCGAGGGACTCGGTCGCGAGCATCGCCTCGCAGCCGGTCGTCTTCGTGGCATCAACGCCCGCGGCGAGCTCCGGTGCCGCGACGCAGCTCGAGAGCGGCTCTACCTTGCAAGCCGCCGCCGCTGCGAGCGCGGCGAGGCACCCGTCGACCTGGGCCGAGTTGGGATCCGCCGCGTCGGCGATGCCGTTGAGGCACTGATCGCGGTAGTAGAGCTTGCACGCCTCGACGTCGGCGTCCGTCGCGATCGTGACGCCGACGCACCCACGCACGAGCTCGCACTTCTCGAGCTCGATCGCGCGACACGCGTCGATCCCGGTCGCGCCGCTGTCGCAATGCCAGAGGGGCACCGAGAGGAGCCCGAGGACGAGGACACGCAGCACCCGCGGCATGCGAGGCGCTTAACACGCCTCGCGACGACGGTGGAGTTTTTGACAGCGCGAAGCGCATCGCCGAAGCTCGCGGGAGTGACCACTCGTCCCGCGATGATCCTCGCCGCAGGCCACGGGACGCGACTGCGACCGCTAACCGAGGAGCTCCCGAAGCCGCTGGTCCCGATCGGTGATCGGCCGCTCCTACGCCATGTGGTCGAGGCTCTGCGCGGCGCGGGGTTCGGGCCGCTCGTCGCAAACGCGCACCACCTCGCGGAGCTGATGGTGGGCGCCGGCCGCGACCTCGACGTCGAGGTCGTCTGCGAGCGCTCGATCCTCGGGACAGGGGGCGGGGTGCGACACGCGAGCGAAGCGTTGGGTCGCGGCGACGTGCTGGTCGTGAACGGGGACATCGTCGCCGACACCGACTTCGAGGCCCTCGCTCGGCGCCACGGCGAGTCGGGCTCGTTCGCGACCCTCGCGGTGACGCGCCGCGGTCCCGCCGGAGCGGGGACCGTCGGCCTCGACGAGCGCGGTGAGGTCGTTCGACTCCGCGGCCAGCGCTTCGGACATGAGACCGCGGGCGCCGAGTTCGTCGGGACGCAGCTCCTATCGGAGGATGCGCGCGCCGCGCTTCCGCGCGAGGGCTGTCTGGTGGGCGACCTGTACCTGCCGGCCTTGCGCCGCGGCTCGCGGCTGCTCGCGGCCGAGGTCGTGTCGCGCTTCGCCGACATCGGGACGCCGGCGAGTTACCTCGCCGAGAACCTCGCCTGGCTCGAACGGTCCGACCTCGCGTCCTTCGTCGGGGACGAGCTGCCTCGAGAGGTCGAGGCTCACCGCGCGCTCGTCGGAGCGAGGGCGCGGGTCACCGGCCGAGGCGCGCTCACCGAGGTCGTGGTGTGGCCGGGCGCCTCGGTCGAGGCGCCGCTCGCGCGCGCCGTGGTGACACCGCGACGCGTCCTCCCGCTCGCAGCGCTTTGAGCTTTGATGGCGTCGCCTAGCTGGACTACGAGAGGTCGCATGAGGCTGGACATCGAGCGCTTGGCTGCCGCCATGACGGCGTGCCTCGCCGCCGCCTGCGCGACCGATGCGTCCTCGGGCTTGGCCGGCACGGCGCCGACCGAGGTCACGCTCGAGCCAGAGGTGTTCCTCGACGGCGTCACCTGCGGGCCAAGCGGGCTCAGTTCGTACGTGGTGACGCTGCTCGCCTACGACGACGCGACCGACACGACGCCGTTCCTGCTGCCCGCCTCGCGCCCGCTCCCATGCGCCACGACCTTCGCGATGCGCGACCTCGTGATCGCCGGGAAGCGCTACGGTGCGCTCATCGACGGGTACGAGGAGGACGCCTCGGCGCTCACCCCATTCGGAGGCAGCTCGAGCGGGAGCCGCACAATGCTCCGCGCAGACGGAACCACAGCTGCCCCTCGCTGGTCGTCGCAGTGCGGCGCCGGCGCGAACGACGCGATGCTCGCGGTTTATGGCGCGTCGAACGAGGTGCTCGACTGCGCGCCGCTCGTCGACGCGCAGCCCACCGCTCCCTCGCTCACGCTCGACCCCATCGAGCTCGTCGGCGACAACGCCTGCAGCCTCGCGGCAGAGCTCGATCTGAGGCGGCTCTCGGGTTCGCTGGACCTGCCCCCGGTCCTCGCGTGCGATGCGCCCCCGCTCACGCTGGCGGCGACGTCGGGAGAGCTCGTGCGGCTGTACGTCCGCGTCGCGCGCCCCGATGGCCCGAGCGCCGGGCGCGAGTGCGAGGCGCTGCCGACGAGCGGCAAGACCGTTGCGCCGAGCTGCACTCCCCTCTCCTACGTCGGCCGCGTGACGCTCGCGCCTCACCTCGTCGGCGCGGCGGCGTGCCCGGCCGGAGCGTTCTTCGAAGTGGCGGTCGATGGCGCGCCGCTCCCTGGGAGCCGCATCGCGTGCGGGGTGACCGCGCAGCTCGGACCGTTGGCGCCGGGGCTCGTCGATCTCGCGGTCGCGCTGTTCGACGCCGACGGCAAGCAGCTCTCGGGCGGGCCGAGCTGCAAGGCCGAGGTCGAACCCGGCCGGACCGTAGCCGCGGCGTGCCTGTGACGCCACTCGCTGTTCTCGCGTCGTCGGCCCCCTCGACGTCGGTTCTCTCGACGTCGGTCCGCGAGCCCCGACGACCTTACGCCTTGATCTTCGTCATGTCGGGATCGTAGAGCGGCCGGAGCGACGCGACGGCGGGGTAACGCTTGCCGGCGATGTCGACCTCCCACGCCCCCGAGTCGAGGTACGCCGCGTCGAGCGCGATGTCGCCCGCGTCGATCATCGCGAGCCCGACGGCTCCGCAGAGGGTGTGTCCATAGGACGCCGCGCGCACGTAGCCGACGGGCTTGCCGCTCCGCCAGACCGGCTCGGCGTGGTGGAGCAGCGGCGCCGGATCCTTGACCAAGATCTGGAGCAGGCGACGTCGCAGCGGCCCCTCGGCCTTCTTTGCGAGCACCGCGTCCTTGCCGAGGAAGCCGCCCGGCTTCTTGAGATCGACCGCGAAGCCGAGCCCGGCCTCGAGCACCGAGTCGGTGTTGTCGATGTCGTGACCATAGTCGCGATAGCCCTTTTCCATGCGGAGCGAAGCGAGCGCCTTCAGGCCCGCGTAACGCATGCCGAGCGGGGCCCCTGCCGCGACGAGCCGGTCATGCACGTGCAGCGCCTGCTCGCTCGGGACGTAGAGCTCGTAGCCGAGCTCGCCGAGGTAGGTGATGCGTACGCACAGCACGCGCGCGAAACCGACCGCGATCTCGCGCGCCGTACGGAACGGGAACGCTTCGTTCGAGAGGTCGGCGTCGGTCACCGCCTGCAAGACCTCGCGCGAGCGTGGACCCTGCACGTTGATCTGCGCATAGCCGCTCGTGACGTCGCAGGCGAAGGCGTGCGCGCCGGCGAACGCGCGCTTCAGGTGGGTGGCGACGTGTCGGTGGGCGGTGTCGCTCGCGACGACGAAGAAGCGCTCGTCGTCGAGCTTCGTCACGGTGAGGTCGGCCTCGAGCGTCCCCTTCTCGTTCAACCACTGCGTGTAGGTGATGCGTCCGGCCTCGCCGTCGACGTTGTTCGCCGAGATCCAATTGAGCAAGCGCCCCGCATCGCGCCCCTCGACGTGGAACTTCGCCATGAACGACATGTCCATGAGGATCACGCCTTCGCGCGTCGCGCGGTGCTCCGCCTGCCAGTTCGGCCACCACGTCATGCGTCCGAACGAGAGCGGCCCCGGGTCAGCGATCTCGCCCCGACCGGCAAACCAGTCGGCCCCCTCCCAGCCACTCACGTCCTTGAAGTAGGCTCCCACCGCCGCGAGCCGCTCATGGATCGGCGAGCGCTTCGCGTCGCGCGCCGTGCTCATCGACTTCGTCGGGTAATGGCACTGGTACACCATGCCGAGCGACTCGACGGTGCGGGTGCGCCGGTACTCGGGGTTCGACTGGAACGGGTGGAGCCGATCCGCGTGCATCGCCGTGACGTCGACGCCAGGCTGACCGTCGACAATCCAGTGCGCGACGACGCGACCAATGCCGCCGCCCGTGAGGATGCCGATTGAGTTGAGACCCGCGGCGACGAAGTAGTTCTTCACCTCGGCCGACTCACCGACGAGCGGCTTGAGATCGGGCGTAAAGCTCTCCGGTCCGCAGAAGAACTTCTTGATGCCGGCCTCGAGCGAGATCGGCACCCGCGCCATCGCTTTCTCGAGGTAAGGCGTCATGCGCTCCCAGTCGGGCGGGATCTCGCCGAACGAGAAGTCCTGCGGGATCCCCTCGATCTTCCACGGGGCGCAGACCGGCTCGAACATGCCGATCATTAGGCCGCCGCCCTCTTCGCGGAAGTAGCCGTACGAGCCCGGGTCCTCGAGCACCGGCCAGCTCCGATCGACACCCTCGATCCGCTCGGTGATGAGGTAGTAGTGCTCGGCCGCCTGGAGCGGGACGTTGATGCCACTCTTCGCCGCGAGCTGGCGCGCCCACATGCCCGCGCAGTTGACGACGACCTCGCACGCGATGGTTCCGAACGGCGTGTCGACGCCGGTCACCGCGCCGTTCTTTGTCACGACGCCGAGCGCAGGCACGCCCTCGAGGAGGGTTGCTCCCTGCATGCGTGCGCCCTTCGCGAGCGCCATCGTCACGTCCACCGGATCGACGCGGCCGTCGCCCTTCACGTAGAAACCGACGAGGATGTCGTCGACGCGCGCGATCGGGAAGAGGCGCTTCACATCGTCGGGGCCGATCTCCTCGACGTCCACGCCGCACAAGCGATTGAACGCGGCGACGCGGCGATACTCCTCGAGCCGATCCTGGTCGGCCGCGACCTCGATGAAGCCCACGGGCTTGAAGCCGGTCGCCTGCCCCGTCTCGGCCTCGAGGCGCGCGTAGAGCTCGCGCGTGTATTTGCGCATCTCGGTCGACGTCTCCGAGGTCGAGCCGAAGGTCACCATGAGCCCGGCCGAGTGCCACGTCGTCCCCGAGGTGAGCTTGTCGCGCTCGAGCAGGACGACGTCCTTCACGCCGAGATGCGCGAGGTGATACGCGACCGAGGAGCCGATGACGCCGCCGCCGATGATGACGACGCGGGCGTGCGAAGGGACGATCGGAGTGGACATAGGGCGGGCGTTTTACACCGAACCCGAGCCACGATGAGCGGGCATTTCGGCGTAACGGCGAGCGCCGCTCAGAACCGTACGACGGAGGCGAGCTCGACGCCATCGAGCGCGGCGAGTCGAGCGTCGACCCCGGCTTCAACCTCGAGGACACGGACCTCGAGGCCTTGGTAGAGCTCGCGCACGTGCGCCTCGGACACGGCGAAGGGAGGCCCGTCCATTCGGGACACGTCGTAGTCGATGGTGACGACGAGCCCAGGAGCCCCTTCAGGCAAGAGCCGACGGAGCGCCGCGACGTACGAGCGGCGCATCGGCTCCGGAAGCGCGATCAGGGCCGCGCGGTCGTAGAGGCCGTCGAGCGGCCCGAGGAGCTCGAGCGGCGCGGTGAAAAAATCCCCTGCAACGAGGCGATACGGCCCACTCTCGTAGAGACGGTGGGCACCGGCGTCGCGGACCACGGGGACGAGGCCGTGCTCTTCGAAGAACCCTCGAACGGCGGACTCGACGAGCTCGACCCCGACGACCTCGTGTCCCGCGTGCGCGAGGTACGCGAGGTCCTCCGCCTTCCCGCAGAGCGGTACGAGCACGCGCTTCGCGCCCGACAGCAGAGCGACGTAACGCTCGAGCATCCGGTTCGGACGCCCCTCGTGAAACCCGATCTTCCCCTCCTGCCAGCGCGCACGCCAGAACTCCGCATCCATTCGGGTGGCAGCCTACACCGTCGACCGGCGCTCGGCGATCCGGCGCCGCCCCTCGCGCACGGCGCGCCTCGACCGCGCCCGAAACGCGCTAGACTCGGGTCATGCAGGAGTACGTCGTGCGTCCACCGCGCCCTCGTGGCGTCGTCCTCGGACTGATGGTGACGATCGCCTGCTCCTGGGTGATGTTCGCGTCCGCGCTGAACTGGTCGCGAGCGGCGTTCGCGGAGTCGCTGTGGGGCGGCCTCATCGGCGACGGAAACGCGATCCTGCGAGGCGAGCTCTGGCGTCTCGTGACGGCACCGCTCCTCCACAGCCCAAGCACCCCGAGCCACGCCTTGATCGCGATCATGCTGCTGTACTTCTTCGCGGTCCCGCTCGAGAGCGAGTGGGGTCCGAAGCGAACGGCGCTGTTCCTCGGAGGCGCAGCCCTCGTGGGCAACGGGCTCGAGTCGCTCGCGACCCTCTCGCCGTCGCTCGGCTCGCGAGCCTTCTACGGCAGCATGACCCTCGCGAACGCGGCGACCGTGGCGTGGGCCTTTGCGAACCGACACCAGATCGTCCGCCTGTTCCTGGTCGTCCCGGTGCGCCCCTTGATGATGGTGGCGCTCCTCGCGCTGTGGCACGTCGCGCTCCTCGTCGCGCGGGCGCCGGCCGCCGAAGGCATGATCGGGCCGTTTGGAGGAATGCTCGCGGGCTACCTGCTCTGCGACGCATCGCCGGTGCGCCGGCTCTGGCTGCGCAAGAAGCTGAACCGCTACCAGGAAGAGCTCGACGTCCTGCGGTCGAAGGAGCGCGAGCGCGCTCGGAGGCGAAGAGCAGGGCCGGAGCTCAAGCTCATCCGCGGTGGAGACGACGACTCGGGGCCGCGAACGCTCCACTGAACCGTGGCCGGAGCGCGAGCGCGCTCGGCGAGCGACGACGCGAGCCTAGAGGCCGCCGAGGAGCATTTTCTGACCGGCCTTCACGCCGTGCCGTCGAGACCAGCCCGCGTTGACCTCGAGGACGTAGCGCGCCTTGCAGGCGCCTGGTGCGTAGTGGCCGTCGTTCAGCGTCGGGACGTTCTCCTCGATCCCCACGATGGTGCCGTCCGAGCCGACGAAGAGCATGTCGAGCGGGAGGCAGGTGTTGCGCATCCAGAACGCGAGCTCACGCTCCTCCTCGAAGATGAACAACATTCCCTGGTGCTCGCCGAGCTCCTTGCGAAACATCAAGCCGCGCGTGCGATGCTCGTCGCGCTCGGCGACCTCGGCGTCCACCGTCGCGTCGAGGCCCGCGACTCGGACCGTGGCGCGACGGAGCGGGAGCGGCCCGTCCGGGTCCTTCGGGCAACGCGGATCGGGACCCTTCGCCGGCGAGGGTCGCGTCGGCTCGTCGGGCGTCGGGACGAGACAACGGGCGCCACTCGGAGACGACGTCGGTGAGGTCGAAGGCCCGGGCGAGGCAGCCCGTGGCGCGGCCGAAGCGCTCGTCATCGAACGCGCCGAGGCGCTGCTCGTCGACGCGCTCGAGGAGTGCGAGGCCGCTGCGGTCGTCTCGGGCTTTGCCTCGGGCTCCGCGACACGGTGACCGCATGCAACGACGCCCACGAGGAGGCATGCCCACGGCTTCATGCGGCGGACCCTCCCTCGACCCGAAGGCCGCGGCAAGCCGCCCGAAGCGTGCGAGATATCAGGTGCTCCGCACCTCGACGGCAACGTACACTCACGGGATGCCGACCAGCGCTCGTCGCCTCGCTCTCGCCCTTGCCGCGACGCTCGCGCTGCCTCTCGGCGCCGCGTGCGGGAGCAGCGTCGTGACCCCTGCCCCATCGACCTCGGCAGGCCAAGGCGGCGAGTTCACGTTCATCACCGGCGAGGGAGGCAGCACCGCCGCGACCCCGACGCCACCCGAGCCCCCTCGCCCGCCGGTCCCCCCCGACTACGACGATCCGGGCTGCGAGAACGCGCCTCCGCCTCTCGAGGCGTTCACCTGCGATCCGTTCGACCCCTACGGCGGCGGCTGTCTGCTCGGCGAGGCCTGCAAGCTCACCATCGAGTACCCGTCCGAGCCATGCGGCCAGGAGGTCTACGGCTCGGCGTGCGCGCTTGCCGGGACAGGACAGCAAGGCGACGGCTGCGGCGATGGCGCCGACTGTGGCCCCGGTCACGTGTGCGTGATCACCGGCTCGGGGACGCAGTGCGTGCAGGTCTGCAAGGTGGACGGCCCCTCCGGTTGTCCGAGCGGCCTCGTCTGCGAGCCGCTCGACGTGAAGGGCTTCGGCGGATGCCTCTGAGGGCGAAGCTCCCCGCCCTCACCTACGGCGTAGCGCTCCTCGTCGCGTGCGGCGGTCGGAGCCGGCTCTATGAACCACCCGCGGTACCGCCACCGCCCGAGTGCGACACGAACGAGGACTGCCCGGGCTTCGACGACGTGTGCGCACCCGTGCGCTGCCTCGACAGCGACACCTACGCCGACGCGTTGCCCGACGTTCCGGAGGGCACACTCCTCCCACCGCGCGTCTGCTACGTGCTCGCGCCGCTCGACTGCGATGATGGGGATGCGTGCACCGACGATCGCTGCGAGCCCATGACGGGTTGCGCGCACGAGGCGTTGACGCCCGACCTCGACGGCGACGGGCGCCGCGCACCTCTGCCTGGCACGAAGGCCGGCGAGCCCGGCTCATGCGGCGACGACTGCAACGACGCGAGCGGCGACGCCTTCCCCGGCAACGTCGAGTCGTGCGACGGCGTCGACAACGACTGCAACGGCGTCGTCGATGAGGGGGCGGACTTCCTTCCCCTGTCGAGCGAGCCGGTCCGCTTGAGCGGCGACATCGCGCCGGCTGGCCCTGGCGGCCTCGCCTCGAGCCCGACCGAGTACCTCGCGGCGTACTGGGGCGCGAAGAGCGGAGGCGACACCTTCGTCACGCGGCTCGACGCGTCCGGATCGCCGATCCCCCCGTCCGAGCAGAAGGTCGTCCTGCAGAACGCCGACTCCTCAGGAGGCCCCGTCGTGTGGGTCGGCGATCGCTATGGGCTCGCGTGGCAGGATCGCCGAGCGGGCGACTACGAGATTTACTTCACGGAGCTCAGCGCAGCGGGGAACAAGGTACTGCCCGACGTGCGCGTGACCGCGACGTTCGACTTCTCGGTCAACCCCGACCTCACCTGGAACGGGAGCGAGTTCGTCGTCGCGTGGCAAGACCGTCGGAACGGGCTCTTCGAGATCTTCGCGCAGCGCATCTCGCTCGCTGGAGCGCTGGTTGGCGAGGCCGTCAACGTGTCGAGCGGGAGCGGCTTTGCCGAATACGACGCAGAGGCCCCGTCGCTCGCGTCCGGTCAGAAGACGCTCGGTGTCGTGTACGCGACGGGAGCGGTCGGTGAGCAGACGATCGTGTGGCGCGCGCTCGAGCAGACGACGCTGACGGAGATCGCTGGGCCGAAGGTGGTGTCGCTTCCGGGTGCCGAGCCCGTGGGGCCGCAGATCGTGTGGAGTGAGGACCGCTACGTCGTGACCTGGTACCACCGCTCGGCGGGACCAGGCCTCGCCCGCGCCATCTACGCAACCGCGCTCGACGAAGCGGGCAACGTGCTCGCGCCGCCGACGAAGGTGAGCGAACCTCCACCGGGTCGTCGCTCTCGCTACCCGCAGCTCCTCCCGCTCGGCGATCGCTTGTTCTTCGTCTACGCGGACGACCGTGACGGAAATCAAGGCTACGAGGTCTATTCGCGAATGCTCGGCGCAGACCTCGCGCCACTCGGTCCCGAGCGTCGCATGACCAACGCGCCCTTCGACAGCATCTATCCGATCCCCGCGTTCGGTCCCGGCGGGGACATCGGGGTGCTGTTCCGCGACGATCGCGAGGGCGGCGTCCAGAACGTCTACTTCACGAGGCTCGGCTGCGTCGCCGGCGGCGCCTGAGCTCGCACGCGCGTCAGCCCATCGCGCGCGGCTTGAAGGGGCCAGCCTTGTGCACCTTGCCGGGTAGCGGATGGCCGACGATCCGCTCGGCGACCTGCCCGGCCTCGATGAGCGCTTCGAGATCGACGCCGGTGTCGAAGCCCATGCCGTGCAGGAGAAACACGAGATCCTCGGTCGCGACGTTGCCCGCGGCACCGGGCGCGTAGGGGCACCCACCCATGCCGCCGACCGAGGCGTCGAACGTGCGGACGCCGAGATCGAGGCCAGCGAGGATGTTCGCGAGCGCCGTCCCACGCGTGTCGTGCAGGTGGAGCGCGACGCGCTCGAGCGGCATCGCGTCGGCCACGCGCTTCACGAGCTCGCGCGTCTGCCGCGGATTTCCGACGCCGATGGTGTCGCCAAGCGAGATCTCGTAGCACCCGATGGCGAGGAGCCGAGCCGCGATGGCGACCGCCTTGGCGGGCTCGACCTCCCCTTCGTAAGGGCAGCCCCACACGGTGGAGACGTAGCCGCGAACACGAAGTCCGGTCGCCCGCGCGGGCGGCACGAGTTCCTCGATCACCTCGAAGGCGCGCTCGATCGACTTGTTGATGTTCTTCTTGCTATGCGTCTCGCTCGCGCTGAGAAATACCGCGATTTCAGGGAGGCCGGTGGCGATCGCGCGCTCGAGGCCGGTGCCGTTCGGGACGAGCGCGGAGAGCGACACGCCCTCGGGCGCCGGCAGGGAAGCCCTCGCGAGCTGCTCGGCGTCGGCGAGCTGCGGGATCCACTTCGGCGAGACGAAGCTCGTGAGCTCGAGCCGCCTGAGCCCGGCGGCGACGAGCGCGTCGAGGAGGGCGCGCTTTGACTCCGTCGGCACGAAGCCCTTCTCGTTCTGCAGCCCGTCTCGTAGGCTGACCTCGTAGACCGAGACGACGTCGCTCACCACGCGACGGATGATGGCACAGCGCGACGAGGGATACACGCGTCGGGCGCATCGCTGGCCCGGGAGCGCACGTCAGCCGTCGAGCACCTCGAGGCGATGACGGGGCGTGCGCAAGTCACCGACCGGGATCGGGTAATCGCCGGAGAAGCAGGCGTGGCAGTGCCGCCGCTCGGGCTCGGCCCCCTCCGTGTCGCCGGGGGACGCGGCGCCGCGGACCGCGTCGAGGAGGCCCGCGAGCGAGAGGTAGCCGAGCGAATCCGCCTGAAGGTAGCGGCGGATCTCCTCGACGTCGTGGCTCGCGGCGATGAGCTCGCTGCGCGTCGGCGTATCGATGCCGTAGAAGCATGGCCAGGCCGTCGGCGGGCTCGAGATGCGCACGTGCACCTCGCGCGCGCCCGCCCCTCGCAGCATGCCGACGAGCTTCCGGCTGGTCGTGCCGCGGACGATCGAGTCATCGACCACGATGATGCGCTTGCCCTCGAGAGCCGCGCGGTTCGGGCTCAGCTTCAGCTTCACGCCGAAGTGGCGAATCGACTGGCTCGGCTCGATGAAGGTGCGCCCGACGTAGTGACTTCGGATGAGCCCCATCTCGAAGGGCAAGCGCGCGTGGTTTGCGAGGCCGATCGCCGCGGGCACCCCCGAGTCGGGGACCGGCACCACGACGCAGTCGTCGGCCGTGGCGTTCGGCACGGGGTGCTCGTCGAAGACACGGCGCCCGAGGCGCTTGCGCACCTCGTAGACGCTCGCGCCGTCGACCATCCCGTCGGGCCTCGCGAAGTACACCTGCTCGAAGACGCACGAGCGACGAGGCGCAGCCTCGAACGGCCGCGAGGAGGTCACACCGCGCTCGTCGAGCACCAGCATCTCGCCAGGCTCGAGCTCGCGGACGAGATCGGCGCCGATGAGCTCGAACGCGACCGACTCGCTCGCGACGACGTAGGCCGTCCTCGCCCCCTCGACCGCGTCTCCGGCTCGCAGACGCAAGACGCCGAGGCACAGCGGACGAAACCCCATCGGATCGCGCAACGCTACGAGCCGCCGCTCGTCCATGAAGAGCAGCGAGTACGCCCCCTCGACGCGTTGCATGGCCTCGACCACGCGCTCCTCGAGGGAGCGGCCGCCGCTCCGCGCGAGGAGGTGCACAATCACCTCGGTGTCGGACCCGCTCTGGAAGATCGAGCCCTGCGCCTCGAGCTCACGCCGCAGCGGCTCGTGATTCGTGAGGTTGCCGTTGTGCGCCACGGCCACCGCGCCCCCCTGGTAGTTCACCGCAAAGGGCTGCGCGTTCTTGAGGTGAGACCCCCCCGCCGTCGAATAGCGGACGTGCCCTATCGCGACGGCACCGCGGAGCTCGGCGAGGTCGGCGCTCGAGAAGCCCGCCTGAACCAGGCCCATGCGTCGCAGCGACGAGAGAGCCTCACCGTCGCTCGCCACGATCCCGGCGGACTCCTGCCCGCGATGCTGCAGCGCGTGCAGGCCGAGGTACGTAATGTTCGACGCCTCAGCGTGGCCGTAGACTCCGAAGACACCGCACATCGCCTTGACCTCGGCGCCTCATCGCACGGGGGCCTCCCCACGTCGAGCGCGGCCGCCACCGAACCGCGGGGCTTAGCGCATGCTAGGGGGTCGAGGGCGGTACTGACCCGAGCGGCCTTCGAGCAGCATGCGCAGCTCATCGGGCTCGTTTGCGTGCGCGAAGGCCTCCTCGCTCGAGATCAAGTGGCGCTGCACGAGGTCGGCGAGGGACTGGTTCAACGTGCACATCCCGGTGCCCTGCTGCCCGACCTGCATCTGCGAGTAAATCTGATGGAGCTTGTCCTCTCGCACGAGGTTGCGGATCGCGGCGTTCGGGAGCAGCACTTCGAGGGCGAGGCAACGACCAGGGCCGCTCGCCTGCGGGATGAGGCACTGCGTGACGACCGCGGTCAGCGTAAACGAGAGCTGCGCGCGTACCTGGGGCTGCTGATGCGGTGGGAAGACGTCGATGATGCGGTTGATCGACTGGATCGCGCTGTTCGTGTGAAGCGTCCCGAAGACGAGGTGGCCCGTCTCGGCGATCGTCAGCGCCGCCTCGATCGTCTCGAGATCGCGCATCTCGCCGACCAGAACGACGTCCGGGTCCTGTCGGAGGATGTACTTCAGCGCCTTCTTGAAGCTCTCGGTGTCCTGACCGACTTCGCGCTGGTTCACGAGGCTTCGCTTGTGAACGTGCACGTACTCGATCGGGTCCTCGACGGTCATGATATGCGCGCGTCGCTCGCTGTTGATCTTGTCGATCATCGCGGCGAGCGTCGTCGACTTGCCGCTGCCGGTCGCGCCGGTGACGAGCACGAGCCCCTTCGACTTGTTGCAGATGTCGATGAGTACCGTCGGGAGACCGAGCTGCTCGAAAGTACGGATATCGTAGGGGATAAGCCGGAAGACCGCGCCGACGCACCCGCGCTGTAGGAACATGTTGCCGCGAAATCGGGCGACGCGCTTCATGCTGAAGGCGAAGTCGAGCTCGTTCGCCTTCTCGAACTTGATCTTCTGCTCCTCGCCGAGCACCTCGTAGCAGAGGTCCTTCGTCTGGCTCGGCGTGAGCTGCGGCAGCTTCAGCGGGATCATCTGCCCGTCGATGCGAAGGAGCGGAGCCTGGCCTGCGGCGATGTGAAGATCGCTCGCGCCCTTCTCCACCATCACCTTGAGGAGCTGTTGCAGCGTGAAGCCCAGCCGCTGAGAGGGGGCTCCTGCGTCGTCCGAAAAGTCGTGGTTCATGCTGTCTGCTCTGCAGGCTGCCAGTTCGACGCGCGTGCGCAAAGGCGATCACGCCTCGCCTCACGAAACGCGAGCACTCCATGCCCCCCGAGGGAACGGGCGGATCGCGCGGCAGCCTCAGTCTGCCATCGTGACACGCATGATCTCTTCGGGCGTCGTCACGCCCTGCATGATCTTGTTGATTCCGCTCATACGCAGCGACGCCATGCCACCCCGGATGGCGGCGGCCTTGAGTTCGGCCGCGGACACGCCCTGCAGGATGAGCTCCTTCAGCGGCTCGGTCAGGCGCATGACCTCGTAGAGCGCGACGCGGCCCTTGTAGCCGGAGCCGTTGCAGGTCTTGCAGCCCGCACCCTTCATCGGCGTGGCGCCCGCCTGGTTGAAGGCCTGCTCAGAGGTGCCCAGCTCCTCGAGGATGCGCGGGTCGATTCGGGTCGGCTGCGCGCAGTCCTTGCAGACCTTTCGCGCGAGGCGTTGAGCGAGGACGAGGTTCAAGCTCGCGGTGATGAGGAACGGCTCGACGCCCATGTTGAGGAGGCGCGAGACGGTCGCCGGCGCATCGTTCGTGTGGAGCGTCGAGAGCACCATGTGGCCGGTGAGCGCGGCCTTGACCGCGATCTCGGCCGTCTCGAAGTCGCGGATCTCGCCGACCATGATGATGTCGGGGTCCTGGCGCAGGAAGGAGCGCAAAGCGGCCGCGAAGTTCAGGCCGATCTCGTCGTGCATCTGCACCTGGTTGATGCCGTGGAGGCTGAACTCGACCGGATCCTCCGCGGTTGAGATGTTGGTCCCCTCGCGGTTCAGGTCGGAGAGCGCCGAGTACAGCGTGGTCGTCTTACCGGAGCCCGTCGGACCCGTCACGAGCGTCATGCCCCACGGCTGCTCGATCGCCCACTTGAAGTCGGCGAGCGGCTTGGAATCGAAGCCGAGCTTCGTCATGTCGAGCTGAAGGTTCGACTTGTCGAGGAGGCGGAGGACGATCTTCTCGCCGTACTGACAGGGCAGCACGCTGACGCGGAAGTCCATCTCTCGATCCCTGCCGAGCTTCAGCTTGATGCGCCCGTCCTGCGGCAGGCGTCGCTCGGAGATGTCGAGCGAGCTCATGATCTTCACGCGGCTGACGAGCGGATTCTTGAGCTTCATCGGCGGCTCCATCTCCTGGAGCAGCACGCCGTCGACGCGGTAGCGGACGCGGAACTTCTTCTCGTAGGGCTCGATGTGGATGTCGCTCGCGCCCTTCTGCATCGCGTTGACGAGGATGGCGTTCACCAGCCGGACGACCGGCGCCCCCTCGGCTTCCTTCTCGAGCTCGTGGACGTTGACGGCGTCATCACCGATCTCGAAGTCGATGTCGCCCTCGTCGAAGTCGGCGAGCATCGAGTCGTAGGTCTCGGCCTCCTTCGTGTAGGCCTTCTCGATCGCCGCGGCGATCGAGCCTTCGGAGGCGACGTAGACGTCGACGTTGAAGCCGGTGAGGAACTTGATGTCGTCGATCGCGTTAAGGTTCGTCGGATCGGCCATCGCGACGGCGACCGAGGACCCGCTGCGCGCCATCGCGATGATGTGATGACGCTCGCAGACGTCACGGCTCACGATCTTGGTGAGCTCCTTATCGATCTCGACCTGCGTCAGGTCGACCGCGGGGACGCGGTACTGCGTCGACAGGAAGTTCGTAATCTCGCCATCCGAGATGAAGCCGAGCTTCGCGAGCGCGTAACCAAGCTTCGCGCCGCTCTTCCGCTGCTCGTCCTGCGCTTGCCTTAGCTGCTGAAGGCTGATCAGCTTTTCACGAACGAGGAGCTCTCCGAGACGCGTCGTCATATAGGCGCAGAATCGTTTCGTTTCGACGCGGGGAAGTCAAGTGAGCCGCGTCGAATCCACGGAGGCCTCCGGGGCGTTGCGGCTAGAGGATCCCGGCAACCTTCTCGGGGAGGCAGACGCCGAGCGCGCACAGCGAGAGATCGAAGTCGGGCGCCGAGCAGCCGACCTGCGCGCTGCAGTGATCGTCGTAGGCACAGAGGCGGTGACACGAGCCCCCCTCGCCTACCGTCTCGGTGAAGGCGAGGCAGCTCCACGCGCTCGTCAACCAGCGCGCTTCACGGAGCGACATGTCGAAGAGGCAGACCTCACGACGCTCCTTCGGATCGTAGGCGTACGCCGGGCACGCGTCGGCCCCGAGGGTCTCGCGCTGCTTCTCGGCGGTCGCGAAGAGGTACGCGTAGTCGCACGCGAAGGTTCGCCCCGAGGCGCGCTCGATCCGGCTCGCATAGCGCGGGTCGTTCGCGAACTCGCCTTGCACGGAGCGCACCATGGACAGCATCTTCAGGTTGCCGTCCTTCTCGGTCGCCGAGGCACGAAGGGCGTCGAGCATCGAGGCCATGCGGCGATCGGCGGCCGAGTCGTCGCCTTCGGTCGTCCCGTAGCCGAGGTGAAGATAGCGGCGCGGCGTCTTCTTGTCGCAGCGGCGAAGGTGCGCCCAGAGGTCGGGGTTGACGAGCGGTGGACGCTTCGAGAGCGCCTCGCGACACACGCCGAGGAGGCCCGGAGGCGCCTTGCCGCTGACCCAATCGCTCGGTTGCCCGGGCCCCTCGTCGGGGAACTGGGTCGCCGGGCAGCCGGAGGCGACCGCGACGCCCGCGGCCATGACTCCGAGCGCGAGCGCGCGGCGGCCAGCCTCGAGGAGAGCACGGGTCGGCGAATGGTCCACGTTGTTCACGCGCGCATCTTCCCAGATGCCGAACGGCGGGACCAACAAACCGCCTGGGCCGCGAGCCCATAGGCCGCGTCACGAGGCCGCGTCGCCGCCGTGGTCGCTCCCGCCCTCGGCCGCGGGCGCCTCGCCGGGAGCGTCACCGCGCCTGCGATTGACTTTTATCATTTGAGTTCAATCTCCCAGGCGCTCTGCACGCCTCGCCTCGAGGAGGTGCAGTCCATGAACCAGCGCGCTGGTGGCTCGACGGCGGCGCCGCTCACTCCGCGACGATCACGCGCGCGCTCCGCGGCGGCATCGAGACGCTCGGCCCCTCGACGAGCACGTCGCGCAGGAGGTCGCGCCCGCTCTTCGGCATCCCCGCAATCGAGGCCGAAGCGTCGCCGCGGTTCAACGCGACGTAGACCGTGTCCGCGCCGTCGCTCATCACGTACGCGTAGGTGTCGTTCGACACCTCGAGCGTCGAGCGTACGCCGCGCCACAGCGCCGAGTGGTCGCGCCGAATCTTGCCGAGCTTCTCGAGGAGCCCTCGTAGCGCGAGCTGGTTCGCGTCGAGCCCCTCCCACTGCATGAAGCGGCGGTTGTCGGGATCGCCGGCGCCTGGCAGGCCAATCTCGTCACCGTAATAGAGGAGCGGGACGCCCTTCGTCGTGAAGAGGAACGTGTACGCGACCCCGAGGCGCTCGAACGGCGCTGCGTACTTGGGAAGCGACGGCGGCGCATCCCAGGGCTGCCCGGGGGCCCAAGCGTCCCACGGTTGGTCCTCGGCGACGTGCACGGTTCGGAGGATGTCGTGGTTGCCGATGAAGGTCGACATGAGGCCGGGGTAGTACGAGTCGTTCGAGGCGAGGAAGCCGTCGAGGTCGTGCATCGTGCCGGTGCGACGCAGGAGCTTCTCGGCGAGCACTGCGCGCAGCGGGAAGTCGAACTGACCATCGAGCCGGTCACTGCCGACGTAGAACTTGAGGACGTCGCGGTTCCCGGACTCGAACGTCTCGCCCACCATGTAGAAGTGCTCGCCCGTCTTCGGCTCGATCTCGGACGCGACGCGCTTGCGCAGATCGAGGAGCCACTCGAGCTCGATGTGCTTGACGGCGTCGAGCCGGAAGCCGTCGATGCCGGTCTTCTCGATCCAGGCGACCGCGTTGTCGACGCTGTAGGCGCGTGCGGCGGGGTTCGTGAAATTCCAGTCGGGGAGGTAAGACGTGAACCAGCAGCGCCGCTGCTGGTAGCTGTCGTTCCAGTCGCAGCCGTCGCCGCAGACGCACGAGTGACCGTCGTACGAGAGCGGCCAGAACCAGTCGGGGTGCTCTGCCACGATCGGGTTCTTCTCGTGGACGTGGTTCATCGCGTAATCGAGCAACACCTTGATGCCGCGCGCGTGCGCCTTGTCGACGAGCTCCTTCAAGGTATCGAGCGTTCCGAAGTGCTCCTCGGGTCGATCGAGGTCGCTCACCCAGTAGCCGTGGTAGCCAGAGTAAGGCCTGCCGTCCGAGCCTGCGCCGGGTACGCTGGGGTTGTCCTGGGGGACGGTCAGCCAGAGGGCATTGACGCCGAGCGACTCGAAGTACCCCTCCTCGAGCTTGTCGATGACGCCACGCCAGTCGCCGCCTTGATAATTCGCGGGCCCTGCTACCCCTGGCACAGCGCCGTCGTTCGAAGGGTCACCGTTTTGGAAGCGATCGACGAACACGAAGTAGAGGATGGCCGAGCGCCAGTCGAAGGCGTCGGGGTTGAGCGTTGGCGGCTCGGGCACGCAGGTCTCGAAGCCGCACGCCGCGACGACCACGCTGTTCTCCGCGCCAACGCCGTCGGGCTCGGACCAGCCGTTCTTCGGATCCTTCACCCAGTCCTTGCCGTTCAGCACGAACTTGTAACGAATCTTCGCGCCGTCGAGCGCCTGGACCTCCGCCTGGAAGTGGCTCCCCTCGATCAGCATCGGGACGCCCTTCGTCCACCCGTCGGGCGCGAAGTCCCCGCGGAGCTCGACCGAGGTCACGCCGCCGCCGAGCGGATAGCGGAACACCACCGGGCACGTGGTCCCGCTCGGCACGCAGCTGGGATCGGGCTCCGACGGCGAAAGCGTCTCGTCGAGCAGCCTGCGGTCCGAGCAGCCGAACAGCGTCGAGGCGAGGGCGAGGGCGGCGAGCGAACGGGACATCCCATTCGTCGTGAACGCGCTTCGCGCCTGAGTCAATTTCCACTAGCCTGCGGCCGATAGGCGGGTAGCTCAGCGGCAGAGCGGCGGCCTTACAAGCCGTTGGTCGCAGGTTCGATCCCTGTCCCGCCTACCAAGACGCGCCGTCCTCGTCGGGGCGGCGTTCGAGGGCCGACCGGGCTTCGATGGGCGTCCGACGTCGACGTCGCGGGCGTCTCACGTCGCGCCGAGGCGCCCCTGAAAATCGAAGCGGTGGGGATCGTTTCTTCTTTACGGAGCGCGCTGCGGTTTGGTACGTAAACAGTCCCGTTTGGGGTGGTAGTTAAGTCGGTTATAACGCCGGCCTGTCACGCCGGAGGCCGCGGGTTCGAGTCCCGTCCACCCCGCAACGCGACCCAGTGAGTCTCTCGCTGGGTTTTTTCTTTCCATGCGCCTGCATCCCACGGCCAATCGGTGCGTCCAGGCGCCTCGCCGGTCTCGCTTTCGGGTTGACCCGGAGCCCGGCGACCGGCGACTGTCCCGGGCCCCATGGCCCTGCGGCTCCTCGTGCTCGTGCCGTTCCTCGCGTTCGCTGGGTGCAACCCGCGCGCCGACGAGTGCAACCGGCTGATCGCGGTGATGAACGCCGCCGAGGACGGGCTCGACGGCACCGAGCGACAAGCTGACGCAGCCGGGATCCGGCGCTTCGCCGGAGACCTCGATGCGGTCGCCGCGCGGCTCGACACGGTGGAGCTGAAGCTCGAGCCTCTGCGCGAATTCCGAGAGCGCTACCGCAAGATCCTCGCGGACTACGCGCGCGCGCTCCGAACGCTGGCCGACGCGCAGGACACCGCAGACGGGACGAAGCTCCGAGCGACCGTCGAAGATGGCAACGCGCTCGAGCGCGACAGCCACAAGCTCATCGGCGAGCTCAATGACTACTGCGGCGGCAAGTAGCGCCGCCCGCGGTCAGTGGAAGGCGGGCCCCGCGTCGACCGGCTGACCCGTGCGATCGTGCTCGTCGAGCCGCCGCTGGGTCGCGCTCACGCAACCGGCGCAAGAAGCGAAGCGGCTGCCGTCCTGTCAAGTCACCCACAGCGCCGTCGACGGCAACGAGGTGAACTGCGCCGAGTCGAGGTGGGCGCCGCAGGCGACGCGATGGCTGTGCTTCGAGTGGTCGTGGCCGCTCGGGCCCTTGCCGCTGATGGCCTTGCGCTCTCGCTTGGTGAGCTCAATGGGAGGGCGCTTGCGCGCCGTCATAAGGGTCTGGGGTAGCTCCGTCCCGCGGGAGAGCGGTAGTTTTGGGTAGCGCGCGACAGCTCAGGTCGTCGGGCCGATGCCGGACCACACGGACGGGTCGCGTGGCCCCTCCGCGGGTGCGACGTCGACCGGGATCGCGGTGAGCTGCGCCATCCCGGAGAAGGGCTCGAGGTTGTCCGCGCCGTCGGCCGCGAGGAGGTTGACGTTGACGCCCGCGGTGCGGCTCGCGATCGAGAGCCGCTTCGCCGCCTGGTGTCCCCAGCCGTGAGGCAACGCGACGGTCCCGGGCATCAGGTCCGCGAGCAGCTTCACCGGGAGGCGCACCGCCCCCGCCTTCGAGCGCACGTCGCACAGCGCTCCCTCCCGCAGTCCGAGTCGCGCAGCGTCATCGGGATGAACGTAAAGGTGGTTCGTGCCGTCGGCGCCGATCATGCGCTCGTGGTTGTGCGTCCACGAGTTGTGAGTCGTCACGGCGCGCTTGGTGATGAGCTTCAGACGATGCTTGCCGCTTCGCTCGGCCGCGAACCGCGCCTCGAGCCGTGAGGTCGCGTCGACGAGGGCACGAGGCGCGAGTTCGACACGTCCGTCCGGGGTGGTCACGCGGCGCCCGAGGAAGCTGCCAGGCTCGTGCTCGGGGCGAAGGCGACCGTGTCGCTCCGCGAGCAGCGAGTCGAAGCTGCCCTGACCGGTCAGCCGAAGCAGCAGCGACAGCAGGGCCTCGTCGGGAACGCCGGGCTCTGCGTCCGGCGTTGCGCGGCGGCGGCGACGCGTCTCGTAGCTCCGCGCGAGCTCGAAGGCCCGCTGCGCCACCCGCGAGCCGAAGAGGTTGACCCCCGAAGCACGCGCGAGGTCGAGGTAGATGGTAGCCTCGTCACGGACCTCGCCCTCCGGGGCCACAATGCGCTTCGTCGCCTGAAGGTACGGCCGCGCCTGCAACCCCAGCATGAGCGGAAACACGAACGGGAGGTCGGCGCGCTCGAGCGGAGACGTGCACGGCAATACCCAGTCCGCGATGCTCGCCGTCTCGGTCGGCAGGATGTCGAGCACGACGAGGAGCTCGAGCTCGGACAGCGCGCCGCGGAGCCGGTCAGAGGCCGGCATGGTGATGAGCGGGTTGCCTCCAGTGACGAACAGCGCGCGGATCTTGCCGGGCCCGGGCGTCCTGATCTCGTCCGCGAGCGTACCGCCGGGGAAGGCGTCGTTCACCGCCATGAAGCCTCCGACGCGGGAGCGGTCGTCGCGGAGCAGCACGCCGTGCTTGGCGCCGAAGCGAGCGAAGTCGATGACGCCCTGCCCGACCAAGGTCCCGCCCCGTCGATCGAGATTTCCGCTGACGGCGTTGATCGCCTCCTGGAGCCAAAACGAGAGCGACCCCTCCGGCCCCATATTGACGCCGGTCGAGCAGTAGAGCGCGGCGCCGTCCGCGGCCAGGTAGTCCGACACCATCCGACGAAGGACGTCCGCCTCGACTCCCGTCACGTCGGCCGCCCGCTCCGCCGTCCACGGCCCGGCGACCTCGCGGAGCCGCTCGAGGCCGTGCGCGTGAGCCGCGAGCCGGCCTTCGTCGACGCGCCCGCTCGCCAGCACCTCGTGGAGAAACGCAAGGTAGAAGAACACGTCGGTCCCCGGCCGAATGAAGACGTGCTCACCCGCGACCTTGGCGGACTCGGTGCGGCGCGGGTCGACGAACCAGACCTTTCCGCCGCGCGCGACGATGGCCTTCAGGCGCGCGATCGGGTTCGGCACCTGCAAGAAGCTCCACTTCGAGACGGCAGGGTTCGCGCCGACCACGATGAGGCACTGCGTCCGATCGACGTCGGGGAACGGCTGCGTGAATGGGAACCCGTACATCGCGCGCGCGACCGCGAACTTGTTGGAGCAATCCTGCGAAGCCGACGCGTACATGCTGCGCGAGCCGAGCCCCGTCATGAATCCCTGCGCGAACACCGGATGAAGGACGCCGAAGCCCGCGGCCGTGCCGACGTACATCGCGATCGAGTCGGGCCCGTGCGCCTCTCGGATCGCGCGGACTCGCGCGCCGATGTCACCGAGCGCCTCGTCCCAGGTGGCGCGCTCGAGCGACGACGCCCCACGCGGTCCGCGCCGAGCGAGCGGATGACGCAAGCGGTCCGGTGAGCCGAAGAGCTCGTGCTGACGAAGGCCCTTCACGCACGCGTACCCGGCGGTCGCGACGTGGACATCGTCGGGTCGAATGTCGACGACGCGGTTGCCCTCGACGTCGACCTCGAGACCGCAGAGCGCTTCGCAGATCCGACAAAACGTGTGTTTCGTCTCGGTCATTGTGATTGCGGAGTTTAGCGGCGGAGCGGCGCGATGCGCCATGGACCCGCGCGCGCGACCGGCGAGAGGCTCGGCCCGCCCTCGCGAACAGACCGCGTCTTCGGAACCAGACAAGCGAAGTTTGCAGGAAAGAAGGAACGCGTCGCGCGAGCGGTGTATGGCGAAAACATGCTCACCGACGATCAGCTTACGACGATCCGCGCCGCCGCCGAAGACGCGGCATGGCTCTGTGATCGCGGGTATCCCGCGTCCGAGGTCGCCGCGTTCATCTCGACCCACCGCGTCCTCGACGAGCGCGCCCGAGCCCTCGTCTCGACGAGCGCGCGCGCCGACGCGCACCACCGTCATCACATCGCACGTGAGCTCGACGCAGAGGATGTCGAGCGTCGTCCGGTGCGCGTCGATGTCGGGAGCCTCGTGCGGCGCTTCGCGGCGCTCCTCGCTGCCTCGCGTGACGCGAGCGTGGTGGTGCTGGAGAGCGCAGCGGGCCTCGTGCTCACCGTGCCGGACGCGCCAGACACGTCGGCGACGCTCCGAGACGAGGCGGTGCGCGAGCTCGCAAAGGCGCTCCTGTCGCTCTCACCAGCGTCGCTGAAGCTCGTCTTCGAAGAGGGCGACGCCGCGCTCGCGTCGACGCTGCGGCTCCACCTCGAACGTGGGCGACGAGTCAACGTCGTCGAGGACCTCGTGCGCTCGGTGGCGACTCGGCTCGAGGGCGCGACCTTCGTCGTCAGCGCAGACCCCACGGTGCTCGACGGCGCCGGGACCTGGCTGAACCTCACGTCGTCGTACGCGCAGGCGCTCGCGCTCGGCCCGCTCAAGCTCTGCTGACCGTCGCGCCTCGCGCGCTCGCTCCGAGGCTGCGAGCGGTGTATTCTCCAGCGAATACGCAGCAGGGAGCCCATGGCCGACGACAAGAGCAACGACGCCGACCGCCGACGCTGGGCGCTCCTCGTCTCGAGCCTCGTCACCGCGGGAGACTCCGACCTCGAGGCATTTCGTCGCCGTCGAGGCGTCGAGCCGTCGCTCGACCTCGACCGGCTGCGCTTAGCGCGCGAGGTGCTCGAGTGGATCGGCGGTGCGCTCGGCACGAGCGAGGACGCGCGCTGGAGTGTGCTCGATCGCGCCGCCGTGGCGCTGGGGCTCGAGGTCCGACGGACCAGCGAGCCGCGCTTCGATGCCGAGAGTGAGGCGGCACCAAGCGCTCCCGCGACGCCGGTCGCCGCCGACGCGAACGAGGCAGCGGACCCGCCTCGGCCCGCGCTGATCGGCGCGCTGTCGCCCGGCCTCGACGCTCCGATCGCGCCCGTGGCGACGACCTCGCCTTGGCTGAAGGCCACGCCGGTCGTCGCCCACGGAAGCCCAGCAGCCGCGCGGCTCGAAGGCCCTGCAGCGCCCAAGCCTCACGCCGTGCGTCCACCACCACCTCCGCTACCGCCCGAGCCCACCCCGCGCCCCGTCGTCGGCGCGGCAGCGACCCCTCGCTTAGCAGCGGAACGCCCTTCGACGACCCCGGAACCCCCGCCGCTCGTCGCGCCGAAGGGCTTGCGAGCAACGACGCCCGAGGCGCGTCCGGTCGCTCCTCGGCCAGCGGTCGCCGAGGCCCGGGCGGCCGTGAACGTCGCCAACGCGACCGCGGGCGACGCGCTAGCAGCCCTCCTCGCGAAGAATCCGCGCCTCGCCGCGTTCGCCGAGGCCACTGAGTCGAGCGGCGGACAGACCGTGGTGGTCACGGGCGCTCGCCCCTCCGAGCCTGCCCTTCCCTTCCAGGCGCCGACCAGCGAAGAACCGCCGGCCTCCCGAAGGCCAGGGACCTTGCCACCCCCTAGCGAAACTTCCAACCACGTGACGGCGCGGGACGAGGCGCCGGAGCCACGTCGCTCCACGGCCGAGGCGCTCCCTTGGGGCCGCTCACGCGCACCCTCCGAGATGACGCTTGCCTTCGAACCCTTGGGTCCGAACGGGGCACCGCGAGCGAAACCCGCGGAGCCGCAGAGGCTCCCCGAGCACCTCGCCACCATGCCGCTCGAGCGATACGCGGCCCTCGAGGTCCAGCGACGCCTCTGGCCCGATTGGCGCGCGTCCATCGAGCAGGCCTTCGGAATCACGAGCGAGGGAGAGCGCAGCGCGCTCGACACTCACTGGCAGCACGCGCTCGCATCGGACCCTGAACTCACACGCGCCTTCGAGTGGCACCGTGACCAGCACGAGCGCTGGGAGCGCGAGCGCTCTCGATGAAGCTAGCAGGGCGATGATGCGCCGCGGCGCGCTGCAGTACCGCCTCCCCGAACCTTCCGCGGAAGGCCCGGGAGCCTCGCCCTCGCGCTCGAGCTTGCGGTAAGGGGTCCGACGATCGACCCCGAGGATCTTCGCGGCCTGGGTCTTGTTTCCGCCGACGACCTTGAGCACGCGGCCGATGTAGCGCTCCTCGAACTCGTCCAAGGTTGGAAGGTACTTCAGGTCCTCGGCAGGGACGACGAAGCTGTCGCTGCGATGCTCGCGCACGCGCTCGGGTAGATCCTCGACCGTAATATTGTCAAAGCGCGTGAGGATTAACGCGCGCTCGACGAGGTTCTCGAGCTCACGCGCGTTACCGGGCCAGTCGTAGTCGAGGAGGCGGCGCGCCGCGTCGGGGACGAAGCCATCGATGTGCTTGCCCGCCTGACGCGAGGACGGCTCGAGGAAACGATTCGCGAGGAGCAGGATGTCGTTGCCCCGGGATCGACGCGGCGGCACGGAGATGCGCACCACGTTGATGCGGTAGAAGAGGTCCTCGCGAAACTCGCGCCGCTCGACCGCGGCGTCGATGTCGCGGTTGGTCGCGGCGACGATCCGGGTGTCGAGCTCGACCTCGCGGCTGCTGCCGACGGGGCGCGCGTGCCGCTCCTGCAAGGCGCGGAAGAGCCTCGACTGCATCTCGAGCGGCATCTCGCCGAGCTCGTCGAGGAACAGCGTCCCGCCGGAGGACTCGACGAAGAGCCCGGTACGATCCGTGCGAGCGTCCGTGAACGCCCCGCGAACGTGGCCGAACAGCTCGCTCTCGAGGAGCTGGGCCGAGATGGCCGCGCAGTTCAGCGCGACGAAGGGAGCGCCCGGTCGGTGCGAGTGCTCGTGGAGCGCGCGCGCCACGAGCTCCTTACCCGTGCCGCTCTCGCCCGTGACGAGGACCGAGGCGTCGCTGTCCGCGGCCCGTCGCACAAGATCGAACCCATGCTGCATGACGGGGCTCTCGCCGAGGAGGGTGCCTACGGGTGTGAGCGACGGAGCCTGCTCCTTCAGCCGACGGAGCTCCTCGGTGAGCTGCCGGTGCTGGAGCGCCCTCGCCACCGAGAACTCGAGGGCGTCGAGGTCGACCGGCTTCGCGAGAAAGTCTTAGGCTCCGGCGCGAATCGCCGCGACCGCGCTCTCCATCGTCCCGAAGCCGGCGAGCATCACGACCGGCACGTCGGGGCGGAGCTCGTTCACCCGACGACACAGGGTTAGGCCGCTCTCGCCGTCGAGCATGAGATCCGTCAAGACGAGATCGACATCACGCAAGCGGAGGAGGTCGACGGCGGCGTCGAGGCGCGACGCCGTCACGACGTCGAGCCCCCGCGTCTTCAGCGAGGCCTGGAGGAGCTCCCGCATGTCGGGGTCGTCATCGACCACGAGTACCGTTCCGTTCATCCGAGATCTCCAACCGTCACGTGTCCAGGCTTCATGATTCGCACGCGAGTCATGACGGGGACGCGCGGAGCCGCGACGCCCTGGCCGCGACGACCGCGAGCGAGACCCCCACGGGCCGGTCCGAAAGCGCGTGGAGCCACGGCCCCAAACCGGGTGAGGCTTCTTAACAACCCGTTGATTCGGATCGCGTCACGCCTCCCCACGGTCCTCCAGCGAAACTGCGGGCGCCTCACTCCGTCGACACGCGAGGGAGCGTCCGCCGCGGTCCCGCGAGCCCGTACCGGTCGAGGGCGCAGGCTCGATGGTGGCTCGCGTCGATCCACGATTCCTCTATACTGCTCGCGTGGAGGCCACGTGACGACGCTGCCCAGGCTTGCCCTTCCGCTGATGCTCCTCGCCGCCGCGCCGGCCGCCTGCGACAAGGGCGGCGAACCCGCACCGCCGCCGACGCCCCTCGCGCCACCGCCTGCCGTCTCGGCTGCTGCGCCCGTGTTGAAGCGCCTCACGAAGGCGCAGTACCGCAACACCGTGCGCGATCTCCTCGGGAACCTCGCGTTGCCGACCTCGCTCGAACCCGACCTCGTCTGGGAGGGCTTTGCGACCGTTGGCTCGTCGGTGAGCTCCGTGTCGGCGCTCGGCGTCGATCGCTACGAGACCGCGGCGTACGACCTGGCCGCGCAGGCGATGTCCCCCGAGCGGCGCGACGGCCTCGTCCCGTGCAAGCCCGCCACGGCGACCACCGACGAAGCGTGCGCGCGGGCGTTCGTCACGGCGTTCGGACGTCGCGCGTTCCGACGCTCGCTCGACGAGGTCGAGGTCACGCGATACGCAGGCCTCGCGACGCAAGCCGCGAAGACGCTGGATGACTTCTACGACGGGCTCGAGTTCGCGATCGCCGCCGTCCTCCAGTCGCCGCACTTCCTGTTTCGGGTCGAGGTCGGAGAGCCCGACCCCGAGACGAGCGGCCTTCGCCATACGAGTCACGAGATGGCGACGCGGCTCTCGTACTTCCTCTGGAACACCACGCCCGACGACGCGCTGCTCGACGCTGCAGACCGCGGAGAGCTCCTCGACGACGCGAGCCTCGAGCGCGAAGTCGATCGCATGCTCGCGTCTCCGAAGGCTCGGCAGGGCGTGCGGAATTTCTTTGACGAGCGCTTCGGACTCCAACGCCTGCTCGACCTTGTGAAGGATCCAAAGGTCTTTCCGCAGATGAGCGCGGACCTTGGGCCCGACGCGCGCGAGGAGACCCTGCGTACCCTCGAGGATCTGATCCTCGACCGCGACGAGGACGTCCGAACGATGATGACCTCGCGACGCACCTTCGTGAACCGTCGGCTCGCGACGCTTTACGGCGAGCCTGCGCCCACGCTCGAGGGCTTCGGCGCGGCCGAGCTGCGCGAAGACGGCGCGCGCCGCGGGCTCCTCGGTCAAGCGGCGTTCCTGGCGGAGTACGCGCATGCGACGAGCAGCTCAGCGACGCTGCGCGGGAAGTTCATTCGTACGGTTCTGCTCTGCGGGACGATCCCGCCGCCTCCGGCGGACGTGGATACCTCGCTCCCCGAGCCGAGCCCCGACCTTCCGACCGCGCGCGATCGGCTGAAGGACCACGGGGAGAACCCGAGCTGCGCCGCCTGTCATTTGATGATGGATCCACTCGGCCTCGGCCTCGAGAACTTCGACGGGCTCGGACGTCACCGCGCGACCGAGCAGGGCGCCACCATCGACGCGAGCGGTGAGCTCGACGGCGTCACCTTCGACGGACCCGAGGAGCTTGCCGCGGCCGTCGCCGCGCATCCCGACTTTCCGCGCTGCATCGCGCGACACCTCTACCGCTACGCCACCGGTCGCCTCGAAGGAGACGGCGAGGAAGAGCTCCTCGGGTGGCTGCGCGACGCGCTCGAACACGAGGAGTTCCGATTACGCCCGCTCCTCAAGCACGTGACCATGAGCGAGGGCTTCCGCCTCGCGACGGAGGCCCCATGACCCGCTCGATGCTCCGCTCTCAGCGCGGTCTCTCGCGCCGCATGCTCCTCCGTGGCTTGCTCGCCGGCGGCGCAGTCGCGGTCGGGCTCCCTGCGCTCGAGGTGTTTCTCGGGCCGAACGGAGACGCGCTCGCCGACGGCAGCGGCTTTCCCACCCGGTTCGGGTGGTGGTTCTTCGGCAACGGCGTCCACGCGAACCGCTGGGTGCCTGCGGGCAACGGTCCCAACTACGAGCTCTCGGAGCAGCTCGCGCCCCTCGCCACCGTGAAGGACCAGGTGACCGTGGTGAGCGGCCTGCGCGTCGATCTCCCCAACAGCGTCCCGCACGGCAGCGGGCCGGCCGGCATCCTCTACGGTGGGCCGCTCCAGAAGGTCGGCGACAGCTTCGACAACAGCACCTTCGGCGCGCCGACGCTCGACCAGGTCGTCGCGCAGGCGTTTGGTGACGCGACCCGCTTCCGCTCGCTCGAGGTCGCGGTCGAACGCACGACGCAGACGTTGTCGTACTCCGGCCCAGGCGCCCCGAACCCACCGGAGTTCTCCCCAGCCGCGCTGTTTCAACGACTGTTCGGCCCCGGCTTCGTCGAGCCAGGCTCGGAGCCGATCCTGGATCCGAAGCTCGGTCTCCGACGCAGCGTGCTCGACGCGGTCTCGGAGGACGCGAAGAGCCTTCAAAAGTATGTGAGCGCGAGCGATCGCCTCCGCCTTCAGCAGCACTACGATGGGATCCGCGCGCTCGAGCAGCAGATCGCGAAGCTCGAGGAAGACCCGCCGAACCTCGCCTCTTGCAAGAAGCCGATGGCGCCCGCGGAGGAGTACCCCGACGAAGGCGGGCGGCCTCAAATGTCGGCGATTCATCGGGTGCACGCCGACACCCTCGCGATGGCGCTAGCGTGCGACGCGACGCGCGCCTTCTCGCTGATGTTCTCGAAGCCGGTGAGCAACGTGCTCTACCCCGGGGCGTCCGCTGGGCACCACCAGCTCACGCACGACGAGCCCGGCGAGCAGCCCGAGGTCCACAAGATCATCCTGCAGATCGTCACCGAGCTCGCCTACTTCATCGAGGCGCTGCGCAAGGTCCCCGAGGGCGACGGTACGTTGCTCGATCACATGGCGCTCCTCGCGCTGTCCGACTGCTCGTTCGGAAAATCCCACGCCATCGACAACTACCCGCTGCTCGTCGTCGGCGGGTGCAACGGCGCGCTGAAGCGTGGCATCCACTATCACGCCCCGGCGCCCGAGAGCGCGAGCAAGCTCGGGTTCACGCTGCTCCGCGCGCTCGGGATCCCGGCGACCTCGTTCGGGACCGAAAAGGGAGTCGTGATGGACGGCATCTCGGAGCTCGAGGCGTGACGCCCCTGCCCATCGCTCGACGGACGACCAGGAGGTGCTCGAGCCTCGCGGCGGTCGCCACGGTCCTCGCGGTCGCCGCGTGCGGCGGCGAACAAGAGCTCCCACCCGAGGCGCCGTGCGTGGCGAGCGGGACCGGTCAAGCCTCGGTCGTCACCTTCGCCACGTTCGCGCGGAAGGTCGAGGGGGCCGGCGTCGAGGGCGTCGACGTCGATGCGATCGTGAGCGATGGGAGCGACGAGGCGGGCTGCTACAAGGCCGACTTCACATCGCCCGAAGGGATCCCGGGCATCGACAATCAGGTGTCGACGTTGCTCCCGCTCGTCGAAGAGCTCGTCGGCGCCGACAACATCGACGCGCTGCTCGGCGCTGCGATCACCAATGGTCAACTCATCATCCTCGTGACGGTCCGAGGCGTCGACGACTTCGTGAACGACTCGTGCGTCGACGTCGCGTTCGGCGCAGGCGCGGGAGCACCGCTCCTCGACGGCGCGGGCAACTACCTGCCCTATCAGACCTTCGGCTGGGACCTCGACACCGCGGCCGTGAGCACCCTCCAGCGCGGACGGATCGAGGACGGCGTCCTCCTCGCGGGCCCCGGCGACGTGGAGCTCCCCGTGCGCGTGCTCGACGCGAATTTCAAGCTGGGGATTCACCAGACGCGCGTGCGCATGAACCTCGCGCGTGACGACGATGGGGGCGGCGCCGAGCTGTCGGGCTTCGTCGGGGGCGGCATCGTCGTCGAGGAGCTCGCCAAGGTGATCGAGTCGTTCAACATCGGCGAGCAAGTGAAGGGCGCGGTCGTGCCGCTCTTGAAGACCCGAGCCGATCTCGCGATGGACGCGGACGGCAACTGCCGTCAAATCTCGGCGGCGCTGCGCTTCGCGACGACGCCGGCCTACGTTATCGGTGAGTGACGGGCGCCCCGCGGCGCTTGCTCCCGCGGCGCGCGTGTCCACCTCCTCATGAGCGATGCACGTGGTGGCTCGTCTGCTCGCGCTCCTCGCGACGGCGGGCTGCGCGCGGGCCGCGACGTTTCCCGACGCGCCGATCGTGTGGCGCGACGACGATTGTGCCCCATTCTCGCCTCGGCCCGAGGCGTCGTCGTCGGGTCTCGGCTGGGACGCCTTCGACCAGATGCTGCGCGCGCCACTCGTGCGCCTCGCCTCGTTCGAGCCGCTCGTCGAAGCCCGGAACGTCAACGCGGTGGACGAGGTCCCTAGCTCGAGCTGGTTCGATGCGACCCGCCCCTGGTCCGCGGGAGGAGACGGCTCATCGCTGGTGCGCGGTCCTTGCGAAGGCGAGCTCGAGCACGGACTCGACTGGTTCGTCACCGCCGGCAAGCCCGACGGCGGCAACCCCGGCTTCCTCGCGTGCGTCGCTCTCACGCCCGGCGCACGGTACCGCGCGCAAACAGGAGAGAGGCTGCCGATGACGCGCGCCGTGCTCATGGGCATCACCCGCCGCGCGAGTCGCGACCGGCGAGGCCTCGTGCGAGCCGCGGCGGGCGAGCTGCTCCCGGGCGAGCCCCTCGGGCACTTCTGCTACGAGGGCGTGCGCGACGACGACCCCAATGACGTCGTCCCCACGAACACCCACGCGAGCTCCGGGCGCTTCGGCTCGCCTGCGCGCGGCTCGGCCGCATCGACGCGCGCGAGGCCAACACGCTCGACACCTGGATCACCGAGGACACTCAAGGCCATGGGCACGTCGAGCACCACCTGCTCGGTTTTGGAGACGCGCTCGGAAGCGTATGGGAGCCGCCCGCCCTGGGGCGCCGCGTCGGCGAGAGCGCGTCCGTCGATCTCCCAGACATGCTGGTCGACTGGCTGACGCTCGGGCTCCTCGCGAGGTCGTGGGCGTCGCGACGCTTCAGGCCATTCGGTGCGGTCCTAGGCCACTTCGACGTGGAGCACTTCGTCCCCGCACGCTGGACTCCCAGCTATGACAACCCCGCGATGGTTTGCATGACCGAGCGAGATACCGCGTGAGTCGCGTGGCGCATCGCAGCCCTCGACGCGAGGAGCTTGGAGACGTTCGTCTGCGAGGCGCAACTCGACGATGATGCCCTCGAGCGCGAGCTGATGCGCGTGCTCGTCGGACGAAGGCGGAGGCTCCTCGATCAACACCTTCGCGCGCACGCGTCCCTCGGCGTTCGCGTGATGCGCTCCTGAGAGGACGCGCGTGGCGCGAGGCCGAACGAGGGCGCGCGACGAGCCTCTCCCCCGGGCTCGACGACGCCCCTCGCGACGGCGACGCAGCGGCCTGGCTGCCGTCGCCTGAGCACGAGCGGCGCCGGCTCGGGATCGCACGACGAGCACTCGAGGAGCGACCTCATGTCTGCGTCGACCTGGACCCCGTCATCTTCGGCCGCGCCGCGCGAGCGATCGTCATCATCGCCCGCGGAGGCAGCTCGGAGGGCGCGCTCCGCGTCCACCTCGCGACCACGCCCGGGGTCCCCGTGCGCATGGTCGGGGTCGAGCGGCTCCGCGAGTTCCACGCCCACTAGAATCGTGCCGTGCAGGTGTCGGATTTTCATCAAAATCCTGCCTGTTTGTCAGGGCGAGGTAGCGTATGCGCCCGTATGATCGCTCTCGTGAACACTTGGCGACGGATGGCAGTGGGCATCACGGCGCTGACCGCGGCGGCGTGCAACATCATCAGCGGCGCGGACCAGGTCGAGTTCGTCCCCGACATGAAGGTGGACGCCAGCACGACCACGGGCAACGGGGGCGGCAACGGCTCGGAGTCCGCCGCGACGTCGGGCTCGGGCAACGTCGACCCAGACACGACGACGGGCTCCGGCTCGATGGTCGATACGACCCCGGTGCTCGCGGACGGCATCTCGGTCACCGAGGTCAAGCTCTACCAAGGCGTCGAGCGCCCGCTGATGAAGGGCGGCGCGCCGATCTCCTCGAAGGTGCCCATCGTCGCGGGCCGCGACGCCTACCTCCGGGTGTTCTACAGCGCACAACAGCCGATGGAGGTGACGCTGCAGCTCGACCTCGGCGACGGCGGCGAGCCCCTAGAGGTGCCTGCGAAGGTCTCGGGGACGAGCAACCAGGCCTCGCTCGCGAGCTCGGTGAACGTGATGGTCCCGGGCGCGCGCCTCGCAAACGCGACCGGCTTCCGCGTCTCCCTCCTCGTCCCTGGCGGCGCCGCGAGCGGCAGCAACTCGGCCGCGAGCTACCCCGCCTCCGGGCTCGCCGACCTCCCCGTCGAATCGGCCGGCAGCACGATGAAGCTTGTCCTCGTTCCGATCGCCTACGAGGCGGACGGCTCGAAGCGCTTACCCGACACGTCGGCGGAGCAGGTCGAGCGCTATCGAAAGGCTTTCTTCCGGCTGTACCCGATCCCGAACATCACCGTGACGGTGAAGCCCGCGGTGTCGTGGAAGCAGAAGGTCGATCCGGGCGGCTCGGGATGGGATGACCTCTTGAACGCGATTGTCGACTACCGACAGAAGAGCGGCGCGGGGAACGACGAGTACTACTACGGGGTCTTCAACGCAGCCGCGAGCTTCGCCTCGTTCTGCAGCCAAGGCTGTGTCGCGGGGCTCTCGCTGCTCGCAGGGCCGAACGACGCGATGGCGCGCGCAGGGATCGGCGTCGGCTTCACCGGCGACGAAACGACGGGCACCGCGGCGCACGAGATCGGCCACCAGCACGGACGCCCGCACGCGCCGTGCGGCGTGAGTCAAAGCGTCGATCCGCTGTTTCCGCACAAGGACGGCAGCATCGGGACCTGGGGCTTCGATCTCATCACGAAGCAGCTCATCAAGCCGGATGCGCCGGACTTCATGAGCTACTGCCACCCTGAGTGGATCAGCGATTTCAACTTCGGAAAGCTCTTCGATCGGCTGAAGCTCGTGAACAACGCGGCGTGGCTCGGTGGCGAGGAGGTCGTCTACGAGCGCGTCGCCATCGACGCGGCGGGGCGCGCACGTTGGCTCGGCGAGGTAACGAACGCCTCGGCTCCGTCGGGTGAGCCGACCACGCTCGAGGTCGAGACCGACGACGGCCCCGAGCAGCTCGTGGGGCACTTCTACCCCTACTCGCACGTCGGGGGCGGCGTGATGCTCGTGCCGCGCACGAAGGCGCCGCTGCGCTCGCTCGACTTCTCGTTTGGTGGCGCGCGCATTCACCTCCCGCGCTGACCGGGGCCATGCGAGGCTCCCGGCATGAGCTGGGACGTCGCAGGCAAGGTCTGCCTCATCACGGGCGCGAACACCGGGATCGGTCGGGTCACCGCCGTCGAGCTCGCTCGCAAGGGCGCGCGAATGATCCTCGCCGGGCGCTCCGAGGAGCGCACACAGCCCGTCCTCGACGAGGTGCGCGCGCTCGGCGCCGAAGCCGAGTTCCTACCGCTCGACCTGGGCTCGCTCGCCTCAGTCCGGCGCGCCGCCAAGACCTTCCTCGAGTCGGGGCGTCCGCTCGAGCTTCTGGTGTTGAACGCGGGGCTCGCGGGCTTTCGGGGCCTGACCGAGGACGGCTTCGAGGTCCACTTCGGGACGAACCACCTCGGGCACTTCCTGCTCACGTGCCTCCTCCGCGAACGCCTCGTCGCGTCCGCTCCGGCCCGCGTCGTCGTGGTCGCGAGCCGCGCCCACTACCGCGCGCGAGCGCTCGACCTCGACACCGTCCGCAGGTCGACCGAGAGCGTCACCGGCTTCTCCGAGTACGGCGTCTCGAAGCTCGCGAACGTGCTCTTCGCGAGCGAGCTCGCGCGAAAGCTGGCAGGGACCGGCGTGACGACCTACTCGCTTCATCCGGGCGTGGTCGCGTCGGACGTGTGGCGCCGGGTGCCGTGGCCGTTCCGTTCGGTCATCAAGCTCTGGATGATCACGAACGAGGAGGGCGCGCAGACGACGCTGCACTGCGCGACGGCCCCGGCGCTCGAGGGCGAGTCGGGGCTCTACTACGACAAGTGCGCCCCGAAAAAGGCAAGCCGCCTCGCCCGAGACGAGGCCCTCGCCGCGAAGCTCTGGAAGACGAGCGAGGAGCTGACGGGCTGTTCTTTTTCCACCGTGAAGTGAGCGCGCCGTAAAAAGAAAATTCCACGGGCTTCTCAGATAACGATAGCTTCACGGCATGCGTGACGCGAAGGGCATCCAGCTACTCGGCTCGGTCCTCGCTCTCGTCGCGTGCAACGGGGTCACCCGCGCCAGTGACATCGAGTACTACGGCGACGGCGGATACGGCGGCACGACGAGCATCGGGACCGGAAACCTCGGGACGGGCGGCACGAGCCAGGCGACCGGCGCATCGAGCGGTCCGGGCGCGCAGGCCTCGAGCGGCAGCGCCGGCTCTTCATCCGTCGCGACCGCGTCGTCGACGGGACAAGGGACCGCGAGCTCATCTGTCGCGGCGAGCTCTTCGAGCGGCGGCGGCTGCGTCTATCCGGCTGGCCCATACGGCGTCAGCGACGGCAAGGTGATCCCGCCGACGTTGAAATGGCAAGGCTACCTCGCCGGCGGCGAAGTGCAGGGGACCCTCACGAGCAAGGAGTTGTTCGACTGCGATGCGTCGAAGGGGATCAACGCGATCCTCTTCGACACATCGCAGTTTGGGTGTGGGGCTTGCTCCCAGGAGGCGAGTTCGCTTCCCAAGCTGATGCAGAAGTGGATGCCGATGGGCATTCGCGTCGTGACCCTGCTCGTCGATGCGCCGAACAACGGCCCGCCGACGCTGATGGGGGCACTCCAGTGGAAGCAGCAGTTCGGGCTCGTCGACGTCAACGTCATGAGCGACCCGAACTTCTCGATGGCGTTCACGCAGCAGGTCGGGACACCGCTGCTCACCTACGTCGATCCGCGGACGATGAAGGTGACGTACACGCAGCAGGGCTACTCCGGAAACTACTCGGGCCTCGAAGCGCTCGCCGTAAAGAACGGCGGCTGAGCAGTAGCCGTCGGGGGCGGTGGCGTCACAGGCGAGACCGAGAGGCCGTGCCTCACGACTTGACGCCGAGCAATTCCTCGCGCGCTCGGCGACAGCCGCCAAGGGCGCCATGCAAGGCCCACTGGCCACGGGCGCGCGCGAGGTTGTGCTCACCTCGCGTCGCATAGCGCGCAGGATTCCAACCGAAATACGACTCGACGAGCGCGTCGGCGGCGAACCGAGCGGCGAGCTCGAGGGCGATCCACTCGGGCCCGAGGAGCGCCGAGAGCCTCTCTGTAGGCGTCGGCGCGCGGCCGAGCCCATCGACGTAACCGCTGAAACTCGCGCCCATCACGGCCAGATCGAGGACGGCATGCGGAGCGTCTTCGGTCGCCCGATTGCACCACGACCGCCACAGGTCACCGAGCTCGTGACCGAGGTGAATGGGCCCGACGGTGTCGAGATCGACGAGGCACAGCGCATCGTCGGGGCGCTCGTTCGAGAAGAGGACGTTTGAGAGCTTGAGGTCGCCGTGCCCGAGGATTGGAGCGAGCGACGGCAGCGGGTCGAGCGCGTCGGCGACGGAGAGCAGCTCCTCCGCGAGCGGAGCGACCTCCGAGTAGAGGTGGTGCCCCCGATGCTCGAGGACCGCGCGGCGGAGGAGCTCGAGGTGCCGCGGGGTGTCGTGAACGCCCAGGCGCATGCCGACGAACCGATGCGGGAGCTCGGCGAGCGCTGCGTGAAACGCCCCGACATGCTCGCCCGCAGACCGCGCCTGCGCCATGCTCCTGATGACCTCAAAGGTGGCTCCATCCACGTGGCGGTAGAGACGAAACACGCCGCCGTCCTCGACCCAGAGGCGACCGTCGCTCGTCGGGACGAGGCTCAACGTCGGGAGCCCTCGCTCTCGCAAGCGCGACGTCACCGCGGCGATGTTCTCGTGGATGCGTGGGTCGAAGATCGCGTTGACGCGCTGAAGGACGGCGCGAACCTCGCCGGCACAGATGAGGTACGTGCGGTTGATGAGCCCATTACCCAGCGGTGCGAGCGTCGCGCCCTCGAGCGACCAGGCGCGTAGAGCTGCGCGCGCCGAAGCGAGGGCATCGACGTCGCTCAACGGCGTTCCCCGCGCCGACGACGAGCGGCCGCAACCGTGAGCGCGAGGACCGCGAGGGCCCCGCACCGCGCGTCGTCTTCGGACGCCGGTACGTGACACCCGCAACCCGCGTCATCGCGCCCGAGCGCCCCACCGCCGCCTGCCCCGCTGACGCTCGACGTCGAGCCGCTGCCGCCCGCCCCACCGCTGCCGACGAAGTTCCCGGTCCCGCTCGCTCCGCCCCCCTGCCCGCCCTGCCCCGCGTTAGGATCGGCGACGCACGCGCCCTCCTGGCAGAGCTGGCCCTTCGGGCACGTCGCGCCCGCGCAGTCATCCTCGCAGTTGCCGAGCGCGTCGCAGTGCGTGCCCGGTGGACACGACTTGTTGAGGCAGGCATTGGGCAAGCAGCGCCCATCGGATTGGCAGGTCGCGTCCTTCGCGCACCCCGCGCACTCGCAGCGCTCGACGCACGCGCCGAGCACGCACACCTGCTCGGGGTCGCACGTGAACTTGGTGCACGGATCGACGCAGGTGCCCGATAGACACACCTCACCGAAGGGGCATGCGACGCCGTCGCACGGGCCGACGCACTTGCCTCCGTCGCACGTCGCGTTCGCGGGACACGTCACGTCGAGGCAGCCGGGTTCGACGCACAAGCCCTTCGAGTCGCACACGGTCCCGTCCGCACAGGTGAACTCGCCACCGCCGCACTTCGGGACGCACTTTCCCTTGTCGCAGACCTTCTTGTCGGCGCAAAGGTTGCCCTCGTCGACGACGCCACTGCAGTCGTTGTCGAGGCCGTCGCACACCTCGGTCGACGGCGTCGCGAGCGGGACGCAGGCGAGCGCGCCGCTCTGACACTGGAGCGACCCGTCGGCGCAGACCCCGAGCTGGCCGGTCGCGCACGACGCACCGCTGCCGGTGCAGCCGATCCCGCTCACGAAGGTGGTGAGATCATCGAAATCGTTGTCGCCCCCGGTCAGCAGGTCCTCCCACCCGAAGTAGAAGGCCTTGGGCACGACGGTGCTGTTGTAGATGAGCAGATGGATGAACGGATTCTGCTGGTTCCCGTCAGGGTTGTACTTCTTCTCACTGAAGAAGATGGCTTCGTGGCTCTGCACGGAGCCACAGCCGCCGGTCGCCTGAAAGAACCCGATGTCGCCGCCGAGGTAGGCCGGGTCCTTCTTGATGTTGAGGACCTTCGTCGTCCCCACAGGGTCGTTGCACTTCAAGAACTCGTGAAGCTCGGCGAGCCCTGGCTTCGCGCCGGTGACGTTGTACCAACCGAACGCGTTCTTGTAGTCGGCGTTGCGCTGCAGCACCTCGAACGAGAGCTTGCAGGTCGGCGTGAAGGTCTCGGGCTTCGCCTGCGCGTCGGCGAGCGCGTCGATCGCTTCGCCGCGACTGACGAAGAGAGACTGCAGGCCCGACCCGACCGGAATGGTGACGTCGTTTGGTTGCTTGAGCGCCGCCGCGCTCGAGGCGAGGGTCACCGCAGCGGAGAGGACGAGAAGCCATGAGGCGAGTCGGAAGCTCATGAAAGCATCGTAGCGTCAGCGACCGAGCGCACGCCACCTTGCGCGTGGTACCTTCGAGGTCCGCATGGATGTCGTCTCTCTCGCGCCCGTCCCGGTCTCGTCGCTGCCGTGGCGACGCGGCGATGGCCCGTGGACGCTCGCCATCATCTGCAAGCTCACCTTCTTGCTACGCCCGGACCGGTCGGCGCTCGCCAAGCGACAAGAGCCGATTCACGCCCACGATCTTCGGACCGCAGAACTTCCGGCCGATCGCATCCTCGCACCGGCCGACCGCATCCCGGGGCGCAGCGCCGTCGACGTCACCGTGTTCGCACCAGGGGGCGATCTCGCGGGACCGATCCCCGAAGCGCGCTTGGCCGTCGGCACGATCGACAAGCGCGTACGCGGGACGGGCTCGATCCTCCACGATTTTGCGGGATTTTCTGTCGGGACGAGCGAGCGCCCTTGGAGTCCCGGCGACGCGTACGACGAGCTGGTGCTGCCCGAGGGGGCGGACGCGACGCTCTTCCAATCGGCCCCGCGAGACCTGCGGCTCTTCGAGCTCGCCCCAGACGCGGAGCTCGTGCTCGAGCGACTACACCCTGACCACCCGAGCCTGAAGACGCGCCTCCCCAACGTCGTGGCTCAGGCCTTCGTGGAGCGTGACGGCGAGCGACGAGAGCTGCCGATGCGCATCGACGGCCTTTGGATCGACGCGCGTCGTGGCCTCGCCTGCCTCACGTTTCGTGCACAGCTCCTGCTCGTCCATCGCGAGGAAGCCGGAAAGGTGTTCGTCGCGGTCGCTGGCCCAGACCGGCGCGTCAACGAAGCGCAGGTCGGAGACCTGGTCGCGCAGCTACGCGGCGGAGCGAAGCCGGGCCCGTCAGGCCCTGGGCTCACGAGCGCCGAGAACGAGGCCGGAGACACCGCGAAGAGCCGTCGCGGGAGCGAGGTCACCGGGACGTCCGTCCTCAGGGCCCTGCGCGACGACGAGACATCCGACGGCAACGACTGGCTCGCCGACGCCGCGCCACCGTGGCTACGCCGCGACGCCGCCCCGGCGCCGCGAGCCTTGTCGACGCAGCTCGGCGCCTCGGCAGACGCGACCGCCGCCTTCGTCGCGCCCCCGGTGTCACCCTCAACGCCCCCGCCCGCGTCGCTGAAGCCGCCCCCTCCTCCACCGTCCGCGCGCGCGGCGACCGTCGCGGCACCGCAGAGCTCGAAGCTCGCGCCGACATCGCAGCTCGCGCCAACGCCGCCCGCCCGCGCTCCGCTCGCGACCACGAGTGGCACGGGGGCAGCGCCGCCGATGTCGCCGTGGATGCGCGGTCGCCTCGAATCTGACGGACCGCGCGTGAGCGAGGACGAGACCGGGCCGGAGCCGCCGCGTGAGCCAGCTCGCGCGCCGGAGGCCAAGGGGACACGTAACCCGCGAGAGATCGTCGAGCTCCTCTGGTTCGATGCCGACGCGACACCGACACTCCGAAAGCGCTTCACCGAGCGCGCGGCGGCGCTCGAGTTCGAGCCCGCCGATCCCGATCATGACCTCGCGGCCTCGGACCCGGAGGCCACGCGCGCTCACCACACGCACTTCGGTCTTTTGACCGAAGTCAATAGCCTCGACGTGGCCGAGCTGCGCGAGCGGATGCGCGACGCGGTGAGCCCGAGCGGTCGATTCACGCCACCGATCCTCGCCCTCGCAGGCGAGCTGCTCCTCCCCTTCGACGCGGTTGAACACCTGCGCGCGCTCGCCGGCGCGATGCGACCGCTGGTCGGCGACGATCGCAAGCTCGCCGAGGCGCTCGCCAGCGTCGAGGAGCTGCTGGCGTCCCGGCTCGCCGCGGCCTCCACGGACGCCTTGCAGAAGATGCAGGACCACCTGCGCCGTACGTTTCGCGACCAGCGCCGCGCCGTATCATCGCCCGAGCTCGACGAGGTCGTGACACGTAGCCTCCTCGTCGAGCGGCGGTACCAGCGCCGCACGCTGCTCGGCGGCGAATTCATCCGCGCGCTCTTCACGCCGAGCGGAAGCCGTGAAGCCTTCCCGTGTTACCTGCCGGCGGTGCTCGAGAGAGGCCTGCCGCTCGTGACCGCGGTCCGCGTCAAGCTCCTCGCCGAGGCGCACGTTCGACTCGATCAATACGAGACGGCGCGCATCGCTCTCCGCGCCGTGACCCTCGGTCGCATCATCGAGCTTTGACGGCGCATCACCCGGAGCGGCCAACGGTGACGCTCGAGAGCATGCGCTCGAAGAGCGGCTCCATCTGCGCGAGCTCGAGGCGCGGCGCGCTCATGGTCAACACCGCGACCCCGCGCTCGGCGAGCGGCACGTAGACGGCGCGATGCTCGAGCGGGACGCCGCCTTCGACCGACGCGTAGCGGCACAATAGCGAGCGTCGACCGTCGACCTCGAGCGGAGAGACCTCGCGCGCGAGGAAACCCTCACGCTGCGCGAAGGCTGCGAGTGCGCGCTCCACGTGGCGCTCGAGCGACTCGTCCGCAGCGAGCGTGGCCCGCGTGCATGAGAGCCCACCGGGCGAACGGACGCCGTCGACTCCGGGCCGAGGCGGCGCCTCGAACCGCACCTCGGTGCGATCGAGCCAGTCACGCGGATAGTCGAACGACAGCGGCGGTCCAGGGTATCGTGCCATCGCTCAAGCCCCCGGAAGGTTCCCCGAGACCGCCTCGAACGGCCCGGCGAAGTCTCCCCAGGGCCGCTGGTAGACGGCGTAACCACTCGCATCGAGCAGATCGTTCATGGCCGCGGCGGGCGCCTTGCCCTGGAGCTGCGCCTCGACGAGGTGCTGGTTTACCGCCGAAGGATCGAGCGCGAGCGCGCGCTCCGTGGGGACGATCATGCGCTGTCCCTCGGCTGGGCTCTGCAAAAACCCGAGCTGGCCCGGGCGCACGGCGCTCACCACGTCGTGCGCACCGATCCCGCCGGCACGTGACGTCACGGCGGCCCCGCCGAGCGCGCTCACCGTCGAGGCGCCCGGCAACGCGGCGGCTGAGGCGAGCGACGTGCCGCCTATCTTCCCCGCCCCTCCCACCACGGGAGCGAGCGCGTCGACCGGCTGTTTTGAGGCCAGCCATTGACCGGAAGCAAGCGGCGACAGCGAAGCGCTGGGCGCCCCAGCGAGTCCTCCAGCACCTCCCTGCACAACCGGCGACTCGACGCCAAAGAACTTCGCGGCCTCGTCTCCGAAGCCGAGTTCGTCAGCGAGCGCCATGATTTCCTTCTCCCCGTCGGGGCCGAGCGCGGCGTCGAGGAGCGCGTCCTTCGGATTTTCGACGATAGCCTTGAACCCATCGAGCGTTCCCTGGATCTCCTGGCCAATCGCCTTCCACTCTCCAGCGGTTTCGGCGAGCCACTTCTTCTCGGACTCGATGAGCGCCATGACGTCGGCACGGAGTGCCTTGATGTGCGCGGCCTGTTCCTTGAACACTCCGCAGAGGGCCTTGCATGACTCGACGAACCCGCCGTGCTTGCCCGAGAAGATGTCCCCGAGATCGCCGCCTAGCTTTGAAAGATTCGCCTGCTCGAGGGAGAGGCGGTCGCTCAACGTCGTACCGAGCCCCTCGAGGTGATCTCGGTTCTTCTCGAAGGTCGAGCGGATGCCGTCACCGACCCCAACGAGGCGCGCCTTCTCGGCCTCGAGGCGGGCGGCGAAGCGAGCGCGCATCGCCTCATACGTCGCGGGGTCAACGAGCTTGCCGTGAACCACCTCGATCTTGTGGCCGACCTTCGCGTAGTGCTCGAGCTGCTCGTTGATCGCCGGCGGCAGCGGGAGCGTCTTGGGGAGCCTTACCTTGACGCCGCCCTTCGCGAGCAGCTCCTCATAGAACTGCATCGCGTCGAACTTCGCCTCAGCCGCGCGGCCAGGGCTCGCCGGCCGCGCGGGCGAGGCAGCCTTCTGACCGGCGGGCTCGACTCCGCCGCTCCCTGCCTCCGAAGCCACCTCGTCCGAGGACGCTGGAGGCGGCAGCACCGACACCTCCGGTGGCACGAGATCGTGCTCGTCGATCGAGACGGACTTGTCGATCGTCACGGTCTTGCTCGAGATCGCGACGAGCCTCTCTGACCTGAGCCAGATGTTCGAGACGGCGTCGATGCGCAGGATCGGTCCGTCAAGGACGATCGATGCGCGCCCATTCGAGATTACGATCTTCCCGTCTTCCATCGTGATCCCCGTTCGCGCGCCAGAGCGAGAGTCGGTCCCGCCTTGGACAACCTCGGTGCGTCGGCCCTTTACCTCGAGCCGCTGGTCTCCGCGCACCTCGAGCGAGTGAGCGCCGCCGACCACGTGCCGCTCGTTGCGACGCACCGACGTGCTGCGGCTCGCCCCGACCGTCGTGCGCTGATCGTGGAGCGCGACGACCTCCATGTCGCGCTGTGCGCGGAGGTGAACGAGTTCGTCGCCCGCTCGATCCTCGAACGAGAGCTCGTTGTAGCCCTCGCCCCCAGGCGTCGATCGCGTTCGCCAGACGCTCCTCGTGCGGCCCTCGGGCAGCGGGTACGGATGCGCCGCGGCGCGATTGAAGGCTCGGCCGACCACCAGCGGACGATCGGGGTCTCCCTCGAAGAAGCTCACCAGCACCTCGGAGCCGACCCGAGGGAGCTGCACCATGCCGTGACCTGCCCCGGCCCAAGCGGCGCTGACGCGAAGCCACGCGCTCGCGCGCTCGTCGCCCGTGCCTTCGCGATCCCACGGAAACTGGACCTTCACGCGCCCGTGCTCGTCGGTGTGCACGTCCTCCGACGACCCGACGGGGCCGACGACGAGCGCCGTCTCGAGTCCGTGGGCCCGGGGCTTGGGGGTGCAGAGCGGCGGGCGGTACGGCTCGACCGCCGGACTCGCCTCGATGGAGATGCTGAAGGCGCCTCCCACCTCGCCATGGAGCTCGGCCGAGAGCACGAGCAGCCCCTCGGGGCGCACCACGTCGCTGCGCGGATGACCGCTCAGGGAGACCACGCACCCTGGCTCGAGATCGAGCACGTTCGTGGTGAAACGGATCGCGAGCTTTCCGGTGCGCTCACGCTCGAGGGCCACGGCGCTCGCGTGCGCGGCTGCTCGGTCGTCGAGGGTCGCGCCGCGAGGATCCCCCGCGGTGCCCTCCGACAGGAAGGCCGCCGGCGCGTAGCGGTAGCGCTCATGGCGTCCCTCGATCTCGTGCGCGACGTGGGCCTCGAGCAAGAGCGACAGCTCGGGGCTTGCCCGAAAATCATGGCCGCGCAAGGTAACGCGCCCTGCACGCGCCGCCCGTCCTACGCGGACATCGCGCACGAAGGGCCCAGCGTCGACGTGCTCGGCTGCGCCGCGCAGAGGGAGCTCGACGTGACGCAGGGCGGCCCGCTGCGGCTCGACTCCGAAGACGAGGCGCATCGTCTCGAGCGCCGTGTCCCCATCCGCGCGAGGCGGCCCTTGCTCGAACCAGTGGCTCACGCCCGCCTCCTCGAGCATGCGGGTCACAAACGCATGGTCGGTCTCGTCGAGCTGCGTACGGAGCTCGTGTCGGGGGAAGACCGCGTCGTGCAATCGAAGCTCGGGTGTGATGCCCCACTCTTCGAGGATGGAGCAGGCGATCTCGACGCCGGTCAGGTGCTGGAACAGGCGCCTGCCGGTGCGCTGCGTCAGCCTCCAGAGCATCGGGACGACGCGCACGAGGTAGATCGAGAGGCCGCTCTCCTCGACGCTGATTTGCTCGATCTCACGGCACACGCCGCTCCAAACGCGCCGTGGAGCATGCGCGACCGCCGCGGCGAGACGGAAGGCCGCGCCCCGACCGACGATGCGCTCGAAATCGAGCTCCGCGTCGAGACTCGCCGCGGTGACGAGCACCTCGAAGCCGCGCTCGAGGCCCTCGCGAACCGCGAACGCCCGCACGCTCATCCCAACGCCTGGATCCGCGAACGCGAGGCTTGCCGCCTCGGCCCCGACTACCCCTGCTGCCATGAGGCTCACGATGCTCTCCATGCTCGACCTCGCCCCCGAACGCGGCGCGCCCGAGCGCCGTCGGCGGGATTGTAGCCGCGCCTCATCGCTCTTGGCCTCACCGAATTCTGACAGTCACGATTGCGCGCACCGCCGCTTGGACCACCGCACGCGAGTCGGCCGTCGCTCACGGGACGGCGAAACGGCGCGCACGCGTGAGCGAGGTGAGGAACACGCGGACCGCGGCTCGCCCGTCCTCCGGCAAGGCGAAGTACGCAGAGCTCGAGGCCTCGGCCTCGCCTCGGTGCATCATGATCGCATCCTCGAGCGTCGGGGCTCGACCGTCGTGAAGGTAGGGGCGGCTCCGCGCAAGCCCCCACAGCGGCGGCGTGACGAACTCGGACGGGCGGCGCCCTCGCTCCGAGAACGCGTCGGCGACGAACTCTCCGAGGTCATGGCGCTTGAGGTCCGTGAAGGCACGAAGGACGACCCGCCCGTCGGCCTCGGGCTTGATGCGAGGCTCGGCCCCCTCGGCGGCGAGGTCGACCCGAAGGGTCGCCTTCCCGCTGCGGGCAGGGAGCGTGAAGACCGTGGAGGAGAGCTCGAGCTCGGGCACGTGGCACGTGGCGCAGCCGAGCTCGCGAAACAGAACGACGCCCTCGTTCCACAAGGGCTGAAAGTGAATGTTCGGCTTGCCCCACTCCTGCAGGTAGAGCGGCGGCTCGATGGTGGGGACCTCCTGCATGGCGAGGTAGGCCGTGAGCGCGGACACCTGCCCCTCGGTGATCTCCGCGATGACGCCGTCGCCGTCGGGGTCCTCCGTGGGACCGCTGCCTTTCATGGCCTCGCTCGCGGTGGCGACGAAGTGCTCCGACTGCATGCCATGGTGCGTCGCGAGCTCGGACTCCACGAGCTCGCGAATCGTGGCCGCGCGCCCCTTCCACCCAAACGGCCGCACCAAGAGGTCCGCGTCGATGCCTGAGACCTCGGAGGTGTCGAGCGTCCCGTCGAGGCGCGCGGTGAGGAACCCGAACGAGATCCCCTTCGATGTGAGCTCGGAGCGGCGCGGCGCACGTGCAGCCTTGGCGCTTGCAATGAGCGCGTCCCGCTGGCCCGCGAGCTCGCTCGAGATCTCGCGACCGACGAGCTCGATGAGCCCCGCTCCGACGAGCGCGCGCGGGTTTCGCTCGAGGGCGGTCGCCGGACGGTCGCCGTCACCGAGGATGTAGGCGTTGTCCGAGAAGTCGCCGCCGCCCGCGGGGCCGCCGCGCCGATGGCAATCGGCGCACTGATAGGCGTCGGGGCCACCGCGCTCCCCGCGCTGGAAGCGACCGAGCGCCGGGAGGTCGGCCGCTCCAAAGCCGTCTTCCTTGCGAAAACGCTGGTGAAACAGCTGAGCGCCGAGCTCGAACAGCTCACCCGGCGACCAAAGCCCCCAATCGATTTCGCGCTGCGGTACGCGCGTCACGCGGAAGCTGTAGCCAGGCTCCGTCACCTCACGGAAGCGCGCCTCGCGCCGCCTCGCATCGCGCTCGAGCGCGGCCAGCGCGCGCTCCTTTGCTCCGACCTCGAGCGCGCGGCTGAACAAGCCGAGCGGCTTCGCGACCCCGTCTCTGCTCGGGACGGGGGCGACGCGCTCACCCGAACATGCCGAGGCGAGCAGCAGCGACGAGAGCCACGCGGTGAGGCGGCGCTTCATTGTGGCATCCTCAGGCGCGGGACGCGGGTTAGAGACATCAGGAACAGCTCGACGTTCGTGCGGTCCTCGGGGGCGAGTGCGAGGAACAACGAGCGGGCATCCGCCGCCTCCCCGCCGTGCGAAGCGACCGCCTCGGGGACGGTCGAGGCGCGACCGTCATGGAGGTACGGCCCGCTCTCCGCGAGCCCCCAGAGTGGACGGGTGAGGAACACGTCGCGTCCGATTCCGTCGGGATCGTCGTTGGAATCCGCGAGCGCATCGCCCATGTGGTGGCGCTTCAGGTCGCTGAAGAGCTGCACTTCGAGATCGCCGCGGGGCTTCTCTCCGTCGCGGAGCAGTCGAAGCTCGACGGGCGGCCCACCCGTCGTGTCGCCGCCCTCCCACCACCGATCGGAGCCGACCGAGAGGGACTCGCGATGGCAAGCGGCGCAGCCGATCGAGCGAAACAAGGCGCTTCCGAGCGCCGCCCGCTCGCGTAAACCATCATCGGTCGGTGGCAGCGACAAGGGAGCCTCGAGCATGACGAGGTAGATCGCGAAGGCCGTGAGCGTCCCCTCTTGGAGCTCGCGCTGAACCCCGTCCGCGTCCGGGTCCCACCAGTTGGGCCCTGGCCCGAGCGACGGGTCGGGCTTGTCCTTGTAGCCGAGCGCGAGGACGTGCGACTGCACGCCGAAGTGAACGTTCGCGGCGCGCTCCGCGAAGCGCCGGAGGGATGCCGTGTGCCCCTTCCAACCGAAGGGCTTCACGATGAGATCGGTGTCGATGCCCTCGACCTGCGAAGCGTCCACCGAGCCGTCGGGCATCGCGGTGAGCGCACCGAACGAGACGCCGTTCGCCTCGAGGGCCACGGTGGCCGGCTGCCCCGAGGACGCCGCGTTCGCGAGCGCCTGAGCCCGCTGAAAGTCGAGCGTATTCGACATGTCGGCCGCGACGAGCTGCACCAAGCCGAGCCCAAGGACGCTGGGCGGATTTCGCACCACCGCAGACGACGCGCGCTCGCCATCGCCGAAATAGAACGAGTTCGCGGTCACCGCGCCGGCGCCATTGACCCCGCCCTGCTGGTGGCAGCCTGCGCACGAGAAGCTGTCGAGGCCCCCCTGCTTGCCATCATGAACACGTGACGAGCGAGGCAAGCGCGACCTGCCGTAGCCATCCATGTGACGGAACTCGTGACCGAACGCGGCGTCGCCGAATTGAAAGAGGCGCTCGAGGTCGAACATCCCCGCGTCGATGTCCTCTTGGCGAACGGTGATGTGCTCCGTGTCCTCGCCCTTCTCGGCAGCCTCGAGGTACTCTTCGAAGCGCTCGCGGTCGGCCAACGCCTCTTCGTTCGCGACCCACTCGTCGAGCTCCACCCCGGTAGGCGCAAACCCGAGCGGCCAGGGGACTGGCTCGTTTGCCCCTGCGCCGAGCACGCCAAGAAAGAGCGGCAGCGCGAGCGCAAGGGTCGGGAGGCGAATTCGCATGGTCGGCCTGACAGACCGTAGTGTACGAGCCGCGTTCCCCAATCGCAAGGAAGCCCAAGCCAAAACCTCGCCGCTCGGACGTGCTCAGCCGTCGCAGCCGAGGTTGCCCAGGCCCTGGAAGAGCTCCACCGTGGGCGAGTCGTCGCAAGGGCAGCGCGCCGCGTCGAACCCCTCGGCGAGACACGCGACGAAGACGTCGTTCGGACGCGTCATCGAGAGGCTGCCGACGCACCCGTCGTCCGCGAGCGAGACCTGGAGTTCTCCGTTCGTGACGCACCCCGTGCTCGCCTGGCACTCGTGGACCAGCGCGGCGACCAAGGTATCGAACGCGCAGGGGAAGCAAGGCGTCTCCCGCCCTCCGATGAATCGCCACGTCCTGGACGAGATGGTTGCCGTCTTGAAGGCTCGGAGCGCTCGGGACGTCACGAACGCTCGTGCGCGCTCGAACATCGAACTGACCGTAGCCGGCCGTCAGAAACGTCTACGGGCGCAGGTCAAGCTTCGCGCACGGGTCGTGACCGAAGGCGTACGTGCCTCGGAACGCTGCCGACACGGGGACGAGCGAGGCCGCGCCGAGCCCGGTCGCGAGCGGCCTCGTCACGTACGCGGGGTTACCGATGCAAGGTGCGCCGTCCTCACGCAGGGACGCGAAGCCCTCGCCCTCCTGCGACGGGAGGCTGCAGCCCCCGGAGAGCTCGAGGACGCCGGCCTCTCGCGTGAGCGCGAGCGAGGGCGCGTTCCGCGGCCGCTGCACCTTCTCGCAGACGCCGTCGAAGCTGCACGTCGACCCGTCCTCGCAATCGAGGTCGCTCGCGCAGTGAACCGCTAGGACGCGCTCGCTCGGACGCCCGAGGAGCCCGCGTGGACAGTCGGCGGGCTCGGGGCACTTCGCGGACGTCGACGCCAGAGCGCCCAAGGCCGTGTGGTGCCGGATCGAAAAGCGATACGACGACGCCCGCGATGCCGACGAGACCTATCGCCGTGCGCGGGCCAAGGAGGCTCTTCGACGGGTCACGCTCACGACATACCAAGCATGCGAAGCCTGGCCGACGCATGGGCGCTCACGTTCAACGGCGCCACCGGTCAAAAGCGGAAAGCACACAAAACAGAAAACCGAACCTCTTGGGCCCGGCCTTCGGCGATTGCGGAGCGGGAGAAGGGATTCGAACCCTCGACGTCAACCTTGGCAAGGTTGCACTCTACCACTGAGTTACTCCCGCAGTAGGACGCCTTTCGTAGTCGGCACCGGTCCTCGGGTCAAGTAGAACGATCCAATGAGCGCCGCCCCCGCCCTTCCGCCGGCCGACGTCTCGCCGACGGTCGACACGACACCCCGGGGCACCTCGGGAGAGGAGCGCCCGGGCGGCCTCTTCTCGCTTCATCTCCTCGCGAACCGGTTCCCCGAGCTCCACGGCGTACGGGTCCTCGCGATCCTCTCGGTGCAGCAGGTCCATGTCAGCTGCATCATGCGGACCCACGGCCTCGTCCAGTCGCCCGACGCGGCGCACTTCGTGCTGAGGTCGTCATCCATCTCCTTCGGCATGGACCTCTTCTTCGTCCTGTCGGGCTTCCTCATCGGCATGATGCTCATGCACGCGACCCGCGCCGGCGAGCTCTCCGGCGTCCGCGGCGTCGCACGTTTTTACGGTCGCCGCGCGTTCCGAACCTTCCCGCTCTACTACACGGTGCTCGGCGCCCTCGCGCTGCTCCTGCCATTCTCGCAGGCTCAGCGCGAGAACTTTCCCTACGAGCTCGCGTACCTCACCAACTACGCGACCGACAAACCGGGCGAGCCGGTGGTCATGTCCTGGGGCTGGTCCCTCTGCGTCGAAGAGCACTTCTACCTCATCGTGCCGCTCCTCCTGGCAGGCCTGCTCGTGCTGCGCAGTCACGCGGCGAGGCTCGCTGCGCTCACGCTGCTTTTTCTGTCATGCCTCGCGGTGCGGCTGTGGATCTTCTTCGCACACGACGGACCGTGGACCGACGAGGAGCACTTTCACGTGTTCTGGATCCATACGCACACGCGCTACGACACGCTCGTAGCCGGGGTGTTGCTCGCCTACATGCACTTCCACTTCAAGGACCAGCTCCGCGCGTGGCTCACGCGCCCCGCCGTCCACGCGGCCGTGGCGTCACTCGCCGGCGCGTGCCTCGCGTTGCTCGTGTTCCCGTTCGAGGTGGCAGGCCCGAAGCACTTCCCCCTGCTCATGCTCCTTAATTGGGGGACGGTCTCGTCGCTCTTCTACGTGGCGTCGCTCACGCTGTTGCTGCACGGCGAGGGTCCGCTTCATCGCGCGTTCGCGCACCGCGGGTTCCTCTTGTTCGGGACGCTCGGCTACGGCGCCTACCTCGTCCACATCCCGGTGTTCGACCGCCTCGTCATCCCGTTCTTGAGGCTCTTTACGGCGCTCCACTGGTCCTTCTTCACCGTCTGGAGCGTGGGCCTCCTCGGGATGGTGGGCCTCTCGTTCGGCGTCGCGTACCTACTGCACATCCTCGTCGAGAAGCCCGCGCTGCTCCTGCGCGATCGACTCCTGCCGTGACGATAGCCCGCATGGGAAGCCCGCGACGCCCCACTCCACACGACGACGAGCGCGCCCGCGAACGTGAACTCCTCGCCGAGCTCGCTGCCCTCTACCGCGACGTCGACGCCGCTTACGCCGACACGCGCTGCCCGACCAGCACCGAGTGCTGCCGCTTTGGCATCACCGGGCGCGAGCCGTACGTCACCTCGCTCGAGCTCGCCGCGCTCCGACGGGCGGTGGCGGCCCGCGGTGGCGCGCTCCACCCGAAGCGACGCGCCCTGCCCCTCCTCGGCGGAGACACCGCGAGCGAGCGGACGTGCCCGATGCTCGACGCGGCGGGCCGGTGCTCGGTTTACGACGCGCGCCCGCTCGGCTGCCGGAGCTTCTTCTGCGAGCGGGCCGAGACCGAGGGGAGACCGGTGACGCGCGGAGAGCTCGCGGCCTTCGTCCGTCGCGTGCAAGAGCTGGCCGCACGCCACCAGCGCGACGGTGAACGAGGCCGCCCTCTCACGCGCGCCCTCGAAGACTGACGTACGCGCGACTCAGGTTCGGGAGACGTCGACGACGCCCTCGACCTTCGCGAGGCGCTTCATCACGCCCTTCAGCTGAGCGAGATCTGCGCAGAGGAACGTGAACAGATTCTCTGCGCGGCCGTCTTCGCCCGCGCGACATGCCGCCTCGCTGATGTTGATGCCCGCGCCGTGAAAGGTCTGCCCGACCGTGGCGAGGATACCGGGGCGGTTCGCGGTCGTGACCTTGAGCTGGACCATGCGATTGATCTTCGCCTTGGGGTCCCACGATACGGCGACGCGGCGCTCGGGGTCGGTCTCGAACGCGCGCTCGCAGGTCTTTCGGTGCACGGTGACGCCGCGGCCCCGCGTCATGAACCCGATGATCTCGTCGCCGGGGAGCGGGTTGCAGCACTTCGTGTAGCGGACGAGGACGTCGTCGACGCCGTTCAGGAGCACGCCGTGCGAGTTGCGGCCCGTCACCTTTCGCACGAACGCCTCGATCCGACCTTCGCGGAGCGAGGCCGGAGGCAGGCTGCGTCGTGAGCTCTCGGGGGCGAGCGGCGCGAGCGCGTCGACCACGTCGCTCGTCTTCAGCTTGCCGTAGCCGACGTGGACGTAGACGTCGTCGAGCTGCTCGTAGCCGAGCGCGTCGCAGAGCCGGCGAGCGTCCTCCGAGGAGTGCTCGAGCTTGCCGAGGCTTATGTCTGCCTCGTGCAGAGCCTTCTCCAAGAGGTCGTGGCCGAGCTTCATCGACTTCTCGCGTTGCGTCGTGCGAAGGTAGCCGCGAATGCGTCCGCGCGCCTTGGCGGTGAGCGCCCACTCGAGCCACTCCTTGTGCGGCCGCTGATCGGGGCTCGTCAGCACCTCGACGAGGTCGCCGTTGCGGAGCTTGTACGAGAGCTGCGCGATGCCGCCGTTGATCCGCGCGCCGGTACAGCGGTCTCCGAGATCGGTGTGGATCGAGTACGCGAAATCGATCGGCGTCGAGCCGCGAGGAAACGCCCGCACATCGCCCTTCGGCGTGAAGACGTACACCTCGTCCTGAAAGAGATCGATCTTCACGCTCTCGAGGAACTCGGTCGGATCTTTGAGCTGATCCTGCGACTCCACGAGCTGCCGAAGCCAGGTGAACTGCGCGGCGGCCCTCGGATCGAGCCCGCCGGACGCCCCCGCCCCAAGACGCCAGTGGGCCGCGACCCCTCGCTCGGCCACGCCATGCATCTCGGTCGTGCGGATCTGCACCTCGATGCGCTGGTGCGACGGGCCGAACACCGTCGTGTGGAGCGACTGGTACATGTTCGGCTTCGGAAGCGCGATGTAGTCCTTGAAGCGACCGGGGACCGGCGTCCAGAGCGAGTGGATGACGCCGAGGGCCGCGTAGCAGTCGGCGACGGACTCCATCACCACCTGAACGGCGGTGAGGTCGTGCACCTGATCGTAGGTGCACTGCCGCTCATGCATCTTGCGCCAGACGGAGTAGAGGTGCTTCGAGCGCCCCTCGACCCGACAGGCGAAGCCCTGCTGACCGAGCTTCTGCGTGAGGGCCTGGCGGACCCGCAGGATCCCCGCGTCGCGTTCGCCGGCGGTCGAAACGGCGGACCGCTCCAGGTCGGCGAACACGTCGGGGTAGAGGTGCTTGAACGAGAGGTCCTGCAGCTCATTCCGAAACGACGCGAGGCCGAGGCGGTTCGCGAGCGGAGCGTAGATGTCCATCGTCTCGCGGGCGATGCGCTCCTTCCCTTCGTCGCTCATGTGGTCGAGCGTACGCATGTTGTCGAGGCGGTCGCAGAGCTTGACCACGAGCACGCGGAGGTCGCGGCTCATCGCGACGATGAGCTTGCGGAAGCTCTCGGCGGTGCGGTCTTGCTTCGAGATAAAATTGATCTTCGAGAGCTTCGTCACACCGTCGACCAGGAACGCAACGTCCGCGCCGAACTCGCGCTCGATGTCGGCATCGGTGACGTCGGTGTCCTCGACGACGTCGTGGAGCAGCGCGGCACAGACGCTCGCGACGTCGAGCCGCATGTCGGCGATGATCGACGCGACGCTGACCGGGTGGATGAAATAGGGGTCCCCGCTCTTGCGCTTCTGGCCCTCGTGCGCGAGCTCCGAGTACGCGTACGCGCGACGAACCATCTCGACGTCACCGCTCGGGTGATACGACCGAACCTTTTCCGCCAGCTCGCCCGCAGATAGCACCACGAGAAATGCTAGCACCCCGCCAAGGTGAACCGCAATTTGCTCGCCTCGCAGCAGGCCGCTCCTGCGTCATCCGCGACGGCTCGCGCGGCCCCGACGCACAGACGCGTGACGGAGCGCCCGTATCGTGGCAGGGAATTGCGGTGAGCCTACGCCCGAGCCACGTCACGGTGACCGCGCCCAGCTGCTCGGCGCGCCGCCGAACGGTCGCGCGATGAAGCCCGTCGGCGTCTACGTGCACTTCCCGTGGTGCCTGAAGAAGTGCCCCTACTGCGACTTCGCGTCGTTCGAGCGGGCGCGCGACGACATCGATCATCGGGGTTATGCCGACGCCGTGATCGCCGAGCTCGACGCGCGGAGCGACGACTACCGCGGCCGCCTCGAGACGATCTTCGTCGGCGGGGGGACGCCCTCGCTCTGGGAGCCGGAGGAGCTCGGCCGAGTGCTCACCGCGATCCTCGAGCGGGCCGAGGCGCGCTCGTCGAGTGGGGTCGAGATCACGGTCGAGTGCAACCCGAGCTCGCTCGACGACGAGAGCGCGCGCGGGCTCGCGTGCGCCGGAGCAAACCGCATGAGCGTCGGGGTCCAAGGTCTCGACCAAGCCAGACTCGAGTTCCTCGGGCGGCTCCACGATCCAGGCGGTGCGCTAGCCGCGGTCCGCGCGGCGCTCGCCGCGGGCGTGCGGGTCAACGCCGACCTGATGATCGGCATCGCCACGGGCTTCGACGAGACTCGGCACCAGACGCCCGACGAGGCGGTCGCCGAGGCGCTCACGGTGACGGACCTCGGGGTCGGGCACGTGTCTGCGTATCAGCTCACCGTCGAGGCAAAGACGCGGTTCGGTGAGCTCGATCGACGCGGTCATCTCCCGCTCGTCGGTGATGATCGCATGGCCGCGACCTTCCTCGCCACGAGCCGCGCGCTCGAAGCCCGGGGCTTCGAGCACTACGAGATCTCGAACTTCGCGAAGCCCGGAGAGCGGTCGCGGCACAACGTCGGTTACTGGCTCGGGCACGACTACCTGGGGCTCGGCTGCGCGGCGTACGGGACCGTGACGCGCGGTGCCTCTGCCCTCCGCTACCGGAACGCGCCGAACCCCGAGCGCTACCTCGCGCGCATCGCGGCGCGCGAGTTCGAGCCCCACGAGGCCGAGGAGCTCGACGCCGAGGCGAGGCTCCGCGAGCGGATCATGCTGGGCCTTCGACTGCGCGAAGGCCTCGACCTCGAGGCTGCGGCCGAGGAGGTGGGCGCCGAAGCGTGGCCGCGAGAGCGTGTACGGGCGACGCGCGAGCTCGTAAGTCGCGGGAGGCTCGTGCATGATGGCTCTCGGCTGCGAATTCCACGCGAAGCTTGGCTTTTTACGGACGGAACGGCGGCCGCGCTGTTTTGAAGCCCACGAGGGAATGTCTCATGCCTCTCCCTGACGAACTCACCTCTCTCCTTGGGGGCGCGGCCTCCGTGACGCACCACGTCGCGCTTCGTTCGGGGCTTGGCTCCGTGCTCGGGGAGTCGCACCTCGTCCTCGGAGGGCGCCTGCGCGTGTTTGGGAAGGACTCGCTGTTTGCGCCGATGGTCGAGCTCGCGGACGTCTCGAGCGCGCGCCTCGAGCGCTCTTCGCTTCGACAAGAGTTCGTGCTCGTCCATCGCGACGGGACGACGACGATCGAGGTCGACTACGGGGAGACCAAGGCCGTCGTCGCGCTGCTAGCGGCGCTCGACTCGGCGGCTGCGACCGATGCTCAGACGACGCATGAGGCTCCCTCGGGACAACGCCCGGGCAACGACGTTGACACGAGCGACGACGCGCTCCGCGTGGCACGCGCGCGCCTCCTCGGCTGGCTCGCCTCGAACCCGCCCCTCCGACGGTCGCGCTCGACGCTCGTGGCGCTCTTCGAGAAACGACGGCGCAAGCTCGCGCCCCTCGCCCCATCGAATCGCGTCCTGGAGTCGCGCACGTTCGCCTCGGGCCCGTCCCCGCACGACGCCCCGCCGCGGGCCGTGCATCGTCCGACGAGCACCGCTGACCCGGGCACGTCGATCCTCCCTTGGCTCGTGCTCGTCGCGCTGGTGCTCGCGGGCCTGACGGGTGCAGCGCTCGTAGGCGTCCTCGCGAGCAAGTGACGCGCGGCGAAGCGGCACCTTCGAGCGACGAGGCCGTCGGTGCGTCTCGCTCATCCGAGCGGAGCAGACCTCAGCGCGCGCGCTTCGCGACGTCGCGGTAGCTTCGGAAGACGTAGTCCCAAAGCGGCTGCGACACGCCCCAGAGGCCCTCGACCCCCGCGTGATGGTGCACCATGTGGTAGCGCTTCAGGTATTTCCCGACTGCGCTGCGAGCGGGCAAATGGTGGGTGAAGTAGTGAAGCCCATCGTAGACGAGGTAGCCACCGCCGAAACCGACGAAGAGTCCGAGCGCCACGTCTCGCGGGAGGAGCGCGTCCATCGCGAGAAAGAAGACGAGCCCGACCGGGATGCTGACGCCGAGCGGAAAAACGAGCCGCTGCGGGTCCTGCGGGAAGTCGTGGTGCACGCCGTGGAAGATGAAGTGGAAGCGCCGCTGCCACGGCTTTCCCTCGATCCAGTGGAACACGAAGCGATGCAAGAGGTACTCGGTCAGCGACCACGCCACCCAGCCGCCCAACACGAGCAGCGCGAGGCGCGTCGGCGCGACGCCCGACCACAGCTCGTAGCCGACCAGCCCGAGCAGGGCCGGCACCCAGAAGGCCGCGGGCGACAGCGGGTGGATGCGCGAGAAGAACTCGATGAGAGGCGTCTCGAACATCCGACAAGTGGTCGGCTTCGAGGCCTTCGGCTCGAGCGCGCTAGGCATGGCCGAGGGCATACCTCATCGCGCTGAAAGCGTCGACCTTCGGGTCCTATCAACGCGTTCACTTGACAGAAGACCGCCGGCGATTCTTGATCGCGCCATGCGCTGCAACCCTGCCCTCGTCGCGTCGTCGCTCCTCGCCTCGCTCCTCGTCGCCTGCTCGGGGGGCTCGGCCAACGCCCCTGCGCGGGAGCCGGAGCCGACCATGACCGCGAGCGAACCGGAGGCGCCCGCGGCGAAGGCGGTGTGGGCGACCATCGAGGTGCTGTCGAGCCCCGCTGGGATGGAGGTGCTGCTCGACGGAAACGCCGTGGGCAAGACGCCGGTCACCCTCGACAAGGTTGCGCCCGGCTCACACGACATCACCTACAAGGACGTCGCCAACGGGGACGCGACCTACACGTTGGAGGTCGGCGAAGGCGAATACAAGACGCAGAAGCACAACATCGTGCCGCGCGCCGATCGCGCAGCGCCCGCCAACGCTCGTCAGTAGGCGCCCTCGACGGGGCCCCTGGGCCTCCTCACGGAGCATCTCCGCGCGTCGTAAGAGGAGCCCCGAGAACTCTGCGTCGCGGCCGCGATGGTACGCATGTGGAGGCGCCCCCTTGCCTCGGGGCGGCGTCGCTCGCGTCGCTGCGCGGCACTCAGCGTCGCAGGTGCTGGCGCGCGATCTCGGCCCAGGTGCCGGTCGGCTCGATGTCGAGGTAGCGCTGCCACGCGACGCGCGCCGGCTCACGTCGGCCGGCCTGCTCGAGCGCCATCGCAAGGTTGAAGTAGGCGTCCGCGAAGCGGGGGTCGCTCTCGATGGCGCCACGGAAGAAGGCGATCGCCTCGTCCGACTGCCCGCGGTGCATCATCATGTACCCGAGGTTGTATTGTGCCTCGGGCTGCGTCCGCTCGATGTCGAGGGCGGCCCGGTACATCTGCTCGGCTTGCACCTCGTCGCCGCGGCGGAAGCGGATGTTGCCGAGGTTCGTGTAGACGATCGCGAGCCACGGATCGTACTTGAGCGCCCTGCGGTAGAGCTGCTCGGCCTGGTCCATCGTGTCCGGGTCCTCGTCGAGCTGGCTCGCTTCGAGGTAGAGCTCGTACGCGATGCGAGCGCGATCGCGCCCGGCGGTTGGGCGGAGCACCCGAACGACTTCTTCGTGCAGCTGGCGCACTTCGAAGTCGAGGACCATCTGGCCCGTCAGCGGCTCGAAGGCGCCCTGGTCACTCCGAACGACCACCTGGCGACCGTCGGAGGCGATGCGCAGCTCCGAGAGCGGACGGACGACCTTGGGAAGGATCTCGCGGATGCGACGGATCGAGCGCGCCACGTCTCGGATCCGAACACGGCCCTCGAGCAGGTCGCGCGCGGCGCGTAGGGCGATGAGGTCGCTGAAGGTGTACGCGCGGCGCCCCTTGCGGCGGCCGGTCGGCGCCACGATGCCAGCGCGATCGAGCGCGCGGAGTTTGTTGCGCGTGAGCCCGAGGAGGCGAGCGACCTCGGTCTGCGTGTAGACGTCCGAGACGGGCTCGCGATGACTCGGCTCGGGGAGCGGCGTGAGATCCTCGGCCTCGAGCTCCGCATCCGAAATGCGTCCGCCGCCAGGTCCGAAGGCGACGCGGATCACCTTCGAGTCTTTGGGGCGGTTCTTCTGGGCCATCGTGGTCCTCGGGGAAGACGCGTCGTCCATCACGTCGATTCGCGCGTCAAGGTCGCGTGATGCTCGATCGCACAGGCGAGCATCCTTCGACGGAATGGACTTGCGCTCGGACCTCGGATTGGTAAGTCCGCCCGCGAAGCCGCGCCCCCGTCACGCGCGCTCGCGTGAGCGATGAACTCACTCGGGGAGGACGCGTTCGTGCAAACGCGCGACCTCGGCGCTCACGTCGACGTCGAAGGCGAGGCGCACTCCGTCCGGCCCCGCGAGCACGCGCGCGCTGATCTCGGCGTGCATGACGTTGAGGACGCCCCCGCAACGGAACGAGGCCTCGCGACGCGCGATGCGTACGGCGCAGAGCCGAGCGTGCGGGTTCGCGAGGAGCGCCTGCGCGAGCTCCGTCGGAGGGACGTGCTCACGCGGCCCCACGCCCTCGAGGCGAGCGCGCACCGCGACCAGCGGGCAGCGCAGGCTTGTCGAGCCGTAATAGACGCGTCGCCCTGGACCGCCGGGTTCGACCGCAGGCTCGTCGGCGGCGTCGCCCTCGCTGAACGTGTCAGCCTCTTCGAAGAGCGCCGCGATCCAGGTCTCATGAATCGACCAGAGCGTGGACCGCCGCTCGGCGACGACGGCGCGTCCGTGAGCGAGCCCCACGAGCTCGTCGGCAGGGACACGCACCTTCGCGAGCCCTGGCCCCTCGCCGAGCAAGAACTGCGGACCTGAACTACCGAGCCGCGTACGCTCCACGAGTCGATGGTTTCACCATCCGATCCGCCCGACCAACTCCGCGTCGGTTCCGGAGTGAACTTGGCCCCTCACCTCCGCGCGTGGGAGGGTCCGGCGTCATGGGATACGCGGGCAAGGAGCGGCGACGCCGGTTCGTCTACCTCACGCGCAACACCGAGTACCACACGCAAGACGGGATCTGCGTCGCGGTGCGCGACCGACGCACCGGGAAGTGGTCGGGGTCTCATCCCGCGGTCAAGCGGCGGATCGAGGGCGGCGTCCGCACGCTGACCAACGGCTGCGCCCTGCCTACGATGCACCCGCCGCAGGTCGGAGCCCCGATGTACTTCGTGCTCGCGACGGGCGAGGAGGACTCGCATCTCGTGACGAGCCGCATCGAGTCGATCGATCGGCCCGAGCAAGTAGACGCCTCGCGCTACCCGTCGATTCGCGCGCGTCGTGTCAGCGCCTCGCGATGACGGTGGAGCGGCCTTCGCCATCCGGCGTCGAAGCTTCCTCGCGCGTCGGGGTTCGAGACGACCTGTGCGGCCCGCACGTCGCGCACGCGCTCTCGCGGCGATAGCGAAACTCGAAGAAGCGAAGTCTCAACGCGTCGTAGCGAATGAGGCGTTCGACGAGCGGGGCTCCGATGCCGAGGAGGAGCTTCACGACCTCGGTCGCCTGAAGCGAACCGATGACGGCTGGGAGCACGCCGAGCACACCGAGCTCACCGCATGACGGCGCAGCGCCACGCGGCGGCGGCTCGGCGGAGAGGCATCGATAGCAGGGGCCTCCCGGGACGAAGGTGGTCACCTGGCCTTCGAACCGATGAATCGAGCCGTGAACGAGCGGGATGGCGTGCCGAACGCACGCCTCGTTGAGCGCGTAGCGCGTCGCAAAGTTGTCGCTCGCGTCGACCACCACGTCATAGCCCTCCACGAGCGACTCGGCGTTCGCCTCGGAGAGCCGCTCGCGATGCGGGACGACGGCGACGTCGGGATTCAGATCTCGGAGCGCGTGCACCGCGCTCGCGATCTTGGGCATCGCGATACGCGACGTGGCGTGGAGGATCTGACGCTGCAAATTTGAGACGTCGACGACGTCATCGTCGACGACGCCCAGCGTCCCGACCCCGGCTGCGGCGAGGTACAGCGCGACAGGGCTGCCGAGCCCGCCCACGCCCACGACGAGCACGCGCGCTCGGAGCAAGCGCTCCTGCCCTGCTGGTCCGACCTCAGCCAGCGTGAGATGTCGCGCATAGCGCTCGCGCTGCGCCTCGGTGAGCGACGTAGGGTGGACGACCGGGTTCCCGCCGGAAGCCCATCGTTCGAAGCCGCCAACGAGTGAGGCGACCCTCGAGTAGCCGAGCTCGAGCAGCGTACGCGCGGCGACGAGCGACCGACGGCCGCTCGCGCAGTAGACGACGACGAGGGCATCGCGATGTGGCGCGACGGCCTCGATTCGCTCCTCGAAGACGCCACGCGGCACGCACTGAGCGTCGGGCAATCGCCCGAGGGCGAGCTCGTGCTCCTCACGCACGTCGACGAGCCACACGCGCTCGCCCGAATCGAGCAGAGCGCGGAGCTCGCTTGCTGCCATCGCAGCGATCATGGACGGCGTCGATGCGCGAGGCTCATCGGGAGACGACACGGCCACGACTCTCTGGCCGGTCGCGAGGCCCGTCAAGCCAGGCGCTCGACCATCGCGCGGTCAAGCCGACGCCCGCCCTGGAGCGTGCGGCGCAGGCGCGCTCGCGACGACCGAGCTTCGATGCTCCTGCGCGATCGGGAGGCCCTCGCCGTGCAGCGCGCGAAACAGACGAACCGCGGCGTCCGTGTGCGTCGTGCTGCCAGGGCCGCTCGCCGCGGGCACCAAGCAGAGGAGCTCACGCGCGAGCGCAATGGCTCCGATCCTGTCGCGAGGGGCACCCACCGTCGCGCCTAGCTTGACCTTGCGTCCGGCGACCGCGCCATTGCGCGGCTCTCGCTCCAAGTTTCGGAGCAGCGGATCGAGCCACCCCTCGCTGACGCTTGTCGCGCCATCGACGAGGACGATCACCTCGCTCGATGCAGCCTCTGCGGCGCGCCGCCACGCCTCGAGAACGTCGAGCTGGGGGGGGAACTCGCGGACCGAGACGTCACCGGCGAGGCCGGCGAGGAACGCACGCAGCTCGGAGCTGCCTCGCCGCACCGCGAGGACCACCTCATGCGGGATGTAGCGTGGCGTGTTCGAGACGAAGGCCTCGAGACCATGCTCGGCCGCGGCGAGGTTGTCGGGGACGAGCCAAACGATTGAGCAGGAGTAGTTCGGAACCCCGTGCCCCTCGCTGGCCCTCGGGCGCGAGGGCCTCGCGGCAGACGAAGGGCTCGAGCCGGGCGGCGGCACGCTGTGCCCGACCGACAGAGGTGCGGTGCGCGCGCCCTCGAGGAATCGCGCGGCGTCGAAGCGCAGGCGGTAGAGGCCGACGATGCTCGTCGTCTCGAGAGTGCACCGGTCGGCGTTCGCGTGCTCGACGCTGTCGTCGCGCTCCAGGTACAAGCCGAGAGTCTCGGGAAGGTGCCGAAGTTCGACGTGCTCCGCAAACCGCAGCCACATGTCATAGTCTCCGGCAACCAAGTAGCGCGCGTCGAACCAACCGACGACGTCGTGGAGCGATCGGCGCCACATCGGGTGCGGTCCGATGTGGCAGCCCTTCAGCAGGTGCCCGCGCTCGAACTCGGGCCAGCGGAAGCGTCCGACAATGGGGGCGCTGTCGGGGCCCACGTTCGGCGTGCGGGTGATGTCGGAGTCGGCGTAGACGAGCCCTGCAGCGGGCTCGCGGTCGAGGGCGTCGGCCATTCGCTCGAGGGCGTGGGCGCGATGCCGATCGTCGGTGTTCGCGTTGGTCAGGTATCGCCCCCTCGCGAGCGCAGCCGCGCGATTCCAGGCCATGTAGACGCCCTCACGTTCGCTCGAGCGAACCACGACGACGTTCGGGTAGCGCTCGGCGTACTCGCGCGCGATCGAGAGCTCGCCCGTCGGCGACGCGCTGTCGATGATCACGATCTCGAGCTCACCCTTCGTGAACAGGGTCTGTGCGACGAGATCGTCCATGCAGCCCCTGAATACGTGCTCCGCGTTGTAGGTCGACACGAGCGCACTTACCCGTACCGACCCCTGCTCGTTCGAGCGGAGAATCGGATGACTCACCGGACAGGGGACCCGCTTCGTGACGAAGCCATCGTCAAAGCTCACCTCGCCGCGCTGCTCGCTCAAGTGAACGTCCCACACCGGGCTCAACGCGACGCAGCGATTAGGGAGCCCGTGCTTGAGGACCCGCTCGCGAACGCCCCGGACCGTGATCAACTCGTGCGTCGAAGAGAGCTCGCTCGGGGGCCTTGCGCCGCGGATCCCGCCAGTGACCGCGCGCTCCCACGCGGCCGCCCGCGAGACGGCGTCGACGAAAGGCAACAGCACCGCGCGGTAGACGGCGGGAGTCGTGAGGCTTCCTGACGACACCTCGACAGAGAAGAGCTCTGGGCTGAACATGCGTACGCTCGCGCTGTCGAAGGCGAGGAGCGGGGCATCGCCGAACATGGCGCACCCGTCAGCGAGGTAGACATCGCGCGAGGCGAGGTCATCGGGGCCGAAGGTGCGTCGCGGGTCGAACCCGATCGACACGCCGGCGAGCGACTCGAGCTCCGCCTCTCCGCGAGCCTCGGCATCGACCCAGGCCTCCAGCGTAGCCTCGCCGCCGTGGGTGCGTCGCACGACGATGAGCCCGGTGTCGATGGGGCCCTCGGGGCTCACTCGCCAGAGCTCAACCGCGGCGCTGCCCTCCGCGAGCGAGGCCGTCGGCCCGACCAAGTAGCGCTCGGTCGAGAGGTGGATGAGCGTGTCGATCTCCGTCCCACGTCGGAGCAGCGCGAGCATCAGCTCGGGGACGGTCTGCGCGGTCGGCGCGACCTCGGCGAGCATCAGCGGGACGAGCTGCGGCATTCGCACCGTTCGCATCGCATCGCGCGTCTCCTCGTCGAGGCAGAGCGCATAGATGCGGTGCTCGTCATCCTCGTGTTCGAAGATCGACTCGATGAGCGCCATGCCTCGCGCAAGGTTCTCGGCGTCGCAGAGGAGCGAATAGCCACGCAGGCTACGAAGTTCGTGGTGCTGGGTCGACATGGGGTCCTTCAGGCTCCTTCCGCGCCGCTCGCGGCGCGTCGTACGGGGATGGCAGCATCGATCGCGCGAGGACGAGATGCCCTCCTCGACCGGACATGGTCCTCGAGCGCGCGCTCGAAGATCGCGGAGAGCATTGCGCCCTGAGCCGCGGAGCCTCGCTCGCGGAGGCAACGCTGCCGACCGGCCTTCGCGATCGAAGCCGCCCGATCTGGATGCGCGAGGTAGTGACGCACGAGTCCGACGCACTCCTCGGGAGACCGATACGTGACGACCTCCTCGCCAATGGAGAGCACGTCGTCGATATCCACCCGTTCGTCGACGAGCACGAGCGCGCCCGCCGATGCCGCCTCGAGCAGCGCGAGGTTCCCCGTACGAGCGCCGTAGGATGCGTCGTGCGCAACGACGACGACCTTGGTGTCGGCCATCACCTCGAGCCGGGAACGGAGCCCCGCTTCGCCTTGCGCCAGTGGTGTGCCCAGGACGGTCGCGAACGCGCGCTCGAGCGCCGCTCGAACGTCGCTCGACGCGGCGAGAGCTCGTGTGTCCGACCCGCGCAGAGCAATCGTCCGGCTTCGCTCGGCGAAGTCGGAGGAGGACGAGGCGGAGAGGGGCGTCGCGTCGCCGAGGTGCCCCATCGCGAAGGGGTCACGCGCGACCCGAGCGCCGCCACTCGCGTCGATGACCCCGTCACGTTTCGTGAGGACGAGGTCGTAGGACGCCCATGGAAACGAGCGCTCCGCCTCATCGTCGAGCCGCCCGACGAGCACGCCGACGTCCGCGCGAACCGCCGCGAGGAAGACGCGAGGGGCCGCGTGGACGTCACCGACGAACAGAACGTCAGGCGAGAGCCTCCGCACCTGCTCGATCGCGACGGCGAGCCCGTGCTGCACGACGCCGGTCTCGCGAGCCCACGCTCGCTGCGCGGACTCGTCGTTCACGAAGAGCTCGCTCGCGATCCACCCTGCGGCGCGCAGCCCCGGAGCCGTCGAGCCGCGGTCGTCTTCGAACGCTCGCCGCGCCAGCTCGTGCTGTTCGCCGTAGCTCGCGAATTCGCAGCTCGTCCGGGACGACACGAGGCGGTCCTTGGCGACGTCCGACAGAAACTCGATGAAGGCGATCCTACGCACGAGCACCCGGCATTTCTCGCGCGAGTCACTGCAACCAAGGTGCCAATCGCCGAACTGCCGAATGCTCCGCGTTTCGTGGCTTCAAACCGCGCGCCGCGCACGAACCGTCAACCGCTTGACGAGCCGCGCCGTCAGGGGCCTGGCGATCGATCCTCGGAGCGAGCAAACGATCGACAAAATTGGGGAATCGCGAAGCCAATTCGCGCTGGCATCGATCTTGAAACACTCGGTCATGCGACTCGTTCTCCGCATGCGCCCTCACGGCCATACGGCAACTCCCTCGAGCAAGCCGCGACCATTTCCAGGAGAGCCCCATGAACTTCCTCGCGACCCCCAACCGAATCGGCCTCGCCGCCGACCCCGAGACGCCAAACGCTTGGTGGGAGCTCGACGCTCCCGACGCGCACGCAGCACCCGTCGTGCCCGTCCCGACCGAGCAGCCTTCGACCGCGAAGGCCGAGACCGCGGCCCCTGCGTCGCCGCTGCTCGCGCTCTTCAACCGCGCCGAGAAGGCCGCGACGAACGGCGACTGGCAGACCGCGGCGGAGCTCTTCCTCACGATGGTCGAAGAGAATCCGACCTTCGGGCCTGGCTACGTCGGCCTCGCCTCGGCGTCGTTCGCCCTAGGCGACGTGACGACCGGGGCCATGGCCCTCGAGCACGCGATCACCCTCTACCCGACGAACCCCGTGCTGCACTCGCAGCTCGGCGTCGCTCTCGCCCACAGCGGTCACCTCGAGCGCGCGCAGCAAGCGTTCCTGAAGGTCCTCGACCTCGAGCCTGAGAACGTCGACGCCATCGTGAGCCTCGCGCACCTCTGCCGTGCCACCAAGCACTACGTCGAGGCCGTCGAGTTGCTTGACCAGGCGCACCGCCTCGAGCCGACGAACCCGAACGTCATCGGTGCGATCGGGACTTGTGCGCTCGACCTCGGCGACGAGCAGGGCGGGCGCGCCTCGTACCAGAAGTTGCTGATGCTTGCCCCTGATCACACCGAGACGCGCATGCTCGGCGAGCGCATCCACGGCTGAGCTCTCCACGGTCTCTCCATGCGAGCCGCGAAGACCGCCCAACGCCATGTCGCTTGCGTCCTCGACGCGAGCTGCGTGGCGTCGCTCGTTGCGGTTCACGAGCGGCTCGAGCAAGATCATCCGAGCGGCTTTACGCTGTCGATCTTCTGCCGTGACGAGCTCAGTCGCGCCGTCTTGCGCGAGTGCGCTCTCCCCGGGGTTTCGCTCATCGGAAGGCACGAGCTCAAGGCGGTCCCTACGACCTCCCCTTTCGCAGAGCCGCCACTCACGGCGTGCATCGATTGGCTCGCGCACCGCGCCGGCGCAGCCGCTGTCGTCGAGCCAATCGATCTCGACGAGCACCTTCGCACGATCGCCGGCGGGCTCGAGTCTCACCGTCTCGCCGCGCGCTCGCTCGCGTCGCGCTTCCCCTACCTGCCGAACCAGGAGGAGCCGCGCGTGAGCACCCCTCCTCGCCCTACGAGGCCAACGCCGATGCCGCTTCACATTACCACCGTCAACCCCTTCCCTGCGCGTGCGTCCGCTCCTGCGGCCATGGCACCCGACACACCGAACCGCACGAGCGTGCGCGACGCGATCGCGCGAGCGGGGATGGATGCGCCGCTCTTCGCGGCCCTCTCCGGTGTCAGCCACGCGCTCACGGCGGCCTTCGGCGCCTCGCACACGGAAGCAGCCCGGGCGGTGCTGATGTCGCTCGTCGCCGACGCCCTCGAAGGTCGCGCGGACCACGCGGGCGGGCAACCCGTCAACGCCGCGCCGAAGACGTCGGCAGCCGAGGCCCGAGCCCCGAAGACGTGGGTGGCCCCGCCCTCGGCGACGCCGAACGATCGCGAGCCTGAGCCCATCACGAGCGAGCGCGTCCAATCGCTCGTCAAGCTGATCGAGCACGCCGCCGCCGCAGACAACCTCGACGCCGCGGACCGCTACGTGGGCAAGCTGATGGACCTGCGCCCGACCGACCCGGATGTCCGCTTGACCGCCGGGCACCTCGCGATGCGGCGCGGCCGCCTCCGCTCCGCCGAAGAGCACTTCGTACGCGCGGGGCTCTTTTCTTCGGAAGCTGGCAGCGACGTGAAGACCGACGTCGCGACCGCCTTCGTGGCCCTGGCGCGCAGCTGGCTCGCCTCGTCGGAGTCCGACCTCGCTCGCCTCGACGTGCAACGCGCTCTACGCCTCGCGCCTGACCATGAAGAGGCGCGCGCCTTGGACGAGGAGATCGCAACCGGCCGCGTCGGCGGTGCCCGCGACGCGCGCGAGACCGCGACCCGTGACGCGCTGTTCGCGCAGGGTGAGAAGGCCGCTGCGGCAGGAGACTGGCCGAAGGCCCTCGACGTGTTCTCGTCGATCCTCACGCAGCACGCGACGTTCGTCCCGGCGCAAGTCGGTTGGGCTTCGGCGTGCCTCGCGCTCGGCCGCATCGATGAAGGGCTCGACGCGCTCGGACGCGCCTGCCAGCTCGACCTCACGAACGTCGCGCTCCACGTGCAGCTCGGCGCGCTCTACCTGCAGTCGTCGAAGCTCGAAGCCGCGCACGCGCTCTTTGAGGGCCTCGCCTCGACGTGCCCCGAGTCCGTGGACGCCCGGCTCGGGCTCGCAGAGTCGCATCGGCTCGCGGGCCGCCCTCTCGACGCGATCAACATCCTCGAGCGCGCCCATCGAGAGCGCTCCGACGAGCCCGCGTTCATCGCCGCCATCGGGATGTTGGCCGCCGAGCTCGGAGACCGAGAGGCCGCCGCGACCGCGCTTGAGACCCTGAGGGCGATGGCGCCAGAGCACCCTCGAACGATGGCGCTCGAGACCTCTCTTCGGGGCGTCGAGGCGTTCGCGCCCTGATCCGCTCTCCCGTCTGCACGTGTAGAGTGCGCGCATGTCGGACGTGACGAAGGATGACTTCAAGAAGGTAATGGGCTCGTTTGCGGCGGGCGTCACCGTGGTGACGACGCTCGACGCCGAGGGGAGGGCCGTTGGCTTGACCGCGACGGCGTTCAGCTCCCTCTCGATGGAGCCCCCGCTGTGCCTCGTCTGCGTGCACCGAAACGGGACGAGCCACGATGCGCTCGTCGCTTCGCGTCGCTTCGCGGTGAACCTGCTGACCGCCGAGCAGGTCGAGCTTTCCAATCGGTTCGCGTCGCGCGCCGACGACAAGTTCGCAGACGTTCCGCATCGCCCGGGAGATGCGACGGGCTGCGCGCTCCTCGACGGCGCGCTCGCGAGCATGGAATGTGAGGTCGTCGACGTCTTCCCGGGGGGCGATCATTCGATCTTCGTGGGCAGGCTCGCCACCGTCTCGGTCGCCGACGGCCGCCCCCTGCTGTACTGGCGCGGCGGCTATCGTCAGCTCGCCGACGGCTGATCTTCGTCAGTCATCCGGGTGGGTCACGGCGAGCACCTCTTCGAGGGACGTCTCGCCGGCGAGCAGCTTGCGAACGGCCGCCTCGCGCAGCGTCAGCATCCCCTCGCGGCGCGCTTCGGCCTTGATGAGCGTCGCGTCCGCCCGTTTCATGACGAGCCTGCGCACGGCGTCGCTGATCTCGAAGAGCTCGTAGATCGCGATTCGCCCGAAATAGCCGGACTGACGGCACTCGACGCACCCTGCCCCCTCTCGAACCACGATGGGCCCGCTCGTCGCGGGGAGCGCCGGACCAAGCAGGTCGCGCTCGCTCGCGGTGAGCTCACGGGGCGCGGCGCAATACGCGCACACCTTGCGGAGGAGGCGCTGCGCCATCAACCCGCTCAGCGTCGACGCCAGCAGGAAGTGCTCGGCCCCCAGGTCGAGCAGCCGCGTGATGGCGCCCGCCGCGTCGTTCGTGTGGAGCGTGCTGAAGACGAGGTGCCCCGTGAGCGCAGCCTGAATGGCGTGCCGAGCCGTGTCGAGGTCCCGGATCTCGCCGACCATGATGATGTCCGGGTCCTGTCGCAAGAGCGTGCGCAGGGTCTCGGCGAACCCTAAGCCCACCGCGGGGTTCACGGCGGTCTGGTTGATGCGCTCGAACACCATCTCGATCGGGTCCTCGATGGTGGTGATGTTCACGTCGTCAGTCGCGAGCCGACGCAGCGCGGTGTAGAGCGTCGTCGTCTTGCCCGAGCCCGTCGGCCCCGTCACGAGCACGATGCCGTGGGGCCTCGCGATGAGCTTCGCGAAGAGCGCGAGCTCGCGGGGGTCGAAGCCGAGCTTTCCGAGATCGTCGTGGACGATCTCGGGGTCGAAGATGCGCATGACGACCTTCTCGCCGAACGCCACGGCGAGCGTCGAGACACGCAGCTCGACCGCCTTGCCGTCGAACTCGGTCTTGATCCGACCGTCCTGCGGCCGTCGCTTCTCGCCGATGTCGAGCCGCGCGAGCGTCTTGATCCGATTCACGACCGCCTTGTGCACGACCGGCGGGATGCGGTTCACCTCGTGGAGGGCGCCGTCGATTCGAAAGCGGACGGTGGCCTCGTCGCGCTTCGGCTCGATGTGAATGTCGCTCGCCCGCTGCTGGAACGCGTACATCATCAGGTACTCGACCGTGTGAACGACGTGCTCGTCGCTCGCCTCAAGCTCCTGCGAGGTCTTCATCCTCACGAGCTGCTCGAGGTTGCCGATATCGATACCGCTCGACAGCTTGTCCTCGGCGCTCTTGACCGAGCGTCGGAAGCCATAGAACTCGGTGATGAGCCGCTGGATGTCGCTCCGCGACGCGATGACGAGCTCGAGCTTCTTACCCACGCTCCGCTCGGCCGTCTCGACCCCCCAGCCGTCGAAGGGGTCGAGCGTCGCGACCCGCACGTGACCGCCGTGGTCCGACAGCGCGAGCATCGTGTGCTTGCGAGCGAAGGCGCGGCTCCACGCGCTCGTGACGAAGGCCGCGTCGAGCTTCAGCGGGTCGAGCTTGACATAGGTCAATCCTACAATCTTCGCGTAGAGCTCGGTGACGCGGTCCTCCGAGAGGGGGCGGCCTCGCGGGTCGGTCGCGCCGAAGCTCATGAGGAGCTCGATGGGCCCAATCGTCGTCGGCTCCGAGCTCCGGGGCCCATTCGCGCCGCCCGCCCCCGCCGCGGCGCGCTGCTGCTCGGCCTGCAGGCGAGCGTGCTGCCGGTCCTTCTGCTCGTAGAGCTCCTGCGCGCGATCTTGCCCGAGCTGTCCGTCGCGAACGAGCCAGCCGAGCAGCTCCTCGAAGGTCACCGGGCCGCGAGTCGACGTCATCGTGGTCAGCTTATCAGGTTCGACGATGACCCGGCTCTATCCCAGGGCGACCGTGCTAATACGTCTCTGCGATGGCGGTCGACGTGCTCCAGTCCTGCTCCGAACAATCTCTCAAGGCGAAGGAACCGCTCCTCGGCACCGCGACCGGTGACATCGACGTCTGGCTGCTCGTCGAGTACCCGGGCGGCTGGGAGGCCGACATCGCGACCAACGCGCTCGCTCCGTCGGCGCGCGAGTGGCTCGACGGCGCGCTTGCCCGCATCCCGCGGAGCCGGGCGCTCTTCATTCGCCGCGATCGTCCGGCGCGAAACCTCACGTTCTACATCGTCACGGTGCAGCCTCAGCGAAGCGTGAGCCGGTTCGCGGTGAGTGACCACGCCGACCTCGCGCGCATCGACGTCGAGGCTGTGGTCGCGGGCGGACCGCAGGCCGCGGAGGCGCAAGGGGGCGAGCGCGGTCGGGCGCTCTACGTCGTCTGCACGCACGGCAAGCGCGACGCGTGCTGCGCGCGCAAAGGCACCGCCTTCCATCGCGCGCTCGAAGGCGCGGATCCCGACGGGGAGGTCTGGCAGAGCTCGCATCAGGGGGGACACCGCTTCGCCGCGACGATGCTCTACCTCCCTTACGGGATTCACTACGGGCGCCTCGAGCCCGACGACGCCGAGCACATGGCCCAAGCGCACGCGCGCGGACGCCTCCATGACCTCGCGCGCTATCGCGGGCTCACCACGGTCTCGGGGGCGACGCAGGCCGCCGAAGCCTGGCTTCGGCAAGCGCTCGACGAGCGGCGCATCGATGCATTCGAACTCCTCGGGCAAACCTCCGACGGCGCGGGACGGCACACCGTCGAGTTTGGCGCGCGCACGGGCGAGCAACACCGCGTGGTGGTCGTCGAGAAGCCAGGCGCCGCACCGAGGCTCGCGAGCTGCGACGCGAAGGTGCCGACCCCGTTCTCGAGCTACGGCGTCGTCCGACACGAAGCCCGAGGCTGAGCTCGTCGTGGCCTTCCGCGAGTGTCGGGTCGCCGAGCGCGTCGAGTGGGCGCCCGGCCTCGTCACGCTGACGCTCGATGCGACGCTCGACCCACACGAGCCCGGTCAGTTCGTGAACCTCGCGCTCGACCTCGACGGCGAGCGAGTGAAGCGCGCCTACTCGCTCGCGAACGCCCCTGGCACCCCCGCGCAGCTCTACCTCGTATCGGTCGCCGGCGGACGCCTCTCCCCTCGACTCGCCGCGCTCGCGCCTGGCGATCCACTGCTCGCTGATCCGCGACCGCACGGCTTCTTCCTCCCGAGCGACGTCCCCGCCCCGCGTGAGGTCTGGCTGCTCGCGACCGGCACCGGCCTAGGCCCCTACCTCGCGATGCTGCGCGCAGGTCGCCTTATCGAGCAGCACCACGCGGTGGTCCTCGTGCACTCGGTCCGCGAGGCGGCTCACCTCGGACATCGCGCGGAGCTCGAGGGGCTCGCCTCGACGTCCGCTCGCTTCCGCTACGTCCCGATCGTGACGCGCGCGCCCGCCGCCGGCGTCCTTCGCGGTCGCATGCAGACGCTCCTCGCGAGCGGCGGGCTCGAGTCGCGCGCCGGCCTTACGCTCGCGCCCGAGCGAAGCCACGTGATGCTGTGCGGAAACCCCGCGATGCTCGCCGACGTAGGCGAAGCTCTCGCGGCGCGTGGGCTCGTGAAGCACCGCAGGCGGAGCCCGGGCCACGTGACGACCGAGGCCTACTGGTGAGCGCTCGGTGCCCCTCTTCGGCGAAAGCTGTTAGCGTCCCCGCATGCACCTGTTCGAGGTCTTCCTCAGCAACGCCTGGGACCGTGACACGCTGCTCTCCGCCGAGGTCCTTGAGACGACCGGCGCGCAGATCTTCGACGCGAAGGAAGCCGAGCTCGTCGGCTTCGAGGGGATCCCGGACGATCCGTCCGGTCGGCCGCGCGTGTTCATCGCGTGCTCACCGACGGACGAGCGACTCGTCGCATCGCGCCTCGAGGCGCACTCGGGCGTCGAGGCCTTCAAGCTGCACCGGGTCTGACCCGTCGCCGCACCGTCAGCACCGCGGCGCGCGCCGCGACACGCCCCTCGCCATCAAGGGCACATATCGAACGCAGGGTTCGTGTCTTTCGTGCAGCCGCTCATCGGCAGTGGCACCTCGAGCACGGCACCGAGCTTCGCGGGCTCGGCCTCGAAGCGCAGCGCGAAAGACACGGCGTCGCACGGCGTCGTCGGCCCCCCAAGGCTCCCGGCGATGTCGCGGGCGGAGCAGACCGCTGTTCGGATCAACTGATAGACCGGGTTCGTCGTACAGAGCGCCTGCCCTTCCGAGAGGCCCGTCGAGAACGCGAGGAACATGTCGGTCGCCGTCCACCGACCGGTGAAGACGCCCTCCGAGATGCGGTAACCGTTCGGCCCGACAACGATCGTGCCGGTGATGAAGCCGGCCGTGAGCTTCACCAGCGTCCCGGCCTTGAAGTTCGAGACGGTGAGCGCCGCCCCCGGGAGGTTCGCGACGAAGATCCCGTCGGCGACATACGCGTTCGTATCGACGTACTTCGGCGCGTCGTACGAGTAGCCGGGCACGCCCTTGCTGCAGACGCCCATCCCGCCGTCGCTGCCTGGCCCCGAGTTGGATTTGCCGAGCGCGTTGGCGTCGACGGGCCACGCGTCCGACCCGTTCCAGAGCGGCTTCGTGTCATCCGGAGCGCACGCCTCGTCGCCAATTCCTGGGCTTGGGTAGAGCGCGACCGTCACTTTGCCGTCGTTCTTCGTGCCGTTGTACTTGCTGACGCGAACAAGCAGCGACCAGCTGCCGTCGTTGGCGCCCTCGCTGAAGTTCTGGCTGCTGAACGAGGCGTTGAACGTCTTGGCCGACGCGAAGAGCTTCGCGGTCCGGTTGTCGATGCCTCCGGGCCCATCCTTGTAGTCGCCGGGGTCCGCTCCCGAAGGTACGAGGCAGCTCGACGGATCGCCGAGCCCGGTGCACACCCCGTCGAGGTCGTAACCGACCTTCGGCCCCACCGAGTTCAGGTCGGTCTGACTCTCGCCGATGTCGATCGTACGGACCGCAAACACCAGATCGAGGTCGGACCCTATCGACGGGTCGTCCGCGGCCGGCGCCCCCGGCCAACGAGCGCTCACGCACGAACCTCCGCCCGTGCCCCCTTGCCCACCGACGCCGCCCGCGCCGCCAGCACCGCCGGTCCCGCCGACGCCACCGGTCCCGGCGAGGCTCGGCCGATCGACGAGCGTCGCCTCGGGGAGCGCGCAGCCGACGTAAGCCACGGCACCGAGCGCACCGAAGCGAAGGCACGCTCGCGCGACGCCGAACCAAGCCCTGCGGTCTCGTCCTCGCATCGTCAAAAACGCCCCGAAATTCCGAAATAGCCGGGAGCGAGCACCGGCACCAGCGCCGACGTCGCGGGGCCATCGGCCCCTCTACCGAGCGCATCGACGAGGAGCATTGCCGCGCCCGCGGCTCCGACGACACCGCCTGCGATGAGCCCGACGCCCGACACGTAGCGCTCCCCGTTGTAGCGCGTCGCGACGTCGACCGCCGTCGGGTCGTCGCGGTAACACACGCCGTCCGGGCAGAGGCGGTCGAGCTCGGACCTGTCACCGAAGAGCAACCCTGTGCCGACGAGCCCTACCACGAGACCCGCTCCGCCGACTCCGACGAGGGTAAAGCCGAGGACCCGGCGCGTTCCGTTCGGCTCGCCGCTCGTGCCCGCTGGCTTCGCGTCGACGCGGGGGGGGGGCAGATCGATCGTGACGCGCTCGGCCCGACCACGCTCGAGGGTGACGCTCCGCTCGACGACGCGATCACCCGACTTGACCGCGATCACATGGAGCCCGGGATCGAACGGGGTGGCCTGCCCGACCGGCCCCTCGAGCAGCTTGCCGTCGATGCGCACCTCGGCGCGAGCCTCGGCGCTCCCGGAGAGGACGACCGTGAGCTTGGGCGTCCGCTCGAGCAGGCGCGCGAGCTCTTCGACCGCTTGATCGCGCGCCTCGCGGTGCACCCGCGGAGACCATGGCTTCAGCTCGAGCGCGATCACCTCGCGGTAGCGCGCCGCGCCCTCCTGCATCCGCCCGAGGGCGTCGAGGCACTTCGCGATGCGCACCTTGAGGGTGGGCGCGGGGACGACGGAATCGGCCTCGGAGAACTTGGCGAGCGCCGAGGCGTGATCGCCGGCCTTGAAGAGATCGAGCGCCTCTCCCGCGAGCTTCAAGGCGCGGTTGCGCTCGGCGAAAGTCTCGGCGCGCGCGGACGGCGACGCGACGAGCGCGATGGCGAACGTCATCGCGCACAGGAGCCGAGCCAGCGTCCTCATTCGATTCGAAGCCTCGGCGCGCAGCGTACCGCGACCCGGCCGCCACGCACCAATGGAGCGACGGGGGCCCCGGAAAAGGTCAGATCCCCAGCTGTTCGCCGGCGCGCTTCGAGCGCTCGTCGAGGTCGTCGGAGGGCGCCGCAGGCGAGGGACCGCCGTTCGACGCGGGGCCGCGCGACGCCGGTCGTGACGAGGGAGCGGACGCGGGACGCGCCGAGGCTGAAGGCTCGACCCGAGGAACCTGCTCGGCGACGGGCTCGGGCGAGGGCTCCAGCGGCTTCGCGGAGAGGGCGGCGGAGGAGACGGCGTCGAGCGGCGTCTCTGCCATGGAAGGCCTCGCATCGGCGTTCGCGACGCTCGAGGCGGCGGGCTCGGCCGGGCTCGATGCGTTCGAGCGGCCGCCAAGCAGCGTCGCGAGGGCCGCCCCGACGAGGGCGATCGTCACCAGCGCTCCTGCCGCGATGGCGCGCGTCCGGCGGCGCAGCGCGCCATCGTCGCCGGGCGAATCGGCTGTCCCTCCCGAGAAGGTCGTCACCTGCGGGGCCGAGGGTTGGCTTGGGTTCGACCCTGGCTCGGAGGCGCTCACCGAGAGTCGATTCGGCGCGCTCGGCCTCGGGACGTCGAGGCTCGGCGTCGAGCTCACGAGGACCGGGTTTCCGAGCGCCTCGTCGAAGGCCTGCGCGAGCTCACGGGCCGACGCGAAGCGCGCCTCGACATCCGATGCAAAGGCACGCGCGAACCACACGTCGACGGCCGCCGGCAAGTCGCTGCGCAAGCGTGAGGGCGCCACGTATTCACCGCGCTTGATCGAAATGCAGAGCTCCCCGAGCGTGAGCCCGTCGAAGGGACGATCCCCGGTCGTCGCCTGGTACGCGACGACCGCGAGCGACCACAGATCGCCCCGATGGTCGAGGGCGCGCCCGTGAAAGAGTTGCTCCGGGCTCATGTAGGCGGGGGTCCCGACCATGTTGCCCTGAGCGGTCATCTCGATCGCCTCCTGACCCGAGAACTTGGCGACGCCGAAGTCGACGACCTTCACGAAGAGCTCGTCATCGCTCGACACGAAGATGTTCCCCGGTTTGATGTCGCGGTGAACGATCCCCCGCTCGTGAGCCTTGGCGAGCGCGCGCGCGCTCTGCCGCACGATCGTCGCGACCTCGGGCAGCGGCAGTCGGCCGAGGCGCTTCATACGACGATCGAGGCTCTCGCCATCGAGCAGCTCCATCACGATGTACGGTACGCCCTCCTCGGTCGCGCCGTGGTCGAACACGCGCACGACGTGAGGGCTCCGGATCTCGGCGGCCGCCTTTGCCTCCTGCTGAAAGCGCATGAGGCTCACCGGATCGTCCATCATCGCCTGAGCCATGAACTTCACGGCGACGGTCGACCGAAGCCCGAGGTGCTCGGCCGTCCAGACCGTACCCATGGCACCGCGCCCCACCAGCCGCTCGAGCCGGAGGCTCGCGCCGACCATGCGTCCGGGCTCGAGGCTCACAAGGAGGAAGCCTACCACCTTTGCCCACGCGCGCGCGCAACCGACCGCGCGGGGCGCCCGCGGGCGGCCGACCGGTGGTAGAACGGGAAGCTCGTGTCTCAGGAGCCCGCCCTCGAGCCCGGCCGACTGATCGCCGGGCGCTATCGACTCGTCGCCGAGGTCGGCAAGGGCGGGATGGGCTCGGTGTGGCGCGCGACGATCGACACAGGTGGCCCTGGAGGTGACGCACCTTCGAGTCGAAAGCGACAAGAAGAGGTCGCGCTCAAGATCGTGTTGCCTTCCCGGCTCGAGGGCTCCGAGGGCAAGCGGGAGCTGACGATCGGGCGGTTCGTACGCGAAGCGCAGGCCATGTCGCGCTTGAAGAGCCCCAACGTCGTGAGCCTCTACGATCACGGCAACGACGCCGGGGTGATGTTCATCGCGATGGAGCTCTTGCGAGGCGAATCGCTCTCCGAGCGGCTGAAGCGCGTGAAGCAGCTCGACCCCGGCGACACCGTGCGGCTCTTCAACCACGTCGGTCGTGCGCTCGAGCTCGCGCATCAGACGGGCATCGTCCACCGCGACATCAAACCGGGGAACATCTTCCTATCGCGACAGCCCGGCGCGACCGAAGACGTGGGGAAGGTCCTCGACTTCGGCCTGGTGAAGAGCATCGGCGTGCCGCTCGCGACCATGGACGTGCACACGCGGATCGGCGCGCTCCTCGGGACGCCGTACTACATGTCACCCGAGCAGGCGCGCTCGCGCCCCGACGTCGACCACCGCGCGGACCTCTGGTCGATGGCGGTGATCGCGTTCGAGTGTCTGTGCGGCGTGAAGCCCTTTCGCGGCAAGGTGCTCGCGAAGGTGATCGCCCAGATCGTGTCTGGCGACGCGCCGATTCCATCCGAGCTCGCGTCCGTCCCAGCCGGCTTCGACGCCTGGTTCGCCAAGGCCGTCCAGCGCGAGCCCGAGCGGCGCTTTCAGTCCGCGAGCGAGATGATGGAGGAGCTCCGCGAAGTGCTCGTCGACGCGGCGATCAGCACTCGACTCGCGCGAAAGCGCAGGCTCGACGCCGAGGTCACGGGCGCGACGCCGAGCGTCGAAGGCATGCCCGCCACGGCCCCGCTCGCGGGTGCGAGGGACCCGCTCCCGCTCATCGGGCGCGAGCGCGAACTCGAAGAGCTCAACCGTAAGCTCGAGCAGGGGGCGCGGGTCATCACGCTCGTCGGCGCGCCCGGCGTCGGCAAGACTCGGCTCGCGCGCGAGCTGTCGAAGCGCTGGCAGGAAGACCGGTCGCTCCCTTGCGTGGCGGCCTGGCTCGACGACTCGCCCGGTGAGCCCTGGTGCTGGCTCGAGCTCGCCTCCGCGCTCGACATGGACGGCTGCGGCGAACCCGCGAGTGCGCACGTTGCGCGAACGCTCCGCGCCCTAGGACGGGCCGTGGTGCTGCTCGATGGTGTCGACGGCTCCCGCGAGGCGCTCGCGCGCGTCATGCCGTCGTGGCTCTTCGCCGCGCCTGAGGTGCACTTTCTCGTCACCGCCGCGGAGCCGCTCGCAATCCCAGGCGAGACCGTCGTGCATGTGCGACCGCTTCCCTCACCCATCGCGAGGATCGGGAGCCTTCGTGAGCTCATGGATCATCCGGCGCCGGCGCTCTTCATGATGCGGGCTGTCCGTCACAACCGCGAGATGCTCACCCTCGAGGGCAAGGCGCAGGACATCGCGCGCTTCGTCACGGGCTTCGGGGGCTTGCCGATGGCCCTTCACCTCGGCTCCGGGCTCGTCGCGGAGCGCTCCTTCGAAGAGCTCGCGGCGTCCTTGTCGGCCGAGCTCGCCACGCCCGCCGGGACCGCCCTCGTCGACCCCAACACCACGCTCGATCTCGCGGTCGCGTGGCTCTTCAAGGGCCTCCCCTTCGCCGAGCGAAGCGCCCTCGCACAGCTCGCGGTGTTCCGCGATGGCTTCACGCTCGAAGCTGCTGAGGCGGTCGTCGATGGCGAGTGGCGCCACATCCGTCGCCCCTACGAGATCGTCCTCGACCTCGCGGGTCGCGGACTGCTCGTCCACGAAGAGCCGCTCGTCGGCGAGAGCCGCTACAAGCTCCCGCGGCCGCTATGGCGTCACGCGGCGAGGCTGCTGGCCGAGCCGTCGTCGGACCTCGACCCTGAGGCGCGCGGCGCATTCGAGCGCCACGCCGCGCATTTCGCGAACCTCGGCGCGCCGGCGATCCTTGACCCTATCCGTCGGCGCGGGGGTCTCGTCCGTCGCCTCCGCCTCGCGCTCGAAGCCCAGAATTTGCGGCAAGCCCTCGCCTGGTGCGAAGCGAACCAGGACTCCGCGAAGGCCGTCGCGCTCTCGCTCGCGCTCGCGACGACGCTCGCCTCGGAGCGGCTCCCGGGCGCCGCAGCCGCGACCCTCGAGGCGGTCTCGGGCGTCACCTGCGGCTCGCGGGAGGAGCGCCAGCGCCTCGATCACGACCGCGGGCGTGCGTGTCGGCAGCTCCGTCGCTTCGACCTCGCCGCGCAGGCCTTCGAACACAGCTGCGCGCTCGCGAGGCACGCGAACGACTCGGCGGCCGAGAGCCTCGCCTGGTCGGAGTTGTCGCTTACTGCGCTCGCCGCAGGTGATGTGTACCGCGCGCACCACGCCTGCGTGGAGGCCCTGCAGCGTGCGGGCGCCGACGGGCGGGCGCAGGGCCTCGCGAGCCAAGCGTCCGGCGGGTTGTCGCTCGAGCTGGGCCGACTGGAGGAGGCCGTGGCTTCGCTTGGGCATGCTGCCGCCTGGCACGCGGCGAACGGAGAGCGCCTGCTCGAGGCCGCGGTCCGCGCACTTCTTGGCGAGGCGCTCGCCGAGGGCGACGACGACGAGCGCGCGCTCGCCGAGTTCGAGGTGGCGCATGGGCTCTACGGCGAGATGGGCGCGCGCCTCGAACAGACGCGGGTCCTCGCGTGGCTCGGAGAGGTGCAGGGTCGACGAACACCCGCGGCGGCGCACCGTACGCTCGAACGGGCAGCGGCGCGGGCCCGAGAGCTCGGTGCCTGCGACGTCGAGGCCTTTCACCTCGCGCTGTGGGCGCTCTCGCTGCTCGAGCGTGGCGACTGGGAGCGGGCGGTACGCGGTCTTCGTCGCGCGGAGGAACTCCTCCAAGGGGACGACGACGTGCACCGGCTGCTCGTCGTGTACCTGTGCCGCGCCTGGCTCGCGCTCTGTTCGATGGACGATGCCGCAGCCGAGGTCGAGGCCCGCCACGTCGAGCAGTGCGTGCACTCGACACGACTCAGACCAAAGTCGCGGCTGGGACGGGCCGTCGAGCGACTGCGCCGCGCTCGCGGACGCTGAACGCGGCCCCCGTCAGGGCTCGTCGAAAGAGCCCGCGGCGGCGACCCCTTCGGCGTGCTTGCGCGTATCGGCGACCGCCGTCGCCGGTGCGTCGCTCGTCGCGAAGGGCGTCGCGACGATCCCCAGCGCGGTGAGGTCGAGCTTCTTCAGCTTGCTGCGCGCCGCGAGCTTCTTGTCCCCGAAGGCCTTCATCTCTGACGAGGCCTCGCCGAGCATCTCGACCGCGCGCGAGGGAAGCGGCAGCCCAGCCACCACCACATGGAGCGTCGCGGGTCCCTCCCCCACGAAGAGGCCGGTACGGTGCGCGGCGCCGACGGTCATGCGCCGGACCTCCCGGAGGTAGTCGTCGAACACCGACGCCTGCACGTCGTAGAGCGACGCCTCGTTGGCCGTGATCACCGACGCCAGCATCACGGCGTCGTGGCTCTCGAAGCCGCCCGCGAGCAGGTCGTTCTTGTTGAGCGCATCGGAGAGCGCGGACACGAGCGACTCCGAGGTGATGTCCCCGTCGATGATCGCCGAGCCGAACACGGTCACGCCGCCGAACCGCAAGACCTGGCGCAGGTCGTTCGGGTCGAACGTACGAATGGGCCGCAGCGCCTCGTTGCTCGGGAGGCGGTTCAGCGCCTCGAACGCCTTCACGAAGGCGTGGTTGCAGTCCTGCATGTAGCGCATCGCGCTCGACGCGCCGTGCGCCGCGAACAGCTTGTCGTTGTCGATGAGGAGGATCGCCTCGGCGGCGCTGTCGACGAGCTCGTTCAACGCCCAGAGCGCGTTGGTCTTCGTGCGGTGTCCCTCCGAAGCGGACGGTAGGATCCCAAGCGCGATCACAGGAAAATCCTGAGCGGCGAGGATGTTGACGAGCTCCGCGAGGTTGCCGCCGGTGCCTCCCCCGAGTGCGCCGACGGCGACCAGCACCTCGACGTCATCGAGCAGCGCCACCGTCGTCTCTTCGATCTTGGCCTGCGACGTCCGGAGCGCCTCGCCACCGATCGACAACGAGCCACCCGCGCCGTACGCGCCGTCCTCGCCGATGACGAGCTTGTGAGACTCGGGGATCCGGTTTAAACCGCGCAGATCTGCGCGCGAGATGTTCAGCGCGATGGCCGGATAACCGACGACCGAGAACGCCTCGGCAAAGTTGCCGCCACACTGGCCGAGCCCAACGACGCCGAGTTGCAGCGAGCGGCCTTGGCTGGTCGAGCGGGACGTGGCGGCGGAGGTCTTCGTCTCTTCGGTCATCGGATTCTCCTCGGGTACGGGTCGATTCTCACGGGTCGCAACGTGGTGCAATGCCGTCGGTCATCGTCGCGGCTCGCATCACTTGGCGGGCGCATCACTTGGCGGGCGCAGCGGTCGGCTCGGCGGCGGTCGCGTGCATGACGCTCGGGCCGATGCGATCGAGCTCGAAGACCACCTGCGACAGGCCAGCATCGAACCGAAGCGGCGCGACCACGCGCCAGTCCTTCACCTTCTTCGTCTCCTGCCCCGCCTCGTCGAGCTCGAGCTCGCCGATCGCGAGGTTGACCGATTTTTTACTGGGTACGAGAACGACGAACGGCGCCGAATAGGCGTCAAGGAACGACATGCGCGTGCTGTCCCCGACCTGCGCCGAGAGGTGGACGATGTCGCCGATCACGTTGGCCTTGCCCCGCATCACCTTTGGACCGCCGACCTCGAAGACTAGGTTGGCGCCGACGCGGAGCGAGTACTCCTGCAGCTTGAGGACGAGCTCGCCGCCCGACGTCTTCAGCTTGAGCACGGAGCCCGGCGTCGCCCCGAAGGTGCTCGCGATCTTCTTCGACGGCCCCACCTGAATCGCTGGGCGTCCGGACGGCGGCGACGCCTTGCGACCGGCGTCGGCCTCGCTCGTCGGGGCCGCGGAGGGCGCGGCGGTCACGGCAGGCGCGGACTCACTCGTCGGCGCCGCGGAGGCCGCGGCCGAGGACTCGCTCGACGGGGCCGAAGCCTCGGTCGGCGCCGCGGTGCTCGCGGGCGTCTCGGTGGAGGCAGCCTGACCGCCACACGCCACGATCGCGCAAGCAGTCGCCCAGAGCACATGCTTCAGCATGGCGGGGGTGTCGGCCCAACGGGCCGCGGCGTCAAGGAGACGCGCGAAGGAGAAGAAGTGGTCGGTCGGCGTCCGCTCGAGCGGACGGCGCTTGAGCAGGCTGTCCGCGCCCGATACTCTACCCAACTCGTCGACGCCCCGCATGAGTCACCCCCGCACCGCCCCGCCTTCGCTTATCGGTCCAGGCTCCGAGCTCGGCGACTTCGTGCTCGGGCAGCCGATCGCCGAGGGAGCCCTTGGCGTCCTGTACGCCGGCGTGCGACGTCGCGACGAGGCGCCGGTCGCGGTCCGGGTCGTCCCCGCCGAGCGCATCCGAGACGACGCCGCGTGGCGGACGTTCCTCGAATCGGCGGCGAAAGCCTGGCAGGAGGAGCGACGTCACGTGGCGCCAGTCCTCGGTCACGGCAGGCTCGAGGATGGGACCGGGTGGCTCGCCTCCTCGCTCGCGGAGGGTCGGACCCTGGCGCAGCTCCTCGCCGAGCATCCGCTCGAGCCGTCCGAGGTCCTCGCCGTTCTGCGCGGGATCTGCAAGGCGCTCGAGGCGGCGCACCGCCGTGAGATCTTCCACGGCGAGCTGACGACCGCGAGCGTCTGCATCGGAAGCGATGCCGAGGGTCGGATGCGCGCGCGCGTGCTCGAGCTCGGCGGGGCCCAGCTCCTCGACGAGGCGAAGCGTCGGAGCGGTCCGGTGACGCGAGCCGGAGTGGCGTACCCTCCCTTCGACGTCTCGCGCGACCTGCGGGCCCTCGGCGCGCTCACGTTCGAGGCGCTCGTCGGGGCGCCGTTCGAAGGTGAGGTCAACGATGACCACCCGCGCGTATCGGACGCGCGCCCCGAGCTCGGAGCGCACTTCGACACTCCGGTCCACGCGCTGCTGGTCCCCGGGGATCAGCCGGAGTCGGCCGCCGCAGCCCACGGGCTCATGGTGGAGGCCGCGCGAGCCGCGGGATACGATGTTGGCGCCGCGATCCCGCTCGCGCCGCGAGAGGCCTCTCCGAGTGCGCCTGAGCTGTCGACCCGAGCGGACGACCCGTCGAGCGGCAAGCCCCTCGCGCTCGTGCTGCTGGCGGGGCTCATCGCGGCCGTCATCCTCGCGACGCTCTGGGGCTTGCTTCGCTGACCCCGTCGTGGCCTTCGACGCCCCGGCGCGGTCGCGCGAGGGCACCTGCTCGGGGTTGGCAGCGAGCGGCGATTGCGGCTAGCGTCGGTCGCGCGTGATCGGAAAAATCCTCGACGGGAAATACGAGATCCTGCGTTCCCTGGGCGAGGGCGGGATGGGCGCGGTCTACGAGGCGCTTCACGTCGGCGTCGGACGTCGCGTCGCCGTGAAGGTGATCCTCGCCGAGAACCTCGACAAGAGGCAGACGCAGGTCGCGAGATTCCAGCGCGAAGCGCGGCTCGCGGGCGGGATCGAGACCCGGCACATCTGTCAGGTCCTCGACACGGGCACCGACCAAGACGGCCACCCGTACATGGTGATGGAGCTGATGCGCGGGCGCGACGTCGGCGAGCACCTGAAGGAGCACGGGCCGCTGCTCCCGCATGCCGCGCTCGCGGTGGTGGTGCAGGCCTGCCGTGGTTTGCAGAAGGCCCACGACGCCGGCATCGTCCACCGCGACATCAAGCCTGCGAACCTGTTCCTGTGCGAGGAGGAGGACGGCGACGTCACGGTGAAGGTCCTCGATTTCGGGATCGCAAAGATCCGCGAGGACGCCCTACCTGCCGAGGGCTCCGATCCGGGGCTCACGCAGACGGGAGCGCTCCTCGGGTCGCCGCTCTACATGTCGCCCGAGCAGGCGCGCGGGAAGCACGACATCGACCTCCGAAGCGACTTGTTCTCGCTCGGTGTGGTGCTCTACCGCATGCTCGCCGGACGCACGCCGTTCCAGGACATCGACGCCTTCGGCGACCTGTTGATGGCGATCTGCACCGAGCCTGCGCCTCCAGTTCAGTCGTTCGCGCCGTGGGTCGAGCCCGGGGTCGCGTCGCTCACGCATCGTTCGCTCGCGATCCCTCGCGAGGCCCGCTTCCAGACGGCGAGCGAGTTCCTCGCCGCAACCGAGGGGCTCCTGCCGAGCGGGTTCCGGCTGCGCGCGGAGCACCTCGTGCCGGTGCCAGATTCGCAGCGCAAGCACGTCACGCCGCCGATTCCGCACAAGGACGATACGCGCGCCGTGTCGGCCACCTACGGCGCGCTCACGAACACGCGAAGCGAGACGCGCGACGCCGCTCCCGAGACCCCTCGCCGCGCGGGTGTGCTCATCGGCGCGGCGGTCGGCTTCCTCGCGGTCGTCGGCGTCGGTTACGCCCTCGTCGGACGTCCGCCCGAGCCGGGCTCCACGTCCGCCGAGCGCGCAACGGGCGCCCGTGAAGGCGCCTCCGTCGGAGACACGGCCGCTTCGGTCGCGAGCGCCGCGGAGGCGGCGAGCTCCGCGGTGGAAACGACCGCTCCGACCGCGACCCCGTCGGCTTCCGCGCTGCCCGCCATCACCGCGGCACCGACGACGTCGTCGAGCGCGCCCGCGCCGAAGTCACTTCCTCGCGGTGGGCCGCTGCCATCCGCTGCTCCCGCGCCGCACGGGCCCGGCGAGCGTCCGGGCGTCGACGAGTTCGGCGGCCGAAAGTAGTCGCGCGACGCGAACGCACAACGGCCTCGGACGCGCCACGCACGCGGCGCCCGCGAGGCCGGTCGCGTCGCTCGAGGCTCAGTAACCCTCGCGCGCGAGCGCGTTCAGCTCTTCCTGCGCGAGGAACATCCCGACGAGGCTCGTGACGCCGACGAACAGCGACACGATGTACATGATCAGGATCATCTGCGACTGATCCTTGCGGTGCGGCGCGCGCGGCGCGAGGAACGCGTGGACCTTCTGCGCATTCCGGTAGTCGGTGTACCAACCCCACGCCGTGCATGTCACGACCGCGAGGAGCACGTCGGTCGTCGGGTTGATCGACTGGTCGTTCGTCGCGCGGCGCAGCTCGTCGCTGGTGTTGTAAATGTGGAAGAAGCGGTAGATCCCGCACGTCACGAACGTCAGCAGGATCACGACGGCGCCGTTGCGCTCGGTGATGACGCGAGCGCCGGGCTGGGGGGCGCCCGGAGGCCCACCGAAGCCGCCACCCGGAGGCCCGCCGAAGCCGCCGCCGGGCGGTGCGCCGAAGCCGCCCTGCGGAGGTGCGCCATAGCCGCCCTGCGGAGGTGCGCCATAGCCGCCCTGCGGAGGTGCGCCATAGCCGCCTTGCGGAGGTGCGCCGTAGCCGCCTTGCGGAGGTGCGCCATAGCCGCCTTGCGGAGGTGCGCCATAGCCGCCCTGCGGGGGTGCGCCCGGGGCTCCTCCCGGAGGTGGCCCGTACCCACCACCACCGCCTGCGCCCCAACCACCACCGCCCGGTCCCTGCATGCTCATGATGTTCGTCTCCGTTGAAGGGACCGAGCGTAATCGCTACGACCCGCCGGTGTCGACGCTGGAGTGGCGCTCACGCTACGATTTGCTTGGTCAGCGTCAAGGGAGGCCGTTACCGTGTCGGATAGGATGACTTACCCCGTGCAAGGGCCACCTCCGAGTGGCGGATACGGCATGCCACCAGGAGGCGCGGGGGCGCCTCCGCCGGGTGGCTTCGGTGGCCCCCCGCCTGCGTACGGTGGCGGAGCGCCTGGCTTCGGCGGGCCCCCGCCCGCGTACGGCGGCCCGCCTGGCGGGTACGGACAGATGCCCGGCCAGGGCGGGTCGAAGAACGCCACGATGGCGACCGTATCGCTGGTCCTCGGCATCCTGAGCCTCTTCTGCTGCGTCGGCGTCAGCGGCATCCCCGCCATCATCACCGGCGTCATGGCGCGCAACGAGATCGCGCGCGATCCGTCGCTCGGCGGCCAGGGCCTCGCGACGGCGGGCATCATCCTCGGGTCGATCAGCATCCTCCTTACGCTCGGCTACCTCGCGTTCTTCGGCTTTGCGAGCGTGATGCGCTTCTTCTGAGATTCGAGCCTCGCTCGCTCGGGGCACGCTGGGCTCACAGGGACCGGGCGAGCGCCTCGACAAGCGCGAGCGGATGCTCGAGCGCGGGGTCCTCGGGCCCCTCGTCGGGTCGGACGACGTCTCGCACGTGACGCGCGGTGAGGATGCGCGCCGCTCGGCGGTCGAGCGCGTCGAGGAGCGGAGCGTCGTCGTCGAGCCAGAGGTGCGCATGCGCCAGGGTCTCGAGGTAAAAGCGCTCATCCGCGAGCGCAGCCTCGGCATCGACGCCGTCGAGCGCGCGCCGCGTCGCGCGGGTGATCCACTCCGGCACGAGGCGAGCGAGATCCCGCCGGGCGCGGAACGAGCCCGCGAGCGAGAGGCGGCGCCGCGCCTGCTCGCCGAGCTCGGCGACACGCTCCCGACGCGCGACCTCGAGGAGCCGCTCGGACCGAGGCTCTACCCCGGACACCGTTTCGCCGAGGAGGGCACGCTCGAGCCGCGTGAGCCGCTCGAGCCCGCACGCGTCCGGCGCAGCCGCGGCGAGCGCGACGAGAGCGCGCCGGTGCCGCTCGAGGTACTCCGAGCGCGCCCAGGAGACCTCTTGGTTGACCACGATCAATCCAGGCAGTCTGTCCACCACGAGGCCTGGCTCAAGCTCGACCGTGGCGGTGGCCGAGACGAGCGCGTCCCCATCCTCACCGCCGCGCGCGCTCCGAAAGACGCAGGCGCACTCGGGCGCCGGAGCGACGCGAACGCACTCCCCGTCGTCGACGAAGCGCGCCGGGTACGTGCGACAGCCGAGCGGCTTTGCAGCGGCCCCGCCTGCCTCGTGCACGCGGCAACCGCGCGGTCCGAGGTAGGCGCATGCGCCATCGACCATCGCCACCGCGAGGCCCTTGAACCGCCGACCCGCGACCTCGGCCGACGCCGCGAGGCCCCCGGCGCTCGGGGTGAACGCGCGGCTCGCGTCGTCCCCCGCTTCGAGGACGCCCGGCACGAGCGCGCGCGCGCGGGTCGCCTCGGCTTCGGAGAAGAGCGTCGTTCCATAGAGCCGGCAGCAGCTCCCGCGCCCGTCGCAGCGTAGGCGAAACCCCGGCAGCGGCATGACCGCTCGAGCGGCGGCGTCGCTCGGCGTCGCGTCGCCCGGGGGGCTCGACGGCTCGTCGATCGGCTCGCGAAGCGCCTCGTCGTCGACCACGAGCCCCGCCTCGACGAGCCCCCCGAAAAGCCGTCGTACGTCCGCCTCGGAGACCCTCGCCCCGTAGCGTTCGGCCGCCGACACCACCCCATCGAGCCGACGCGTCCCGTCGGCCGCGCGGAGGACCGCCCACTCGCGCTCTCCGAGCAACACCGCGCCCGCTCGCCCCTCGAGCCCGAGCACGATGCGCGCCTCCCCCGCCACCAGGTGTCGGCGCACGAACGCGCCAGGGACGAGTCGCGGCCTCACGACCGACCCCGGCGGAATTTCAGCGTCCTTCGAACGTGCCAAGCCGAGCGGAGGTGACAGCCGGACCGCCACCGTGCTAAGTCGCGCTCCAGACGCTTGGTCTTCCCTCGCGCATCCGCTACCATTATCGATGCTTCGCTTTAAGAAGCGCTCTCATTCCTTGCCAGGAGAATCATAGCCGTGGCCACTCATTTTCGAACCCTCCTCATGGCGGTCGCGATGCTCGGTCTCGCCGCGCCCGTGTCGTTCGTAGCCTGCGGCTCGAACGACACCAACACTGTTCCCTCGCCGACCACCACCAGCGGCGGGAACACCGGCGTCTGCCTCCTCAACAGCTGTAACGACGACAATCAGTGCGACGGCTGCCCCGACGGACGCACGAAGTGCCTGGTCAACGAGAACCGATGCGTCGCCTGCAACCCGGAGACGAACGAGGGCTGCGATGCCGGCGAGAAGTGCTCGTCCTTCGGCCTGTGCGTGCCGGACTCGGCGGCCTGCCCGACCGACAACAAGGGCAACCCGACTGTCAGCTGCACGAAGAACGCCGACTGCAAGGCGTGCGATCCGCAACACCAGGTCTGCGACACCAAGACGAAGAAGTGCCAGGCCTGCACCGCGACCAACACGCAGCACTGCCTCGCGAGCGACATCTGCCTCAACGGCGAGTGCTCGCCGAAGTGCCCGAAGAACTGCGGCACCGACAACGACTGTAGCCAGTGCGGTGGCCCCGGCAACGAGGCCCACGCCTGCAACAACCACAAGTGCGCCGAGTGCTCCGACACCTACAAGTGCGACGAGGGCAAGGGCGAGACCTGCGTGAACGGCGTCTGCACGCCGCCGTGCGGGATCCCGGGTGAGGTCTCGGGCCGCTGCACCGTCGCGGAAGACTGTCAGTACTGCGGCGATCCCGCGGCCGCCAAGAAGTGGGACTGCAAGTTCCCGGCTAACGACAAAACCCAGGGGTTCTGCGCGCCGCCCGCGAACGGCTGTTCGGACCTCGGCTCGAACGTCCTCGTGCTGCCCCCGCCCTTCGACCAGTACACCCAGACGTGCTCGAAGGATGACGACTGCGAGCAGGCGAAGGCCGGCATTCAGCTCAACGTCGGCAAGCTCATCCGTGACCTCGTCGGCAGCGACACGATCGACGTCGGCATCAAGAAGATCACGATCAAGGACGCATTCGTCACCTACGAGATGCCGCTCTGCGCGAGCGTGAAGATCAACGAGACGCTCTCGTGCGGCATCTGCGTTCCCTGCAAGGAGGACGCGGACTGCAAGCCGATCTCGGTTCAGCCGCTCATCGTCGATCTCTTCAAGGGTGACGCGATCGCGACCCTCGCGGGGATCGTCCTCGTCCAGACGCTCTGGGGCAAGGACCAGGCCCCCGAGTTGCACTTCTACTGCCAGCAGGTGGCCAACGGCTACGGCGCCTGCCTACCCTGCGCCAACCCGACGGCAGCGTGCGGCAAAGGCGGCGGAGGCGGCGGCAGCGGTAAGTGCGACCACGACAAGTGTGACGAGGGTGGGCCGCTCGACCCCAAGTGCGGCACGTGCGAGGCTGCGGTCTGCGCCGCGGATGACTACTGCTGCACCGTCGAGTGGGACTCGCTGTGCGTGAAGGAAGCCGACAAGCAGTGCAAGAACGTCTGCAGCGGCGGCTCCTGCGCCTCGCACGACGAGTGCGTCGCGGGCATCGCGCTCGACTCGACGTGCAGCCCCTGCACGAAGGACGTCTGCGCGCAGGACAAGTACTGCTGTGACAATGAGTGGGACTCCCTCTGCGTGAGCATCGCGAAGTCGAAGGCCAGCTGCGGCTGCATCTGAGCGGTCGAAGGCGCCACACCAGCTCCCCTCGCAGGTGAGCCGGTGACGAAGCGGGCTCCAGGAGAATCCTGGGGCCCGCGGCGCTTTGTGGCCCTGCTATGCTCGGGGGCTCGATGCGTCTCGCCTCGCTCACCGTCGCCGCGCTACTCCTCGCACAGGCCGAGAGCGCAGCGGCCTTCTGCCGCAGCACCTCGTGCGTGGGGGACTGCGAGCGCGACTTCGACGGCTGCAAGGTTGAGGGCGCCCCGCTCTATTGGCCAAGCCTCTGCGTCGGCTTCGCCCTCGACGCGCAGGCGAGCGAGCACATCACACTCGACGTGGCCCGCGAGGTGGTGCGCCGCTCGGCGACGACCTGGAGCTCGCTCGAGTGCCCGAAAGGCGAGGCCACGCTGGCGTTCGTCGAGACCGAGCCCTTGCCGTGCCACGTCGCCGAGTTCCTCCCCGACGGGCCGAATGTCAACGCGATCCTCTTTCAGGACACGCAGTGGAGCTACAAGAGCGCAGATAACTCGCTCGCGAAGACCACCGTCACCTACGACAAGACCAGCGGCGAGATCTTCGACGCCGACATCGAGCTGAACCACGCCTACAACGAGCTCACGGTCGGTGACGAGGAGGTCGTCTACGATCTCGAGTCCATCGTGACCCACGAGCTCGGGCACTTCCTCGGCCTCGATCACTCGCTCGACTTCGACGCGACGATGAACGCATCGTACAACCCCGGGACGATCGAGCTCCGCACCGTCGAGCAGGACGACGTCGCGGGGGTGTGCGCGATCTACCCGCCCGGGCGCGCCGCGACCTGCGCTCCAACGCCGCGCGGCGGGCTCGCCGAGCGATGCGGCCCCGACGACGAAGGCGGCTGCTCTGTCGCTCGCTCCGCGGCCGAGCTCGACGTTGCGCCAAGCGTCCTCTTCGGTGTCGTCGCGGCCTGCGCGATCGCGCGATGGCGCTTGCGGCGGCGGCGAGGTTCACGCTAGCTCGCGAGCCGATGAAATACCGACAGCTCGGAAGCACCGGCGCCCGCGTCTCAACCGTGTGCCTCGGGGCGATGACCTTCGGCGAGGCCGACGACAAGAGCTTCATGCATCAGGTCGGCTCGAGCGAGGACGAGTCTTTCCGGGTGCTCGACCGCGCCTTCGAGCTCGGCGTGAACTTCGTCGACACCGCCGACATCTACGGCCAGGACGGCCTCAGCGAGCGCGTGCTCGGCCGCTGGCTCGCCGATCGAAGGCAGCGTGACAACGTCGTGCTGGCGACCAAGATGCGCTTTCGCATGCACGACGGGCCCAACGGAACAGGCGCCTCGCGCTATCGCATCGCCCGCACCATCGACGCGAGCCTCGAGCGGCTCGGCACCGACAGAATTGATCTCTATCAAATTCACATGCAGGACGCTTCGACGCCCGACGAGGAGATCCTCCGCGCGCTCGACGACGCCATCCGTGCGGGTAAGATCGTCTTTGTTGGCTGCTCGAACTACGCCGCGTACCGGCTCGTCGGTGCGCTCCACGCGGCGCGTGAGTCCCACCTCTCGCCGTTCGTGACGCTCCAGGCCCAGTATCACCTCGCCTGCCGCGATCTCGAGCGCGAGCACGTGCCGCTCTGCCGCAAGTACGGGGTCGGCCTCTTGCCGTGGTCGCCGCTCGCCGGCGGCCTCCTCACCGGCAAGTACCGGAAGGGCCAGCCGGCGCCGACCGGAAGCCGCATGGCGAAGTGGAAGGAGCGCTACGATGGCTTCGACCGACGCCCGCAGAACTGGGACATCGTCGAGACGCTCGTCGCGATCGCCGCGGAGGTCGAGCGCCCGGCGAGCCAGGTCGCGCTCGCGTGGCTCCTCGCAAAGCCGGTGGTCTCGTCGGTGATCTTCGGCGCGCGCAACGTGACGCAGCTCGAGGAAAACGTTGGCGCTTCCGACCTCGAGCTCTCCGCCGAACAGGTCCGTCGTCTCGATGACGCGAGCGCAATCGAGCTCGGGTACCCGTACGACTTCATCCGCCGCATCGACGGCACGTGGTGAGGCGCGCAGAATCGGCATGCCGCTCCACCACGCGTTGCTCCTCGGCCTCGTCGAAGGTCTGACCGAGCTCCTGCCGGTGTCCTCGACCGGCCATCTCATCCTCCTCGACGCCGTGCTCGCGCACGAGGGTGAAGCCGCCAAGACGCTCGACATCGTGATCCAGCTCGGCGCCGTGCTCGCCATCGCCCTCTACTTCCGGGCGCGCTTGACCGAGCACGCCCGTGGGGTCCTCGCGCGACGCCCCGAGAGCCTGCGCCTCGCGAGCGCCCTCGCCCTCGCCTTCCTCCCAGCTGCGGTCGTGGGACTCGCGCTCCATCGGTGGATCAAGGCGCACCTCTTCGGACCGGGGCCGGTCGCGCTCGCGCTCGCGCTCGGAGGCGTCGCCATGCTCGCGGCCGAACGCTGGCAGCGCAGCCACCCGGGAGAGAGCGGTCTCGAGCGCGTCACCTGGCGCAGCGGCCTCGTCATCGGCCTCTGCCAGTGCCTCGCGCTGTGGCCGGGGGCGTCGCGGTCGATGACGACGATCGTCGGCGGCAAGCTGTGCCGCCTCGACACGCGCACGTCGGCCGAGTTCTCGTTCCTGCTCGCGCTCCCGACGCTGGGCGCGGCGACGCTGTTCGACCTCGCAAAGAACGGGCGTCTCTTGCTCGAGCTGCCTGGAGGCGCGAGCGCCCTCGCGGTCGGCACCGCGGTGTCCTTCGTCGTCACCTGGCTCGTGCTCGACCTCTTCTTAAAACACGTTCCACGGCTCGGCCTCGCACCCTTCGCGCTCTACCGACTCGTGCTCGCCGGCGTGGTCGTGTTGCTCGGAGGCCACCTTCGTTAAGCGCTCCTGCCTCCTACGAGGTGAGACGACGCTTGGAATCACGCGCGGTTTTTGTCATCGTCGCGCCGCCATGAAGGAACCCCCGACGGACCAGCTCGGAAAGCGCTCGCTCGACTCGCTCGAGGACGGCGCGGAAGACCAACTCGAGGCGCTCTCGTCGCTCGATCCGCTGAAGACCGCGACCGCGAGCGCGCTCCTCGCCTCGATGGCGCGGACCTCGTTTGCCGGGCGTCGCATCGGCGAGGCGGCGGACGTCCTTCATCAAATGACGAGCGACGCCGACTGCAAGGTCGTCATGACGCTCTCCGGGGCGATGACCGTCGGAAAGATGTCGCTCGTCATCGTGCGGATGATCCAGAGCGGCATGGTCGACGCGATCATCTCAACCGGCGCGTTGATGTCCCACGGCCTCTCGGAGGGGATCGGCCTGCGGCACTTCAAGGTGCCGCCCGCGCTCGACGACGAGGCGATGTACAAGAAGGGTTACAACCGCGTCTACGACACGCTCGAGCTCGAGTCGAACTTGAACTCGGTCGAGGCCTTCGTGCGGAGCGTGCTCGAGACGCTCGACCCAAAGGACACGCTGACGAGCCAGAAGTTCTGCCGGGTCGTCGGTGAGGCGCTGCTCGCCGCCGGTCACCGCGACTCGATCCTCGGCGCAGCCGCCGAGCGAAACATCCCGGTGTTCATCCCCGCGTTCACCGATTGCGAGGTCGGTCTCGACGTCGCGACCTGGGCACTCCGACGAGCGCTCGCCGAAGGCGGAAGCGGCGCGACGCCCGAAGAGCTCTTCGCGTCGGACCGCGTGCCCGCGTACAACGAGTTCGGTGATCTGCTGACCTACGCGCGGTTCATCGGGACGGCGAAGCGCCTCGGCATCTTCACCGTGGGCGGCGGCGTTCCGCGAAACTGGGCGCAGCAGGTCGGACCGCTCTACGACCTCTTGAACGTTCGGCTCGGCCTCGATCTCACGCCTCCCCGCTTCCACTACGGCATCCGACTCTGCCCCGAGCCGGTGCACTGGGGCGGGCTCTCGGGCTGCACCTACTCCGAGGGAGTGAGCTGGGGAAAGTTCGTCCCGGAGAGCCAGGGCGGCCGCTACGCCGAGGTTCACTGCGACGCCACCGCCGTGTGGCCGCTCCTCGTGCGGGGCGTGCTCGAGCGGCTCGGCAAGGTCTGAGCGCGCGCGCAGGTCAGCGGCGGTAGCGAACGCGCGACGCGAACACCGTCGGGACGGCCCCGGGGCGGTCGAGGAGCGCGAGGTGCGTCTCAAGCGTCTCGGCCTCGTCGACGGGCGGCACGAACGCGAGCTCGATGCGTCGCGCCACCACCGCTCGTGCGGCGAGGAACGCGGGCTCGCTGCGCATGGGGGCGAGCGCGGCGCACCCGTCGAACCAACGCAGGTCGGCCATCGGCAGCTGCACGGCGCTGACGACGTGCGCGAGCGCGTCGGCGTGCCCCAGACTCGCGAGGATCTCGGCCATCAGCTGATGGAGGAAACACTTGCGTTGAGGCGGTCCCGGCTTCGCGAGGAGAAACTCGACGGTCCGCTCGATCTCGGCGATCGGGAGCGACCCGAGGAACGCACCCAGGAACATCCGCTGCATGCGGACGATCGGGATCATCACCTCCTCGGTGCGACGAAGGAAGTCGGCCGCAGCCGCGAGGTCCGCGCTCCAGACATGGTGGCGTGTCCGCAGCTGCGACACCTCGACGCTGCCGGGCGTGATGGCCTCGATGCGCCGGAGGAGCGACTCGGCGCGCTCTTCTTCGCCGCGAAAGAGGTGCTCGCGCGCCGCCGCGATGAGCCCGCCTATCTGCGTCTCGTCGAGCGCATGCGCCAGCTCGACGCGCCCGTCGCTGTCGAGCCCCGCCTCGAGCTCGATACGACCGAGCACCTCGTGGCTGAAGGCGTGGAGCGGATCGCGATCGAGGGCTCGGCGGAGAGCCCGCACCGCGTAGGCGACGTCGCCGGAATAATCTGCGATGAGCGCGTCTGCGAGGTGCGTGTCGGCGAGGTGCGGCGCGACCGCCGTCGCCCGCGCGACGGCCTCGACGGCCGCGTCCGCGACGTCGGCCGTGTCGGGCTCGAGGAAGGACCGGTTCCACAGGCGCACCATCGCGAGGGCGCGGATCGAAACCGCCTCGACGAGCTCGGGAGCCTCCGCGAGGACGGCGTCGATCTCGGCCACGACATCGCGCTCCTGGCCGATCCGGGTGAGACGTCGACGCGCGCGCGCGAGGCGCGCACCAAGGCCGCCGGGGAGGCTACCAAGGTCCGGGTGGCCGCGCGCGAGGCACAGCTCGCGCTTCGAAGGAGCGCCGACTTTCTCTGCGGCGATGCGCGCGAGGCCTCGAGCGAGCGAGCGCGCGTCCGGTCGGTCAGCCGGGTTCCGCGCGAGGCACGAGCGCACGAGCGCCGCGAGGTCGGGCTCGTCGGGCAACGGTAGCTCGGGGGCTGGCTTAAAGAGCCGCATGGTGACCCGCTCCATCGAGGTCTTCCCGGGGAACGGTCGCTCTCCGACGGCCAACTCGTAGAGGATCAGGCCGAGCGCGTAGACGTCGACGGCGCCGCCGAGCGGCTTGTCCTCGAGCTGCTCGGGCGACATGAAGTCGGGCGTCCCGGTGCCGAGCGCGTGCGCCCCGAACGCGCGCGCGATGCCGAAATCGATCAACACCGCGCGCGGCGTCGTCCCGTCGATGACGAGCACGTTGTCGGGCTTGAGATCGAGATGCAACACGCCGGCGTCGTGCGCCGCGACGAGGGCCGAGGCGACTTGCAATCCAATCGCGACGAGATCAACGACGGCGAGCCGCCCGCGGACGAGCCGCTGCCGCAAGCTGCTTCCAGGGACGTACTCCATGGTGATGTACAGTCGGCCGTCGTCGGTGCCGAGATCGAAGACGCGCGCGACGTTCGGGTGCGTCACCCGTCGCGCCATCGAGACCTCACGTCGCTGCGCCGCGAGTACGTCGTCCGCGTCCGTCCCCCGATGAGCGGCCTCGGAGACCACCTTCAGAGCGACGACCTCCTCGAGGAGCTCGTCCTCGACCCGGTAGACCGAGCCCATTCCGCCATCGCCGAGGTGTTCGAGTATGCGATAGCGGCCGGCGAAGACCTCACCTTCTCTCATCCCGCCGGCGTTCGTCATCAGGGTTCGGCGGCATCATGCCGACGATCGGAGCCCTCCACAATCGACCTGGGGGCGCGGCATTCGCTCGAGGAGCGCGCGCTCGGCGGCCACGGCCGGCACCAAGGCGGTCACTCGCGTGACTTCGCCTCGTTCCAGTAGCGGTCAAGCACCTCAAGCGGGAGCTTCCCGTGCTCGGCAAACCCGCCATGCTCGTCCTCGACGCGACGCTCGACGTGAGCGAAGCGTCGCTCGAATTTGCGCATGGTCGCGCGCAGCGCCGCCTCGGCGTCGAGGCCATGGTGCCGCGCGACGTTGACGATCGCGTAGAGGACGTCGCCGAGCTCGGACTCCATCGCCTCGCGCTCGCCCGAGGCTACCGCGCGATCGAGCTCTTCGAGTTCCTCGTCGACCTTCGCGCGCGGGCCGGACGGATCGGGCCAGTCGAAGCCGACGCGCCGCACCTTGTCCCCGATGCGCTGCGCGCGGACCAGCGCCGGCAGGCTGCGAGGGACGCCGTCGAGCAGCCCCCGACGCTCGGCCTTGTCCCTCCGCTCGCCGGCCTTGATCCGCTCCCAGTTGTCGAGCACACGCTCGGCTGCCCCCTCTCCTTCGACGATCACGTCGCCGAAGACGTGCGGGTGGCGACGTACCAGTTTGTCGACGATGCCGACAATCACGTCATCCGGCCCGAAGCTGCCGCGCGCTCGCGCAAGCTCACCGAGAAACACGACCTGGAGCAGCAGATCTCCGAGCTCTTCGCGGAGGTCATCGTGGTCGCCGCGGTCGATCGCGTCGACTACCTCGGCCGCCTCCTCGAGCACGTAGCGACGGACGCTCTCGAAGGTCTGCTCGCGATCCCAGGGGCATCCGTCCGGAGCGAGGAGCCGCTGCATCAGCTCCACGAGGCGCGGATACGTGGCGCCGCCCTGCTCGGCTAGCGCGGGTGATTTGACAGGTGAGAAAGGCCGGGGCACACGGTTCCTTACCACATGGCCGAAGCCATAGAGCCGCGCATCGAGCTCATCGGAGCCTCACGACGGTTCGGCGAACGCACGGCCGTCAAGGCCCTCGATCTCACACTCGAGCCCGGTCGGATCCACGCGCTCATCGGCGAGAACGGCGCCGGCAAGTCGACCGCGTTGAAGCTCGTAGCGGGTCTGCTCGCGCCGAGCGACGGGGAGGTGCTCGTCGGCGGCACGCGCCTCGACGAGGCGAGCCCGCGCGCGGCCATGGCGCGAGGGATTGGGATGGTGCACCAGCACTTCATGCTGGTCGAGCCGTTCACCGCGCTCGAGAACCTGATCCTCGGCGCCGAGCCCGTGCGCGAGAGCCCGCTCTCACGCCTCCCGTTCGTCGGCGCGCTCTTCGGCGGCGGTCGCCTCGACCTCGACGCCGCGCGACGCGAGGCCGAGCGGCTCGCCGCGGAGGCTGGGCTCTCGGTGCGGCTCGATGCGCGCGTCTCGGAGCTCAGCGTGGGCGAGAAGCAGCGCCTCGAGATCCTGCGGGTCCTCTTCCGAGGCGCGAAGGCGATCCTGCTCGACGAGCCGACCGCCGTGCTGTCGCCGCTCGAGGTCGGCGAGCTCTACGCGACGCTGCGACGCCTCGCGAGCCGCGGCGACACCGTCGCCGTGGTGACGCATCGCCTCGATGAGGTGGTGCGCTTCGCCGACGACGTCACCGTGATGCGGCACGGCGAGAAGGTGCACGCCGAGGTGCTCGACGGCGACGCGCGAGCGCACGAGGAGGCGACGATCCGAAGGCTCACCCGCGCGGTGATGGGCGGCGACGTCCCCGACGCGACGGCGCGCCGCCCGATCGCGGAGGACGCCCCGGTCGTCCTCGAGCTCACGGATGCTCGCGTCGACGGGACCGGCTCACGGGGGCTCGCGGGGGTGTCGCTCAGGCTCCGTGCCGGCGAGATCGTCGGGGTCGCCGGCATCGAGGGCAACGGCCAGCGAGAGCTCGTGACGGCGCTCGCGGGTGTCGCGCCGCTCGTCGCAGGTCGCGTCGCGCTCGATGGGGCGCCGCTCTTCACGAGCCATGGGGACGCCCCGTCGCGCGTACGCGAGGCGCGGCGGCGGGGCCTCGTCGCCGTCCTCGACGACCGTCATCACGACGAGCTGGTCCTCGACGCCACCGTGGCGGACAACTTGGTCCTCGGTGACCTCGGACTGGCGATGCCCGGCGCGGCCGTCGACGCCGACGAAGCCGCGTTGAGCTCGCGCCGCTTCGAGCGCTTCGCGGTCGAGCCGCGGGATCCCTCGCGGCTCGGTCGGGAGCTGTCTGGTGGGAACCAGCAGAAAGTGGTGATGGCGCGCGCGCTCGATCGCTCGATCCGGGCGCTCGTGCTGGGGCAGCCGACGCGGGGCGTCGACGTCGGCACGGCGAGAGTGATCCACGAGGCGGTCGCCGAGGTCGCAGCGCGGGGGGCGGCTGTCCTCGTCGTCAGCGCCGACCTGAGCGAGCTGCGGACGCTCTCGCACCGGATCGTGGTCCTGTCGGAGGGGAAGCTCGTCGCTGACCTACCGCCGACCGCGACCGACGAGGCGCTCGGGCGGGCGATGCTCGGCGCCTACACCGAGGCCCCCGGGGGAAGCCGCTGATGCAAGACTTGACCCTTGCCAAGCACCGCAAAACGTCACGAGGAGGCGTCGCGTGACCCGCCTCCTCGGCCCCGAGAGGCAGCGTCTCGTGTTCGCACTCGCGGGCGCGCTCATCGTCCTCAACGTGGTGAGCTTCACCTTCGGGCAGCCCCCGCTCGCGACGCTCACCCGCATGTGGCAGGGCACCTGGGGGACCCCCTACGGGATCGGGCAGGTGCTCTTCAAGGCGACGCCCCTGCTCTTCACCGGGGTGGCCTTCGGCGTGGCCTTCCGCGCGGGCCTCTTCAACATCGGCGCCGAAGGGCAGCTCGCGCTCGCGAGCCTCGTCGCAGGCCTCGCGGCCGCGCGTCTTGGGGGGGTGCTGCCCTCGCCTATCGCCATCCCGCTCGTCGTCCTCCTCGCCCTCCTCGTCGGAGCGAGCTACGCGGCGTTCGCGGGCGCCATGCGCGCTCGCTTGGGGATCCACGAGATCATCACGTCGATCATGCTGAACCGCATCGCCGATGTCGTCCTGCCCTGGGCACTCGCGATGGGGCTCAGCACCGATGGCGTACGCACGAGGACGATCGACGACGCCGTCCGCCTCGTGAGCCTCGAGCGGTTCGTCCCAGCGCTGCGTGGCAGCGCCGCCAGCGTCGCGTTTCCCATGGCGGTCGCGGTCGCCTTCACGGTCAATGCGTGGAGCCGACGCTCGAGGGCCGGCCGCGAGCTTGAGTGGATCGGCCAGGCTGCCTCGGTGTGCGAGGCGCAGGGCGTCGACGTCGCGCGACGCCGCCAGCAAGCGATGGCCCTCTCGGGTGCGATCGCAGGTCTCACCTGCCTCGGCACGGTGCTCGGCTACAAGGGCTACTACGAGCTCGGTCTGGGGGCCGGCGCCGGCTTCTCGGGGATCGCGGTGGCGATGCTCGGGCGAGGCGGCCCCGTTCAGCTCACCCTCGCCGCGCTGCTCTTTGGGACGCTGGCGCAAGCGGGCCTCGCGATCAACGCGCGGGTCCCGCGGGACGCGATGGGCGTGATCGAGGCGGTCGTCATCGTGCTCATGGCCGCGGCGGCCCATGCCTCGGCAAGGCAGGGAGCGTCGCCCTCGAAGCCGAGCCCGGCGGAGGTGCAAACGTGAGGCTCCTGTCGCTCACCACCGTCGCCGAGACGCTGCGGATGGCCGCGCCCTACGCGTGCGCCGCCGTGGCAGGCGTGTGGGCCGAGCGCGCTGGCGTGGTGCAGATCGGCCTCGAGGCGGTGCTGTTGTCGTCGGCCTTTGCCTCGGTGGCCGTCGCGCTCGCGACGGGCAGCATGGTCCTCGGCGTCTCGGGAGGCGTCGCGGTTGGCGTGGCGCTCTCGGTGCTGCACGCAGCGCTCGTCGATCGCACGCGGATCGACGCGGTCGTCGCCGGCATCGCATGGAATCTCCTCGCAGCGTCGGGCTCGCGCCTCGGGCTGCGCGCGCTATACGACAGCGCGTCGAACTCGCCGTCCATCGAGGGCTTCCGCTTTGGCCCGACGGGCAACGACGGCTGGCAGGTGCTCGCGCGGGTGCTCTGCGATCCGGTGAGCTGGCTCGCCCTCATCGCGATCCTGGTGAGCCCTTACCTGCTCGAGCGCACGCGGCTCGGGCTGCGCATTCGGGCCGTCGGCGAGAACCCGACCGCAGCGCGCGCAGCCGGCATCGAAGTGGGGAAGACGCGGCTCGTGGCGCTCGCGATCTCGGGCGCGATCGGCGCGCTCGGCGGCGTCCACTTGGCGTACGACCAGCATCGCTTCGAGTCGGGGATGAGCGCAGGTCGCGGCTTCATCGCACTCGCGGCCGTGGTGCTCTCCGGGTGGCTTCCCGGGCGCGCGGCGCTCGCCTGCGTCGCCTTCGCGCTGCTCGAGGCGATGCAGTTCGTGTTGCAAGATCTAGGGCAGGCGTCCCGGGCGGTCACCGTCGTGCAGGCGCTTCCCTACGTCGCGGCGCTGGTCGCCCTCGGCCTCGGCATCGGGAGGCGCTCGGCTCCTGGCGGGCTCGGCAAGCACGCCGAAGGGTGAGGATGCGAGCGCCGCCCCTCGACGAGCGCGGACTCGCGCGAGAGCACGTGGCGCTCGTCACGAGCGCTTGCTGCCATTCGGTACTGTCCCCGGAGCTCGACGGTCGGTTTGCGTTCGAGCGCTGGAGCCACGGTGCTCAGCGCTACTTCGACCACGATCTCTTGGCGCGCCCGCCCAAGAGCTACGACGCGGGCTGGCCGGTCGCGGACGCCGGCGTCGTCGACGTCGTGCGCGCCGACGGGGCACGACGCGGACGCGTGCTTGTAACCACGGCGCCGCTCGAGCGAGCGGGCGAGGTGCTCGTCGCCGCGCGCGCGGCGGTGGTCGCGATGGGCGGTGCGGGGTTCGACGCGCTCGTGGCCCGGACCCGCCGCGTGTGGCAGCTCACCGCGCTCGAACCCGCAGACGGCGGGCCGCACGGGGGTACAGAGGAGAGCGGCTCGGTCGAGCTCCTCGTCGCGGCGGTGCTCGCCTCGACGTTGCTCGGTCCGATCCTCGCCCCCGATGGCGCGCTGTTTGGAGTCAAGACGGCGCGCGAGCGCCTCGCACGCATGGCCACGCGAGCCCCACGCTAGCGCCGTCGCGCGCGACGTGCGGCTCACCAACCCGCGTTCGAAGGACGGATGGCCGCCGACGCGGTCGCAAGGACCACCTGCAAGAACCCCGTGTCGACGGCCGACGCGAAGGCGAGCTCACGGCCGTTCATCGTCACGTCGAGGCGCGGCGGAATGACGCCGGCGAAGGCCGTGAAGATCGAAGCGAGCGCCGACATTTGCTGGAATTCCTCGAGGCTGAGGCGGGCCTTCGTCGCCTCGTCCGGGCCCCGATAACCGAGCGCGCCCACCACATGAACGCCAGGAGGTTCAAAATTACCGAGGATCCTGAGCGTGGACAGACCATCGACGAAGCGAGCATGATCCGCGGCCGCGCGCGTCACGCCGTTCCGCTCGAGGTCGCCGACCACCGCGAAGGCGGCCTTGGGCTCGGCGAGCGTGGCGGTCATCCAGCCGGGGAGCTCCACCTCGAGCTTGCCCGAACGAAGCCGATCGAGCGCGCGGCGTAGCCCGGTCTCGTCACCGGAGAGCAGCGTGCGCGGCGTCAAGACGACGAAGCCCAGATTCCCCGCGGTGTAGAGCGTCCGACCGGCGTAGCGGGTGCGGACGAGCGGGGCGCCCGTCGAGGTCGTCGCGCGCGCCTCGGCGGCCCGCTCGATCGAGGCGACGTCGAAGCTTCCCTGAAGAACCGCACAAAAATCAGCACCCTGCATCGCATAGAAGGCGCCGTGGACACGCTCGACGTCGCGCGCGGCGTCAAAGTTCGACTCGCGGCCGAGCGGCAGGACGCGGCGGACGAGGGTCCCCGTCGCGGACGCGAGCGGAGAGCCGAAGAGCGCGCGTCCCTCGAGTCGACCGAGCACGAGCGCACCGCGCGGCAGGAGCCCGAGCGGCCGCGCGTCGATGTCGGCGGGCGCGACGCTCGGGGCCTCGACGAGCGTCAGGCCCTCGTCCCGAGGACGACAGCCGCCTAGCACGAGGAGGCCGAGGAGCAGAGCGAGGCGCCGCACGGCGCGACCGTACACCAACCGCGAGGCAGCGAGGGACGGGGCCTGCGCTACGGGTGGCGGGAGGCGACGGCCGCCAGGTGCCCGCCGCGTTCCGCCACCTCGACTTAACCAACATTCGAGCACTTGCGCGGGCATGCTCCTCGCTGGGGAGGGCCTCATGACCCGCCAAGCCCCGCTCCGTCAGGCCCACGCCACCACCGTCGCTCTCAACGCGCTCGACGCGAGCCTCGTGCGCGTCGAGGTCGACTGCGCGCGTGGCCTGCCGGGGTTTCACCTCGTCGGTCTCCCGGAGGCCTGTGTCCGCGAGAGTCGGACGCGCGTTCGAGCGGCGCTCCGGCACCTCGGCATCGATCTCAACGAGCACGCCGTGACGGTGAACCTCGCTCCCGCCGACCTGCGAAAGAGCGGGAGCGCCTTCGACCTCGCGATCGCGTGCGCGATCCTGGTGGCGCTCGGACAGGTACCGCGCGAGCCGCTCGAGGGGCTCGTGCTCCTCGGCGAGCTGTCTCTGTCGGGCGAGGTCACGGCCGTGCGTGGCGTGCTGCCAGCGCTGCTCGGCGCTCGAACGCACGGGAAGACGCGAGCGGTCGTCCCGCGTGCCAACGGCGCCGAAGCGCGCACCCTCGAGGGCATCGACGTGCGTATCGCCAGCACCTTGGATGAGGTCGCGCGTCACCTCCGCGGCGAGCCACTCGTCCGCGCCGAGGCGCTCGCCCCTTCAGCGCCCGCGCGCACCGAGCACGGCGGGGATCTCGACGAGGTGAGAGGACAGCTCGCCGCGCGACGCGCGCTCGAGATCGCGGCCGCGGGGCACCACAACCTGCTCATGCTCGGGCCTCCCGGGACCGGCAAGACGATGCTAGCCCGGCGCCTGCCCACGCTGCTGCCGGAGATGACGCGCGCCGAAGCGCTCGAGGTCACCGCGATCCACTCGGTGGCGGGGCTCCTCTCCGCAGCACATGGGCTCGTACTCGATCGCCCGTTCCGCGCGCCTCACCACACCTTGAGTGAAGCGGCGCTCCTCGGCGGTGGGAGCACCATCCGCCCGGGGGAGATCTCGCTCGCGCACCACGGCTGCTTGTTCCTCGACGAATTGCTCGAATTTCGCAAGCACGTGATCGATGGCATGCGCCAACCGCTCGAGGAGGGGCGAGTCACGATCGCGCGAGCGCGGCATACGGCGACGTTCCCAGCGAGACCGCTGCTCATCGCGGCGGTGAATCCCTGCCCCTGCGGCTACCACGGCACCGACGGGCCTCGGCGGTGTCGCTGCGCGCGCGACCAGATCGAGCGCTACCGGGCGCGCCTCAGCGGCCCAATCCTCGACCGGATCGATCTGCACGTCGGCCTGGCACCCGTCTCGATCGACGACCTTGCGGGCGGCGCCGTGAGCGAGTCGTCGGCCAGCGTCCGCGCGAGGGTCGTCGCCGCGCGGGCGATGCAGTGCGAGCGGCGCAGACACGGGGTCACACGGGCCGAGCGCAACGCCGAGCTGTCGAGTCAGGAGCTCGACCGTGTCGCGCCACTCTCGACGAAGGCGCGCGGCCTGATGGAGCGCGCGATGGAGACGCTCGGGCTCTCGGCTCGAGCCTTCGTCAGGGTTCGTCGGGTCGCCCGCACCCTCGCTGATCTCGAGGGGTCCGATGGCGTCGGTGTCGAGCACATCGCCGAGGCGATCGCCGCCCGTGCGCTCGACCGTAGCGGCAGCTCGCTCGCGAAAGCCTCGTGAGGACGATCAGGCGCTCAGGCCCCCTTGTTGGGGTCCCAGAGGAGCTCGGCGACGCCGGCGATGTGGCACACCCATCGGCTCCACACGAACAGCGCGTCGCTGAGCCGGTTCAGGTACGCGATGACGAGCGGGTCGACCTCAACCTCCGTCGCGAGCGCCACCGCGAGCCGCTCGGCGCGACGACACACGGTGCGCGCGACATGGAGGTCCGCGTTGAGCCGAGAGCCTCCGGGTAGCACGAAGGACCGAAGCGGGGGGAGCTCCTCGTTCATGCGGTCGATCTCGGCCTCGAGGAAGGCGACGTCAGCCGCGGTGATGCGCGCCTGCGACGGGTGGACGTCCTCGGGCAGCGTCGCGAGGATGCTCCCTGCGTTGAAGAGCTCATGCTGCACCCGGACGAGGATCGGGCCGAGCTCCGCGAGGGGCGACGTGCGCACGGACTCGGTGACGAGCGACTCGCGCGCCGTCCCGATGAAGGCGTTCAGCTCGTCGATGGTGCCATAGGTCTCGATCCGGAGGTCGCGCTTGCTCACGCGCTGGCCGCCGACGAGCGAGGTCATCCCGGCGTCGCCGCGCCGAGTGTAGACGCGGTTGATCGCGATCCGCGGCGCTTCGAAGCGCGCTCCAGGGCTGCTCTCCCTCTTTTCCATGCCGATGCGAGTAGGACCCGGGCCGCACGAACGCAAGCGCGATTGTGTACAGGGTTTTCGGCGCTCGCGGCCCGAGCGACGCTGTCAGCGCACGCACCGCCAGGCAAACTCACGCAGCCACGCCTTTCGGTTGGGCGCGATCACGTCGAGCTTCTCGGCGCGCTCGACGTGCCGCATGCCCGCGCCGTGATTCCCGAGGGCGCAGGACACCTTCGCCGCGAGGCGGAGCGCCTCGGCCTCGACGAGGGGGGGCAGCGGCCGCTCGAGGGCAGCCTCGAGCTCGTCTGCCGCGTGCGAGAAGCTGCGCGCGTTCACGAGCTGGCGGGCGATGAGGTAGCGAGGCACGCCGTCGTCGGGGGCGCTTATGCGCCACTCGCCGAGGCGCGCCATCGCGTCGAGCGGCTTTGGCGCCGACTTTCCATCCCCGAGCAGCAGCGCGCCCACGGCAACCCGCGCAGCGGGGACCTCGAGCGACGCCAGCTTCACCGCCACCGTCCGCCGTCGGTCCTCCAACAGGCTGCGCTCGAGCACCTCCCGGTAACGTGCGCGTGCCCGCTCGAAGTCCTCGGCTCGCGCATGAAGATCCCCCAGCCGCTCAAGGGCTGCGGTGCGCGCCCCGGGCGGAGCGCCTTCGGAGGACTCCAGCTCCTCGTACGCGCGTCGCGCCGCCGGCTGCATCCCAGAACGCTCGAGAATTCCCGCGAGACCGAGCCGGGCGCGGGTGCACCCGGGGTCGAGCGCGAGCGCCGCTTCGTAGCCCGCAAAGGCTTGATCCCAATCACGCGACTCAGCAGCCGTGGCCTCGACAAGCATTCGATCGACCGCGTGCGGACAGCGCCGCATGAGGACGCTCGGCATGTCGAAGCGTTGACGCGCCTCGACGAGCGCGGCGTCGCGAAGCGGCCGGGCGTCGAGGTCGGTCCACCATTCGAGCTCGAGGTCCGAGAGCTGCCGCCCCACGAGCGTCTCGAGCGCCTCGCCGCCGTACCAGCGCACCACCGTCGGGTCGCCATGCTCGCGGCGCAAGAACGACACGAACGAGCCCGCCGCGGTGTAGCTCGTCGACGACGCGCTCGCGAAGAAGCCTACCCCGAAGAGCCGCTCCAGCCGCGGCAGGAGCCCGAGCTTGCGCATCGCCGCGGCCCACTCGTCTGCCGACAGCTCGTCGTCGCGTGGCGCGAACGACTCCGCGAAGCCCTCGATGAGCCCGGGGTTCGGCAGCCACCCTCCGAGCGCCCCCGCGACCGAGAATGGGCCGCGCGCACGTCGGCCCGCGAGGACGTGCACGAGCTCGTGTCGAAGGACCGGGTGCGGATAATCCTCGACGACGAGGTAGAGCTCGTTGCGCCATGGCTTCGCGATCGAGGTGTGATGCGCGCCCATCAGCGCCTGCCGCTGCGTCTCGTCCCGGAAGAGGTAGACCGCCACGGGCTCCGAGGTGGCGACGCCGAGGGGAGACGAGAGCTGGGCCACGTTGTTGTCGCAGTCGCGCACGACGAGCGCCGCATCCTCGCTCGCTGCTTGGTCGTGGTAGACCTTGCAGAGCTCGCCCGCCGTCTCGACCGGGAGCGCCGCGCGGATCGACGTCGCGGTGTGCCAATGACCGAGCCGATCGCCGTAGGCGACGCTCGCGAGCGCAAGCCCCGCAGCGAGCCCTCCGACGAGCACAAGGCCGGGCGAGCCACGCCACGCGAACGAGAGCCGGCCGTCATCGCGTCGCTCGAGGTGCCCCGAGAGCGCGAGCAGCGCCACGAGCGTCGCGAGCGAAGCGGCGCGGTAGGTCCAGAGCCCTGCGGTCGGGATCACCGTGTCGTAGAGCGCGCCCGAGAAGAACCCGACGAACGGCTCGAACGCGAAGATCGCCGGCGTCCCGTAAAACATTCCGACCGCGAGGAGGAGCGACGCGAGAGGGCCCATCAACGCAAACACGACGACGGCCCCACGCGACGCCGCACCGCGCCGAAGCCAGCCGAGGACGAGCGCCGCTACGGTCGCCCACTCCGCCGCAACGAGGAGCCCCGCCATCGGTCCGAGCACGAACAGGGTGAGCCCCTCGACCGGCTCGCACAGCCCCGTCCGGACACCGTGGACGAGCGCGACGACGGTCGCCGCGAGCGCGATGAGGCTCGCCGCGCCAAGCGAGCGACGAAGGGACGCGAGCGGAGGTCGCGAACTCGCGCGAACGTCGAGTCCGACCCCGATGGCGACGATCGGCGGTGCGAGGAGGCCCGCCACGAGGGCCAGCTCGTACCCTGGTCGCCCGAGCGGCTCAAACCAGCCGAGCCCGAACAGCAGCACGGCGACGGCGAGGCCGGCGCGCGCGAGCGGACCGTCGACCCGGCGCCACCAAGCGACGAGGCGCGCCCGACGGCTCACGTGCCCGACGGGGTGGACTCTTCGTCGAGGGACTCGGCCGCCGACGCCGGCGGAGCGAGCACGAGCGGCAGCACCTCGTCCACCGAGCCGACGAGGTGCACCGTCAGCTTCTCGAGGACCTGTGCGGGCACTTCGTCGAGCTCACGGCGGTTTCGCTCGGGGATCAGCACCTCACGGACGCCGGCACGATGGGCCGCGAGCAGCTTTTGGGTGAGCTCGTCCACCTCGAGCACGCGCCCACGAAGCGAGATCTCACCGGTCATCGCGACGTCGGCGCGCAGCGGGCAGTCGAGCGCGAGCGACGCCACCGCGGCGAACATCGCGACGCCCGCGCTCGGCCCATCCTTCGGGACGCCGTGCTGCGGGATGTGAAGGTGAAGGTCGATCGACGACATCCAGTCCGGCGCGAGGTGGAGGCTCTCGGCCTTGCTGCGGACGTACGAGACCGCGGCCGCAGCAGACTCCTGCATCACGTTTCGCATGTTGCCGGTGAGGCGAAGGCCGCCCTTACCGGGCATCTTGCTCGCCTCGACGTACATGAGCTGGCCGCCTTCGCTCGAGGAGGCGAGCGCCGTCGCGACCCCGGGCTTCAGCTGCTTCTCGGCGTCTTCTTGGCGGTAGCGAGGCGCGCCGAGGACGGCCTCGACGTGCTCGGGCGTAACCTCCTCAAAGAAGCTCGCCGAGGGGTCGTCCTTGCGGCGCTCGACGAGCGCGACGGCGGACGCGCGGCACACCGCGGCGACTTGCCGCTCGAGCGAGCGAACGCCCGCCTCTCGCGTGTAGCGATCGACCAGCGCGGCCAGGCCTGCGTCGGTGAAGTCGACCTGCTCGGTGGTGAGCCCGTGGCCCTGGAGCTGCTTCGGCACGAGGTAGTCGCGCGCGATCGCGAGCTTGTCGTTGCGGGTGTAACCGGGGACCTCGATCACTTCCATGCGATCGAGGAGCGGATCGGGGACGCCGCGCAGCGAGTTCGCGGTCGCGATGAAGAGCACCTGCGAGAGATCGAACGGCAGCTCGATGTAGTGGTCCCGAAAGGTCGAGTTCTGCTCGGGGTCGAGCACCTCGAGGAGCGCCGCCGCCGGATCGCCGCGCATGTCAGAGCCCATCTTCTCGAGCTCGTCTAGGACGATGACCGGGTTGCGGGTGCCGGCGTTCTTCAGGGCGCGAATCACGCGTCCTGGCAGCGCCCCGACGTAGGTGCGCCGATGGCCGCGGATCTCCGCTTCGTCGCGAACGCCGCCGAGGGAGATGCGCTCATAGGCACGCCCCGTCGCGCGCGCGACCGAGCGACCAAGCGAGGTCTTGCCGACGCCAGGAGGGCCGACAAAGAGCAGGATCGGCCCCTTCATGTCCTGCCGGAGCTTTCGCACCGCCGAGAACTGGACGATGCGCTGCTTCACCTTCTCGAGGCCGTGGTGGTCCTCGTCGAGGCAACGTCGAACGGTCGCGACGTCGAAGTCGTCCTTCGTGGTCTTGGACCACGGCAGATCCGCGAGCCACTCGACGTAGCTCCGCGCGACGTTCGCCTCGGCGGACTGCGGCGACATCGTCCGAAGCCGCTTCAGCTGACGCCGCGCGACGTCGAGCACCTCGTCGGGCGGGCGCGACTCGAGCAGGCGCAGGCGCAGCTTCTCGAGCTCGTCCTCCTCGTCCTCTTCGCCGAGCGCCTTCTTAATCGACGACATCTGCTGGCGGAGCATCTCCTCGCGTTGCGAGCGCGACATCTCTTCCTCGACCATCGAAGAGATCTCCTTCTTGACGCGAAGCACCTCGAGCTGCGGCGCCACCATCGCCAGCACCAGCTTGACGCGCTGCTTGACGTCGAGCGCCTCGAGAACCTTCTGCTTGTCGGCGACGGAGGCCTGGGTCGGCGGGAAGTTCGAGGTGATGAGATCGGCGAGCGCCGCGGGCTCGCGCACGTGATCGAGAATGCCCGCCGTCTCGCGAGGCAGGTTGGGCATCAGGCCGAGCACCTCGCGCGTCGACTCGCGGAGCGTCGCGCCGAGCGCCTCGAGCTCGACGTCGTTGCCGCGTCGGTCCCCGAGCCTCGCGACCCGCGCCCGCATGTAGGGCTCCATCGACACCGCCTCGAGGAGCTCCATCCGACCGAGGCCGTTTAGCACGACCGAGTAGTTCGACGGGCCGAGTCGGATCACCTTCACGACGCGCGCGATCGTCCCGACCCGGTGGAGCTGGTCGAAGTTCGGCTCATTGACCTCGGACTCGCGCTGGCTCACGACGCCGACGAAGGCGCGCTCCTGCCCGAGCAGCTCCTGCACGAGTCGGACGCTGCGCGGCCGCCCGACGTTGATCGGAACGACCGAGGTCGGGAACAACACCGAGTTGCGCAGCGGCAAGATCGGGAGCGCTCCCAGCATCGCGTCGATGCGCTGGCTGTCCGGCCCAGAACCCATGGGGCCGAGCGTAGTACAAGCCCGCGCGCCCGGCCATTCGTCGTCACGCGCGCGCCGGCCGACCTTTGTGCTAGTCACCTCCCTCGTGAAGCGCGGTACTCGGATCATCGGTCGCTCAGCGCTGGTGCTCGGCCGCGCGTTCGGCTGCGCGGCGTTGGCCTTCGGCTGCGCGGCGTTGGCCTTCGGCTGCGCGGCCCCCTTGCCGGCGGCGCCGACCGGCCCCGCCGATGCGCTGGCTGCCTACGCGCGCGCCCTCGCGAGCGGGCGCGCCACCGACGCCTATCGGATGTTGAGCGACGAGGCTCGCCGCTCGATCACGCTCGACGCCTTCACCCGCATGGTGCGGGAGAACGCCGACGACGTGCGAGAGCTCGCTCGAGCGCTCGGGCGCCCCGCGAGCGTGCCGGTGGTGACCGCGCGCGTCCAGGCTCCGACGGGCGAGAGCCTCGAGCTTGTCCTCGAGGACGGCGCGTGGAAGCTCGACGGCCTCGCGCTCGATCGCTACGGCCAGGCGACGCCGCGCCAAGCGCTCGAGGGGTTCTTGAGGGCCTACGAGCGCGGTCGCTTCGACGTGATCCTTCGCTACGTCCCGGACGAAGAGCTCGAGGGCCGGCCGACCACTCCGAGCGAGGCGCGCGAGCCTCTCACCCCGGAGAAGCTCCAGCAAGCGTGGACCGGGCCGCAGCGTGAGTCGATCGACGCCATCGTCCAAGCAATCCGCGCCGCGCTCCCAACCGCCATCATCGAGGAGACGCAGGACCGCGCCGCGATGGCATACGGCGCGGGGGGTACGGTGTCGTTCGTGCGCGAGCGCGGCCGCTGGAAGCTCGCCAATCTCCGCTGACGCGGCTCTGCCGACGGCCGGTCAGCGGATCGCCTCGAGCACCATCGGACGAGGTGCCGGGGCAGCGTCGCCAACCGTGAACGCGCGCCCAATGCGCTCCTCGAGGCGCGCGGCGGCTTCCTCGGAGCGGACGTGCACGATCGCCAGCGGCTCGCCCGCGGCGATCGTCGCGCCGACCTTCACCGCGAGCTCGATGCCCACCGCGTGATCGATCGGCTGATCCGCGCGCGTCCGACCGGCTCCCATCGCGACGCCAACGAGACCGAGCTCTAGGGCATCGATCGACGCCACGACGCCGCTAACGGTCGCCCTCACCGGGACCCGCAGCTCCGCCGACGGCAGCCGCTCGGGGTGCTCGACGACGCGGGGGTCCCCGCCTTGAGCCTCGATCATTCGTTCCATCACGCGGGCCCCCTCGCCGCTCGCGATCGCCCGCCGTAGCCGCGCGCGCGCCTCGCCCTCCTCCAAACCGAGCCCGTTGCGAAGCATCTCGACGCCGAGCGCGAGCGTGCACTCGAGGAGATCCTCGGGGCCGCCGCCGCGCAGCACCTCGAGCGCCTCCCGCGTCTCGATGGAATTGCCAATCGTCAAGCCGAGCGGCTCATCCATCGGGGTCAGCAAGGCGCTGACGCGCTTGCCTGCCCCCCGGCCGACGCGGACGAGCGCGTCGGCGAGCTCGCGCGCGCGCCCGAGGCTCTTCATGAACGCGCCGCGCCCGACCTTCACGTCGAGCACGAGACCGTCGATGCCCTCGGCGAGCTTCTTCGAGAGGATGCTCGCGACGATGAGCGGCACGCTCTCGACCGTCGCCGTGACGTCGCGGAGCGCATACATCCGCTTGTCGGCGGGGGCGAGGCGCGCGGTCTGCCCGATCATGCAGACGCCGACGTCCTCGACGATGCGACGGTAGCGCTCGAGGTCGAGGTCGACCCGAAATCCAGGGATCGCCTCGAGCTTGTCGAGCGTCCCGCCGGTGTGGCCGAGGCCGCGCCCCGAGACCATCGGCACCGCGACGCCCGAGGCCGCGACGAGCGGCGCGAGGCACAAGGACACCTTGTCACCGACGCCGCCGGTCGAGTGCTTGTCGACCTTCGGCCGAGGGATGTGCGAGAGATCGACCACATCGCCCGAGCGGAGCATCGCCTCGGTCAAGGCCACCGTCTCGTCCGCGCTCATCCCGCGAAAGAATACGGCCATGAGAAAGGCGCTCATCTGGTAGTCCGCGAGGCGGCCGTCGCCGAGCGCCGTGACGAGGTCGCCGACCTCGCCCGCCGTCAGCTCTCCGCCGTCGCGCTTTTTTGCGATCAGCTCCACCAGGTTCATCGTGGTCATGGGGTTCCTCCGCGCGCCCGAACCCGGGCGAGACCGAGCATTCTGCCGATCCCAAGGCCCAGTTCCAAGTTACGTCGCCGCGACGGCGCGAGGCGGGGCGGACAAGTCACCGTCGAATTCGTGACCGAAGATTGCGCGGCTCGAGCGGCCGTCCTAAGGTCTCCCTCGTGATGAAGATCTCGACCGTCTTGGCGGGCGTCGCGTTCGCGGCGTTCCTAGCGTGCAACGACAAGCCCGCGGACGCGAGCGCCTCGGCGCCGACCGTGACCGCGCTGCCGCAAGCCTCGACCTCGGACGACGCTATCGCACTCGGCAAGACCTACGACTGCGGCGGCAAGGGACAGAAGCCCTGCCCGATGCAGGGCTGGATGAAGTCGGTGCTCGGCGCCGCAGCTGGGAGCGGCGACGCAAAGCAGCTCGCGAAGGCGCTGAAGGAAGTGGCCTCGAAGCCGGTCGCCGGGTTCGACCAGTGGGTGGCGATCGCGAAGGAGGGCGCCGCGAAGGCCGACGCGGGCGACATCGATGGCGCGAAGCAGTCGTGCAAGAAGTGCCACTCGCTCTACCAGAAGAAGTACCGCGAGGAGATGCGCGACCAGCCCTGGTGAGCCTCGCTCGCCTCACGGCATCGCCGACGCCGTCACGTACCTCGAGGGAGGCCGCGCGACGGCGTTGCCCACTTTGTCGATCGACGACCCGAGCTCCGCGCCTCCTCGGCGGGTTCCATCCCGACGGTGAGCCGGGGCGTGTCCGCGGCGGTGGTCCCGCGACCGTGGAACGCCGACGCGAGCGTGCGTCAATCGAGCCCCTCAGGGCGTGAGGCAGAAGCGGTTCAGCTCCTCGATCAGCGGATCTTCCTTCTTGACCACGTCGTCCATCCGCGCCTGCAGCTTGGTGGATTTCTCGACGTCGACCGCGTCGACCGCGTCGGCGAGCTCGCGCGCGGCCACCGCGATGTCCTTCGTGAGCTCGAGGTAGCGCTGCGACAGCTTCTGGAGCTCCGGCGTCGACAGCGGCACACCCTCCGCCTGCTTTCCGATCGCGACCATTTCGGTCGCGAGGGCGCGCAGCTCCGCGACCGATTGCCCGGCCTCGGGCGTCGCGCCCATCGCCTTGTGAACGCGATCCACGCCGTCGTTCACCGCGGTGACGAACGCCTTGCACTCCTCGATCTTCTTCTTCGGGCCGCACGCCGGGGCCGCGAGGAGGAGCAAAGAGACGAGGCCTGCCGAGCGCGTCACGTCCGCACCCGCCAGTTGGCCTCGAAGGTCTTGCCAAGCTCGTCCGCGGTCGGGTCGGTGACGATGATCTCCGGGCGCCCGTCGCGCGCGACGATCACGACGTTCTGACGAAAGACACGACCAAAGGCGATCGCCTCGTCGCGATCCATGCCGTGCGTGAGCCAGGCGGGCTCACGCCAGACGCTGTCCTTTGCCTCGGCCTCGTAGCCGACCGCAGGCTCGACGCGGTAGCAGCCGAGGATCAGCATGTCGCGCATCACGAGGTGACGGCCCTCGTTCACGCGCCGCGGGAGCAGCATCGAGCGCGGGTTGTACGCCGTCAGCAGGGCGAACGACGTGCGGAGGAGCTCCGGCAGCGCCTCGCCGTCGCGCACGGTCTCGCCGTCGAGCGACACTCGAACGATGCCCCCCGGAGTCGGGAGCTCGTAGAGGGTCGCGTAGTAAGAGCGGAGCAGCGCCTGATCCATCGAGTCGCCGGGACCGTACACCAATTCGACGCGCAGAGGACCCGCATTCGGCCGTCGCGCGAGCCCGCCCGCGCCGTCGCGATCGAGCCCGGCATTTGCGTGCGACGGACGGTCTGGTAAGCGCTCTCAGCGATGATTGAGGTCGAGCACCTGTCGAAGAGCTACGGCGCCGTCGCTGCGGTGCGCGACCTCTCGTTCCAGGTCGAGAAGGGCCAGGTGGTGGGCTTCCTCGGTCCGAACGGCGCCGGCAAGTCGACCACGCTCCGGATCCTCGCAGGCTTCCTCGGCGCCTCGTCGGGGCGGGTCCGCATCGCGGGCTTCGACGTCGCCGAAGAGCCCCACGAGGCGCGCAGCCGCCTCGGCTACATGCCCGAGACCTCGCCGCTCTACCCCGAGATGAAGGTGCGCGAGTACCTCGCGTTCCGGGCCGAGCTGAAGGACGTCCCGCGCGCTCAGCGCAAGCTCGAGGTCGGCCGCTGCCTCGAGCTCGCGCGCGTGAGCGACGTAGCCGAGGTGCTGATCGGTCACCTGTCGAAGGGGTACCGCCAGCGCGTCGGCATCGCCGATGCCCTGCTCCGCTCGCCGCCCCTGCTCATCCTCGACGAGCCCACCGCCGGCCTCGACCCTAACCAGATCCGCGAGGTGCGCGCGCTCATCGGCGGCCTCGGCGCCGAGCACACCATCCTCCTGTCGACCCACATCCTCTCCGAGGTCGAGGCGTCCTGCTCGCGCGCGATCGTCATCGCGAAGGGCCAGCTCGTCGCGACCGGCTCGATCGACGAGATCCGCGGTCGCGGACGACCCGAGGTGCGGCTCGTCCTCCGCGGCGCGCGAGACGCGGCGGCACGGGCCCTCGGCGCGAGCCCCGGCATCGCGTCGGTGGCGCTCGAGGAGCGGGGCGACCTCGTCTACGCGACAGCGACGCTCGCAGACGCCGAGCAAGGGGACGAGGCAACCGAGCGCCTGGTCGCGGCCGCAGTACGGGCAAAGCTCGGCGTACGAAGCGTGATGACCCACGCGGCGACGCTCGAGGAGGTGTTCGCGGACCTCACGCGCGAGGAGGCCGCCGCGCGCTCCGAGGTGGCGTCGTGAGAGGGCTCGTCGCCATCTTCAAGCGCGAGCTCTTCTCGCACTTCGTGACGCCGCTCGCCTGGGTCGCGATGACGGCGTTCCTGCTGCTGCAGGGGCTGCACTTCTTCCTCATCGTCCAGCATTTCGCCGGACAGCTCGACCTCAGCGCCGACGCGGGCCCGGTGCAGACCTTCTTCGGGCAGACGATGATGCTCTACCTTCCGCTGCTCTTCGTCTGCCCGGTGCTGACCATGCGCCTCTTCGCAGAGGAGCGACGCAGCGGCACCATCGAACCGCTGCTCACCGCGCCGATCGACACCGCGGGCGTGGTCCTCGGCAAGTACCTCGCGGTCGTCGTGATCTACGCGGCGATGTGGCTGCCCACCGCCCTCTACATGGTGCTGCTCGGGCGCTACGGCGAGGTCGACTGGCACGTCGTCGGGTCGGGGTACCTCGCAGTGCTCGCGATCGGCGCGGGATACCTGTCGATCGGGACGATGACGAGCGCGCTCGCGCGGAGCCAGCTCGCCGCGGCGCTGACGAGCGCGATGGCGATCATGGGCCTCTTCATGGTGGGCGTCGGCGAGTTCATCTTCCCCGAGGGCGTCGGGCGCGATCTCGCCGGGCACGTCTCGGCGTGGGCCCACATGAACGACTTCTCGCGCGGCATCGTCGACTCTCGGCGGCTGGTCTTCGACGCGACGGTGATCGCCCTGCCCCTCTTCGTCACGGTGCGCGCGGTCGACGCCTGGAGGCTCGAGTGAGCACGCCCGGGAGCGACCAGGGCGCCCCGAAGCGCGGAGCCGATCGCGCCCTCGCGGTGTCGCAGGCGCTCGGCGTCGCGGCGGCGATCGTGATCGCAGTGCTCGCCAACGTGCTCGGTGCGCGGCACTACTGGCGCTGGGACGTCACGGCCGACGGGCTCTACACTCCAAGCCGCGTCACCGAAGAGACGCTCACGTCGCTTCCCGAGCCGATCGAGATCTGGGTCCTGTCGAGCGACTCGGAGCCGATCACCCTGACGCTGCGCCACTTGCTCACGACGTATCGCGCGCGCACCGAGCGGCTCACCGTCCACTACGTCGACCCCGACGCGAACCCGGCCGCGCTCTTCGCGGCGCAGCAGCGCCTCGGCATCGTGGCGGGCAGGTCCGAGCATGGGCACGTCGTCACCGACTCGACCGTGGTGATCGTGCGCGGCGACCGCCGTCATTACATCTCGGCGGACGAGCTCGTGGGAGTCGAGCAAGGCGCGGAGATGCGCGTGCGCCCGCAGGTCGAGAAGGTCCTCACCGCAGGGATCCGAGAGGTCGTCGCGGGAGAGCCCGTCACCATCTGTGTCACCACCGGCCACGGCGAGCCGAGCCTCGACGCCGGCGGCGAGGACGGACTCGCGCCGCTTACCTCGCGCTTGACAAAGAGCAATTTCAAGGTCGTCCCGCTCCCACCCGCCACCGAGCTCGAGGGCAAGGACCCGATCTCGGGGTGCGCGCTCGTCATCGTCGCCGCGCCGAAGCAGCGGCTCTCGAAGGCCGAGGCGCTACGGCTCAAGCTGCACCTCGAGGGCGGCGGCAATCTGCTCGTCGCGACCGGACCGATCCCCGACGAGGCGCAGCGTGGCTTCCTCTCGCTCGGGCTCGAGCCGGTCCTGGCCGCCGGCGGACTGCGGCAGCGCCCCGAGCTCGTCTTCGAGCGCGCTCCCGAGCGACGCGCGAGCGCGGGCCAGGGCGAGATGTTCCTCGCCAAGCTCTCGGGTCACCCGGCGACGCGGGCCCTCGACGCCGCCGGCGACGCGCTCCCCGTGGTGGTCGTCGAGTCGAGCGCGCTCGAGCCCTCCGCGAACGCGAGCGGCGGCGACGCCACGGCCGCACGCCCGGAGCTGCTCCTCGAGACGAGCGCGGACGCGTTCGGCATGACGGACGTCTTCGCGTGGGCCGAGAGCGGCAAGGCACCGGAGCCGCGCCCGGCCGACAGCCGCGGCCCGTTGGGGCTCGGCTACGCGGTCGAGCTCCCCAAGCTGCGCAGCGGCGCCGACCACGGCCCGAGGCTCGCCGCGCTCGCGTCGACGAGCTTTCTCGCTGGGCGCAATTGGTCGAACCCCCAGCTGCAAGGCACCGCGCTCTTCGTCGAGAGCCTGGTCTCGTGGCTCGCGGCGAAGACGGTGGTCCTCGACATTCCCGAGAAGCGCGGGCGCCCGCCCGTCGGGCTGCGCATCACCGAGGACGTGCTGAAGACGCTGCTCCTCGAGGTGGTGGTGCTGCTGCCGCTCGCGGTCCTCGGCATCGGCGTCACCATTCGCTGGCGACGCGCCGCGACCGAGGCCAAGAGCCGCGCTGCGAGCCCGAAGCCGGCGTCGACGGCTAGCCCCGCGGCGAGGCGGCGCGCGCGAACCGAGGCGACCGGCGACGTCGCGAGCGCATCGGCCGAGAATGCGCCGACCGCGACCAAGCCGCAGGCGAAGACCGAGCCGCAGGCGAAGACCGAGCCGCAGGCGAAGACCGAGCCGCAGGCGAAGACCGAGCCGCAGGCGAAGACCGAGCCGCAGGCGAAGACCGAGCCGCAGGCGA